>Ga0172381_10000242_pt1 | contig 66895 bp, 123 predicted proteins | sample Leawel6488metaG_FD_119754 | JGI IMG/M metagenome (GOLD analysis project Ga0172381, IMG submission 119754) | Leachate microbial communities from a municipal landfill in Southern Ontario, Canada - Leachate well 64-88 metaG | ecosystem: Engineered > Solid waste > Landfill > Unclassified | place... | reverse complement strand
TGTTAACCTTGCGATACTCATAGAGATTTGACCTACCCCCCACCATCTCATTGTTATTGTTGATTATTCCTCTTGATTGCGCTTGATCGTGAATTTATTATGCTTTTGTTTGTTCTTCTTGTCATTTTTGGCTTGATCCTTGCTTATGGTTTCCATCACGTCTGCAATTATAATGCCATTCTCTGCCAAAGTCAAGGAAATATTTTGTAGTACGTTCGTTCTACTCTTGCATGATCTGTGCCAATGTCTGGTGGATTGCTTTTCGTGAATTGACATAATTCCTGAAACGGTTCTGGTATTGTTCTTGCATAGCGTTCTTGATGCTTCTGGTTTTCTTGCGCCTGCTTATAATTTATTTTCTCATGCTTATTTCATGCCATCATCTCAAACGCAGGACTGGCCTGACTTTGCGCCTGATAAAAATAATTTAAAATAATGCTTGACAGATGATGATAATATGGTAGGATGCAATCAAACATTAGGCAACAGCAACACAAATAAAAAATAGGAGGATGGGGCAATGAGAGACAGGATCAAACAGGAGATCGATAACATCCTGACTAAAATGGATGCATCTCTAACCGCCGCTCGTAACGCCGCCTACGATGCGCAGGCGGCGTACATAGAATTTGACAACAACACGTTGGCGGCGGCGGCGAGGGCTGAAAAAGAGCTCAGAATCTGCGTTGACCTGATCGGGCAAATGATCAGGATTATGCCAGGCACGACCAGACAATAGAGGATCGATGGCAGGCTTAAGGGGATTAACCCGCAACAACAGACACCCCGGAGAGACGGGAAGAAATGAGGGAGAAAATGAAAAAGGGATATTGCACGCAAAATCAGGGGGATTGCTCAACATGCTCATTGGCAAACTACGGCTTGGATTGCGCCAACAATCCTATCGGCACGGCAAGGCCAAAGGGCAACAAGCGATCAAGGGCAATGCAGCATTACAATGGTCACAAGGGACCGGCAACCGTAGAGCATGTGGAGCGCAACATTAAGGCGGCGTATCCGACGGCCTACGCTGACCTTACTGGTGTACAGTACGGCAAGCTGATGTCTGTGGCTAATACCTCATATCATGATGGGCGCAACGGGACCGGGGCCGAGTGTACAGACGGCCTGATTATTGCGGGCAAGGTTATAATCCCGCTTGAGATTGCCCGCCGGATCACAACCCGGATTGAGACGGTCACGACATACCGGACGGCAAACAACGACGGCAAGGGCAACCTTGCACAACGTGGCGGCGACAACGATTATTGGAGACGCGAGGATGACGGGGCATATACCCGCATACTATACCGGGAGACCGCCGACCAGTTGACACGGCAGCACATACCTGTCTATTGGCGGGATCGTGACAGCGTGACCGTTGTGTTGTATGACGGCAAGGAGATTGACCGGATCAGTGGAGTTGCATAATACCGCCCGCCGGAGCGTATCCGGCAAACAGGATAGGCACCCAGCGGCAATGTCGCCGTGGCGAGGGGCAACATACCAGAGGGAGGGGAAGATGAAATATTTCAAACTCAAATATGATGATGGCCGAATAGAAATCAAAAAAGCGGAAAGCGCGCTTGCCTTGATCCGGGAATATGGACTCTATACAAGGGAGCACTCATCAACCCGCATTATGGAGCTAAACGGCGAACAAGGGGCAATCGCAAGGGCAAACGATTATTAACCCATACCATACCGGGCCGCGACGGATACGCTGGAAAGGATTGAAAAATGTATAAGCGCAAAATGATAGACGAATATCAAATACATCAGCATACGGCGGAGGGATGGGAAGAGGTCTCGGCATACCAGACCCGGAAAGAGGCGAAAGCGGACCTGAAGGCATACCGGGAAAATCAACCCGAATATGCGGTTAAGATCGTAAAAAAGAGAATCAAACTTTAACAGGCGCAAGCCGGGAGGGTTGAGAAATGCGGAAAATAATTAAGCTAAACACATACGGAAAAAGGGAAATCGCCAATATCATAGCGGAGAGTGGCTTAATGCCCGTCCAGCGGAAATATAATCATGACAAATACACGGCAGCCGGGATAGTGACAAGCCCGAAAAATTCAGAAAATGTCTATATAGATGTCTATAATGACCGATATTACATTTTCAACGGTTGGGAGTCTGGCGAATTTGGGCGGATGGTGAACGATCCGGCGTTTATCGAGATGATCGACATAACAGATTTAGTGGAATTTGCACCGCTTACCTCATACCGCGTGACATACTCGGACGGGTCGAAACAATCAAAAAGCATGGCGGCGGGCGTTACGCTTGCCGACGCGCAAAAGTATTTTGTCGGGCAATGGGTCAACTTTGGCGACGTTGACGGGCCGGACGTGATGAGGCAGGCCGTGAGTGTCGAGGCCATACCATAGCACCGGAAACGGGAAAGGGGAAAGAGCATGAAAACATGGGCAAAATACAGGGTCATCGTGCAGTCGTCGGTTTGGGGTAACATTCTTTACGCATCAACAATACAATCTGCACGAGGCATGGCGAAGCATTACAAGGGAGTCGTTGAAACAATCTAACATACCGCATCAGCGGGGAAAGAAGGACATACCATGAAAACGAAAGCAACACCGGGACCGTGGAAGGTCGATGAACTTGGAGTGATTACTTGCGGAATAAGGGGAGCTTGCGAAACGGTAGCGGAAACAATGTATTGCCGATGGCTAAACTCCCAGGCGTATGCGGCCAGCGAGCCGCGAAAGGATTTTGACAAAGCGGAATGGTGCGGAAAACAAGCCGAAACTGCAAGGGCGAATGGATTTTTAATAGCCGCCGCGCCGGATCTGCTGGGGGCGTGTCGAGGATTACTGGACATGATAACCGACAACCGCACGCATGGTCCGGAAATAGATACGGCCTGCGCCGCCATAGCCAAAGCGGAGGCCATACCAGAACGGGAATAAACACATTGAATTGAAAGGAGATTTGACCATGAGAAAAGCAACTATCAAAAAAGCGAAGGTCTGGAATATGCTGGAATCAGCAGCCGTCGCAATCGGCAAGGGAACCGAAGAGACATACCCGGATTTCATTGATCGGATGGAACGTGACAGTAGTCCCGAAAGGGTGAAGCTGGCCCATGCGATGTTTGAATTTGGGCGCTATTGCCTACACCGTGGCGACTGCCGGGGCCGGTGCTGCGAAGAGGGACGCGACAATAGGATTGATGACATTCGGGAAGCTGCATATAACTTATAAGGGAATTGGTTTTTTTAATATGGGGGATTAAAAAACCGTTTTAATGATTTCATTGGTTTTTTAAATAGCCGTATTAAAAAAACCAAACCACGAATTGACATAACCCGCTCAGGAATAAACGCGGAGTCAATAGGCATACCGGGGCAATTATGCCCGACAGGGAATGAAAGGAGATCTGGCCATGAGAACAACGTATAGCAAGCCGAGATTTATCACACTGACCGAAGAGGGTTGTTGCGGACATACCCACCGACACTATGGGCGGGCGGTTGATTGCCTTGACCGCTTTGAGGACAACGGCATACCGGCGATGGTTATTGAGACCGTCCATAGGGTTGATCCGCTCTGGATTGACCACTGCCTGTTAAAAAGGACATCAATGGCTGAAATGGCGGCGGCGCTGAAGGCATAACTACATCCCAGCAATAACGCCGGAAACTTGCCATAAGTGGCATACCAGAAAGGAGAAATACCGATGAAGATCATGATTGAAGTGAGCGGTGGGTGTATTACGGGAATTACGACAACGGAACCTTGCGAGATTTATCTGGTTGACCACGACAATCTAAGGGAATCAGTGGACGATGACGGTTATTCCCTTGCGGCCACGAGAGAGACATACCAGCCGGATTGTATCACCCACGAAGGGGGCCATGTAGCATATCCAGGGGCAAGCGAAACGCCGGAATTTGACGCATACCTTGACGAAGCCCTGTCTCCATACCGGGCTGAAATGGACCCGTCAGAGGGAAGCGAATTTCATCATAGCGGCATACCCGCTTAACTACATACCGGCCAAGCCGGGGAGGAGGAAGGGAAATGGCTGGTTTTCGGAATCAACGTGGAAGAATAAAGGCATATCGGGCAAGCGGCAAGATGTTTGCTCAAACCTTCCATACCGGAACGAATTGGGGGCGAGGTTACAGGCCGGACCCGTTAGAGTGTAATAAATGCGGCAATAATCAGCCGTGTATCATGGAATGGTACACAGACCCATGCGAAAGGGGAATTACATTTAACCTATTACAAGCGGAGGTGAGCGCATGAAATACAAATGTCTGAGATGTGGGCATACCTGGGAGCCGAGGGGGGATAGAGTGCCGGTCGCCTGTCCCGCGTGTAAGAGCTATCGCCATCAAATTCCGAGAATAAAAGATTTCCGGGTTAAACCGGATGAAGGCGAGGGGCATACCGATTAAACCATACCGTTGATGTCAGCAAAATGGTGCATACCGGATCATGTTGTTGACGGTAACAAAATGATCCATACCGGCCACAAGGCCAGAAAGAGGGGAGCTATGTATAAACTAAAAATCACCGAGGCGAGCGGGGCTGTTTGGCATGACGACAACACATGGGTGGACATACCCGACCAAGAGGACTGCGAGCGGGAATATAATCCCGGTTGTACAATTGAGATAACCGATGAAAACGGAAACGATATTGATGTTATCTCCATATAGCACATAACCAGTCCCCCGGCTTTTACGGCGAAGGGAAAGCCGCCCTATTACAGCATGGACCCAGGGGAATTGAACCTTAACACAGAAGGGAGAAAATGAAAATGGAAAACGACTGGACGGAAAAATATGATCGAGTATGCCGCGATCTGGCCGACGCGAAATCGGCAAACGCGGCAATGCGGGATAACGTGGACGAAAAGGGGGCGATGATCGAGGGGTTGATTTCCGAAAACGCCACGCTATGCGACGACAATATGCGGCTCAGGGTCGAGCTTGGACGGCTCCGGGGCGCGTATAAAACGGCAATCAGAACGGCAAACGAGAACCGGAAAATTGGATCGGTCATACTGAAATAAAAGGGGGTGTTGTGGATATTTCAACGAACACCGAAAGTGTCCCGGCGACTGAAAAGCCCAAACGCGGCAGGGGCGCACCAAGAGGGCCGAGGCCATCAACCAAGTATCGGAAAAGAAAGGTTATGATAGCCTTTAATGACGACGAATGGGATCATATCTCAAAGAGGGCCATACCATCACCGTTCGCCGATGCGGCATACTGCCGGAGGGTCATACTGGTGGCGGTGGGGTACAGGGCGAAATAGTCGTTAAAGCCATACCAGACGGAAGGCTGAAACCTTCCAGAGAGATGAAAGGGGAACGTCATGGGAAATATGAGTTATTGTAGGTTTATAAATACACTCCAAGACCTTCGAGATTGCGTAGAACATATTGACGATGAGCTATCGAACGAAGAAGCGAAAGCGAGGGAAAAGTTGATTAAATTATGCCAAGATATTGCTGGCGATTTTGAAGAATAAACCCATGACCGACCTAACCCCATACCAGCGCAAAGCCTTTGACCTGCGACAAAGAGGCCATACCCTGAAAGAGATCGCCCGGATCATGGGGACAACAAGGGAACCCGTCCGGCAGTGGATAGCTGCGGCCAGACGGAAGCTCGTAATAAAGTCGGAGATATTTGAAAGGGAGGCATACCATGTCAAAGATTAAATGGCCGGTTGAATATGGGAATGATACCGGACATAACGATGAATCCTTTTGGGAGTGGTGGAACGTGACTAATGGGGCGATCGTGTTTAGGGCGAACTCGGAAGAAGAAGCGCACCGGCTTTGTGACCTATTAAATGAAAGGGGGCTACCATGAGCAAGATGGCTAATCTTGATGCGGAACTAAGGGAAAAGGGGATCGACCCGGAAACGGTGGATATTGAGGCATATCTAAACGACATACCGCGTGATGGGCATACCACCAGCATCGACATACCGTCGAAAGTGGCATACCAGTCACTACCCGATTTCCGGTAGTGTTGACTTGAATGTTGGTTTGTGGCATTCATTGAATCTCCCATTTAATGCCCCTAAATTGCCGCATGGCTGTTTGGGGGTAGTTGGAGCAGCGTGAAGGGGGGGGAAATCAATCCATGGGCATCGTCGTGATTAAATCCGCCAATTACACCAAGTACCCATTCCCTAATTTGCCACATGATCTATTTAACCTCTTTCGCGTATCCCCTACTGATTAGGTCTTGAGCGATATCAACCCTCAACCACCTAACCTTCCCCTTCTCAAATCCCCTAATATATTCAATCTTAATTCTTTCAGCGTCCGATGATTTGTGTAATTTATACGTCTTATCCATCTTCTCCACTCGATATCCAATGTCTTCCCACGCTTCACTTCTGGTCACGGACTGGCCCTCGTACCTATGGAGCGGCTTAATGCTTGAGCCCTTTCAATGTTCCGCCGCCGTTCCTCTTCGGTCATTTCTGGACGTTCTTCTGGTTTATAGTTTCTAATATCGCGCCCCGTGTTTTGGTATGTCGTTCCGGGTTTTTCATTTCCAAATCTTTTTACAATTTTCGTCTTTTGAAGCTCGAACAGCCCTTGCCACTTTGACATCGTGGATTGGTCGAGAACCTTTCCAGGGTCGTTACCCAATTCTTTCAACTCTTGGAGTTTTGTAATAGCTAATTTAATCGCCCTGCCGGTGAGTGGTTTTTTTATCTCTTTTCGCATTTCAACAAAACCATCCCACGGTTCTTTTGGTATCCATGACGGTAAAACAATCTCAATTTTTTTTTTCTTTTCTTTCTTTATATTCTTATCTAATCTAATCTTATCTAATCTGTTGTGAGACTTCCCTTGGATGTCCATAGGGACATTTTGGGTAAATGCCCGTTTTTGCTTCTTCTGGTCACGCCAATACTTTTTTTGATTAAGGGTGTATTGAACGTCTATTAAGACCTTATTGACGATGTATTGAAGGTCTATTGACCTTGTGTTGATCTTTTGTTGAAGGCTGTCAAGGGTCTTATAATGGACAATTTGAAGCATCTGATCTCTTGTTGGTTCGTGTTCAATTTGGGCGGTTAATGCCATAATTTTTATCCATGCCCTAAACTCAGAGTCAGACAGATCATTATATTCATAAAGGATATGATTTGGTTTAACCTTTATCCAGTCCATCTACATCCCTTTCGTTTACAGAAAGTGACGAAAAGTGTCACCCCATGCGAATGAAACATCTCCATGAAGTATCGGGTGGCGATACCTACTGGCTAAATTTTCACTTCTTTCAGATCCACAACGGTCCTATCTTTAATTACCGCTATTAGATAACCAAGTTCCGTCGGTTCGTATTCTGCAAGTTCAGAGTATGTTTCAACATCCAACTCCTGAGACTTCAAGAAAGATCCGGTGCATCCGTACCATCTATGGTCAGGGGGGATGTATGATCCGGACTTGCCACTTCCAGCCTGCGTGTAATTCTGTTTCAGCTTCCCTTTTTCAGAGGTCAGATAGACAGTAGGAATGGGTTGTGTGACTAAAACAATGTGGCTATGGCCTCTCGCCATAAGAATGCAGTCTCCGGCCATGTTTTCAAGGAGGCGCTTTAATCTAAATTGTAAATAAGCCTTCCGGCGGTGCGGGTCTGGTGATACAGATGAAAGAGACTTTCGTCCATGTGTGAAGTATCCCTTGAACATTAATGAGTTTTTCTTGTCACGAAATTCCAACTTATTGGTGTACGTTCCAGTGATAGGGAAGACACCTTTTCCGAACTCTTGGAGATTTTCGCAAATCTCAGCCGCGAAGTCACCGTACTTTCTCTCAATAGCCTTTTCGTGGTTTCCCTTTAGGATGGTGAGTAGTCTTCCTGTCTTTGCTAATGGCGCAGTGTCTTTCACAAATCGCTTCTTTTGCTCTGCTGGAGTGATCTTTGTCGTCATGGGGTCGTATCGCTTAATGTCGTCACACCAAAAAGCGTCGCAAGCGTCTCCCATGTGAACCCCATATCTATTCGGCTTTGAACAGATATAATCAATACACTCCCGATATTTATCGGAAGCCGAGGCACAGTTACCTTCTTGGTTGTCCCCAAATAGCACTAATTCAAACTCATTCGGCATGTTCAATATTGTTGATAGTTTCATTTGTAATTTCCTCTCCTTTCATTTACGCGACCCACGTGTTCACGGCAGTTTTGGCAACACTTAGTATCTTCATCGACCTCTGGTTCAAGAGGTGCGCGGCATTGTCCACACAAACCTTGTGCGATTAAAATAACCCTCATTTTCTCCCGCGACCTCCGATCTCGGACCTTCTTGGCGAGCCAATGTTTTCTACAACTAACGCCATGCGTAGCCGGTTCAGGACATTTCACACAAAGCCCCGCTTCCTTATGCCACTTCTCGTATTTTGCATTACCCATATTAGGCCATTTGTATGGGGTGGGCGGTTCTTTTCTGCATATTCCTCCGATGAAAAACACACCAACATTCCTGACAAATCCAAGTTTATCTTTGTCTGTACATTGGTAGCACCACTACTCTTTCTGATACATTTTCAAACTTTAGGGTTAACGGTCAAACCAAGATTATTCTTGTAGATGTTGCTGGTGACTTCATAATCTTCTTCGTTGTAATTTATAGAACCAATCCAGCAAATGCCCTCTCCATTACTTTCTCCGGTGTAATCCGAGTAATATTTGCTTTTAATCCCCTCAAGCGTGGATGAGCCATCGCGGAATCCAACATGGGCGCGGAAATGTTCCTCGATCTCACTCCCATCAAAAAACCAATGCGTACACTCAACAATATCCCCCTCGAATATCTTGACGCCGTTCTTGTCACGCAGGCCGGTGAACTGCATCGCTACATAATCATTTAATTTTTCTATTTGTAGATAGCCAAGCAAGTGTAGCTCTCCGAAAAGATGGAATCCTCCACAACCAGGATAACCAAAAGCCCATTCCTGTTTCACCTTATCCCAAGCTCGAAACTCAATTTCCCTCATTAATCCCTCCCCTTTTATTGCACACTATTTCCCCCAAATCCCCCACCAAGCCATTATGCCAACAATACAATGCACCCGCCCAAGATAGGCTTAACCGCATATAATCGGCACATAAACTATAATTTTGCCGATAATTGGATAGAAATACATTCACTTATTCACATCTGCCGGTGTTCATGTCCGCGCCGTGTACACGTCTGGTGAACGTGTCCATAAATTGAGCAAACATCGACACATTGGTACAAATTCGTCGGCAGATTGCGCCATTTGCTGACGTTTCGATACCGGGTGGGTAGTGGAGCTACCCATTTGGTCACTTTTCATCAACCCCTTAAAAGCCTCCATGCTGTTGCAACCACTGCTGGAACTTGTCCATTGCCAATGGCTGCAAGGCGGTCCATTCCAGCGGCCACAGCATCATCGCTTCCGCGTATGTCGGATTCAAAGGACCACCCCACACGTTCCATGCTATGTCCGCAAGTTTCGCGTTTCCATCCACACCCTGATTTGAATTGATACGGTAAGCATTCCCGCGTAGTTTTAATGGGCGCCGAATCATCCTGAACGTTCCATCGCTTTTCTGCGGGGTAGGCAAGTAGCCAGACTCTTTCTCTGATATGCGGTGCTCCGATTTGGGAAGCGGATAGGCAACACCATCTTGCATCGTACCCGCTTTCGGCCAAGTCTCCGAAAATTCGCTTAATGTATCGGTTAGCAAGCAAGCCTGGGACGTTCTCCATGAATGCGAATCGGGGTCGTATGATGCGAATACATTCAATCGTTTGTGGCCACATATTGCGGGGATCATCTTCCCCTCGTTGTCCCCCAGCGACACTGAACGGCTGACAGGGAAATCCGGCTGTAATGACATCAACCAATCCCGTATAGCTTGCGGCGTACCCTTCACTGATGAATGTTTTGATGTCGCCGAAGATAGGGGCATCGGGCAGGATTCCGTCACGGATTCTGGCGGCAATGACTCGCTGGCAGTAGTCGTCCCATTCGACGTATCCGATGGGTCGGAAACCGAGAAGCATTGTTCCGAGTAACCCGCCACCGGCGCCTGAAAAGAGAGACAGTTCATTCATCCTTACCCTTCTTCCCCATCCCGAACATCGCCATAAGGTCATTAACCACTTCACAATCATCCCCCGCCTTCATCTTCTTCATGTTTGTGAAGCACTTACAGAGGCCGTCAGGCTGTCGGTAGTCGAGATGGCTTCCACTACAAACAGGGCAAATTAGTCTCGGTGTGGTGGAAGTGGTCATCGGTTGTCCCCCTTATTTCCGTCATCACCGATTGTTTTCTTAAACGCTATGTTTCCGGCGATGTGATAGACGACAATCCCTTCCGGTTTCATAAAGACGGGAGCCGCGACACTTCCGCAATTTTTCAATGTAGCTAATTCCATTTCGATTTGTTGGGTGTCAAAAACACCCCGCCAAAGAACCGGAACCACATGGCAACAATCCGGCTTATCATTCGGATATTTCTCCATATCTCGGTCACTTCCCCACCGTAGCGTATTGAACAGGCTGAATCTTTTCTCTCCTTTCGGTAGTCCGTAACCCCGTTGAATCCCCGATCCCCACCACTCCCCAAAGTGGCGACCCGGACCGAGGCAAGTAACCAATTCTTCGGCGTGGTCATAAGCCCACCGTGCGAATCCGTGATTGTCGCATTCGGGTGTTATCCACCTGGTTCTGCTACCCACAAGCAGGGACATTCCGTGTGTCGTTTTATCGAGAGTTAAACCGTATGGCGGGAAAATATCTTCCGGGCCGGGAATGTAAATCTGTGCATTCGTCCCGTCGATTTTTTCCGTAACGATCACCTCGCTGGACAGTCTTACAATCTTCGGAAATCCAACAAACTCAACCATATTTTCCATCATTTCCCCTCCACCATCCACCCGTAATTAGCTAAAAATGTGTCCATAACCGCGCTGACGTATTTCTTCCCCATCCGTCGCAACGGCCCCTTTGATCGCAAGAGATTAATCGCCCATTCCCGGTAGTCGTCTTCTTCGGACTGAGTCCATGTGTAGTCGGTCGGATTTATCGGCTTCGGTGACGGATATGGAGCGCCAACCCTCCTACAAAGTTCGGTCGCTAAGGCGTTGAAGGTTTCTTTCATTCAATCAGTCCTTTTCAGCGTTTGTTGAAATTGAACAATCTATGTATTTTTCCGCTATCCGCTTCACAAGTCGCGCCCATCCATCCGACCGTTCGTGCTTCTCGATTTTCCCTTCAGCTATTTTCTCAGCATTGACCATCACGATGTATTCGTAGTCAGCGATGTCCTTAATTGTCTTCACGTTCTTGATATAGACGGTCAACATTACTTTTCCTCCTTCATCAACGTGATGATCGCCATAGCGATGTAGTTTATGGCACCAAGCAATTCACGAATAGCGGAGTCTTTCGACAGTCTCTTTGCCTCGTTCCATTTTTTGAGCGCCTGTCCGGTAGGAAAGCCGATCCCAACCGCCCTTGTGATTGAAGCCCAAACTTGATCTTCGAAGGGTTTGTCTTCAGCGTGGCGTTCCTTTCCCTTACCGACGATTGCCTGAGCGTAGGCCATTTGTAATACTTCCCTCAGCGGATTCTTCTTGAACGATTCGGTCGGTGTCATTTTACCTCCTTGATTAACAGAGTTCGTGCAGACATTATGCACGATATTGGTATGTTAATGGTCCTTGATGTCACCTTGGCATATTTCTTGCTTTGGCTTTGCTCCCCCACAAGTTTCAGATATCCACCCTTTATCCCGGCAACAAATCCAATCGATTGAACGTGGAATTTGGGGTCTTGTTTCTCTACCTCGTCCATTGTAGTCCACCCCGCACTATCAAGGGGGGTGTTTGCGTCCATCCAATCAACAAGTAACGGAATTCCTCGCTTATATTGCTTCTTTCCCATTATCCCCCCAGCTTCCCGTATTCGCCTTCCAAGCGTTTAAGTGTTGTGGTGAGTTCTTCTTTCATTAATTTGAGCCACGGAACGGTCGGCTTCCAAATTCTGCCCGATTTCTCTTTGAGCCGGTCGTATTCTTCGGCCCCGATCACATCAATAACCAGATCGTGGAATTTTTCTGGATTGAATTTCTGGAGGCAATGGACTCCGCTTGTAAGGGCCATCCCGTTTTCAATGTCAAGATAGGTCACCTTGTGGGTTCTGCTTCTGATATGATGCCCTTGAAGGTCATAGTCCTTACCAGAAACCATACATTTACGGTCACGGGTTTTGACACACAATGACCACAGATCAAGGCAGTCCTCTTCAAGTTTGTCTTTTTCGGACTTTGGCTTCTTGGATTTCTTCACCCCTTTATCACCGCCAATGGTTCAAGTCTGGTTACGATTTCAACAAGGTCTTCCTGTTCTTTCATAACCACACCAATGTCTTTATATGCTCCAGATGCTTCGTCAAGATCGTGAATCCCTCGAACGGAATGAAGGATGCCGCGATCATTAAGTCGTTTTTGTTCCGTGGCAAGATCAAGCGTCCTTTCGGCCTGTTTTCTCCCCATTTTCCTGCCCGCCCCGTGAGAACACGACATGAAACTTTCCGGATTCCCCTTTCCGCGCACGATATAGCTTGACGTTCCTTGTGATCCGGGGATTATTCCAATCTCTCCGTCACGCGCCGAGGTGGCCCCCTTCCTGTGAATCATGACGTTCTTGCCAAAATGGTGCTCTATTCTGGCGTAGTTATGGGCGATATTAATCATGGGTTCAAACGAGACGTGATCGACGTGCTCAATAAAAGCCGCCTGAATCTTGTCTATCATAGCGCGTCTGTTCACGAACGCAAAGTCAACACAGTATTGCATTTCCGTTAAATATTCTTCACCGTCTTCGCCATAAATGGGAAGAAACGCAAGCTCCCATTCTTTCGGAACACGACTGAGGTATTGTTCGTTTAAGGATATGGCGATCATGTTGTAGTAATCAGCAACTTGCTTACCGAGATTGCGACTTCCAGAGTGGAGCATGATCCAGATATGGCCGTCATCCCCGCGTTGGATCTCAATGAAGTGATTCCCGCCGCCAAGAGTTCCAAGCGATTTACGGGCGTTCTCGTATTCCCTGTTGGCGATTACGCCCATCGGGGACTTCGGCATTAGGTCATCGTCTTGTGGCTTATCGTGTTTATTGAATCCAACGGGAACATCAACTCTTATCGTTCCAATGATCCGCTTTAGAGTTTCGAGGGATATTTCTGTCAACGATGTTTTGACGGCACACATTCCACACCCAATATCAACCCCAACCGCGTTCGGAACGACAACCCCGTCCGTCGCCAGAACACCACCTATCGGCATTCCGTATCCTTGATGTGTATCCGGCATAAGACAAATCTGCCTGAACGCGAACGGTAGCCGGGAGAGATTCTTTGCCTGTTCAACCGCCCCATCTTCGGGATTCTCGCACCAACTTTTTATAACCAACACGCCCTCGTTTATTATCTTCATCCCCTCCGCTCCCATAAAATTTCATAGCCCAGGCGTGTCCATTTATACATCGAACGCCCTTGTTCCTTTCGGGGCTTCATCCGTTCCGATACTGCCGTCTTCCAAAGCGTCCATGCACATCTTGTCGAGGAAATCCGACAGAGGAGTTGATCCGTCCTCTGCTTCGTCATCCATTGCGCGGACAACGTCCTCGGCGAACTCAACCGGGTCAGAGACAATCCATTTCTGCTCATAGTCGTCAATCTCTTCATTGAAAGGCTGGGATTCCTCGTGGTGTTCCAATGCCCATTTAACGGTATCAATTCCTACCCGAATAACGATTTCATCATCCTGAATTTTTACTTCTAACCCTTGGTTGCGCATATACTTGCCTCACGCCCTCTCCACCGACTTTTCTATTTCATGTGCCGCAATCTCTGGTGTGTGATGTTTTAGATACGATGAAAAGTCTGATGCTTCATCTGGATCAATTCCCCTTGCCATCAACTCACCCGCTAAATCATTCCATGTCCATCCATCATTTTTCATTTTCCAATCTCCGTGGTCTCACATTCACGCTTTAACTATCGTTTCCATTAACAATTTATCCGCATCGTCGTTTCCACATTTCGATATAAATTCCATGCCGCCACTTATGCGCCGTCACCGAGCCGTCAACATGATATTCGATCTTCGCCGCCCCGTGAAACTCCGGAGACTCGACCGGCCTTCCATCCATCCACCACTTCACCGGCGGCGGGATGACGCAGTTTATCAGGATGACCAGCCCGATCAGCATCGAGGCGAACAGGGCGATACAGAACTGGATTGTTCGGGTTATCATTCAAACATCACTGACTGAGAGCCAAATCTGAAATAGTGCCATTGCGAAACAAAAGATGGAGAAATAACTCCCATTCGTAACGATCATCATTATTCCGAAAAATATCGAGATTATCGCCCCATAAATAGCTACTGCTTTTAGAAACATAATGGACTCCTATTCAAACATTATAGTCTGGTCGGGATCGCCATTTCCTTGCCCCGAAATCCACCACTCAAACATTTCATCGCCATTTTTCCATGTTCTGTGCTTACCGTCATTTTTTGCCTTATCGAAAGCTCGAATACAGGCACGGCGGTAAGCGTCCGCAATCTTCGGCCACCGTTTAGCCTGTCTTTTTTGGTCTGCATTTGGACAGCACACACAGCCAAGCCGCTTCCATCCTTCGTTATAAAGTGAACAATAAGAAAGTTTGTATTCTCGTATATATTGCCATACTTCGCCATTAGACCAACCAATAATAGGGTGTATGTATGTTTTATGCTCTTTCCCCTTAAAACAATCCTCTTCGGGTTCCCTTTTTTTACGCCGATTGCTTTCCGCCCAACGGATTCCCGTTAAAACGCGACGATCTCTTCCGCCTTGTTCTTTCAGGATTCGGCAACAATATCGGCTTTGTCTTAGCGGTGGCATCCCGTTTTCAACGATAAGCTGCCACATGGTTTTTTCTGGATGATGAATCTGGACTTCCGGGAATGTCCGAATGAACCAAACAACTTCGGGAGGATCAACCGTTGTAAGATTGTAATGAGCGTCAAACTTCACCCTGGAACGCTTAACAAGATCGAGGATGACAACCGAATCCTTACCGCCTGAAAAGGCAACGTAATACCCTTCCGGCGGTTCAAAATCCTTAATCCGCTGAATCGCTTCAGCCACCTTGTCAATCGTTCCGAATATGCCGTTTTCAATTAAGCTCATTTCACATCCACCACCCATCCCACCGGATCAGCGCGATTGCTATCGCCCATCCGATAATCACGATCAGGGCTTCGATTAGGTATCGCATGGCTTCAATCTCGCAAGGTTATGCTTCTCCCGTAATTCAATCCCGTACTCCCTCAGTTTTTCCGTAAGGGCCACGATCTTTTCAATACTCGGCTCCGGAAGATTATGACCTTTACTGTCCGCGCCCAAATTGAGAAATTCCGGTCGTATCCGGTCGATCCATGAGGCGAGACAATCAACATCGAAGTCCATGACCGGCTCGATGGTAATGAATTTCCGCCCCGGAAGTCTTTCCATGGCCAACATTCGGTCAATGGGTGATGGAGCATTGCCCATCACGGTGAACCATCTGTTTGATTCAATAGTGGTCCCAAGTATAGACCCTTCCGGGAAAAGAGAATCCATAGCCAGATACCTTTCCGGGTTCTTGGTCTGGAAGACGTAGGTGTTTCCGGGGAATTTCAAGCAGTGGACGATGATCTGATTTATGAAAGATTGAGGAACGTCCTTCGCCATCATGTCGTTGCAGTTCTCAATAAAGATGGTTTTTCCAGATCCGTAGTTGACAAATAACTCTTTCTCAATCAGGCGCAACGGTCCTTGATATTTTTCCAGCCGGAAGGGAAAACTTTTGACGTAGCAATAGACGCACTGATGGGGACACGCGCCGCCTAAATGCGAATGCGTATGAGAAACCAACGGATACATATTTCCAACCGATTTCTTAAGTGGCATGTAAAACCTCCTTAACGATCAGGGATTCGAGTAGGCGGGTCATAGCAACGCCTCCTGTGTTGGTAATATCGGAGCGTCAAACGTCATAACCGCCTGCCGTTGATGCCGTTCAAGGCGTTCCTTTGCCGCGTTGAAATACTCTGTGTCGATTTCGTACCAGTCGATTGAGAATCCGAGGTCGTGGCAGGCAATCAGGATGCTGCCCGACCCGCCGTGGGTGTCCAGTATCTTGTCCCCCGGCTTGGCGTAGTTCTTCAGGAGCCACTTATAGAGGGCGACGGGCTTTTGGGTGGGATGAATACGCTTTTCATTTAGGCGCTTGTTCCCATTGGCTCTTGATCCGCACCGCAGCGATCCCTGCATCATCCCGGACCACATGAAACGAAATATCCGGGTTGCCGTTTTAAAGCTGGTCCACGCCAACTCTGCGTCACTTTGATCTGTTCCCTCGTTGCATTTATCCCAAACAACCCAACAAGGTGACGGCCTGCAGATCAAATCCGCAAGATGGTTTCCTCCCCAAATTATTTGATTTTTCGAGATACGAAACAGTTGATCGAAATATTCTTTCGGGGGACGGACATCCCATTTTTTCGGCGGGTAATTTACTGTTGCCACAAAGATCATACTGCCGTTTTTCTGTCGGGCTCCGCGACCAAGGCCAAATTTCTTATGACCTATTTTGTCGGCCCCAATCTGATAAGGAACATCGACAATCGCCAGATCGTAAGCCTTGTCGGGCATGACCTTCATCGCTTCCATGCAATCCCCATTAAATAATCGGATGGTCATCGTATTGGATACTCCCTTCCGCGTTTAATTGATCTGTCGTACATAATAATTGATCCAGCCGTTGCCACATTTAGGCACATCGGAGTGTCGATATGAATAATAGCGTGACAATCGTCTTGGATTGATCCTGGCAGGCCATGGTCTTCGGCTCCAAGTAAATAAATCGCCCGTTCAGGATGCAGAAAAGAGGAAATGCTTTTAGAGGACTCGCTTTGTTCAATCGCAATGAGGCGGCAATCGTGTGGAATGTTTTCATAGAACTCACCGAAGGTTGCGTAGTGGAATAGAGGAACGGTCTTCCATGCCTTCGTGGTGTCGGAAGATTGTTTTTTGTATCGTTTCCCGATGGTAAAAATAAATGCCGCCCCGAAATTGTGAGCAGAACGCCACAGCGTCCCGATGTTCGCCTCTGTTTTGGCGTGATAAATGCCTACGCCAAAATATCCACGTTTATTCATCGTATCGGGTACTCCCTCAGTATGTTCTGGCCGGTTGGCGTGTTGAACCAATTGTTCACCGCTTTCCGCGTCATATGGAACTGCCGCATCCGCTTCTCAATGTATTGCTCAAGGCGGTCTTTCGGATCTACCATGCATTCCCGCTTCTCGACATGGGCATCTTCGTCCGACTTCTTGTTATACTTCCGGGCCAGACCCCGTGCGCGTTTCCGGTCGTTAATGGGGGATCGTGAACATCCCATGATCTTCATGATGTCGCGGGTTGACCTCTTGTCACGTATCAGCGAGTCCAGTTGCATGTAGTTTATGGCATTAATGGCAGGCGGTTTTATACCCAAAGACTTTCTCCACCTTCCCGCCATCATACAGCCAATGTCGTACTTTTGGGCAAGGGGTTGGATGCTCATTACCCTTGCGTCATCGGCGAATGTATCCGGTATCTTCATTCAAACACCACCAATCTCTTCTCCTTAATTCTGAGTATGGTCGCCATTGCACCAATCCTTTTCATTGTGGTAGATTGCGATTTAAGCATCTTACCGTAGGCAGTAAAGTGGAGCCCCATCATTCTTGAATAGTCCTCCCTGCTCATTCCCCTACGCACTCTGTCATTTTCAAGGGTCGTTATGTTTATCTTCATGGTTGCGGAGTATTTCACAAGTGAGAAAAAAAGTCAAGCACATAATGCAACCTTCCCTATAAAACTTTTCTTTCCTGAGCTGAAAATAATTCTTGACAGGAAGTTAAAAAGAGCGTAGTATGCAGTCAACAGTGAAACACAACACAACAGGAGGCCCACCATGACTGACGTATGCACGATGATGGAGAGAAATAATCGAAGGGGTGTTGCAGAGGACAGGGCAGAAGACGTAAAATCAAGTCGCGGGTATAGCGTGGAGTCACTTAGCCCCGAAGACGCCTTTGATATGTATGGTGGTGACGGTTACGAGAACGGGGTTCCGTGCAGGATGCGGTATTAGTTAAGATGGTTCTTTAAAAAAGCTGGTGTGGCGGAAGAGTAAAGACGCAGAGGGGCCGCGCTTGTGATTCAGACTCTGGCGGCCGTCCGGGTATCGAATCCCGGCACCAGCACCGTAAATGGCATGGAAACGAAATCGCCTCGGAGAGAGAACTCTGTATTGTCAGAGATAAACACCGCGCCGGGAATTTGCGTAACCCGGTATCCATGCCACTCAAAATGGCGGGTGGTTTGGAAACCTGACGACTAGAGAAAGTCAGCAAAGCAGATCCGCGATCCTCGGATCACCGTTGAATATCCAATTCCCCGCCACCAAAGTTGTCCGGCGGCATTGAGGGCAGGCGTCACTAAGGCGTAGCATGGGCGAGATCGGGAATGAGAAGGCCAGATTGCTAATCCATAAATCCCCTAAACGGGGTCGGGCGAGATCATGCACCTGAGCGACCTGAACTGCCGGACAACATCTAACGAAAGGAGGTTCATCGGCAAGCAATGAGAAGTTATCCTTGGTATCGTTAAGAACATTACATTGTCACGGTCATGCTCCCGTAAAGAGCGGCGGAAATAGTGTCTGTGTATGGGGGTGGTAGTAGCCACCCCCGATGTTAAAGGAGGGGTTATGAAAACCATCGAAGAACTTAATCGCGCAATGCACTCATTTAATTGTACGAAATGTAAATTCAGAACCAATCCCACCACAACTAACAAGGGACCGTTTTGTGAGATCGGATTCACACAGAATCCCCGGACGGTTGAAGCGACAAAGAACCTGATTGCCAACGGTGGATCACCCTGCTTTCGTAATCCCATTAAATACGAAGAAGGCATCCGAGCATGAACCTACCATCATACATCGAGCCGGATAAGTGGGAGACGGTCAAGACGGTCGGATGCTGGCTGGTTCTGGCCGCGCTTGCGTTCGAGATTTACTACCTCGTTGAGCTTAATGCGTGGGTGAGGGGGATTTTGGGATGACCGAAATCATACAAGGCATCCTCATCGCAGAGGGAATCATTCTGGACATCATTTTAATTGTTGCTGCGGCATTGGCAATTATCAAAGCGTTTATTCCAAGGTGGCACGAAAGACAGTTTGTTGAACCGGGAGGGGATTGATGAAAGAAATAATCGTAAAAACACAAAACGACATCGATGCAATCAAGGCAGATTTCGATGGAATCATTAAAATCTGTGGAATCGGAATAGCCGTAAGGTTGCGCTATAAGTATCGCGTCGTGGCGTGGGGAAATTCCTCTGTCGAGGCGTGGGAAAATTCCTCTGTCGTGGCGAGGGGAAATTCCTCTGTCGTGGCGTGGGAAAATTCCTCTGTCGTGGCGAGGGGAAATTCCTCTGTCGTGGCGTGGGGAAATTCCTCTGTCGAGGCGATGGAAAATTCCTCTGTCGAGGCGAGGGGAAATTCCTCTGTCGAGGCGAGGGGGAACTCCTCTGTCGTGGCGTGGGAAAACTCCTCTGTCGTGGCGTGGGAAAATTCCTCTGTCGTGGCGTGGGAAAATTCCTCTGTCGTGGCGTGGGAAAATTCATCTGTCGTGGCGTGGGAAAATTCCTCTGTCGTGGCGAGGGAAAATTCCTCTGTCGTGGCGTGGGGAAATTCCTCTGTCGAGGCGATGGAAAATTCCTCTGTCGAGGCGAGGGGAAATTCCTCTGTCGAGGCGAGGGGGGCGGTGTCCGTAAGGATATTCTCGGACATCAAATCTCTTTCGCTATTCGGGTTTTCTGTTCTTTTCAAGCCCATCGACCTGAAGTTCAAATTCAAGAAAGAAAAAACTTGCTATGTCCAAAACATAAAACCACAACCATACCTTGAGCGCGAAGGCGTTCCGCAAAAGCAAGGATTCGTCGTCCTCTATAAAAAAACATCGCACGATTTCAAAACGCAAGAAGGAACGAAAAACGAAACACTGTGGGCTATCGGAACAAAAGTCACACATCCGGCATGGAATCCGGGAAACGCTGAGTGTGGCGAGGGAAAGTTTCACGCCTGTTCGCGCCCGTATTTCTGCGATGAATTTAGATCGAACAAGGGCGATAGATATGTTGCGATCAAGACCAGGGTGGTCGATCTATACGAATGGGACAACCCGCAATATCCCCATAAAATCGCCTTCCGGGAGGGGCGAGTTTTGTATGAGTGCGACAAGCACGGAAAGGAAATCGGATGAAAAAATTCCGTGTAGAGATATTTGATGCAGAATCGGAGGGCTTTATAGTCAATTCCCGGCATACGAACATTGAGAATGCGTTACCTAACGCGGAGTATCAGAAGTCCATCGGTAAGAGGGTAAGGATTGTGAACCATAGTACGGTTGTGTGGGGGGAGGGGAAGGAATGACCAGTTATATTTTATACCTTTTAGTGTGTGCGCTGTGGGGTGTGTTTCTTTCCTTTGCCGGGGCTCCGTTTCCCACGTTCAACTTCTGGATCGGTGTTTCGTTACAACTTTTGTTAATCATAACAACAATGCGATTGGAGAAATAGCCATGTTCGGATACGCAATTTTAGTGTTGCTGGTGGTTTGTTTAATTACTGTTCGCAATTGTGTCATCGTCAAAAAGTCAGTCCTGCCGTTTCACAAAGAGGTAACTCGGCTCATTAACAAGCACAGGGAGTATCTGGATGGGATAGAGAAGGGGGTTGTGCATCTTCACTTTGACCCGAACCAGAAGCCGAAAGAGGCCGTAACGGAGCAATGACCCGCCGGACTGAGGGCCAGTCCAAACGAGCGGTCGCCCGATACATGGCCGCTCCCTGCCTTGAGGGTGCATTATGAGTGACGTTGAGTGTCCTTATTGCGAAGCGGAACAGGAAATATGCCACGATGATGGGTATGGATATACCGAAGGCGAAATATACCAACAGGAATGTTCGTCTTGCGGAAAAGTATTCATCTTCACAACTTCTATATCATTCAATTACGACGCTGAAAGGGCCGACTGCTTAAATGGTGGCGAACATATTTACAAGCGAACAATCACGGCACCGAGATGGGCCGCAAGAGACAGATGTGAAGTGTGTGGAGACGAAAAGCCAATTCCCGAAGAAGAAAGGAAAAGACTTTACGCTGAGGCCAATGACCATTGATCGACACCACACGGCACTTTGCAGATCATCACCGATACGACGCACCGGATTACCTCGATACTGAGGACGACGAGCGCATATCGGATGCGGCGAATAGGGATGCAATCGACGCTGAACGTGCGGACTTTATTCACGACGAGAGAATCGAAAGGGGGATAAGATGATTATTACATCCATCACGAGAAAAATATCCGGATCGAATTACGATAACATATCGGCCACGGCCACCATATCCGAAGTAGAAAGTCCCGTTTATTGCGCGGTTCGGCTGGATACGGAACTGAGAAACATGCTTTCCGCCATCGAGAACAAAGAGGGTCTCGTGAAGGAAAAAACGATGGAAAAGGAACGAACCGTATCGCTACTTGAGACTGCCCTTGAATATGCAAAAGACAAGGAAATTCCTTTTTAGCGCGCGGACGCCATTCTGCAAGAACGGAGGGATAAATCATGCCGGAATTTAACGTAGAGGTTGTCTTTGATGTCTATTGCTCCAAGTGTGGGGCGGCCCTGTGCAATAATTGCAGCACACAAGACTATTCCGTGGAAAGGGACGAAGCCTTTCCGTAGAACCCTGCGAGAAATGCCTCGATAACTTCTATGATGCCGGATACGACAAGGGAAAGGAGGACGCACAAAATGAAATGCCTTAACGAGTACGGGGAATGCGGGTGGAAAGGGAATCTGATGGACTGCGTTGAGCGGGACTTTCTGTTCTACTGCCCCAAATGCGGAAGCGGAATTGAAGTTGAGCCCCACGTTGACGACCTATTGAATGTGGTTGAAGAAAGGATGGCGGTATGAAAGCTATACGGTTGACGATTAACAACATTGGTATCATCGGAAACATGGCGATTGATCTGGATAAGCCACTGGTCCTGTTCTATGGGGATTTGATGCAGGGGAAGACGACCATTTTGAACGCCTTCAAGTGGTGTCTCGGTGGAACTTATCCGGCAGATATTATCAGGCATGGCGAGACGGAGGCATCCGTCCTATTCGAGTTTCAGGAAGAATCCGGACCCGGATCAATTTTCCGGTCATGGTACATCAACAGGGAGGGCGTGACTACCGTTCGCCCGGTATCTTTTATTCGTTCGGGAAAGCCAGTATCGAAGCCCGACAACGAAATCAAGAAGTTTCTCAATCCCTATCTTCTCGACTCAGACTTCCTAAAGAAGATGGGCGAAACGGAACGGAAGGCGTATTTTGTCGGACTGTTCGGAGTCGATACGTCGGCAATCGACAAAGAAATCAATGCGTCGGCTGAAGAAGCAAAGACGCTGCGTATCGAGATTAAGTCCTACGGAGAGATTGACACTACGCCGGTAAATCCCGTTGATGTCACGGAACTGAAAAAGGAGCGTGAGCGTATCCTGGATGAACACACCGTCGCCGTCAGTGAAGTTGACAAGCGGAGCGAATCGTTGCGCTCTCTGAATGATTTACGAGAAAGAAAAACAGAACGTAGGGACACAATCACACAAGAAATCCGGCAAATCGAGGACGAACTTGCCGAAGTAACAAAACGGCTGAACGACAAGAAGAACGAGCTTTCTCTGGATAAAATCAACATCAATCAGTGGCTTAATGACAATCCCGCCGCGACTATTGCATCCAGACCATCCCCTCCGGATGTCTCCGTGCTCGATGCTCAAATTTCCGAAGCTGCCGCCGTTGCAGTGCGGGTTGAACAATACGAAAAGAACGTGAAGCGGGCATTGGAAAAGAGGCTCAAAGAGGAAAAATTGACGGCCAACGAAGCTACCCAACGCGACCTGAAAAAGAAAAAGGTTTCCTTGTTGGCAGAAACAAGTCAGAAAAGTGGAATCAAGGGGCTGGTCTTTAACGAAGACGGATCGTTCACTTATGATGGAACCACTGCCGCAATGCTGTCAACCTCACAACTCATGTCATTGTCTCAGGAGCTATCGGCCCTGTATCCCGCCGGATTCGGACTTGACTTGATCGACCGCGCTGAAAGTCTCGGTTTTGCTATCGGAAAGAACATCCTTGAATTTGTTGAAAAGGCGAAACGGGAAGACAAGACGATTTTGGCAACCATTGTTGGTGAGCGGCCAGCGACGGCACCGCCGGAAGTCGGGGTGTTTGTGGTCGAGAACGGAGAGGCAAAATAATGGAGAAAGGAATTTATCCCAATATCCCCCACGCCGAATATCACGCCATGACAGAGATCGTTTCAAATTCCTATCTCGGACGCCTTGATAAATGTCCAGCAGCGGCAAAAGTTCCGATGGGAGAAACGGCGGCATTGACTTTTGGAAGAGCTTATCACTCTTTCGTTCTTGACGGATCAGAATCTTTCGGTAGGGACTTCGCCGTTGCCCCGGCTATGGACAAGCGCACCAAAGAAGGAAAAGCCGCCTATGCCATGTTTTGTGAGGAATTAGCGGGGAAAACGGTCATAGATCAATCCGACATGGATGCAATCGAAGCCATGTATGGTTCATTGTTGGTTCACCCCATTGCATCATCATTGCTTATCGAAGGTCGATCTGAAATGTCCGTATTCTGGACGGATGAAGAAACCGGCCTTCCTTGCAAGTGCCGACCGGATCGGATACCGGACGGCGATCACGGCGTTATTCTTGATTTGAAATCGGTTCGGAGTGCAGAAATTCACGCCTTCACTTCGGCCTGTATGTCTTACGGATACGCAAGAGAAGCCGGAATGTATATCGAGGGGTTCAATGCGGTATCCTCCGTGAAAGTTGATGCCTTTGTTTTCATCTGTCAAGAGAAAGACCCGCCGTATCGGGTAGAGGTATTCACGATGGAGGACTTGTTTATCGAATACGGACAAAAGGAATTTCATAGGCTGATTGCGATTGAGGCCGAGTGCCGGAAGAATAATTTTTGGCCGAACTACAAGTATGAGGAGATGCGGACATTGTATCTCCCGAACTACGCCGGAGGAGAGCTATAATGGCAGAAGAAAAGAAAGAACAACGTCCACGATTTGAGATTATGGCTGTGCAGGCGAAAGACGCCTTCATCCAAGTGGCCGACGAAAAGACCTGGAATAAGGAAATCGTTTTTGCATTGCAGGCAATCCGTGGCAACGATAAGCTGCAAAATTGCAATCCCGACAGCATCAAGAATGCAGTTGTCAACATCGCATTGACAGGGGCAACTCTTAATCCGGCACTTCAACAGGCATTCCTTGTCCCGCGTAAGGGAAAATGTTGTCTTGATTTTTCCTATCGCGGCCTATGCAAGATCGCCGTTGATTCGGATTCGGTTTATGACATTGACGCATCGGCTGTTTTTGAGGGAGACGACTTCTATTACGAAATGGGGTTGAATCCAGTTCTTCGTCACGTTCCTAAAATGGGAGACACGGCAAAAGACAAGGGTAAAATCATTGCCGCATACGCAGTGGCTACACTTCATCACGGAATAAAGAAATTCATCGTTCTTGACCGTGAAAAACTTGACCGTGCAAGGAAGTCGAGCCAATATGACACGGTATGGAAAGAGCACGAAGACGAAATGTGCAAAAAGACTGCCGTGAAACTTCTCTATAAGTTGCTCCCGCAGACTGAGCGTATGTCAAATGCCGTGTCCGTTATCAACGAACACGAGGGATTGATGCTCAAAGATGAACGAAAGGCAAAAGAGATTATGGGACGGTTTGGGATGAAGCAGAAAGATGACAACCCGCCGGATGACCTTATCGCCTGCCCCGAAAAGGAAGCATTGATACCATCTAAAGAATGTGACGAATGCACAAAGAAAGAAATAGACGGAACAAAATGTCCGGCATGGAAATGAAAGACGAGCGCACCTGCAAGAACCCCTGCCCTCTGAGGTCAACACCATGCTTCATGTTCAAGAGGGTGTGCGATAGGTGCGAGAAAAGGAAGGAGTGTCCCGCGTGGGGGAAGAAAAGGAAGGAGTGATTGTGAAGCAAACAAAAGAATTTTGGTATGACAAGTTGAAACGAGAATGCGGAAACGATCACATGAAGATGGGTAGAAAACTAATTTCCGATCAATTCCCCGAAATAAACGAGTCGGAAGCGATAGCCTACGCAAGAGGATTTACGAATGGGATGAGTGCGTCTGGAAAATCAAAGGAATACATTGAACAGCGATTGCCGTTCCTTGCCGTTCAAGACAGAATGCTTGACGCCGGGACGCACTATTTTGGGGCAAATATCATCGAATCAATGATTGTGGAATCAGAAGGACGAAAACAATGAACTCAGGACGCCGGGAATCCGCCTTGAGAAAACCGGCACGAGGTTAGTATGAACGACGGCGAACGCTGGTATGATAAACATGTTGCACCAAAACTGCGGGAGATTGCGAAAGAGGCCCACGATCACGGGCTATCATTTCTTGCTGTCGTGGAATGGGAGCCGGGAGAAACCGGACGAACCGCATATATGCAAGAGAACACCGGCCTTGCTATCAAAATGGCTAACGTAGCCGCGCAAACAAAGGGCAATGTTGATTCACTTTGGATGTGGGTGCAACGCTACGCGAGAGAACACGGACATCGCTCGTTATTTCTGCACATTCAAGGAATACCCGAAAATCCGAGTAAGGAGACCCCATGAAGCCGCGCAAGAACCAGCTGAACCTGAAGGCGACAGATTACATCGTAACGGCCTACCCCGAACGATGCAGCGGCCCCGGATGGGCGAACGCCCCAATATATGTAATTGTGCAGGACAGGACGGACGGTAGCTTACGGCGGGAAGTAATTCAGCCAGACCAACAGACCCCGGAGATGCTTACCATCTTCAGCGTTTGCTATGAGGCTCACCTTGCCCTTATGAGGGAGATTGAAAGGATGGGGAGATGATAGATGACTTCGACAAGACATTGACACCGGAAGAGCTGGCCGCGCCGACGTTCCTTGAATGGAGCGATGCAACCATTGCGCGTGGCGTTCGCAATCTCGCGACAAAGTTGCACGACGGCGTTGGATTCAACGGAATCGTGGGCATGGCCGCCGCGCTTGCGCTGGAGAAGATCGCCATTGATTGCAATACAACCCAATACAGTATCCCTATCGACAAGGGAACGAAAATAACCGTGAGAAGGAAAGTTGTGACCCCATGAAACGCCTGCCTTTATCAGATTTAGACATGGCCGCCTTCATCGCGGGACGGAAGAGCCTGCATGTGGTGAGGTGCAAGGATCAACCGATTTCAAACGATCCCGGTATCTATTGCGATAGATACAATAAGTAGGAAGAGTGGGCATATTGGCTTCCTGATAACCGGATGGATTCTCCGCGCACGTTCAAAGCTCCCTACCGCCCCGGCGAGGTCGTGTTCATCGGGGAAGATTTTTCGGTTATCGCACATGGCCGTGAATATGGGGGAAGGATAAGGTACGAATCGGACCAAGCTGTCAGGGTATTCGACGAAATGCCCGACCTTTCCTGTCACTGGCGTCCCGTAAGAGATTGGTTGAAATATCGAGCCGTCACCATGCCGGAGTGGGCCAGCCGCTTCAAGGTCAGAGTGTCCGTGACGGCGAAGAGGGTAAGGGAGATCACGGAAGATGAGGCGAAGCTGATGGGGTTCGATTGCTCTTGGCTTATATATCAAGACGGGAACAAGCCACACAATACGCGCCGAGATGAAATTTATCGTAACGGGAATCCGTGCGGGGATACAATGCTGGCAAACGAAAAAGACGAGTTTCGGTATGATTGGAACTCCCGCCACCCCGGAAGTTGCGCTTTGAATCAGTGGGTATGGAGATACGAATTGGAGAAGGTATGAAAAAGATCATCATCGTGCTTGAAATTACAGACCCCGAAACGGTGGAAGCGTATTGGGACACAGACAAGGAAATCATTTTCGATGATTTGCAAAATGGACTTTTGTTGGAGATGTGCGACCTCGTTAAATTAGAGAGGGCGAAATGACCATAGACTGGACGCCATGCTCCGAATGGAGAACATTTCTGTCAATATGTGCGTTGGCCTTAATGATCGGCGTTGCATGGTGGAGATCTCGATAAGGAAGGATCGGATGTCCGGCTTTCAAAAAGAAAAGGCTTGACCATAATCATATTATCATGGTAAGTGAGAAGGCATGGAAATCAAGATAACAAAACTACATTGTAAGAGGTGCCTTCATGAATGGATTGCAAGAAAGCCAAAAGTCAACGTCTGCCCCAAATGCCATAGTCCCTACTGGAGCAGAGAAAGAATGCTCCATGTGCAAAACAAAAAAACCTCTGTCTGAGTTTTATAGAGACAAGAGTAGAAAAGATGGTCTACACTATGCCTGCAAAGAATGTAATCGTAAATATCAGAGGAAAAAGGAACCTTCTGTTTGTGATACTTGCGGAAGGTCGTTCATGGCGGATCTTAGAAAATTAATAGAAGGCGGTGGCGAGGTTGGTAGCGGAGTCGAACCTGCTTTACGACGACGGAATAGAGAAGGGGAATAAGATCGCCGCCCTTGAGAAGGCTAATAGAGAGAAAGACGAAAGAATCGCCATCTTAGTGGCCAACGAGATCGAGAACAATGCGGCGGCGCTTGGACTGTATCAGCAGATTGTCGTGCTGACCGCCGAGCGGGATAGGCTGCTTGAGGATATAAATCAACTAACCCTGAACGGTAAAATGTTAGGTGATGAACTGCTTGCTTATCGAGATTGGTTCAAAAGACATGACGAGTCTATTGAAGTACATAATGGGTATGTATCAATTCAAACTGCGCTGTCAATTCAAGCCGAACTCATAAGCAATAAGAAGGTGTCGGTTAATATGAGAGACATCGTTAAACGGTATCCAGACTTTTTCGAGGCGATAAAGAGAAGAAAAATGACATTGAAAGGGCTGGAAGAAACTGCACTCAGCGGGAAGAAGGAGATCGATAGCGATCCAGATGGAATCCTTGCAATGACTGAGGAATACGGGGAGAGGGAGGCCGAAGATGATACACGGAAATAAGAGATTGAAGATCAGCGAATACCTACCGATAGACCGTTGTGGCGAAGGATACGGCTATATCAAACCCAAAGACGGAGAGACGTTTATAGGAATGCCCTACGGATTCTATGCTGACAACTCCGAACCATTTATTGAGATTACGAGAAACGGAAAATTGATAGCGACAGTCAATGCTCTCGACGTTTCTGAGATCCACTTCAGGGAGGAATCTGATGCCGCTGAATGAACGAGAAGCACCGTGGGGGATGGGGGCGAAATACGCTCCGGGGGTTATCTCTGTACATCACTTCAACACTGGTATTGATTTATTGCTACGCTGGTCAGAGGACGATCACGCTTGGATGCCCGTTGATCTGAATGACGCATCACTCGTCATCTTCCGTCCCCGTCTATGGTACTACGGGCTAATCTACTGGCTGGTTACGGTGGCGGTCTTGATTGTTTTGGCAGTGGTATGGAGGTGGGGAGCATGAACGCACTATTCTATTTCTACGACAGACACCATGAGGCAATTCAGAAATTGGTTGATGCTCTATATAGGCTATCATTCATCACTGTCACTATTCTCGCTCTTGGAATGGTGTGTTGCACTTTTATGATAGTTCATCTGAGTTTTATGTAGGAGGCATCATGAACGAACTTAACTACTGCACCCGTCCAGCCGCCGAGAGGCTGCAAAAGGCTGGGATTGTGATGGAGACGGAAGCACATTGGTATCTAATTCCTGAAATGAACCAAGAGAGAGAAAGATGGATACTCTCAAGAGATGAGTCAGGTGTTATGAAATGCCTGCACCGCATTCCCGCCCCGTCTCTCGCTGAGGTGTGGAGGGAGTTGCCGGATAGTCATGGCGTTTGCACAACTCTTGTATGCGAGAAGCATGACCAAGAAACGATCGTCGGCTATTTCGATTGGGATATGTCGCAGTTCTCTATAAGCTATCGCAGCACCAACCCAGCCGACGCGGCCATCGACCTGAAAATCTGGCTCGAAGGGAGGGAGGGGAAGGGATGAGCACTACAACGAAAACAGCAACGAAAACAGCTTGTGTGTATAAGGACAGGACCGGGTATTGGGTAGCATTGGCGGATGATACAAAGGAGCGGATAGGGGGATTTCTTGATTCGGAATTGCAAGCATATAAGGCGGCAAACGCAAGCGGGTATCGTGTCCGATAGGAGGAAGCCGTGAAGATCACCGATGAAGAACTTGATTTACTAAAGAGGTTGCAGCCGTTCTTTGAGAAAAGGATGAAAGCATGGTTGGATGGAGACTGGGGAATTGATGATGGATGTGAACCTGGAATAGTTATTGATGCTGAGTTTATAAATATTGGGCGCATCAATGGATCACGCACTCCTCTCCGCTACCCCGCCACGATAGACGACCGCAACCCGGAGAGAGGGCTGTGGGGGATGGTGGATTGGGATTTATTCTCAACACATACCCCTAATGATGGTGATTGGTATATCTTCGGGATGACAGACAGGCGGCTGTCGGGATTTTCGACAGAATGGTGCTTACCTCACCTCGCCATTCTCAAGGCTTTGTGCCAACAGGAGGGAGTATGAGAGAAATCGATCCACGAGATTGTCAGTATGGACTGGCCGATACTGAGGATGAACAGAAGCAAAAGTTGAACCACAAGTCCATCGACCAGATGACTCCCGGCGAGGTCAACCGGGAGATTGTGGAGAGGTCGGGCGGAAAGTGGAACGAGACAAGGGAAGTTATATGCACTGTGTCGCTTGATCTTGACTGTGCCCACTGCGACAATGAGGATTGCCCGGCCAAGCATCCAAACCCCGACTACCACTCCGACCCGGTAGCGTTGCTGAGGGTGATGATGGGGAGGGAGGATTGGCCGGAGTTCTCGAAAAGGATCGGATTTTGGGCTCACGAAGGGGCACCTGTCAAATGTTTTATATCAGACACGACTATATACTTGAACCCGGCGCACTCGCAAAGGCCGCGCTGAAATGGCTGAGGAGGGAGTGATGGACGCATTAGTAGAAATGTACGAGCATGAAATCGAAGACTTCAAAGCGAAACTCGCCGCCGCCAACGAGAAGATTGAGAATCAGCACAAAGACTTCGATAGAATGTATAGTAAATTTAAGGAAGCCCACGGGAGGGCGGACGGGCTGCAGGAGGAATTAGAGAAAGCTCTCCCGAGAATGACTCATCGCTTTGAGTGCGTTAGCGTTCTTCCGTCGGAAATGTGGCATCAAAACGGAAGCGTATCTCTTGATAGTTGTAAATGTGAAATCAAGATAATCAAAGCGGCAATCAAGGCCGCGCAGGAGGGGAGATGAAGGAGATTGCTTTGCTTATACTTTGGCTAACGGCGTGGGTTGCGGTTGGGCATATATTGGATGAAAAGAGGAACTTCTTTTACAGACAGCAATATATTGTAATGGCAATAGGGGCTGTTTTCGGAATGGTATCATTACTTATATGGAGGTAACGCCATGACAGAATTCGACCGGAAGATGCTTGAAAAATATATGGGGAACGACTTGCTATTTTCCATGTTATTTCAGCGTGTCCTACTAAGCGAAGATGAAAGGCAAGCTCTTATCGCTGCTGCCCTCCGCAACGAGATCGTGAAGCGGGCAGAGTGGTATAAGTTCATTATATATGCCCACGATGTCTGGATGAACGATGACACCCTTCAGATGCCAAGCTCCTGTGATGCGGAAAGCTGGTTTACAGAATGGCTAACCGACCCGCACACCTTCATCCGGCTGGTGGTGGAGTGGAGGAGAGGTAAGGAATGAAAGAATCCATTAGCGAGTTAGTATCCAGACTCCGCCTACTCGAACAGGATCACGCACCAGACGGGTGGCCTGCGATCAAGATGCGTGACGTGTCGGCGTTGCTGGATGTAATTGAACATGGAGGAGTGATGATGGAAATAGCGTGGGGAATAGAATGCAAAGACGGGACGCTTCTTAGGGACTTTAATGGTCCGGTATTGACAGACTCGCGGAGAAAAATCAGGGAGGCTGTAAAGATAACGAAATCCCATTATCCGGATTTGCCAATGAGGGTCGTCAAGGTGCGGATAGAGGTTATAAAGTAACCCGCCGGGGTGCGCTTGCTTTGTGGGGCCGGAACGTCCGGGATGATACTGTGACCCACTTAGTCAGAGGCGTGGCGGGTGTTGTTCTACCTGAACTCCTTCTCCTTGAACTCCCGGCCAGCCTTTACGAGTCCCTCAACAGCAGATTGATATGCTTTCAATTCGTCGTCTTTCCCGGTGGCGATAAACTCCCGTAGGATCTTGATTTCGTCGGTCGGGGAGTAGATCTTAGCGATCAAGTTCCTCGTAACGGCGTTCACGTCATCCCGACTTGAGACGACTTTCCCCTGATAAACCCTCGCTGGGGTAAGTTCGGATACTTTACGGGTGAATAGTATTTCCTTTTGGTGACTTTTTCTATCGACGTTGCCCTCCACGGCCTTTTCTTCTGCCAAGGCGACACTTACATCGTCGTCAGTCCACACAACGTCAAAGAGGCGTTCTTTGACACCCGTAACGGAGCCGTTGGAGCCCTTGAAGTCTCTCCCGATTTGAACACAGTCCCGAATGAAGTATCTTATCTCGTCTGAGCCTTTTACGTATATCGCGCAGTGTGCCATTAGATGTCCTTCCCGGTGACGTTGTTGCCGGTGCCATTGTTATATATTCCCGTTCCTGCGTTGGATGTTATATTATCCCCGCCCTGATTGTTGTTACATCCCGACGCAATGTAAATCCCAACGTCATTTGCCCCATTGTTGGTGCAGTCTATGTTGTTCCCAGAGACAACATTGCCAGAAGACGATGCATTAATGCTAATTCCCTCAAACCCATCATCGGCATTTCCAATTACCCCGTTCCCGGAACACGTGCCCCCATTCGTGTCTGTTATATAAATGCCACTCCCCGCGCAATCACTTTCATATTGGATGTTGATTCTATTTTTGTTTATTTGAGGACTTATGCAATATGCGGCAATTATTCCCGACTTGTAATTTGATAAGATTGCTTCGATTATGTTTCCGCTAACCATAGCTCCCTTGACAGTCCCAGTACCCGACGTTGATGTTATCACTATGGGCGTGGAACTCATAATGCCCTGAATGGTATTTTCCGAAATAGTGGTTCCCTGTGATGTCTCATTGATATATATTGGTGTTTCACAATCAGCGTAGTTATTCCCAAAAACGGTCGCTGTTTGTGCATTTTCCAAGATTGTTGAGTAATTTCCATCAAACATATCGTTATTTATTACCCTAATCGCTCCGTTGTATAGTTGTGACAGAAAGGCCCGTCCGTTCGTTATTCGGCTCTTCGATAATGAAACGGTCCCGCTTTCCCCACAAATGACAGCACACAAAATATCCCCAGTTATTGAAAGCGTTGCGGAAATATTTTCTACGCTTACCGTAGATGTATTTTGGGAAGCGGAATCACCATAAACATAAATAATTACTGAGTTTGTATTTACGTTCTGGCTTTCAAGGGAAAATTGCGAGAACGTGAACATCTTTGTTGTGTTATGAAGAACAAACAAATTTTGATCTGCCAGATTCTTCAGAACCACCCCGCCCCGCGACTGCCCCACAAACTCCAGATTGACATCGGGAACATAAAGCGGAGCCGTCTGCTGATAAGTACCGTTCAAAAGATAGATCGCCCCACCACCGGCCTGCTTGACCGCATTAAGGGCTTTTTGGATGTCGGTAAACTTGCCACCATTAGCCAGAGGACCGACCGTGAGCCATTCCTTGCCCCAAACATCAAAGGCGCTTCTGCCGATGTCCTGATCGGTCTGCGGGCCGGAGATAGTCGGTTGCCAAGCGTAGGGCGTGGTATCGGTTGGGATGGTAAGGGTTGAAGGGGCAATGTCATCCCAATCATCAAACGCCCATGAATATCTTGTCGCGGTAAACTTTATCTCCGTATCCGTGATCGTCATCGAGTCGATCACGACATTGTACGTCCCGCCGTAATTCGGTTCATCGATGGTCACAACATCATCCGGCTGAAGAGCAAGACGGGTAAGTTTCGACGTAAGCCCTATTGTGGCGATTTTGCCGTATTTACGCTGCCCGTAAAGCCTGCCAATTCTCTGAACGGCCTTAGAGTCCTGAACGAACTGGCATTCCAAAACGTCCTTTGATTTTACCGTCGCCGCTGCGTCACAAGCTACGATTACCTTAAGAAACGAATCCTGCGGTTCCCCAGACTTCTGCCAAGCTACGTTCACGCTGTCCGTCAAGTCTGTGTTGACTATCGGGGTGTAGGTAAATGTCCCCTTGCCCTGATCTGATTTACGCAAAACCTCTGCACCCGTAAAGGTAGCCTGTGAAGCCTTAGACAGGACTCTAAGGCCGATTGTTTCACCAATGTCCAGACAGGAATGGCATTGCACGAGTAGATCCGCAAGGGCCTTTTCGCGGGTCTTGTAGCTCCAAAACCCACCATTATAGGCAAGGCCGGTTTCTTTCAGGCTGAAATCGTCAAAATTCGCGCTTGAATTGCTGGCACCGGCGACGATTCTGAAACCTCCCGTGGTGTCCGCAACAAAGATGAACTCCTGCGCGTCGCCACCCGTGATAATGGTGGCCAAGGTCTGCGTTCCCGTGAAGTCCATTATGACCCACGTTCCGACAAGGTTGACCACGGAAGTTGTGAGCTTGTACGTATGACCGATAACGGTCGGGGCGTTGTTCTGTGTTAGGTAGCAATATTGCCCGTTGACGCTCGCCGTGATTGAGAGGTCACCGGTTTCGTTGTAGGAATTAATGCTGGAATTGTTCCAATTTGACGCCCCGGAAAAGTCCCTATCGACAACATTCGGCATTAACTCCGTTTCGGTTTCTCTCGCCCAGCCATCATAGGTTATGTGAGCCGCCGCAAAAGAAACAGCCGTGTCGATTTGGTTAGACTCAAGACCGTAATCAAGCAATGTGAAATTGAGACAATCCGCCGGATTAGTTACTATGGCCGTGTTTGAGCTACTGAACTTAACAAGGGGGTCAAGGGTAACATTCCCGTTATAGTAGTACCCCGGAGCCGTCGCCGGATTCCCCGCAGTGATCGCTTGGAACATCCTCCAATCAACGGCGTCCTTATCGGCGATGGTATATTGATTGAAGGTGTACGCACTCGAAAGATAGGAAGACTTCACCCCCAAAGAGCGCGGTGACTGAACCTCAGTAATGACGTATGTGTTGTCGGGAGATCCCAGCATCACATAGGCACTACCGTGTGAGATGGTAGTAGAATCACCCGTTCCTTCATCTACAAGAGTCGTTTCGTCAATCTCGATCTGTCCCGCTTCAACAGACAGGACCGTGAACACACCATTATTGGCCGGGTTGGTCCGTCCAGAGACTGTAACGAGTTGCCCTTGTTCAATCACGCCCAAACCGTTGCCGGTATCCGTGAATTTGCACCGCGACCCATTCACCGACGCGACGGCGGCAACCCCAGAAGATGTGATGGAAACCGCTCCATTAATGTAAACATCCCTCAGAGGAATAAAAGCCGTCCCGAACGTAACAGGAATACAGGTTCCCGTGTTTGAATACGTCCGGCTCGACGGAAAGATGTCTTCGGGCATCAGCTTGTTTGGACAATCACCCTTCAGATAGGCTTGCATGAAATCTTCGGCTTCGATTGCAATGCTCTGGTAGGTTGGGCTTGCAGACGTTATCCTGAATTTCCAACCGCAGATTTTAGTTTCGCCATACGTAGCATTCGACATGAAGCATTCAACGAGGACAAGGCCACCCTGACCAAGGAAATCAGACGCAACAAGGGTGTTATTCTTATTTGAAATCGAAAACGAGATATCCGATGGTACGATCAATCCGGACTCCGCGGAGTTCTTCCTGAGAGTCACCCCGGAACGGTCTGTCAACACAACACTGTCAACGGGGGTCACTTCGATATCGTCAAACTTCATCGTCCCGGCGGTAGCTGAATTTTTAGTAACGGTGATTGTATAGTCAGCAGTCGCGGCAACGAACGTCGCGGTATGCCTCGTTTTGGTTGCTGTGGAGGTTCCGGTAATTGTCGCACCAGTACCCCCGTCATCAACTACAACCGTAAACGCTTCATTTCCAGAAGTTCCGGATTTCACCTTAACGGAAACCCTGTATGTCGTCGCTACAAAAGTGCTTAGTTTCCCGGTAACGGTTTGTGCCACATCCTGAAACGCACCGCCGTTGCGGGTGATAACAAGCTCTCCACCCACGGATGCAACGGTGCAGTTCGTCGCCTCCCATCCGGTCGTACCTGAATCGAAGTACCCGTTAGAAACCGTATTCGCACAGTTGTAGTAATATGTGAGACCTTGATTGTCATTGATGGTATAAGCCATCTTGACGGTCTTGCTTTCGCTGGCTACAAGGGCTTGCTGGACGGCTGTGAGATTACTAAGCATCTGCGATCTTCCCCTTTACTTCAAATCTAATCCCCGGATGCCCCCACCTCGTTACAGCGTTTCCATCCCGCGTAAATGTGCAATCGAAGTAAACAACATAAGTGTGTCCATCGTGAGCCGCCCACTTAAACGAACGTGCTTTTTCATGGGCCTTAGCTTCATCGAAATACAAATCCATCATCGTTCCGGATTCTGTGGCCGTGACTTGGTTCAGATTAAATTCGATATAAAACAACTTGTCCGATAGTGTGATGGTTTCCCGGCTGTTGTTATCGGCCCGATTAACAACCTGATTAGAACCACCGCTTTCCTTGACCTTGCCTTGCGCTTTAATGGTAAGGGTGTAGTCATAATCCGCCGTCACAACATCAACGAAGTCGTAGATTTCAAACGCCATTAGTTCACCGCCTTACGTGCAGATGCAATCATATCTTCATCCGTCTTAAATCCTCTTGTCACAACGTACCTGATTTCTTTTCCGTCAATGTAGATGTGGTTGTGGATAGTCGCTTCGCCGGACCCGCCGTTTGAAGACTGAAGGTACTTGCCTATCGCCGCACCGAGAGTTTCCGGATCAGCGCCAACAGTTTTCAGGAAGGATTTGTTCTGTGGGTTGTAGGTCGGAACAATCAACTCTGTGCCTTTTCCACCGACCACTTCCAAACCATTTGTAAATCCACCAACATCGTGTACCTCCGGAGGCAGGATGAAGATGCTGTTTAGTAGTGACTGCGCCGCAGAGTTAGCCGTAGTGTACGCCGCCCATGCCGCCTTTCCGGTAGCGCTCGTTGCCCATTGGTCTGCCGGATTCTCCTTCAAGAAGTCCTTGTAGATCGTCGTGAGGGCAACCTGATTCGCCTTAATAGCCGCATTGTAGGGGGCCATCTGTGCCGCATACGCATCCGATACAGCCGTGTTCGCCGCAATGACATTGAGAGCGTCAAGTTGCTTTTGGGCGATGTCGAGAGCCGCATTCTTCCCCGCACCCACTCCGGTAACATCACTCACAACCGCATCGTAAATAGCTTGGTAGCTCTGGGTAGTACCGTATGCCTTCTGAAACTCAAGATACTTGGTAGCAAAGTTCAAGTAGTCGGATACATTTTCAGTGGTCGCGTTAGCACCCGAAGCCGTAGCTTTCTGTGCCATGTATTGCCGATTCCACTCAGCCGCCGATTGAACCGGGGCCAGATTAGACAGGCTTAAGTTATCCAACCATTCTTTGATGGTCGTAGTGATGTCCTTCAGCGAATCAACGAAGTCCTGATTCGCACCGGTAGCCTCTTCAAGGGCAGTGTAGTATTCATCGGCCATCTCGGATGCCTGAAGAAGGGTTACATAAGCCTCTTGACCGGACTCTTTGGTCATGTCGATTGCTTCAACGAGGTCACGGTATCCTGCGCGAGTCTCAGGAAGAACAAGGTTCATCATCGCCATGACATCGGTAAGGTGTTTCTGAATCCCGGCCTGTTTTTCGGTGTCTGAATAAAACTTATCGTAATAGGTTTCGGCGTAGCCTCTAAGTGTTTCAAGATCCCCAGCCATCTTGATCAGGGCTTCGGAAAACGCAATGACTTGGGGGATGGTGCCCACAAACGCTTGACCCGTCATGGTTAGCGTGTCAATGACAACGGCCTTGTCAATCAGGAGTCTGGTAGCCGTCTCCATGAGACCTTCGCCGATCTCTTGATAGCCGCGAAGTACCTCACCAAAGAGGGCCTCTACGGCGTTATCTCCGATGGCCGAAAATACCTCATTAAGTTTCTTGCTAATTCCGTCGGCGTCCAGTCCTTGAAGGTCAATCCATTCAGTGGCAAAGGTATAACTCAGGGCCGCATTAATATCTGTTCCCAACCCCTCAGCCAACGAAACAATGGTCTGCCCCATATTGGTGAACACCTTGTCCATCATCTCGGTGACGTTCCTGTCGAGTTTTCCGTAAATAGTTTCACGCGAAGTCCAATTATCAGAGAACCAGCCGCCATCATGTTCAGTGGTTACCGTAGTGTATGCCTGTGCACCAACACCTTTTCCGGAAATAAGATCCGATATTGAAGTAGCCCCTGTATTGATGCCCGTATTTGATGCCCACGACTTTGAGCCTCCACCGAAAATAGCATTGACAATATCCACCACTGGTTGGTTAGCAAAGTTACCGAATTTGGATAAAATCCCCAAGTCATCGTTGATGTAGCTTCGGGCATTCTTTTCGGCAAAACCGATACTATCTCCGACTGTAACACCAGCGACACTTACCCCGCCCGTCCTGATAATCGAATTAACCAGCCCCGTGATGTTCTGGTTCAAGTTTTTCATCTGATCGTAGATGCCCGACAGTTCCCGGTATTCCATGTCATAGGTGTCCTGCATCAACTCCCATGACTTCGTGATCGACTCGGATGCCTGACCGTTTGCACCGCCAAGGACGGTCGTGCTTTGACCGTAGGCCGCGGAGGATGCAGAAATAGATTCTCCACCACCGCCGATAGATGTACCGATAGAGCCCAACAGCGACACCATAGAAGCCAGCATCGCCGCACCGGCAACAAATCCAGCCGGGAACGGAGCCGCCGAAGCTGCCGCAACAGCCGCAACCGCATTCACTACGGCGATTGCTTTCTGTGCGACCATCATCGCCTTCGCCGCTTCTGTCCATTTCTCGTGTTCAGACGAACCCTCGGCATACATGCTGCTAATGGCGGTAAAGGCGGTCTCCATAGACTGAATTCCGGTACTAATCTTCTCGTTTCTTTCTATAAAAGCCTTCGTATCGGAGTCTAATATTTTCTTGTTAATATACTCTGTTTTATCGAATATCTTCTGTTGCGCCGCAAGCGCGTGCTGCGTAACTCTATCCTGAAGTTCAATCTTCTTGCGCGACATTTCCGTGGCGGCGTCTGCTGCTTTTTTGTTTCCTTCCTTATCTCCCATTGCGGATAGGTAGTTTGCATAAGCTATGAGCCGTTCTTCCCATTCCGTTAATAGGCTTAGGGTTAAGTCCTGTTCTGCCCTTAACTGATCCTGCTGGGCCTGCGTCTGCCCACCACCACCCGCCGCATTTTGAAATTCTCTTTCCAGAGCGTCAGCTTCGTTCTTAATCTTCAGGATGGCTATTTCCCGATAGGTATCCGAGTATTCCTGCCCCATGTCCCGCAAGTAGGAGAGTTGCATGTCGTAAACTTTTCGCTCGGCCTCATTGCGGAGATTGAAAATCTCCGTAGCCATCGCCTTTTCAAGAACGATACGTTGCTCTGCCGTGGCTTTCGCGTACCGCCCATCGTTTTTATACTTTTCTTTGATTTGTTCTATTTGGGTGTCGAGAGATGCTTTTGAGTAATCACCGATGGTCTTATAGAGATTTGCCATTGTCGCCAAAGTCTTCTGATTTGCGTCCTCGACGGCTATGGCGCGCGATCCTTCGTTCTCGTTAATTCCTTTGATGGTTGTCGCGTTGATCTTTTGTATCTTTGCAGAAAGAACCGCCTCCTCATCATATCGCTTGGCGACTCCATCCTTTGAGATTTTAGCCGCATCTGATTCTAACTTTACCTGTGCTTCTGCGTTTTCGATCTCGACAATACGGTATCTCAGCAACGCAGATCTCTTGGCGTCATAAAGCGTCTGAATTGTCTTATATTCGTCCTGTCCGGCGCGTTGAGATAACTTTGCGGCTTGTTCTGCGCTCTTTACGACTTCATCGTAATAAGCCTTATCCGCCTGCATTTTTGCGCGGAGGATTTCCATGTGGTCTTTGACGGAATCCTTCACCTCGTCCGGCGGTGGGTTCCCGCCCGGAGGTGGGGGAGGCGCGGTATTTTTTGTCGCATCTGCTTTTGCCTTAGCTTCTCTAATTGCCTGATCCGTTACATCCTTTAACTGGTCCTTGTGATACTGGTCACGAACGGCCTTTTCCTTGTCGTACTGAGTTTGGATAGCTGTAACTCTCGCCGTAAACTCAGCCGTAACGTCCGCATATTTTTCTTTCGTGAATGTGGCCTTTGCCATTTTTGCGATATAGGCAATGAGTTCCCAATCCTGCTTAACCCCCTTAACAAATAAGGCCCAGTAGTCCATTATTCCATAGACCATATCCACGCCGAACTTACGGACGGATTCAAACTTGTTCAGAAGCGTGCCTATTTCCCAACCAGCAAAAAAAGCCACCGCCACGCCCGCAGCCGCTTTCATTGCCGCGCCTAATGTCTTGACGGCAAGAACGGACGGACCACCCACGATATAATTCCACGCCGTCAATGCGGCTGAATTAAGTTTTAAGATAAGGGTTCCCGCCGCCCACGCCGCCGAAAGTGCGGTCCACGCCGCCGTTAGCGCAACTACGGCAGCAAAACCTGCGGCCATCTCAAGCGAGTATTTGATTCCGTTCGCTATGGTTTCAACGGATTTAACTATGTCGTCTGCGTTCTTCTTGAGCCACTTGTTGGCTTCGGCCCCGTCTTGTGTCAATTCTTTATAGAAACTCTTAAACAATCCGCGTTGCAGAATCCCCCATGTGGTTTCCATTGAAGCACTGACGGCCTGCCACGTCGTACTAATATCGGCAGATGCAGCCGTGATACCAACCATATAGGGTGCAAGACGTTCCCATAGGTCATTATGCTCCTTGCTAAGTTTGACAATTTCCTCAAGTCCGCCCTTATATTTACCTTCGTTTTTAATAATTCCGTCAATGGACATTGCCACCATGTCGGTCGATCTAATTCTTCCGGTAACAAGGGCGTTGATTTCCTGTGACGCTTGGATTTCCTTGTTCTGTCCTGTGGTCAAAAGGGTAACCGCATTCGTTACGGCAGTGAATCCCTCTATTTGCTTTTTGTTGTTGGTATTGAGTATGACACCATGATTAACAGCGGCTCTATTCATCAAACTGATTTGCTGGAAATTAGCGAAAGAAACAGCATCGACCTGCATCAATATAGGAACTAACGCTTTTGCATACTCCACGTTCTTTCGATAGTTCTCTGCTACATTCCCCGTCGTCCCCTGCATCGACGTGATTTGAGCAGCTACCGCAATAACGTTTGTTTTCATGTCGTCTATGGACTGTACGCCGCCCATGAATAAATTCTTAATAACGCCCACACCAGCAGACGCAACGTACCACGCCGCATAGAACCTCAGCACCGCCCTTGTCATCGACGCCATAGACATCTCATGGTCGCCGGTCATTTCCTTGTTCAACTCTTTGAGCTTGGCATTGTAAGCACGTGTGGCATTAATACGTTCCTGATCGTTTTTAAAACCGATAGTCTTTATAGCTTCAAATGTAGCAATTACCGCTGCTTTCTGCGCTTCAATCGCAGCGATAGAACGGATGCCCAACGATGTAAAAAGCGGGTTATTGGCCATCTGCTGTTTCGCGGTGTTAGTCGTAACAACCATCGCTGCGTATGATCTTTCGACTTCCGCAAGTGACGCTTTCGCGGAGAGGCCAATCTTGCGAAAAGCTAATTCTGCCCGCGTTGCCATTGCGGTGTATATTTCATCAGAAGTAACTCCCAGCCGCTGGAAGTTACCATTAATGGTATTTGCGGCTTCCTTTGATTCGGAGAGTATCTTTTTTTGAGCCTTGGTATAAGCGGCAGTCTCCAAATCAAGAGACACGACCATTTTTCCGACAGGTTTCGCTGCCATTATTTAGCTCCTCTCGGCCCACCGCCGTTTTCACAAATAGAGGCAACTTCTCCAAGAGACTCGTTTATGGCTGGACGGAAGAACGGTTTCGCTCCGCCCTTCCATCCGCCATGTCCGTATTCCAGCTGGATTGCCCACCACGGATCATCCGCACCCGCCATCACCCATATATTTTTTACTGCCGGATTGTGTGATCGAACGGTCCTTATGGTGTTCACCATTTCTTTGTGATACCGAGCCGTCCATGATGCCGTGTTGCCTGTCTTGTATGGCCCGTGTTCCTTCCACCGTTCACCGGCAAGAGAACTTCCACCTTTAGCCGCAGCAGCAATGCTGGCCTTCAGTTTCACCTTCGCCCTATTCCGGATAACATCAGCGGCGGATTCGACCCGATCAAGAGCGTCATTAAAAAACTCAGCGTCATATTTCGACAAATCGAGTTCAAATTTAACGGCCACCGCTCAATCCTCTTCGTTCGCCCTGATCTCGTGCCAAACTCTTACGATCTTATCGAACGTACCCAACCTATCTTTGATCCCGTAAGCGTCGATCATCGCCCACACCGCAAGATGGTTGATGTCTTTTGGCTTGCTGTACGCAACCGATCCACCCATTGTTGATTCGATATGCAACGCGTCTATTGTTTGATGCCGGACCCTGAAATATATGTCCTTGGCATCTCTATTCTCTGCCACCAGTTCCACCCGGCAGGATTCGCACAGTTCGCCCTTAGCGTTCCTAACGACGACCGGCTCTCCGGGAGGTGTCCTTTCTGCGCTCTTGCGTTGGCAAAAGTCGCAAGCTCCACCCTCTACGCCGGGTTTGCATTCATCGACAAACTCGACGTAGTCGATAAGTTTTTTGTTTTTTCTTTGTCCTCGTCTGTCTTTGTGCCGGACATCAACTGAATGCACTTATTAGCATAACGGAGGAATCTCGATTCTCCGGTAATGAGTTTGTATTTCGTTTCAGCCGTGCAGGGGATAGGTTTCCCGTCCGGGGTCGTGATGTTCCAGTCAACAATCTGCTCATCCCAAAATGCCATCCGTTCCGCTTTTTCCTGTGCCGGGGTCTGCTCATATTGCGGAACGACCTCCATCCCTCTTGATGTTGGGTTTTGGACTGGGATGTTTGTCTTTTTGCCCTTGTACTTGTCGTGGATCTCGCGGTATCTATCCGGACCCAACTGTCTGAAACAGACCTTTTCGTCACATTCTGGATCAACTGGAAGCCATTCAACTTCACCATTTTCACCGATCTTGGAATCCATAAACGGAAACCATTCCCCACTACCAATCTTTTCAATATCGAAGCTCATTCTAAAACCTTTCTGCCAAATCAAGGGCGGTTAGGGCTCCCGTGCGGTATTGCACAGGAGCCGTGTTTTCAGGAATTAACTCAATTCGTGCAATTAAGACCCGGTTCCGGTCTGAGCCATCGCCGCCGTGGAAACCTGTCCAGAGTATGCGATGGTCGGATAGCCGCTTCTCGTCACGTTCGGAGCCTTCGCTTTCGTCAGGATGATGTATCCGCCCGAACCCACCGCCCAGTAGGTAGCGGGAGCGAAGTAGAAATAGAGATTCGTCAGGTGGTGTCCTACTTCGGCGCAAGAATCGAGGGCCAACTGCCCACTTGCATCCGAAGGATCGTAAGTCCCGTTGAACTCAATAGTCCCGCCTTCACCAAGCTCCGCGATTTCGTAAGTCTTAACCCCCGTGTCACCAAACGCAGTAGGGGCCGAAGTTAGCGGTTGACTAAACCCGCTCATCGACCACGCCACCTGTTCGGCAACCACGATGCTGCCGTACATCACCTTTCCGCCTACGCCAGTTTTCTTCATTTCCCTTTCCTCCTATGTAGCTACATGGTTGTTTGTTTGGTCGGGGCAATAAAAAATGGCAGGCGCAGATAGAGGGATAGCCCTATCCGGCCTGCCATTAAATACTCTTACGCCCCCATTGGATGATCAGTCCGCCGGGGAACCCCGATTTTTAATTACGCCGCTTCGTCCTCCTTAACTGTGCCTATTGCCGTTGAATCAACTCGTCCTAAGTGGTGATATTTATCGTAAAGCCACTTGTAGTTTTTCTGGAACTCTTCCGAGGGGAACCATTGGAAGCTGCGCGTGATAAAATGCTCACAAAAAGCATCAATGATCCACGCTGTTCCCCCTTGCGCCCATGCCTGGAGGACGCAAAGCGTACCGTATAGGTCGAAGTTTTTCATTTCCTCGTCAAACCGGAACTTCTTTTTCATATTGACGATGATGCAGCATTCATCAAAGCAACTCGCCGGATGCGGGAAGGTGTGAATGTCGGACGTATTGAAGACATCCGGGATTCTCATGTCGTGAAACTTCCCGCAAACCCTACCCTCCATGTCCTTACCAATCGGCCCACAAACCACCCAACTTTCCGGGAGCAACTTAATCTGGTTTTGAAGCTGATCCACCCACCCACTGCGAAAAAACATGTCCTGGTGACACAAGACGCCCACTTCTGCCCCGTCCGCTTCCATCATATCGAGAAGTTTATTGAGTCCCTTAGTAGCCGATTCGGGCTCCTTGACTAAGTAGGCCTGCCCTTCAAGATGAGATCTGCTGAAGACCATATCGAGTCTCTGTGGATCATTTACCATCACCCCAAAGGCAACCTTAGATTTCTCCCATCTTCCCGGTTCAAGGTAATTGAACAGCGCGAACAGGTCGGGTCTGTAAGCGATTTGTTCACCCGATTCTTTGTGGTGAACCGCCATTTCACCATCCCATGCCATAAAGTTTTCATTGAAAGTATGTTCTTTGAAAATCTTCCCCTTCACAAAAGACTGCTGGCCGGAGATTTTGGTTATCTCGACATTGTCCGGATGTGCGATAAGGGTTGATGTTCGGTACATCCGCTCAGGGACTATGCCTTTAGGTATCTGATAGCCTCTCTTCATGGAGATAATTACAATGTCGTCGTTCATCTTCCGAATCTCATCAAAGACGTTCGGCTCGTACATATCGTCATCGTCAACGGTGACATAGTAATCATCGTCAATAATGTTGCTGAACTTAATGAAAAAGTTCCGCTTGTAGCATTCAATTCTTTCCGCTGCGCATTGGGAGGATTCCATTTCAATAATTATAGGTTCTATCTGATAACCTCCCCGACTAAAATCCTGAACCTCATCCGCAAACATAATCGGATGCAAGATCACATTCATTGGCCGGTAAGCCTCAATGAGCTTATCCCTATTCTCTTGGCGGTAAAAAGGAATGACCAAATGAATCTTGTTCACCTTTCCCGAACAGTTAAAGTCAACATCGTAAAATTCCGAAAGGCTTCTGGTAGCGGCCAAGTCAGATCTTCCCCGTGCCGTCTTCTCTTCCCATTCTTCAAGGCTTCTCGTGAAGTAATGATTCAGCCAAATCTTATTATAGATCGGCTCGGTGAAGGCGTTTTCAACCACTTCCTTATTGACGTTGACGCAGTTGCCTTTAGAATAGACGAAGGAATGCGGATTCCCGGCTGTCCCCTCGGCCAAGAACGGATTCACGATGCTCTTGATATGCCGGTTCGGCGGGAAGTCGGGTGTAGTATGCTGTGTGAACTTCGTTAGTTGGCCATCCGGGGTCTTATCTTTAAGCCCCGACGATCCAAAGACTCTCCAACTGATTCCGAGCCCAGAAAATTCTTTGAACTCTTCCAATGTCGCCTTGATGTCCCCATTTTCGCAGACGATAAATTCATCATCGTCAATGAAGGCTACTCGGTCACAGGCGGGAAGGACACCACTTTTGATGTCCGCAAGGCACTTGTGATAGGCGGGGATTTGTTTGATCTGGCCCGTAATGATTTCAACGTGAATGTCCTTCACAAAGGGAAGGTCTTTCACGATCTCAGCAATAGGGACTTCACTTTCATTGTCGTAAATGAAAAAGTAATCCACCCCTATCGAACGGTGATACTTCAACCATTCAAATAAGTATGGTGTGTAGCAATCCTTGATTATCGCGCAGATTCCGACCTTCATTTGATTCCTTTCTTTAGTCCGTAATCTTCCTTAGCCCTTCATAGGCGCGCAACATCGCCACGGGGTCTCCGCCAATGATTGCATTATCTGTATATTGCAGGGCGCTTTCAATCATGGTGGCTCCAAATGCCCCGGCGGGGCCAATGGACTTATATTGCCCCAAGATTTCCCTTACTCGTGCCTGTTCTCTTGGCAATGCCGTTCCTAAGCTTTCCATGGTTTTCCTTTCTTATTTCTTTCTGAGCAAACCAATTCCGCATTTTGGCCCTTCAGGTGAAACGTATTCAGCAATAAGTTCCATGTCACCCTGCGCCACTAATTCGCGCATCACTCGTCCGTCACCGTTCGGGGCATAGACCGTATCATGCAGGAACAAGAACCCGCCGGGGCGCAATAACGGAAGGTAAAGGCTCACATCGACCTTGACGCTCTGATAACTATGATCTCCATCAACGACTATCAAATCAAACAGCGTGTCCATGTCCGTAACTGATTTCACGACCGCTTCATCATCCGACCGGCCAATCAATTCCCGATAGTTTATGCCATTCAGGGTTTCGGCGCGGAGTTGATGTTTCCAGTGCTTGTTGTCATCAATCAGGACGATCTTTTCCAGCGGGAAAAAGTGATTGAAGATGAAGCATGACCCGCCAGCCGCCGACCCGATTTCAAGGTAGTTCCTGATCTCGTCTTTGGACTTCAAAAGCTCCACAAGGCATGGTGCGATTTCATCCGGACACTGTTGAAGATGGATTCCACCTTCATATGAACCCCCGAATGTCGGAAGATTGTCTGAACCGGAATCAAGGATGAAATCCGTAATCTCTGCTAAGTCAAACGCCTCTTTTCCACCGAAACCACTCATCTTGAATGAATCAATTTGCGGAATTTCCGTACCCTTAAAAAATATCTTCGCTGTCCCCATTATTGCACGTTTCCTTTCTCCGCTTCCGGTTCACATTCCCTTTCGTCCGCCGTCATATCCCATTCTTCCATCGCCCGGTACGCCTCTTCAGGTGTCCGCCGTCCTGCCTGAAAGAAAACCCTTTCGTCATCACCCATCGACATCGGGGCTTCCTGCCACCTGAATGCTATCCAGTCCTTCCTTGAAATTTCAGACAACTTCTTTTCCGTGGTTTCCATGTTTCCCTTTCTTAGTTAAGCCCAATCACTACTTCGTAATCAGCCGCCCAATGAATCATTGAGTCTGATCCGTCTGTCATCTGGCCTTCTTCAACGAACGTATTGAGGCTTTGTTCCCGCATAACAACTAAAGTAGAGCCTGTGATTAAAAGACTACATTCATCAAAGAGAGCGTGCATATCTGAATAGGCCGTTGTCATCACCGCAAGCCCCTGAGTCTTCGGAACGAATATCGAGAACTGAATCAGGACGTTCCTGCATGTCTCGGAAAATGTCTTGTCGGGGACGGATGAAATAATCGAGAACACGCAGTATGGAGCCCCGTTGTCGTCGGCCTGATCGAAATAGAACCTACCGCCCAAATCTTCATTGAAAGCAGACCCCACTACCTTGTCCTTGATAGCTTGGATCAAATTCGCTATCTCTTGCGTAGCGACTGCCGTTGAAGGGGTTCCGCCTGTTCCTGTCCAGTTCGTCGTCATTATGATACCGTCTTAATGTCGGGATTCACAAAGTCCGCCCCAGCCTTCTTGCGAATGAGATAGTACGTCCCGTCATCCAAATGGAACGTGACCGATCCAAAGGCGTCTGTGATGCCCTTTGCCACCAGAGTAGAATATGTGGCGTCGGTGTAAACCTCTACGGTAACATCCGTTGTGTCGCCCGTGCTGAGGGTATAGACAACCGTATTCGAGCCAGTCCCTGTGCTGATAATACTTGCAAGCTGCGTGTCGAGATTTGCCGACGCCAGCCCTATCGCATCCCTCACACCCTTAGCGTCAAGGCCACTTCCGCTTGGCGCAAGCTCAAGGGCATTTGCCGTAAGCTGATACACCGCCCCGTCCAGAACCATCATCGTATCGATCTTAACCGTCACGGCCTTAATGTCATCAACAATCCCGTCCACGGTTGCAAGGTCTTTTGAGGTAGCAAGGCCAGACACATTAGCGGTAGGCCAATTAATATCCCCGTATGTCTCAATGCTCGTCACCGCATCCGTTACGTCTTTGGTTGTTGCGATTCCGGTGAGCGAAACCATATTCCCAGCCGTTACCGTGTCAGTAGCAGCGTCAAACGTGGACAGCCCTGTTTGAATGATAGTCACCGCTTTGGAGTTCGGCGAATCAACCAAGTCCATCTTGTCCCCGGCCTTACTGAAACCCGTAGCGGTCAGCCATTTCGTGTCACCATAGGTTTCGATTGCCGACGTTGAATCGGTAACGTCCTTAGTCACGGCAAAGCCGGTCGCTGTAAGCCATTTAGTATCGCCGTAAGTCTCGATTGAAGTCACGGCATCGGTCACGTCTTTGGTCACGGCGAACCCCGTAGCTGTGTTCCATGCAGTGTTAGTAGCGGTAAGTGCGCCCGTAAGGGTTGTCGTTCCACTGATAAGCAGATTATTGGTACAGGTCAACGCCGAGAGCGTGACAGCCCCCGTTGCAAGTGTGCTTGATAACGTGACTGCGCCTGTTTGAGTCAGGACACCATTATTTACTATTGAGCCGGTCGTTAAGGCGTTCGTAACCGTAAGCGAGGTCAAGGTAATAGCCCCAACGGGTTCCACCTTCAGCGCCGCCGTCCCCGCCGTCCTGAGCTTGAAACTTCCACAGAATCCAGCGGGGTTCACGGTAGAGATAGTCAACGTGCAAAAGACAGCGTATTCCCCAGCCGCCAATGCACCAGTTGCAACCGCAATCTCAAAAAGTCCATCCGTATAATCGGCGTGAGTCAGAAGGGTAGGGGTTCCACTTTGAACCGGGGCTGCTCCAGCCGCCGCACCCGCAAGTCTCACATCGTAAAGAGGGGTAGCACCGTCACCCGCCGTTCCGGTCGTCGTATTGGCCGCAAACCAGTAGTAAACCGTGTCGCCAATCTCAGCGTATTTGAACATTATAAGTTACCCCCTCGAAATTCAGGACGGCCACCGCCACCGCCTGCATACGATCCAGTCAACGCAGATGATGCACCGAAATGAACACCGCTTTGAACTTCCGCTTCAGTCGCCTCGTGGTAGGTTCCAGTGGCTCCGGCCACGGTGTCGTCTTCGGTGACATTTCCAACATCGGGAAGGTCGTAATACATATCGCGGGTTGTCGCGCCGGTATAGACGCGGTAGTAGTTTGTTGTCCCTTGATTTATTATTAGGACTTTTGCGCATATTGCGGCGGCGTATTGGTTGTCAATTATATCTCCAGTGACAGTAACAATACTGGAGACGTGTAAAGAATAAACAGCGTTGCACCCCGTAGCCGATCCTGCCGTAACTGATCCCGATATGTTTATATAACCAGCACTTGCGAGAATGATCCCATAAGCCGTTGCCGCACTTCCACCCGTTACATTTGTGACATTGACCGTATTTGTATTGCTATAGACCCCATAAGAGTTTGCCGCACTTCCACCCGTTACATTTGTAACATTGACCGTTCCGCTTGTTCCGTTGTGATATATTCCATAAGAGTTTGCCGCACTTCCACCTATTGCAGTTGTGACTGTGACTGTGCAGGAGTAACTGTTAAGCAACCCATATGACCACGTTCCAGTTCCACTTCCCCCACGCACAGTCCCGTTGACAGTTATATCAATTCCGGGGTTTACTTGATTTTTAATACACATCGCACTATCTGTCGTGGCCGATCCCGTCACATCGCCGTTGATAGTCAACGTATATCCACTGCCGGATGTTGTAATGCAGGTAGATGTCCCGGCCTGTATATCTGCCGAGATCGTCCGCGCAGTGGCTACTGTGAACCCTCCCCCGTTCGTTAGTGTGTCAATCTGAGCCGCAGTAAAATCTACGTTAATCGCAATGGCCGTCTTTCCGTTCGCCCGAAGTGTGTCGTCAGCGGCAAGATTCGCCCACGTTAGGAAATTCCCAGAGCCGTTCGCTGCGTCATTCCACTCATTCGCGGAGTCGATATTGACGCTTGAATTGACAGCGTACCAGACTGTTGCCATTACCCCGTTACCTCTTTGACTTTCATCTCCAGATATTCACCTCTACCGCCAACGTTGATAGCGGGACCGACGATGTTCAAAACGGTGGAGCCGATTAAAATGCGCCAAGTCCCCTTGATCTGAATCGGACGGAAGCGAATCCGCACCTTTCCGGTGATGATCCCCCCCGCTGCTAACGCCGCTACGGACTCGGCTGAGTTAAGCCCCCAGTACGCACCCTTGCAGGAGAACACGGTGGTCCACGTCACCGGGGAACCGGAGGGGGCTTGAAAAATCATGGTGCGATTTAGGTCGCCTAATCTCATTAGATGAAGTCCATGTCGTGTAAACGGCCACAAAGATTAACTTGTCGATTGTAGGTGTCACTTTTTACGACAGTTTGCCCCGTTGTCTTGTCACCCTTATCGGTATAATTGTCCGCGCAATGGCGTTTTATTGCCTGCTTGAAGGCTACCGGGACTTCCGCTGCGGTTGCGTATCCACAAGTGAACCGTATTGAAATCGGCTTTGACGGATAAAGTTCACCACTCGGCCAGCTTCCGTATGGAGGTAAAACAATCGACCCACACTGCGTACCGCAAGTCTCTACGATGTAGTCTGTCGTTACTGTGAGGGTTGTCTCGGTTCCGTCAATCGCTTTCCATTTTACGACAGGCTCGTTGCCTGTATCGTTTCTCAAATTCCCGAATGGAATCTTAATTCTATCACCGCAGGGCCAATGTGCAGGGAAGTAATCCCACACCTGCTGAATGATCTTCTTGTTGGTATCGTTCTCTACCTGATTCGTTCCATTGGTAATCAATTCCAATAGTGTCGAGTCTTCGCTTACGTTCGGCTCCCACACCATGACAGACGTTCCAAATTCACAGGCATTCACAAGCGTCTTCGCTGCCGTGCGAATGTATTTTTTCGATCCCGTATAGGCGAGTTCCTGAATCACCGTATCATTGGATTCTGTGACCTGCGTGAAAGCCGTTGTGAGGTCTGTAATGAGCGTCGTTCCCTGTGTGTCGCATTCCTGAATCTTCACGTCCACGGTGCCCCCAGCGCCGTTATTGACGGGAGTTAGATAGACTACTGCGGTGCGGCCCAAAACTTCTACCCATGCCCCGTACAGAGTATATCCGGTCACTACCGGATGGCTACCAGAAGTAATGCAGGTGTAGGGCGTCATGTCAGAAGCAATCGTGCCGGAACTGATCCTCAAATGGGTTTCGAGCTCTGCCTTGGTAACTGGTTCAATCGCCGGAGCCGAATACAGTTGGACGTTCATGGTCTATCCTCTTCCTCGCCCCGTAGCGACTGCGTTCTGGGTAACAGTCCAGCCCGTCACGTTGCTGTCCTTAGAGAACAGTCCAAGCAGAAAAAGCCCAACCACGCTGATCGCGTTTCCAACCTCTGCGGGTATCCCGAAGTATTGGCAGATAACACCCGCCGCCGATAAAACACCACTTGCCGTCGTCTTCCAGTTTTTCACGGTGCCACCTCTTCTTTTGGTTCTGCGCTTGGAAGGCATGAACCAGATCCGAATTGCTTAACCGCCCACAGCCAATAGTCTGCCCGCCATGAAAACATCCCGTCTTCAGTGCAGAGGTCGTGTAGCATTTGGTCGGCATAGGCCCTGTATTTCGGGTCAATCAGGCCAAGCCGAATCAGTTCATAAATGAAGTCATGAACCAGCGAACCGATCATGCTGCTAAGTGTGTCGAACGTGGGGCCACTTGCTCCGTTCCACGGGTATCCCGCAAGGATAACGGCATTGCCGTCCATGTCCATCCGCATATGGTCAACGTCGATAGGCGCGTAGGGGATGATGTCCAACTTGATATGGAAATCACGCTTGACAACGTATTTGTATCCCCGTCTGAAATATAGGCACCTGTCACGTTGAACCATCACTGTTTCACCCACCGATACGTTCCATCAGTATGTTTCAAGCAAATATCGCCTTTCCATGAGACACCAACGGTTTCCTTTTCGCACGTCGGAATAATTGGAGTCGGTTCGGTGAAAATATCTGCCACGTATAACGCCGTATTTAGTGCGGCACACCCGGTACAGACCAACAGCAATAGTCCCAACATTATGCCCTTCATTTCACACCGCCCCGGCCAGCATAATCAGCCGATCAATCTTAGTCACAATGGTTGCCTTGTAGTCATCAAACAGAGTAAGGTGCGTCTCAAAAACAGGCGTGTCAGCCGCCAGCATCCCGATAAGTAGGTTTCCGAAGACTGCGTACTTCCCGCCAAACCTATTCGTGATCTCAAGAATCAGCGCGTCATAAGTCACATCCCCCGCAAGAAACGCCTTTGTCTGCTGCAACGCGAGGACAACGGGGGCCTTGTAAGACGGGTTATTCTGGAGAGCGAGTATAAAGGCTGTGTCAGTCGTCGCATTCACAAGCGCGTTTGAGTTTATCCCCGAACACCCGGCCACCATGAACATCAACGCCAATCCGATAAAAATCTTTTTCATTTTCAATCCTTTCATCTTGCCGTAAATGGGAAGTTACTGAATTGTATCCGTCCCAACATTATGCAAAACCACACTACCGAAATAAATGCGACCATGAGTTTTTTCATTTCTTCTTACCCTTCTTACGTCGCTGGCGTTTAACTTTCTTCGCTTCTTCGCGTAACTTTGCGCCGGTGGATTTCATCCGTTCCTAATCATCCCCACAATCTCCGGACCCCGCACACCCACTTGCGTAAACCAATCTGAATCACAAAACTGGTTTGCCGCCTCGTTCCAGTCACCAATTTTAATCGCAGCCATTGCCTTCTTGAATTTCAGCAACCCATTAACGCCAAGATTAAAACAGAGGTCAATCAGTGCGAATCTCCGCGTCTCGCTGAATCCGTCAAATCCGGGATATATGTCCCTGCAATTATTCGTCGCCGTGGTGATCGAAATATCAAGGAGCCGGTCAATCATTCCTTCAGTGATCTCACCGCGAACACGCAAATAGGAGTCAATGTCTGCCGGAAGCGGCCATGCGTCCATGTTCCACCCAACCCCGATGGTCCACTTTCCACGCGAGCATCTGTACTTCTTCTTCCTTCGCCCCTCGTGACGGGTCAACATGCTTTTTAGCGGGTCGAGATTCATTATTTACCGTTCTTCTTCAGGGTGGCGGTGAGTTCCTTTTGGCCCTGCTTCAATTCAACGATTCCCTCGCTGATAAACCTGTACTGAGTCTCAAGCACCGTAACCCGCTCACACACCATCGTTCTCTCTTCCCTTGCGGTCGCCTGAGCCGTAAACAAATAACCCATCCCGATCCCGACCAGGATAACGAGAAACGCCAATACCCCATAAAGATCGAATCGTACCTGTGTTGCTGAATCATCGTTACCCATTGCCATCCTCCTCAGCGTATTGGCGGAAATGTATTATGCGTTCAAGTAGTATCCGCCAGCCACAAGGGGACGCCAGAGGACTGTTATGTCTGCTACCTTACCAACACCGGCTGTCGCGCCACCGATGGTAAGTTGGACTTTCTTGGTCGCCGCCGTCACCTTCGGGCCACGATAGACAGAATAGAAATTACCAGTTAGCAATGCCTTTGCCCCCGCCGCAGCGGAAAGAATCTCAATCGGAGTTCCGTCATCGGTCTGGACGGTGATCCCGGTGAACGTCGCCACTGAATGAAGGTCGTCAGGTACGTGGACAACGATAGCGTCAATAAACAACGCCTGCGCGGTAGCCGTCATCACGTCATAGGTGTTCGCGGCTTGATTAAGGCTGATCTGCTTGTAGTTGACGGTTGTGAGCGGAAGGAACGGTTTCGGGAGCCACGCATAGCCGTTGTAGATGAACATGAAACAGGTGTCCTCTTCGTAGCAGGTGGACCCGTTCTCAATTCCTGTCGTCAGTTTCGTATCTGAGTATTTGCACAGATACCGATTTCCTGTAAGTCTTTTGAATGCCATCTTTCATCCCTCCATTTTTCGGGATAAAGGGTTAAGGCGGGGGCCAACTACTCCCCCGCCGGGAGGGGTTAATGCTCGCCGGGATATAACGCGCCCTTTGTGGCATCGGTTATCCAGTTACGTGCCGCTTTCCTGATATTGATATCGAGGGAGGCTGTTCCTGTGGCCGCATCGGAAATCAGGTCATTATCCGTACAGATTGCCGTATCGGGAACGTCCTTAATGGTGCATCCTGCTACGGAAATAAGGTTACTCTTGATGATCGGAACACTGTTGACACTCGTATAAGTAGCGCCAGTATCAATCACAATTCCGTCATTTGCAGCGCCACGGATATTATTTCCGATGATTTTCAATCCCGACGCATTTCCCGCGCCAATAGCGATAACATCAGCAGAGAAAGCCCCGTCAAAATCGCAGCCAATAACATCCAGTAATTCGGTAGCCGTTGTACTAATGGCACTCGTTGCCGTAACCGCATCCTGAGAACCTACGAACTGGCAACCATAAAACTTCACTCCGTTGTTATTTGCAATCAGGGTCCATAGAATAGCCGCAGTGGCCGGAATGAAGCGCACATTAAAGAACCTACACCCAAACTTTTCAGTAAGCGGCGCATGATTGCCTTTGATACTCGCCATCGGGTAGGCATCACAAGAACCAACGCCGATAATATCCGTCTTCTGGGGAAGAGCCGCAAGATTAACAGTTTCACTGTCTGCCTTGTAGAAAATCCTGCACCGAGCCGCGTAATTGCTCGATCCTGTGCGGGCATTAACAGCGGTAATTGCTGTGGCGAGCGTCTTCCACGCGGTCGCCCACGAAAGGCCGTCTCCCGTCGCATCCACGCCAGCGTTGTTATCTACATAATAATCTCCACCACCGGAAGGGTTCTGAGAACCAACAAGACCACCTTCGGCAATCGTTACAATCGAAGCTCCCGTGTCTTTGCGGTAAAAGTCAAGCATCCCCTCGTATCCGCTATAATCCCATCTTGATCCAATCTTTGTTACTGGCATTTTTCTGTCCTCTGTCCGTGCCGAAGCTATAGGAGCGGTTCCCCTATCAATGGGCGGGGCCGAAACCCCGCCCCAGTTAGGTTACGCAGTCGCCAGCACCGTATTGGACCCCTGCCCAGGGTAGCGATAATCAGCAATCGCCACACCGTTGACGGTTCCCGTAACGCTGGAAGTCGTGGTGAATTTGCAGGTCAGCCAGTCATGGTCGCTCGCTGAGTTCATGTCCGCAATATCGACCTCGACAACCAACATGAAATCGGAATAGGTTCCGTAGGTCAGGGTAAGCGTGGATGCGCTTGTCCATGCCGCAAGGACATCGGCGGAAGTGGCCGATCCTGCGGTTGCCGTTCCCATTGCAGCACCAGCAAATGCGTAGTTGAACCGCATTGCCGTTGTGCAGGCTGCGTCTGATGTTCCGGAGCAAACGGTCAGAACGGACGACGCCCCACCGAGAGTGTTGAGCATGAACACGAAGCAAACCTTATTCACGAGATCCTTGCAGTAAATGGAATCCGTATAGACGGTGCTGGAAAGGTCAATCGCCTTCGCCACCGGGATGACTTTATATTTCTCGCTAATCATTTTTCTACCTCCTGTTTTCGTTGATGGGGAGGGGTTGCCTCCCCATTTTGTTAATAATTACATTAACTTGCCGCTAAAATTACGAACGGGCCTTGAGTCGCAGTCGCCCCGCCCTTATAGGGGGTCAGTACCTTGTTCCTGATCGGAGCGCCGTCAAACCGATAAATCCAGCGGAAGGTCATCTCGTCATACAGGAACCGCACATGGATCGAAGCCTGGGCGTCAATTCCACCCTTGGTCAGCAACAGGTATTCGTTGAGATCCGCGAGGATGATATCCCCAGGGGTCGCCGGAGCCTGGCACTGCTCAATCGGGATGATTGGTTTGCCCAGAAGGGTCATGTAGGGAGATCCGGTAGCCCCACCGGGCGGCAGGAATACCGGGGTGGAAGCCGTCCCGCCCGTAATGGTCATCAGCATGATGTGGGGAAGGAGGGCACGGTTGACGAACCACACCGCATTGGAATCGCTGGACGAAAGGAGCCGCGCATACATCCGCACGATGTTCTCATAGAGGATCTTATTGACAGCAGTGGACCGATTCTGGCCGGTTTCCACAGCCTGAGTAACGGTACACGCCGCAGGGATGATTCCGGAGGCATGACCGGCACCGACGCCGTTCACGATTTCGTCGTCGATCTTGAAACCAAATTCGGCAGGGAACCACTTATTGACCAGGGCGGTGAGCTTGCTACCACTGGAGTCCTTCAGGAGATCGCCCGTGGCATACATGATCCCCATGCAGTCCTTGAGCTTCCAGTTACCTTCGCGGAACTTGGGCTTGCTTGCGGTAACGGTATCGGCTTCGGCTTTCATGTAGACCTGAATCCCACCAAAGCGGGAACCGGTGGCGCGAGAAGTCTCGTCCAGCAAGGTCAATTCCAAGCCGTCACTGTCCCCGGAGCACGGAACCTCAAAACACCGTTTGGAAAGAAGCCCCGTTGCAACAGCACCCTTATCCAGCATGGAGCTTTTGTCCTTCTCCACCAGGAATCCGCCCTCGGAAGGAATAAGCTCATTTGCACCCGACGCTGCATCGGCCCGAACCTGTCCAAGTCTTGCAATCGCCTCCGCGCGTCTCGCGGAACCAAGATTCGGGTTGACCGCCGCAGCGGTGTCCAAAAGCTGCTGACCGATATTGGCATAAACCGCTTTCTTCTTGCCGGTATCCCCGCCTTCGGGAGCTTTCATTTTCGCAACAGCCGTCTCGATGGTTTCCATCTGAGTCTTCATGGTCGCCATCGCCGCCACATCGTCCGCAATCCGCTTAACCTCTGCCTTCAGAAGAGGGTCTTCGTGACCCTTGGCATCAATCTCCTTCAGTCGAATCTCGTTACGGGCTTCAAAGTCCGCAAGTGACTTGTTGAAATCTTCAACAACCTTCTTAATCTCTTCAGACATTTTCGTTCCTCCTTGAATCGGGCAATAAAAAACGGACGTAGCGAGGTGGTTAGGCACCTAACTGCCGTCCGTCTTTCATTCTTTATCGCCTCTTTTGGAGTGGCCGCCCCGCCAGAGGAACCCTGATTTTTAGTTATGCCGCCCCATTAAGGGCAGAAAATCCCTTCCTAAGTTCTGCCACAAGTTCGACAGACTCCCTTTCTTTGTCCTCTGTTGCTTTCCGCGTATCCTCATCCGCTTTTATCTTTGCCTCATCGTCATCCGCCGCCGCCTTCAAGCCTCTCGCCAGAATAGACTTTGCCTCAGACTTTGACGCCCCTACATCACGCAGGGCTTTTTCGTATTTCCTGATTATTGGTTCAGCATCATCGCCAATAAAAAACTCGCTCGGTAGATTTGCGAAGATCGGCAGATCAAGATTGGCCTTTACTGATTTACCCGTGACGATCTCATCGACAAAGCCATGCCCCTTTGCCTCCTCTGCGGTCATTTTTGATGTAACTTTCATCATTTCGCAGAGTTCCTTATTTGATTTCTTTGTTTTCTTCTTGTAGGCATCCATAACGATTTCATTGTCAACTTTGGCAAGAAATTCTGATAGTTCCGCAGCCTCATATTGATTTACGGCCGCCACGGTCCAAGCGTTATGAATCATGAGCATCGTGTTGCTGTAAGCCTGTACTTTCTTTCCGGACATTGCGATAACCGATGCCATCGACGCCGCTAATCCCTCAATGCGGGTTGTTACCGTCCCCTTGTGAGATGTGAGTGCATTGAAAATAGCCGCCCCATCGAAGACATCTCCGCCTGGAGAGTTCACGCGCACAAGAACGTCCCCCATTTCGGAAAGCGCATGAATGAGATCGCGGGGATCGTTGTAGGGCCATCCAATGTAATCAAACAGGAGGATTTGCGATTCCTCATTGTCATTTTTTGCCGCGATTACCTTGAACCAATCGGGCTTATCTAACGGCTTATTGTAGATTGCCGCGATAGCCTGTGCGTTGGCTTGAGTTCGATATGACAGCTTCATTGCTGTGCGCCTCCTTCCTCCGGTGTGGCCGGTGTATTTGAGTCTTTGTCCTTTGTGGTCGAGGTGCGGGTTTTATAGATTTCGCCGCCCCTATATGGCCTCATTTCCATTCTTCTTCGGACTTCGTTAGGGTTCATAACCTCTTTGTCGATCAGAGAAGCGAATCCTTCAACCTGCTCCTTAAACGAACCACGAAGCAGTCCGCGCATTTCAAATTTCGAGTAATATTTTTTTTGATCTTTGGCGGGAATGAGGCTTGAATCTATTGTCTTCTCGTAATTGCGACAATCGGGGGAAACGCCAATCACGCAGTAGTTAATCATCAACTGTTCTGCACTTGAGGGCCATGTTGATGTTTTATCGCCAGCCTGAACAAGAATCTGCGGAACCCGATACAAACCACAAATCTGCGATTCCGTCATTTTCATCAATTCGAGATATTGAGCATCGACAAGTTTTATGGTTGGAAAATCAATCTTCATGTCCTTTTCGAGAAGCATCAAGTCGCTACTCTTTCCGAGTCCGGCGTACTTCTCACTAAAGGCTTCTTTTTGATTCAGGTAGTCTTTTGTTCCGAGGGTGAACGGTGTGGTGATAATGGCTCCGGGGTGCATTCCTTTCCCGAAGTACCGAGAAAGAAATTCCACCTGCGCCCTGCCAAGCCCTATTGTTTCTCTGGAATACTCAATGGGATTAACGCCCATTATTCCATCAAATGTAAGCAATCCCCTGAAATGGATTACTTTATCCTGCGGAATTGGCCGAATATCTCCCGCCCCATATTGGACGTGATATGTGAGTGAATAGTCCTTGCCTTGTTCTACCTTCGTAACCTTGTCGGTTATTGGAATGATCTCTCGCGTTGGAAGTCCGGGGAGCCCAACCTTGTATCCAATGAAGTTCCCCCTTGTGCAAATGAAAGCCTCCACCATCGCCCAAAATATAGGCGATTGCATCCAAGAATTCGGCTTGTCGTTCAAGAGGGTGTATAGAGGATATTCCGTTGCTTCCCTGAAATCGTCCTCGCCAAGATCCTCAAAAATATGACACGGAATCTGCGCCATCGTCGCGGCACGGACCCTTATGCAGTTCTGGACGGTTATCAGCCTACTGGCAGATTCTGGACCTGTCGGAAGACCCATCGCGTCGGGAAGTCCTCCGTAATACGCACCACCGGGATAGTACCAACTATCATCAGTCGGACTAAGTGCTTTCGGCCTCGGAAGCCTATCGAGAAAGTTCATCGTTTAGACCCCATCAAATAACCGATAGCCATGAGGATGAACCCGCAGATTACTTTTGACAGCCACGGAAGGAAATCGTAGAGCCCCCACCCAAATAAAAGAAAACCGCCCATGAAAAACAGCGGCTTAGAATCAATAGAACTCGAAACCCGCAAAAATGCGGACTTCAGCGTATCAGCATATACGCCTACCTTTTGAGCCATTCTGGTAATTACCGTGTTGAGTCCCATCTACCGCATTTACCGAATCCTTAGGATCGAGTTTAAGAGATGGTGCGCTCTTTTGTCGGTATAATGGCATAGATTTTGCTTGGTGTCTAACAAGGATTGGAAGGATTGGAAAGATTATTTAAGAAGTGCTTGTTGGTGGATGGTTTGTTTGATTGGCTCAGGGATAAGGTGTCGAACCTTAATGAGTTGGCTCAAAACCAACCATCCTGCCATTAGATGATCCCTGATTAGTTTTGGCTGCCGAAGCTGGAATCGAACCAGCGATAATGTGATTAACAGTCACACGCCTTACCGCTTGGCTACTCGGCATTTTATTCTATGGATGGCTTTCCCTTCTCTGCGTCTTCGTATTTTATCCTAAGAGAACCGCCCTTCTTTTCGGCAGGCACGATTCCCATTGCAATCCAGTTATACACACAAGATATACTCACATCCCAAAATTCTGCAACGGCCTTGACGCGCAACTTCGGCCTATTCGGCAGTTCCTTCATCTTAGTCCTCAAAGTCCAGCTCTTCCCTGATCTCTGTCCGTGTGATTACCTTAATCTTCGGGATAGTCTTACCCTCGCTTTCCCAAACACTACCGCATGAATCGCAGTCAAATAGCCACTTACGTTCAGTTTCTTCCGCGATGATCTCGTTACCACAGAAGAGGCACTTGACTATAGGGCTTTGGTTAATGCGCTTCATAAATTAGAGGACAGTTCGTCCATCTTCCCGTGGAACATCTGATTCCAGGTATCTCTCTGCATCTCTGTCTCTACAACCGGGACGTGTTTGTCCGCAAACTTCTCGGCCTGCGGTATCAGCGCGTTCCTCGCGTCAACGTATTCACCATTGAAATACTTGTTCGGCTTGATCGGCTTGCCGTTGATTATAAGCTCGTCATATTGTTTCATTTTACCTCCCTTGTAATCCAAACGTAAAGCATCCCGCCCCAAAACATAAACAGCGGAGGCCAAAAATCACCTCCTATAAATTTCCCGGAGATGGTCGGTATAAAAAAGCATGGTAACATCACTAAGAAACCAATAAGCAATTTTCGCATTATCCCCTTACCTCCAAAACCTCATAGGTGTCTTCGTGGGTCGTTATTCTGATACGGCATTCTTTTGGAGATTCACCAACGGGAACCTCCGGAAATTCGTTCCCGCTGATAATGGCTATGGCGTATGTGGAACCCTCATTCATGTGAATACATTCAACATGCCAATGGTCTGGAATTTTCAACCCACGAAGCAATAGATCACGCGATATATAAACGATTCCTTTTCTCATCCCCTCGCCTCAAAGTCCTTGCATAGACCGTCGTGGTTCTTCTTGGAGCAATAATGGTGTTCAAATCCCCTGACATAATCATGCTGTTCCCCCATGTCGCAGATCGATAGGTTTTTACTCAGGGGTACGGGAGTATTCTTACAGTCCCTGCAGAAATGGGTGGCCGGGGGTGTAACGGTGATCGTGTTGGATAGTGCTCTCCGGACTCCGTATCCATCGAGAACGAATACTGCCGTTTTGTCAAAGTCATATCCGATGGAGTAATGGTTAAAGTATGATTCACTCAGTCCCGGAAGTTCAAACGACCTTGCCCTGTCATCCAACGTCCTTATCTTCCCGTCCATGCTGCCGCCAATAAAGAATGCTCTCATAATAAGATCGTCTCCATTTCTTTCCTTAAATCACTAATTCTCAATCTTATTTCCCTGATTTCCTTGCCTTGGATAGTTTTTACATAATATAGTTTCTCTTTAAGTGCTGACTCAAGGGATGATAGTTCATGTTTTATGGCACATTTTCTACACCGATCCGTTCCGTTGTAATCTGTTGCGATTTCATCTTCATTTCCCTCTACGCCACACCCATCACACCGTTTCAACAGAATCATTATTTCCTCCTGTATCCCTCAATCAAGAGGGGGATGAGATTGTTAAAATCGTCTTCCACATAAACTACTTCCACCGTCACTTTATTCGTCGCTTTATAAGTTGCCGGATAAATCCCGAATGTAATTTCACCTGGATCTTTCAAGACATCCGTATAAATGATTGGTTTACCGAGTAGGGTATCGGTCATCTTACGCACCTTGTAAGCCAAGCGGGAATTTCTCTACCAGATTCTTTTAATAGTCTTGCCAGCATCGGAGCAATGTGTTCAAGTCCGCATTCCTGGCACCAACCATCTTCTTTTGCCGCTATCAATAGATCGTTAAGATCGCTTTCGGTCATTACTCTCCCCCTAATGCAATAATAACAATAGCGGCAAATATCCCCAGCGTTGACGCAATCGTTCCGAGGGCGATAAATGGATTACCAAATCCCCACCACGCACAAGCCCACCATCCAGACGACGTTGCCGCTCCCCATAAAATCATCAATACGTTTTTCATCACTCTTCCTCCGGCGGCTTGGCGGGGGAAAAATCAACCGGCGGCAAAATGATTCCCTTCGCAATTAATTCTTCCGTGGTCGGAAGGGGACGGTTGCTTATGAACTCCATATCATCCGCGTCAGCAAAGTAAATCCGACACGGTGCATTATATTCCTTGAGGCCATTAGAAGCATCGGAACTCCAAGTCGGTGCGGGGGCGTCACTACACACGTCAGTCCTCAGTGCGTAGTGAATCTGGCATCCCGCAATGAGCATATTTCCTATTTCAAGAAACCAATTCGTGCTTTTACCAGTCGGCGTGAATCCGAAAATAGATTCCGTGGTATGGATTGCCTTCACCGTTCCAAACACGGCCCGATATGATTGTCCATTCGGGGCAAAGAACCAATTATCCGTTGTGACCAAAGCCTTCTTGCCTACTTCGATATTCATCCTTTTCCCTTTCTTGATTTCATTTCTTGCGCCTTATTAGGGCTTCGATATGAACCGTTGCCGTGTAAAGCCACGTCATCCAGTAATCGAGGCAAAAGAACCGCCTCCATCGCAAGGCCAATTTCATCAGACTCCGAAGGGCCGGATAGACCTTCTTTCGATATGGGATGGTATCTAATTCGATGGTTATATAGATGCTTCCGGTTTTCATCCCCACCCCTTCTTCGTATTGTTCAGCGGGGACCACCAGAGAATTGATGTATATCTGAGCATCATCGGCGGAACCGCGAACGCTTCACAGATTGCACGCGCCATCTCTGCGTATAAATCAGCAAGTGTTGTGAGGGGTGAGGACGGAAATAGCCGTTCAATCATCACCTGCTTCTTGCACAGTTTCCCGTGGTAGATGCAACACCGCTTCTTACGAAACAACGGCTTCGTCACGTCCGGATTAAAACACCACTTCTCCCTGTCGTTGTAGATGCAGTCAATCATGCTATATCCTTTTCTGTATTTATGGTCGAGGAATTGCGACAAGGGGTTTTCTCGTTGCGGGGGAAATGAGTTTCCTGCCATTCTTGGTCTTCATCTTGGTACTTCAGAAGAAAGTCCGGATTGATTATCTTGAACGAAAGCCCCCTCTCGTAATTCCTCAACACTATCCCTTCCCTATGTATGTTTGCAAGCGTTGATTTACCCTTGCCAATTTCAACACATTCCTTTACCGTTCCGGGTAACTTTAATTCTTCAAGACGGGGGACCGTTTTGATCCCCCAAGATGATAGATCGACCATCGCGCTGGTTGGCTCCATCCTACCAAAGGGATAAACCAAATTAAAGGCATAAAAATCACGCCCCTTAATCCCATATTTGTTTCCCTGGATTCCTTCCCCGATGATCTCTCCCTGAAATACAACAAACTCCTGATCGCTAATCAGTTTTTCCAACACTCTGCGGATATCGTGCTTTATTGCTATTTCCCAATAAGAGCAGGGGTGTTCTGTCCGTAGGTGTACGTTCCGACTACAAACGAAGAACTCGTATCTGTGCTTTAACTGCCACCACCGTTTCGGTAATCTCAGCAATGCGTACGTCCCCGATTGACCGTCCAATTTCTCTGTTGCGGTAAAGACAGTTCCTTGTTCTTTATCGCAAATCCACGGAAGATTCTGGATACGTTCCTCATCGGTTTTCTTGATAAATTCCGGCCACCCCCGTTTTCCTGACTTGGTGAAATATCTCCTGTACCACCTGTATCTCTTAAGGAATTTGTCAACTCGGTTTTTATTGATGGAGTTTTGTCTTGCCTCTTCTAATGCCTCTTTGACGGCTTCCGGATCGTACTTAGTGACACCAACAATCTCGGTTACATCATCGCCTTCTTTGTGCTTGCCGGAAGGAAGTATCGACAAAGGGAAGCAAATCCCCTGAGAAATCTGTTTGCGGAGTTTGATGGTTCTTACTCTGAATTTTCGTTCCCGTAGAAATTCAAATTCAGGTCTTACTGGCATTATTGAATCCACTTCGATATAAACCACCAGATCGCCGATGTGAAATTCTTCCTTCCTTGCAACGCACTCCCAGCCAAGAACGGAAACGCATTCGATCTTATCCGCACCGTCGATGGGTCTAATTGCCGTTATTCTCTGAATTGATGCAAGTTTTCTCATTCTACATCACCGATTACCGTAATATCGTAAGCCAAATTGGTTAGGTGCTTGAATTGCTTAAACGTGATTCTTGGAATGTTTTTGTCGGGATCTCGCATCCATCCGTAGATAAGGGCAAGGCGTTCTTCGACGGGAACGTTTTCTAACTTCTCCTTACGATATTTATCCCAATTTTTAATTGAAGTCCTTTCTTCACACAAACACCGTTTCAATTCCGTCCGCCGGGGGATAAAGTGCCGGGTGTTCACCATCGTAGTCTTCGGGAATTATGTCCCACGCACTCTCCGGTAACGCCGCCAACTCTTCAAGGGACTCCTTGACTATTTGCATTTCTTCCGGCGTATAATCGAGACGCGCCGCCTGTTTGTCAAAGTCACCTAAACACTCCTGAGTCAAATCCCAGTTTTCATCCGCCCAAACAACATGAGACGGGCCATAGTGAAGGGGACTCTCGTATCCATCAAGTCTGTCAAGTGCCTTTTTGTAAATCTCGGCTACCGGCTTAGGCCATCCCCAGTAACACCACCAACAAATCCCCATAAGATCCTTTCACCTCACCGACATTTCTGAAACGTTTTTTATTTCAATGTCGAGACCACCCACAGCTTTCGGCTTCCACGCGTGACGTACAACGTATGTATAATTATTGTAAGAATCTCTCACCAATTTATCGAGTTCCGCTTTGTGGTTTTTGTTCATCGTGATAATTACCGGACGCTTTCCAGAATTGGTGTGAAATGTATTGATTAGTTCTATGATCTCATCAATAATCATTTTTATCGCTCGCTTTCGACACCACCCTACCACACCTTCACGATTATTGCAATGATTATTTACAGGGACAACATCGCTAACATTTCCTCCTTGGACTTCCCCTCCCATGCGGATTTTTGTATCGGTCCATCATCTAAAATTCCACAAGCCATCACCATCGCCGTTACTCCATCAACCCTTCCCGTTGATTTGCGCTTAGATACTTTCCTGTAACCGTCTTCGTCTTCCTTGTAAACCGCACTTGCGGCGTTCCACGTCATACAGGGGGAACCGTCATGCCTAAAACGCTTTTCAAGTAGCAATAACTCAAACTTATCTATCGCGGGAGCCATGCTTCTTGGTTCTTGTCCGAAAGGCATCATCTTGATTCCACCGTATCCAATAAAAACCCACTCCCTCTTCTCCTTATCCCACTTACCAATGTCGAGTTCAATTCCGGCCTTCTCCGCAAATTCAATAAGATCCTTCATCCGGCTTCTATCGTAGGCGATTCCCTGAATGTCATATTTAGCGGCCTCTCCGTCTATAAACTTGATTACCTCGGATTTACTTATCGCCGCCCCTTGTGACGCAAAGACATATCCTTTGTCGCGCCACACCGTATATGGAACGTGGTCCTGATTCTCTTTTTGCCTTATCCCCTCTCCTGGTATCCAGAACCAGACCTTTAGCCGCCAAAGGGGATCTTCTGGTGTGGGATCAAACATAAGTGCGAATGCTGTTAGATCGTTTACCGCCGACAGGTCGAGCCCACCCCAACACTTACGTCCAGAAAGAATGTCAACCGGATAGTCCTTATCTTGACACGCCAACCAAGACTCTTTTGATATTGCTGGATTTTCGGCCTCCGTCCATTGGCAAAAGCACAACCTCTTTACCGACGCCATCTTGGACGGCATCCCCCGCGCCTCTACAATCTGACTCCGTATATAATCATATCCCGGCAAGCCATATTCCAAAGACGGGTTCACTTTCGACCATAGCGATTCATCATCCAGATATGAGTCATCAACAAGGTCGCAATCATCAAACGAGCATATATAGGCAAACATTTCATCGTTCACCGTCTGTTCGCTGGCGACCCTTATCCCAATGTCGTGATACTCCCAACAAACAGATGTCTTGTCGTGACCGGAGTTCGTAATCATAAAAGAGAGTGGTTGCTGCCGGAACTTGAATCCTGCGCGGAGCATTTCAATGACCGTTCCATCTTTATGCTCATGGATTTCATCGAGAAGTGCCATGTGTGGCCGTGGTCCTGACTGACCCTTTTTCTCTGAAGATATTACCCGAAAGAACGACCCCTTTTCAAGATAGGCAAGGTTCCACCTCATTGCTCCAGTGCCGGATGCAACGAGACGCGCTTGTAGCTCCGGGGATTGATCGTAAAAGGCGATAGCGTCCCTAAACAGAATCATAGCCTGATCGCGGAAGGTTGCGGCGGCGTATATCTCTGCCCTTGGTTCATTATCAGCGACAAGCCCTTTTAGTCCGACACCAGCGCACATCGGACTTTTGCCACTCCCTTTCGGGGTCTCAATAAACACAACCCGAAAGCGGCGCATTTTATCGCTTTTTCTTTTCCATCCAAATATTGAACCGATAACAAAGCTCTGCCACGGGAACAAAATAAACGGCTTCCCCTCAAACTGACCACCATTAAGACACAGACATTCCTCAAAAAAGGCGATTGCTTCGGAAGCGGAAAGGGTGTCATAATAGAAACCGCGACCCGGTGCGTGAATTAGGTCGTTAAGGTGGCGTTGGCAGGCGGCACGAACATGGGGACCGGCCACTATTGCGCCATTGACAACATTGGTTGCGTAGGCAGTAGCCCTGTCTGGTGTGTTTTTTGTCTTTTTTACCGGCTTTGGGGTTCTTTTCTTAGAAGAACCTTTCTTTACCGGTTTTTTCTTTTTGGGGCTTGTTTCCAGTTTTAATTTTCCCCCTATTCGCGGGATCAAGCGCTAAGAGCGCAGAATATGCCCGATATTCTGAGTAAAGGTTCTCAAGACGGACGCACAATGGATTCGTCTTGGCATTCACCTTAATTTCTTCACCCGTATCCTCGTTAATCTTAATGTCATAGGCCATGTAGTCTGCTGGTGTTTTTAACTCAGCGGAAAGCAATACGATCTGTGACCAGATTCGGCAATAGATCGCAAGCGTTTCCCCGTCAGCTTCGGTCAACACACCGGCATCAAACAATAACTTAGATTTTTCCTTCCATGTATTCTTCCCTACCGGGTCGAGATCAAGCGGACATTTGGGGATTTCGTTCTTGAACTCAGGTTCACCTTCGGGAAGTGGTCTATGTCCGGGATTCCCGGTCACGATCTTTAATGCGGTTGATGTTGGCTTGCGTCCTCTCATGGCTTACTCCAATAATGGTTAGGGTCGATAGGGAAACCATCAACATCACAACCCGGAAGATAACCACTCTTTTCCAGTATTTGCTTTCGGCTACTATGGCAGGTGCCGCAAAGACTCTGTAGTTTACCGTTCCAGAACTTTTCGTAGTCTCCATGATGCGGTTCAACATGGTCAGCTACCGTTGCGCCCACTTCCCTGCCGATATGGATGCACATTTCACATAGGGGAGATAGGGCAAGCTGCCTTTTTGCCTTCTGTCGCCATCGAACTGTGTGATACCAAGAAATACTCATAACATCCAAAACATGAAACTTTAATTTCGCGATTTTGCGCGCTTATG
>Ga0172381_10000241_pt1 | contig 67083 bp, 56 predicted proteins | sample Leawel6488metaG_FD_119754 | JGI IMG/M metagenome (GOLD analysis project Ga0172381, IMG submission 119754) | Leachate microbial communities from a municipal landfill in Southern Ontario, Canada - Leachate well 64-88 metaG | ecosystem: Engineered > Solid waste > Landfill > Unclassified | place... | reverse complement strand
CTTCTGTTCGTGTGAACATGCAGCGGATGTCATAATTGCAGGTATTATTAATAGCACAATGATAATACCTAATAGCTGAATTTTCTTCGCCTTTTTCATACTATATTCCTCCATTTATTTTATTATGAGTGAATTTTATCCTATTAAATAATGCATGTCAATTAAAATTTTATTCCTAAACTATTTTATAAAATTACAAGCACTGAATACTCTATCGAAAAATTCATTTTTACATTATATGCAACATTATTTAAATACGGAATGTCTGTAGATTTTATTGAAATTTATAATATAATAGGAAAAGGAGGTTTTTTATGGATATAAGATTAATGACATATAACATCTGTTCGGGGTTGAGTTACGGTAAAGACAGGAAAAGGGATCTGGCACAGTGTGCTGACGTTGTAAAACAGTATTCGCCGGATATCTTAAGTATGAATGAAGTTCATTACAATATCGGATTTTCCGGTTTCGCAAAGCAGGCTGAGGAACTCAATAAGCTTCTCGGCTATAAATACATGTATTATGGAAAAGCAGGAACTATTAAGGAAGGCTACCAGGGAAACGCTCTGTTTTCCAGATTTCCTATAAGTTCTGTACATACGGTCCTTGTTGACGAACCGTCGGTTAAAGATGAAGAAACATACTATGAGCAGCGTTCTTTTATTGATTCTACAATTGATGTGTCAGATGGATTAAGAGTGATCGTGACCCACTTCGGCCTTGCAAAGGGTGAAAGAAAGAACGAACTGGATCTGCTGATGCCGATTTTCAGAGAAAACATGAAACCTCTTGTTTTTATGGGTGATTTAAATGTACAACCTGAAGATACCCAGCTTAAACTCATATCAAAAATCCTTAAAGATACATCAGACATCAGCAGCGAGACTTACCTTACATTCCCTTCTGATGTACCTGAAAGAAAAATAGACTACATTTTCATATCCCATGATATTGCCGTCAGATCAGTGACCGTGCCTTCGACAACGGCTTCGGATCATCTTCCATATATTGCGGATATAAGTTTATAGCCTGAAAAAAGATTCATAAATCAGTGTGATTCATTGCACTTTGTCGCTTGATCCATCCCATTCCACAACAGAGTAACCATTCTGTACATACTCAAATATCGCCAGGCTTATCTTTTTCAAAACTTCAGAAGACTCCTCGACCGAATCCATGTAGCATGAACAGTAAGACAGAATATATGTATCCTTTGCGTAAACGAGTATCGTATCGTTCAGTGTAAGAAGCTCATTATTCACACCTATTTTTGATGCAACTACAATGTCATGAGGTAGTACTGACTTTGCTGACAGCCAGTTACCTACCGTTGTATCATAGAGCCAATCCAGTATACATCCGTAATATTCGGGATCCTCTTCAGTCAGTCTTTTCAGTTCCTTATAGTAAAGCGACAGGTCATACGGGCACGTTTTCCATCTTTTCCATAAATAATCCACAGTAGCGCCAAGTGAATTCATATAGTTGACCATGTTCCACTCTCCGCATGTCCTGATGAGCATATTGATCGCACAGTTATCGCTATACATCAAAGAATATTCGCATAACGTTTTCACAGTATACTTATCTCCGAATTGTCCTTTATATATGATTCCTGTTCCGTATTCGAAGTCTGATTCGATATATTCAATTTCAGTATCTAACGATATGAGTCCTTCTTTTGCTGCATGAAAAACATACATCACCATAGGGACTTTAGTTGAAGATGCGGCTACATACAACTCCTGATCCTGTATTTGTATCGTATCATTGGTGGTATAGTTGTAATATATGAGGCCATACTGGCCTTTATCATGGGACAAAAGATAATCAAGATAATCTGTTAATTTATAAAGTGTATTTATCTTTGTATATCCGGGTAATATTTCAGGTGTCTGTATTGGCGTTTCTGAAGGCTGCGGTTCAACAGATGCAGTTTCTGAAGGCTGTTCACTTGGTATAGGCTGCGACTGCTCAGGTGAGATCGTTTCTGTCGGTATTATCTCAATTTTGAATTTCAACCATCCCTGTTTGTACGCGATCGTAAAACAGATGATCATAATAATAATGAAAATGACCGCAAATATCCTGAATGTAGTCTTATGCTTTTTACTTATTTTCGCTTTATCCGATCTGCTTTTATTGTTATTACTCATCATTACTCCTGCCTGTAAATTATATCATAGTATTATAAATTTGTATCTTAACGCTGAATTCTCACAATACCTTCACATTAAGGTGTTAATCTGTTTTATATATGTCATTGAAGAACTTACTTTGATATAATGTGTATGGATTTAAGGAGGTTTCGTATGAACAGTTACAACAGAAATTTAGATATCATAGGTATCAATGTATTGTTCCCGCATTGCACATCGATACCGTACTCTGATATATCAGATGCAAAAGTGGATATCAGAGGATTATCGCCGTATTTTCTGTCACTTAATGGAAAATGGAATTTTAAATATTTGGAAAATGAATTTTCCGTACCTGAAGGCTTCCATCTTCCTGAATTTGATGATTCTAAATGGGATAAAACGCCTGTCCCGTCATCATGGCAGGCACAGGGATATGATATACCTCAATATATCAACACACGTTATCCCTACCCTGTAGATCCTCCATATATTCCTGATATCAATCCTGTGGGCATATACCGTACGGTATTCATACTGCCCAATACATTCACAGACAGAAAAACTGTTCTTTATTTCGGAGGCGTGAATTCTTCATTCATTGTTTATGTCAATGGTAATGAGGCCGGTTATTCACAGGGTTCTCATATGCCGAGCGAGTTTGACATAACGACATTCCTTCATCCCGGTGCAAACATGCTCGTTGTTTCGGTATTTAAGATGAGCGCTACAAGCTATCTTGAGTGCCAGGATTTTTACAGACTGTCAGGGATCTTCAGGGAAGTATATATCACTTCGCACAATGCAAGCGAAATACTCGATTTCACGGTAAAAACCACGTTGACAGACATTTCTGTAGATGTAATTACAAGCAAGTCCCTTAAGGGATATATGTTGAATTTCGAGCTGTATGACAGTGAGGGCATGCTTGTATTTTCAAGACCTTCAGTAGATCATAAGATCGATATGCATATTGAAGGTTTGAAACACTGGACAGCGGAACAGCCGAATCTATATACATTACTAATTATATACAGGGATCCGAAAGGAAATTCGGTCGACATACGCACATGCAAGGTGGGATTCCGTGTTATAGACATCATTAACGGGGTTTTCATGATAAACCATACTCCTGTGAAGATAAAGGGTACAAACAGGCATGATACTTATGCTCTGACGGGACATGCGGTATCAAGGGATGTCATGCTTAATGATATATTGATGATGAAAAGACACAACATCAATACCATCAGGACGAGCCATTATCCAAATGATCCGTATCTTTATCAGCTCTGTGACGAATACGGTCTGTATGTCATTGATGAATGCGACCTGGAAACGCACGGATTCCGTTATGACGATCCGCTATACGATGTATCGGATAAACCGGCATGGGAGAAGCATTTCGTGAGCAGAGCGCAACGCCTTGTACAGAGGGATAAGAATCATCCATGCGTTATAATGTGGTCACTTGGCAATGAAGCGCGATACGGTGAAAACCATAAAGCCATGATAAGGTATATCAGAAGCGTTGATACAAGGCCGATACATTTTGAAAGAGCCCTTACTGACGAAGCTGTGGATGTAGTTTCTGCCATGTATACTGACCTTACGCCGCTTGAAGAGCAAGGCAGTTTAAATGAAAAACGTCCTTACTTCCTTTGTGAATATGAGCACGGAATGGGATGTGGACCCGGAAGCCTTGTAGATTACTGGAATATAATTTATACATATCCGCGTCTTATGGGAGGATGCGTATGGGAATGGGCAGATCATGGCCTTCTGGCATATAAAGAAGACGGTACTCCATTCATATCATATGGCGGTGACTTTGGAGATGAACCAAATGATGGCACATTCTGCAACGATGCATACAATACTGCTGACAGGATCCCAAAGACATGCCTCCAGGAATTAAAAAAAGCATATGAACCTGTATCAGTAAAGGAATTCGATAAGCATACGAATACCGTATCTATCATGAATATGCTTGATTTTGCTGATGCATCGAATATATCTGCACATTACGAGCTTACAAAAAACGGTGAGGTCATATATACAGGATCCATCAGCAACCTTGCCATACTGCCTCATGAAACAAAAAACTATACATTGGATTTTGATGCGAATGTGCAGGGGGATGTCCAGCTCACATTCTATTTTGAATATAACGACAACACACCGTTCGCAAAACGCGGATACGAAGTTGCAAGATCACAGGTCATTCTGGATGCAAAATTCGAAACCGCTGCACCTCGCATGAAAAATGATCTTACATATATGGAAACTCAATCTGAATATCTGGTGTATGGTGAGGGTTTCAGAATAGCGTTTTCCAAATTCTACGGGACTCTCACTTCTTATATAGTAAACGGGAGCGAGCTTATTCTCGGTAATGGAATTGAAGAAAGCTTCTATAGAGCTCCGACAGATAACGATGCTTCAAAAATAGTCAGGGTATGGAAAGATTACGGTCTCAACTGCCTTATGAAACGTGTTGAGGTGTGTAATTTCAAATCCGGCGGGAAGCAGTGCGTGTTCTCTGTTGCCTCAGTATTTGGAGCAAAGACAAAGAAACCGGTCCTTCGTACGAGAACGATATATAAAGTATTCACTAACGGGCAGGTCACTGTAGATTCAGCATATGAACCGATGAACGATTTTATAAATTTCCAGTTCAAGGATGGCCAGTGGACGACGTTATATCTTCCAAGATTCGGAATGAAGATGCAGATACCTGATGAATATGAATATATCAGATGGTTTGGCAGAGGGTTCCATAACAATTATGTAGACAAGAAAGAAAGTACAGTTATTGGTATATTCGAAAGTTCGGTAGAAGATATGGCTGAACCATTTGAAAAGCCCCAAGATAGCGCAAACAGATGTGATACCCGCTGGTTCAGCCTTAAGAACAATATCGGCCAGGGAATATTCTATGGCGGTCTGGATACATTCAGTTTCAGTACGGGTTACTATTCGATGGAACAGCTGGAAAAAGCAAAACACAATTGCGATCTTAAGCGTGATGGAAATATATATGTGAATATAGACTATATGCAAAGCGGCCTTGGAAGTAACGCATGCGGGCCTAAACCTCAGGATAAATACCTTCTGTTCACAAATCCCAACCGTTTTTCCTTCACCTTCGCACCATTCTCGGATTCTGAACTTACCGAGCAGCTTATGTATAACAGAAGATCAAAGTAATAAGTGTTTGGATTTAAAAAGAACCGGTCAGCTGACCGGTTCTTTTTGTATGTTATCTCTTGTTCAATACATCGTTTTCATATGTCTTGATGTCCGTTACCCAGTAGAGACCGGATCCGGATCCGTTCTTATCACAGTAATGATCCCAAACCAATCCGAAAGGTGCAGATTTGAATTCTTCCCTTATTGCCAGCCGTGAACTGAGATCACCGTCATTTTCTGCCTGAAGTATAAGGTCATTTGGCTGCAGCAAAGCTGCAAGTATCGCTTTTCTCGTGTTTCTCAATCCTGTCACCCAAGCCATTACCCTGTTTATAGACCCATCAAAATAGTCCGTTGACACATATGTGTTCTTAAGCTTGTTTATTTTAACGAGCTCTTCAAAGAGAGCCTTTGTCTCGTCATCTAATGCTACAACATGGTCCGAATCCCATCTTACAGGTCTGCTGACGTGCAGAAGCAATGACTGCTGGAATGTATACACACCGGATAATTTTGCTGAAACCATTTCAGTAGGATGATAATGTCCTGTATCAAGAGTGATGATTATATTAGGATTCTTTTTACTCAGTACATATCCCATGCAGAATTCCAAGCTGCCTGTCGTATAGCTTTCCAAACCGATACCAAAGAGTTTTGATTCAATTGCATTTACTACGCCTTTACAGTCCCTGGTAGCAGCAAATATCCTGTCATAACTGTCTTTCAGTCTCATTCTCGGGCCTAATGTATCCTGCGGGATCTCTTTTGAACCGTCTGATGTCCAGTGGTTCACAACACATACTTTTCCTGTTCTTTCGTAGAAATATTCACCTATCTTTTCGCATGCTATGCCATGGCGTATCCAGAATTCCCTTATTGAATCATCCTTAGCAGATAATGTGCCGTTCGCACTCTTGGGATGAGAGAAATATGTCGGATTAAAATCCAGCCCGATCCCCTTTTCTACCGCCCAGTCAGCCCACTTTTTAAAATGCTCAGGTTTTATTTCATCCCTGTCGACAAATCTGTCCGCTTCCTGATAATTCGCATGTAAATTGACCTTTTTTACTCCGGGTACATGCTTCATCGCAAATTCCAGATCAGATCTGAGCTCATCAGCTGTTCTTGCTTTACCGGGATGATTGCCTGTTACCTGTATCCCTCCGCTTAAGTCAGCGGGTTTCTTTTCAAAACCTCCTACATCATCACCCTGCCAGCAGTGTATGGATATGGGGACACTGTCACATATCTTTATGGCCTTTTCCACATCGATGCCATATCGTTTATAATAATCCTTAGCTATTTTATATCCCTTATCAGTACTGTACATTCCAAATCCTCCTATATTTCTTTATGTCGTATTAATTCTACCATTTATTAAACACTTTTTCAGCAAACCCGATAAAATCCTTGATGTTTATCACTGTTCCGTCATCAAGCACAGCAGTGCCTGTGAACCTCCCGAAGACCTGATGCTGATCGCTCTTTATTATCGCTAACGATGTACAGGAGGCTCTGTCAAGTATCGGAATGAAATCCATCACGAACCTGTTGTCATTACTCGTAAATTTCCATGGAGACATGAAATCATACCTGTCGCCCGTATGAGGGATCATGAAATCCACCTTATCAAGTTTGTGGGCTTTACCATTATAAAAAAGCATATTTTCAGAAGCTTTCGAAGTATCGCCAAAGCCATAACCTATATTGAATCCAAAAGGTATACCGTTAACATATCCTGAACCGGATCCCCAGTACCAGCTGTTCTTATATGTCCATACTCCTCTTCCCCAATCCAATACAGCCATCGAATCGGATGGATCGAATTCGTATTTTACATTATTAAAATCAATATATCCTTTAGCTTTCATACAGTTGATCTTCTGATTATAGTAAAAAGCAAGAGTATCGTCTTTGAAAGGAGTAGCGATGACCATTGATTCCTGCGGTGCCTCATAAAGAACGATCTCTGCTTTCAAAGGTATCTTATTCATGAAATCATCCATACGGACAGACAGTTTTCTGCTTTTGCCGTCATTTAAAAACTCTATCCTGTACCCTTTACCGCTACTGACGATATCCCCTTTGTCTGATGTAGGAGGCAGGTTCTTTCTGCCTTTGGTCATGAACTGCATAGGCGAAGAAGTATGCTCCCATGCTTTTTCAAAATCAAGGAAGGAAACGGAATCCAGACCCATATATGAGTTGTCATCTATAGTAAGCGCTAAAGCGAATCTGCTGTTGCTGATCAGATAGTAATCCCACTCCTTGATCCTCATCTGCCTGGCTTTTATATCTTTTCTGTTGTAATCAAGTATCAATCCGGTGGCATATCCACATTCATTCAAGCTGCCTGATCCATTAAGCAATGGTTTTTTTTCGGTTATCCTGTGTTGCATATGACAATTACCTCCTCATCAAAATTCTGAATACAAGCGTTTTGCTACTCTGCCGGCTTCAAATTTCACTTTTTCCTCATCGATCGTCTTCAGTTCTCTGCCCTGCATCAGGATCTCCCCGTTTACCATCACAGTATCGACATCAGTCGCTCTTGCACTGTATACTAAAGCGGATACCGGATCATGGAAAGGCACCATGTTCACACTATTCGTATCGATGATCATCAGATCGCATTTCATTCCGACCCTGATCATTCCTGTGTCATTGAATCCCAATGCTTTGGCACCGTTCCTGGTAGCCATTTTCAGTACTTCTTTTGCATTCATGACTGAATAGTCATGTGTATATCCCTTATGTATTATTGATGCTATATGCATTTCCATAAACATATCCAGTGTATTGTTACTTGCGGCTCCGTCGGTTCCTAAAGCAACTGGAATACCCATTTGAATCATTTTGGGTACATTCGCAAATCCGCTCCCCAGTTTCATATTACTTGACGGATTATGTACTGGGATCACATTCTTTTCCTTTAAAAGCACCATATCTTCATCATTTACCGCTACCGTATGTGCTGCAGTCACGGGACGGTCCAGGATGCCTGTTTTTTTGCACAGCTGGATAGGCGTCATACCATACCGGCTGATACAGTTTGCCACTTCTGTTTCAGTTTCATGAAGATGTATATGTATAAGCGTACCGGTATTTTCTGATATCTTAGCGCTCAATACCAATTCCGGTTCATCCACAAGATAAACCGAATGGACTTCGACGGATGTATTCACTCTGCCTTTGAATCTGTTCTTGTTCTGAGTCAGAAAGTCAACACAGTATTGCAAGGCTCCTTCTTTTCCAAGTTCCTTTACCTTGCTTGATGTAGAAACTCCATATGAAAGATTTGCCCTTATACCTGTACTCTCGATTGCTTCAAGCGATGCTTCATGTATGTAATACATATCAAGATATGCGACCGTTCCGCTTTTGATCATTTCAGTTATGCCAAGCATTGCTCCGGCATATACATCCTTATATGTCAGTTTTGCTTCAACAGGAAATATACCTTCCTGCAGCCATCTTTCAAGAGGCAGATCATTTGATCTGTTTCTCATAAGAGTCATCGCGCAATGAGTATGAGCATTGACCAGTCCGGGCATGACTATCTTGCCTTTGGCATTTATCATTCTGTTTGGAAGAAAGAAAAAAGGTTCGTCTTCACCTATGTACACTATACGGTCATTCTCTACGCAAATGACCTGATTTTTAAGAATGGTAAAATCATCATCCATAGTCAGAATATCTGCATTTTTGATCATTGTATTCATAAATCGACCCTCCGAACGAAATAATAGGAACAGATATATTATATTCCATATCTGTTTATAAAACTATCCTGTATGGAACATGATTTGCTAAAATCCTCTTACAAGATCCTCGTAAGTATCTCTTCTTCGTATAAGTTTAAGGCTTCCGTCGCTTAAGATCATCACTTCAGCCGGACGCATTCTGTTATTATAGTTCGAGCTCATTGAGTAACCGTATGCTCCCGCATCCATTACTCCCAATATGTCGCCTTCAGTTATCACAGGAAGTTCTCTTTCTTCTGCAAGTATATCTCCGCTTTCGCATATATTACCTGTTATATTCACTGTTTCCTTTACATCATCCCGTACAAGCTCATCATTTCTGTATACTTCTATATCATGATGGGATCCATACATGGCAGGACGTATAAGGACGGAAAAACCGATGTCGGTTCCTATGAACAGTTTCTCATAATTGCTCTTCTTTGCATATACGCTTCCTAGCAGAATAGACGATTCAGCTACTATATATCTGCCAGGTTCGCACCTGAATATTATGTGCTTATCATTTGTTTCCTGCCAATTTCGCAGGACCTCTGTCAGCTTTTTACCAAATTCTATAAGCTCAAGCCTTTCCTGCCCGTTCTGCTTTTCATAAGGGATACCGAATCCTCCGCCGAAATCCAGGAATTCCAGATTCCTAAACTGTAAAGCTGTCTCAAGAAGTTCATTCACTCCCCTGAGGTATTCGATGCTTGACATGAACAATGAGCCCAAATGCTGGTTGATACCTGATATGGTAAGGCCGAATTCAGACTCAATGGCTTTTATGTTCGGGATCATATCCAGATTTATACCGAACTTTGTGGTTTTCCCTCCGGTAACGACTTTCTGATGATGCCCGACACCTATTCCCGGATTCAGTCTGACAGCCACTTTTGTACCTGGGAAATTCATACCGTAAGTTCTAAGCTGTGATAATGAATCGACGCTTATCATTATTCCTCTGTCATGCGCATACTTCATTTCCTCAGCAGAAACATTATTACACACATAGAATATATTCTCATTTTTAAAACCTGCTTCATTTAAAATGTATATCTCGCCGTCACTCATAGCATCGGCATGCAGGCCTTCTTCCTTCAATATTCTCAGAATATGCAGATTAGAATTCGCTTTTATTGAATATGATACTTCGTAATTTGGAAGATCCACCAGATTTTTAAGATCTCTGGCACTTTTTCTTAATATATCTTCATTATAGACATATAAAGGCGAACCATACTTCCTGAGGAGTTCGGATGGTTTATATGATTTATAGAAAAGTGTATCTTCACTGAAGTAATTCATTTTATATGGTGATTCTTTCTTTTTCTACCCATTTTCTCAGAACCTCCGGAACTGTTACAGATCCGTCAGCATTCTGGAACTGTTCGCAAATCGCGGGAAACACTCTGGATGTGGCAAGACCTGATCCGTTTAAAGTATGCAGATATTCATTCTTTCCTGTAACTGTCCTTTTAAATCTCATATTCCCTCTTATAGCCTGATAATCGTAAGCATTGGATACCGAACTGACTTCCTTATATATCCCCATACTTGGGATCCATACTTCGATATCGTATGTCTTCCCCATGGAATGTGAGCAGTCTCCCGCTGCAAGTTTACTGATCCTGAAGTGCAGTCCCAAACCTGTCATAAGTTTTTCAGCCTTATTCACAAGCTCGGTAAATGCATCCTCGCTCTTTTCCGGCAATGTATACTGGAACATCTCGACCTTATTAAACTGATGGCCTCTTATCATGCCTCTTTCCTCCGCACGGTAACTGCCAGCTTCTTTTCTGTAGCAGGGTGTATATGCGAAATATTTCTTCGGAAGCTCTTCTTCCTTTAAAACTTCATTTCGATGAAAGTTGATCAGAGCAGTTTCCGCTGTAGGGAGCAGAAACTGGCCTCCCTCTTCAACTTTAAACACATCTTCCTTGAATTTCGGGAACTGCCCTGCGGTATAACCGCAATCATAATTCAATATGTGAGGAGGAAGCATAAATTCATAATCGTCTTTTATATGCTCCGTAATAAAATAGTTCAGTAAAGCCCATTCCAGTAAAGCACCGTCTTTTTTGTATATCCAGAAACCGTTGCCTCCCATTTTAACACCGCGTTTGTAATCTATCATATCGAGATGCTCGCAAAGCGCCACATGATCTCTGGGTACAAAGCCAAATACAGGTTTTTCACCTACATATTTCACAGGTTTATTATGTGTCTCATCACCTGCTTCAACATCCGCAGCCGGAGTATTCGGAAGCACTTCAAGGAATTCCCTGATCTTTGTTTCTAGTTCTGTGATATCACACTCATATGAAGATATCCTTGTTGAAAGTATTTTCATTTCATCAAGAAGTTTCGAAACCTCCAACCCCTGCTTCTTAAGTTTGGGAATATCATTGGAAACTACATTCTTCTGAGCTTTCATCTGCTCGACTTCATAAATATTCTGCCTGCGTTTTGTATCCCATTCGAGCAACTCCGTGAAATCCACTCTTAAGTTTCTCTTAAGCAATGCCTGCTCGACTTCTTCTTTATTGTTTCTGATGCGAATGATATCTAACATGATTAATACCTCTCAATATTTTATTCATAATAAGGTGATATAGGCCTTTTTGTCAAGAATTTATTCAACCTTTACATTTTCCTTATCAGAAAAAAGCTTTTTGTATGCACATTTTATCCTGTTCATGGCACTTTCAAGCATTTTCCGGTTTGTCCCAATATTTATTCGTTGGAAGCACTCCCCTTCAGATCCGAATATGTCCCCGGTATCAAGAAACAGTTTTGCTTCATCCTTAAAGAAACTGTTGACCTGCGCATTTGACATTCCCATATCCTTACAGTCAATCCATATGAGATATGTTCCTTCAGGCTCCACCAGTTTTATTTTAGGTGTGTTTTTAGTCAGAAACTCCCGAACATAATCCACATTACCCTTGAGATATGCAAGTAACTGCGAAAGCCATTCATCGCCATATTTATATGCGGCCATCGTAGCTATGATACCCATTGAATTGACCATCCCTGCCGACATGCGGACAAGCTCATCCTTAAATCTCTTCCTAATATCCGGGTTAGGGATGAAAATATTGGAAATCTCCAGCCCGGCAATATTGAATGTTTTGCTTGGAGCTGTGCATATTACGCACCTCTGTTCAAAATCACTGTTAAGATCAGCTATTACGATATGCCTGTTTGGTTCATATATGAAGTCTTCATGTATCTCATCGCATACTATGATGACATTATGTTTACGGCATATATGACCGATCCTTATAAGTTCATCTTTTGTAAACACCCTGCCTACAGGATTATGAGGGTTGCATAGAATGAAAAGTTTTACGCTGTTGCTGATTATCTGTTTTTCAAAATCAGCATAATCTATGGTATATCTGCCGTTATTATATATAAGGGAGCTTTTGATCAGTTTCCTGTTGTTATTTTCCACCACGCGTCTGAAGGGACTGTACACAGGAGTCAGTATGATAACAGCATCACCTGTTTCAGTAAGAGCACGTATCGCAGTCGACAATGAGAAAACAACTCCGGGCGTAGTGATCATCCATTCTCTTTCAGTTTTGAAATTATGGTGTCTGATCATCCAGCCTGATACTACATCAAAATATTTTTCCGGCATTTTCGTGTAACCGAATATGCCTAACGCATTAGTTTTATGTAAAGCTTCTTTGATCTCATCTGCGACCGTAAAATCCATATCTGCTACCCATAGAGGCAGATGCTCATTTGTGTATCCGAAATCTTCAGGATAATCATATTTAAGTGAATTCGTATTATGCCTGTCTATGACTCTGTCAAAATTATAAGTTTTCAAGTTCCGTGCCGCCTTTCGCAGATATTATACCACTCTTAACAGGCGTTTGCCCCATACAGATATTTTTGTTATAATGGACATCAAGAGGTTAAAATATGAAAGTTAATGTTCTTATATGTGATGATGATCCCATTGTCCATGAGGCATTGGGTGTTTATTTCGATCAATATGATTTTGATCACAGCTCAGCTATGGACGGAGAGGAAGCCTTGAGAATGTTTAAGGAACAGTCTTTTGATATAGTCATACTTGACATCATGATGCCTAAAATGAGCGGTACGGATGTCTGCCTGGCAATTAAAGAAAAAAGCGAAATACCGATCATAATGCTTACAGCAAAAGGCGAGGAAGTCGACAGACTGCTCGGCTTCGATCTTGGCGCCGATGATTACATTGTAAAACCTTTCAGCGCAAGAGAAGTCATTGCCAGGATCAAAGCAGTTTTAAGCAGAACCAAATTCACTAAAGAACATAATATATCTGATGTTGTCAGATATAAGCAGCTTGAGGTCAACATCACAAGATATTCCATTTTCATAAATGGTGTTCAGACTCATGCAACTCCTAAGGAAGTAGAAGTCCTTTTCCTGCTCGTTTCCAATCCTCAGATCGTATTTTCACGTGAGCAGATAATGGATGCGATATGGGGATACGAATATGTAGGTGATACCAGAACGATAGATACGCATATAAAGAGGATACGCGCAAAACTTCCGGACAGTATGCAGAAATGTATTCAGACTATTTATGGTGTAGGTTATAAATTCGAGGCTATGGATGACTAGACTTCTGAATAAGCCGTTTTTTATCCGTATAGTTTTTCTGGTGATTTTTATCATCATTATCGCTCTGATCTCAACAATTGTAATGTATTCTATATCCTCTGAGAAGATATTCGTTGAAAACCAGATAAACAGGCTGGAAGAGGAAACAGACATGCTTGCTACCCTGATACCGACCGAATGGATGACAAGGGATATACTGGATAAATTTTTCGACAAGGTTTTTCAGGCTGAATCCACAATACTCAGCAGCTATGTAGTCGTCAGCGACAAACTTAATGTTGAAATATACTCATATGTACCAAAAAGTGAAAATGCGAATATCCAATTCGATAAAAAAGCTATGGATAAGTTTTATAAAGATTATTTAAGTGTGTATATCAAAAAAGTAATGACAGGCCAATACTTCACCATTGAAAATAAAGATAATGATTTCGGTTCGGAAATGATAATCATTATGCGTCCTATATATTCCGATAACGGAACCATTGAAGCGACAATAACCATATGCAAATTCGTCGATGATATAAGCATGGAGCTTTCTAATATCACAAAGTCCCTTATAATATCAATGATCGTCGTATTTATCCTGATGCTTTTTCCAATTTATCTATTTTCTAAAAGTATTACCAAACCTCTCATGCAGATCCGTGATATAGCGATATCGATGGAAAAAGGTGATTTTACAGTAAAAGCGGAAGAAAAATATCCTGGTGAAATAGGACAACTGTCGATCGCTATGAACCATCTGGCTTCGGAGCTTTCCAATAATATGGACCAGCTTGTACGCGAACGTAATATTTTAAAAGGAGTCCTGAACGGTATGAATGAAGGGATCATATGCCTTGATACAAAGGGCTCTATCATCGTGATAAATCCTGCTGTCTCAAAGCTTTTTAATACCGATATGAAAGATACGTTAAAGGAAAATATAATACCTATTAATGATGTCTGGACAGATTTTGATATTTCAATAACTGAAAATTCGACAATAGAGAAAACTTATTTTTTCAATGGCATCAATATTTTCATAGTGATCACCCCGCTTCTTGTGAACCGCATCGTGATCGGAGCTGTCGGTATCTTCAGCGATATCACAAAAGAAGTCAGACTTGAACAGACAAGGCGTGATTATGTCGCTAATGTATCACATGAATTAAAAACGCCTCTGACAGGCGTTATGGGTCTTATCGATCCCTTAAGGGATGGTATCGTCACTGAACCTGCAAAACGCCAGAGGTATTATGATCTTATATCCATGGAAGTGAACCGTCTGAACAGACTTATAAATGATCTTCTGGTATTATCAAGGCTCCAGTCCTCCTCGGATATATTTGCATCTGAAAAAGTAAATCTGACCGATGTCATACGCGATCAGGCAGACAGATTCGCATTCACAAAGAACAGTAAAAACATGGTGATTAAATGCGATATCCCCGAAGAACCGATATATGTAAACGGTAATATGGATAGGATCGATCAGATCATGACCATTTTGCTTGACAATGCCGTGAAGTTCTCAGACGAATCAAGTGCTGTCAGGATCAGCGTGAGCGAAGACCAAAACAAGTATGTTGTCTCTGTAGAAGACAATGGCTGCGGTATAAGTAAGGATGATCTTCCGTATATTTTCGACAGGTTCTATAAATCCGATAAATCAAGGACACATAGCGGTTCGGGTCTGGGACTTTCAATAGCAAAAGAAACTCTTATCCACATGAATGAAAAACTTTGGGCTGAAAGCGACGGAACAAACGGATCTGTATTCCGTTTTACTCTGTCTAAATTCGAAAATTTTTAGATAACACGACGATCCCTTAATGTTATTTACTTATTTTGACCGACCCATAGCGGCCTTTATGATTCTGTGTTACTCCGGCGATTCCGCTATATACCCTTAGCGCAGCATCAAGCACATTCTGGTCGCTGCATGAAAAGATAAGAGGTTTTTTAATTATACTCTGTACATTGTCGGTAAAATCAGCAAAGAATCTGCTGTCATTACCGTTATACTTCAGTATATATGCATCTTTTTCCTTATCGCAAATATCGTATACCATATCAAGATAGAAAGCGATTCCGCTGTCTCCTATTTCCCATTCATAACAGGAATATTCCCTGTCCATATCCAGTACTTCATACTGTGAAAATATGTAGTTGCCCTTATCACCCGGTATACTTATGATCCTCTTTTGATCCTTTATATCCTTCATACCGCATATATAATCAGGAGTAGTGCCGCAGCAGCCGCCAATTATTCCTATGTTGTATTGAACAAGGTCTCCTGAATAACTGCAGAAATCCTCCCTGCTTTGCATATAAACGGCTTTGCCTTCGATATATACGGGTTTCCCGGCATTTGGTTTTACACACAGAAAATCCTCAAAAGAAGCCATAGACTTTAAGATAACGCTCATTGATTCCGGGCCGTATGAGCAGTTCACGCCTACTACATCCGCTCCCATTTTTTTAAGCAGTCCCGCACATACATAAGGCGGATTACCCATTAAAGTCATCGCATTCTTTTCATATGTCATATTACAGATTACAGATTTGTTGATCGTCTCCTGGTTTGCCAGAAGAGCGATCCTCATCTCCTTCAGATCTGAAAAGGTCTCAAAATTGATGATATCAGCACCTCTGCATGCATATATGTGTTCCTTGAAAATATCATAAGCCTGATCAAATCCCATGTTACCGTTTGGTGCTAAAAGCTCACCGATGGGCCCTATTGACGCTGCTACAAGAATGTCCCTGCCATTTACTGCTTTTCTGGCAAGTTCGATACCTGCTTCATTGATCTGATCAAGTTTGTCCTCCAGCCCGTGACGCTTAAGGAATACCGAGTTTGAGCACAATGTGTTAGTTTGTATGATATCGCTTCCCGCATCGCAGTACATCCTATAGATATTCTCAACGATATCAGGATTTGTGATATTGTATTCCTCTGCAGCTTCATTTTTTTTCAATCCTGCTTTTTGCAGCATATATCCTTTCGATCCGTCAAATATGTATATTCTGTTTTTATCGAAAATCGTCTTGTTCATCTGTTTTCCTCTGTCCATGTTATTTTGTCTTTGAATACAGAGCTGTTATATGAGTTTATGCATCCACAGTATTTCTGTCTGTATAATCCGAGTTCTTTTGCCATATTCTGGCCTTCCCTGAAACCTTCACGAAAATCATAATAAAAGAATTCTATCCCATATTTTTCGGCCATGTCATTACACACTTGTTTTATTATTTCGTGTTTTTGATAAATACTTACTAGTAATGTGGTGGAAAAAGCATTGTATCCGTGTTCTTTTGCGTATCTTGCCGTTTCTTCCATCCTGAGCCTGTAACAGTCCAGGCATTCATAGCCTTTGCATTCCCAGCGTTCCTGAAGGAATTCCTCATTCTTTATAAGATCAATGGAAAACCTTTCACAATACCCAGTAAGCGTTTCCAGTCTTTTTCTGTGCTCCATAACCGGATGGATGTTGGGATTGTAAAAGTAGGAATCAAATCCTGATCCCAATTCATTCAGTTTTTTATGAACATATACAAGGCATGGTGCGCAACATGTGTGCAGCAGCAAACTATTTTTGCTCATATGGTATATTCAGATGCTCATATGCCAGGCGGGTAGCGCATCTTCCTTTCGGAGTCTTTTTAATGAAGCCTAACTGCAGCAGATATGGTTCGTATACATCCTCAATGGTGTCTCTTTCCTCGTTTATACTTGATGCAAGGGTGCCGACCCCTACAGGGCCTCCTGCAAACTTTTTGACTATTGTTTCTAGTATCGCTCTGTCAGTATTATCCAACCCGAGTTTATCAATCTCAAGTTTTGACAATCCGAAATCCGCTATTTCACTTGTAATTACATCTTCGCCTTCGACCTGTGCAAAGTCTCTTATCCTTTTTAACAGCCTGTTTGCGATCCTTGGAGTACCGCGTGATCTTCTTGCTATCTCACTCGCCCCGTATTCGTTTATATTAATGTTTAATAATCCTGCGCTTCTGTTCACTATCTGACAGAGTTCATCCGTAGAATACATTTCCAACCTGCATGTAACGCCAAATCTGTCTCTTAACGGCGATGAAAGCATTCCTGTCTTAGTTGTTGCTCCGATAAGGGTAAAACGGTTAAGATCGAGTCTGATTGTCTTTGCGCTTGGTCCTTTACCTATTATAATATCAAGAGCAAAATCCTCCATTGCCGGATACAGGATCTCTTCTACAGTCTTATTCAACCTGTGTATCTCATCAATAAATAACACATCGTTTTCATTTAAGTTCGTAAGAATTGCAGCAAGATCCCCTGCTTTCTCGATCGCGGGTCCGCTTGTCACCCTTATGTTCGCACCCATTTCTGATGCGATTATCCCTGCAAGAGTGGTTTTTCCCAGTCCCGGAGGGCCTGCAAGAAGAACATGGTCTATCGGTTCATTTCTCTTTTTTGCAGCTTCTATAAAAACCTTGAGATTCGCTTTTATTTTTACCTGCCCAAAATATTCTTCGAAAACTTTGGGACGAAGTGTGGTTTCACTCTGATCGTTCTTAATAAAAGTAGGTGTTACAAATCTTTCTTCATCCATTAAATCATGATCTCCTATTTTTTCAGGTAATTTAGTGCTTTTCTGATATTGTTCTGCAGTGTATCATTCATATCATATACATGATCTAAAGCTTCCTGTGCATATTTTGGCTGATACCCAAGTACCAGAAGCGCATTGGTTATCTCATCATATTTATCGTCTTTCGATATACATTCATTGACTGACGGTTTTTCAGAAATAGCCAATCCTTTTAATTTGTCTTTAAGCTCAAGTATTATCCTCATTGCTGTCTTCTTACCTACACCCGGAGCTTTTGACAGAGATGCGGCATCATCGCTGACGACCGATAAAGCTACCTCCGACGGTGTCATAACTGAAAGTATCGACAGAGCTGCTTTTGGACCGATACCTGATATGCTTATAAGCAGATTGAAAAGAAAAAGCTCTTCCTCTTCCGCAAATCCGAATATCTGCATAATGTCTTCCCTTACATGAAGGTATGTATGCATCAGGACATCGTCATCCGGCTGCATCTTTGTCATGGAATGCAGGCTGGTAAATATCTTGAATCCTATACCGTTATTATCTATGACGACATGATCCTGTTTTTTCGTTATCAGTTTCCCTTTTATATATTCGTACATTTCTTCATAATCCTTTCAGCTCTGTAGGAATTCGCATGACATATGGCAACAGCCAGAGCATCGGCAGCATCATCAGGTTTTGGGATATCTTTCAGGTTACCTAATACTTTAACCATCTGCTGTACCTGGTTCTTGTCCGCCCTGCCATAACCCACAAGAGCCTGTTTTATCTGAAGCGGAGTGTATTCAAAAAAAGGTTTGTCTTTCTGAGCCACAGCCAGTACCGCTACACCTCTTGACTGGCAGACATTTATCACGGTCTTCTGGTTCGTGTTATAGAATAAGGATTCCATTGCTACATGATCAGGTTCATACCTATCCAATACTTCCTTTATTCCCATATAATTGGCCAGCAGTCTTTTGTTGAAATCTGTGTGTGCTTCGGTCTTTATGACTCCATATTCAAGCACTTCCACTTTACCGTTATCATAGTTTATGATCCCATAACCCATTATAGCAAATCCGGGATCGATACCCATTATCCGCATAGAATACTCCTTATTTTCTGATTATATCACGTAATCTGCACATTTCATACAGACTGATCGAACATCCGTTAAGGCAAATCAAAAAAGACCGTTATGGTCTTTTCATGTGAATTAGGATCGAAAATCAAATATAACGTTCAGCAGACGATCATTTTAATATAAGGTAAAGGAGTATAGCTGTAACTGCAAAGAATATTGCTATATATACTGTATACTTGCCAAGGATCTGATCTATTGCTTTACCTTTGGTTTTCCCGAAGAAGGTTTCCGCTCCGCCTGCTATGCTTCCGGACAATCCGCCTGATTTACCGGATTGCATCAGTACCATTACTATTACTGCAAGACATACTATTATATGTACAATACCAACTACTATCTTCAATGTGTCACTCATTCGTTACCTCCCAAATTTCAAGCCTTACTAATATAACACAGAAAATCTACCATATCAAGCATATTTTTTTACCGTCAGATCTGTCCCTTTATGATATCACGGCTCATAGGCTTCATTCTTCTGTATTTTGTTGTCATTTTATAATATCTGCCGGTTTTAAAACTCCTGAAAACCGCATCCATTATTTCCAGTACATGGCCGTTCTGCTGACAACCCGCTCTTGGTGCATCCTTGGTACGTATGCTTAAAGCCATATCAGCAAGCCCCAGCCCTCTGCTGTTCTCATTATAAATATGAGTGAGCGGTACTTCCTTATACCCTGTTCCATCGGATGTCGCTAACATGACGGGTCCTCCAAAGCAGTTCGGATCAGGAACTTTGATGCTTCCCTTTGTTCCATATATCTCTATCAGAGGCAGATCGCTCTTTTTACAGTCAAATGTTGTTATGATGCTTGCGGTCGCTCCGCTTGTGAAACATAACATTGCCGATACATGGGTTGGCGTCTCAACTCTAATCTTCTCCATATAATGAGGCTGGCTTGTGATCGTTCTTTCTTCGAATGCAGTGTTGTTCATGCCTGCTACGATTTTTACTGATCCCATCAGATTTATGAGAGCCGTTATGTAATACGGTCCCATATCGAACATCGGCCCTCCGCCTGCTTTGTAATAGAACTCAGGATCCGGATGCCAGCTTTCATGGCCTTTGCTCATCATGAAGGCTGTAGCTCCGACTATATCACCTATATATCCGTCATCTATGAGCTTCCTGCATGTCTGTATCCCGGCTCCCATGAAGGTATCCGGAGCGCCTCCAAGAAGCAGACCCTTCTCTTTTGCTATATCCATAAGCTCTTTACCCTGACCGAATTCAAGACTTAATGGTTTTTCAGTATAAACATTCTTGCCGGCAAGTAAAGCCCTTTTACAGATATCATAATGGAAGCATGGCTGTGTGATGCACAGGATCAATTCAATATCTTCGCATATAAGCATCTCTTCAAAAGTCATTATATGAGGCACATTATATTCCTGTGCTGCTTTTTCGACTCTTTCCTTAATCAGGTCAGCACATGCATATACGTTGATTATGTCATTAAACACAGTAGTAAGGTTCTTAAAATATATACCGCTTATACATCCGCATCCCACTATTCCCAAATTTACCTTTTTCATTTATGCTCTCCTTATCTTGCCGCCCATAAAAATCCCCGGCGCATTAATTCCAAAGCTTCAGGTATATCAAACACATTTGCAACATGTCCAAGGCTGTTATAGAAAATTTTGGCTTTTCCCCATCTCTTCGTATAGACTACCGGAACATCAACTGCTCCGTTTGCCGTATAATAACCGGGTTTTAGAGGGAATCTTGTTGTAGCCAGTACATTTACTGCAGGATCGACATGTATGTAATACTGCTCCGATGTCACCTTAAAATCATCTATCCCTTTAATGATCTCTGAATCAGATGTTTTTTTGATATTTACCATATATTCTGTTCCGTCATTACCCGGATGGTCGACCCACTGCGATCCGGTTATAAACTGCCATTTCGTGCTCTGCCTGAATGAATCGCACATCCCGCCGTGGCAACCCGCCATTCCGACTCCGAATTCACCTAAAGCTTCGCTGACATTATTGACATAATCGTTTGCGATCTCACCCATGGTCCAAAGAGGAATGAAAAGATCAAATTCTTTCAGTGCCGAAAGATCTCCTAAAACATCCTGCGTATCGGTCCTCGTAACTTCAAATCCTTCTTTTTCCAACACATTCTCAAAAATGATACCTACCTGTTCAGGTTCATGGCCTTTCCAGCCGCCCCACATGATCAGTGCTCTTTTCATAATATGAAACTCCTATTACCCATATATTTTTTCACACACATGATACACCTATATATTAGTTTTTATTCACCGCTAATTCAATAAGATTATTATCATTTTCACAGATCCTGCATATCCCGTTCCTGTCATATTTATTCAAAGGCCTGCCGCATATGCTGCATTTTACTCTTTTTAATGATGAATGGTCCATAAGCTCCCTGTTTATCCTGTCTGCGATCTCCAGCTTCTTGTCTTTAAGCCATACGAAATCTGGTTTATATCCCATATTCTTTGCAAATGAATAATACAGGTCAAGACACTTATAGTAGTCCTCAAGAGCGATGAGGCTATAACCCTTAAGAGACGGTTTAAATATTTCCTCCTTATATGAATATAACAGCGTGTAATCCTTGAAAAGCTCCAGTACCGTTTCGTTTCCCTCGTCAAATGGTATGGAAGACAGCCGAAGCATTTCTTTTTTCGTAAATGAATCGTGTATCTTTTTTACAAGCTCGCATAGATTTATTGTCCTTGTCACATCCTGTTTCACATAAAAGCTGCCTGTTGGCATAGACTTCCATATTTTCAAAGCATCTACGATGTCACAGTCTATATCCAGCAAAACATCCGAAAATCCAAGATACGCATATTCGATTCTACTATTTGGAGTATCAAGGCTCTGCTGTATGATTTCAGGATCGCTTACTGTTGACACATATCCTTTTTCGTACATTCCCTGTCTGCCTGCCCTGCCTGCGATCTGTTTCACTTCCCATGGTACCAGCATCCTTGTCTGTGTTCCATCATATTTCTCGGTTTCCAGAAATACTATCCTTCTTATAGGCAGATTAAGACCCATACCTATTGCATCTGTCGCAACGACAACATCGGTTTTACCTTCAAGAAACATTTTCAACTGTTCTTTTCTTGTTTTATATGGCAATGCACCATAGATCATGCTTGCTTTCTTTCCGGATCTGTAAAGCTCATCTGCGACCCGTAAAACGCTCTTTCTGGAAAAAACAACAAGAGCATCGCCTCTTTCCGCTTTCTCGAGTCTGAATGGCTTTTTTGAAAAGACGAGATCGGTATTCCTTGTGTGCTCAACTATTTTATACTTGTCTTTACAATCCTCTACGATAGTAACAAGTATGTCTTTGGCTTCCGGCGCACAGCATAAGTGCATTTCGGCACCTTTCATTCCAAGTATCGCCTTTGTCCACCAGCATCCCCTGTCTTCATCCTGTATAAGCTGGCATTCATCTATTACAACAACATCATAATGCTCGCTGTAATTTGCTTTCTCAACTGTTGATGCTATGTGATCAGCCCCTTCGATTATATCTTCTTCCTCTCCTGTGAGCATACTGCATGGTACATTATCATCTATAAGGCGTTCCTGCACCTCCAGAGCAAGTAATCTTAAAGGTGAAAGATATGCGCCTTTTTTTGCTGCTTTTAATGCCTCAAGCGCGCTGTAAGTCTTCCCGGTATTAGTCAGACCGATATGAATAATAAACTGTCTTTTCATTTTCCTTGTTTCGGGATATTCATCTTTCGGATTGTCAGGTATCAGTTTCTCTATCTGTTCTTTCGCTATCCTTCTAAGAAAAACGGTTCTATATAGATCAAGAACTGTGTTGTTCACCAGTTTGGCTGCAGTTTTCTCATCTTCAAACATATCAAAAACATCAGGATATACATATTGCCCTGTTTTATATATCTCATACATATATAATTCAGTGCATGCCATTTTTTTTAGTATCTCATCAAGCATCTCTTCAGTGCAGGAGGTTTCACTGAAAAATGGCATTACATTTTTCAGCATGAGTCTTGCTCTTCTTATATACATTTCAGCATTATTAACAGTGATCCTTTGTTTATACATGTGGTAAATGTCAGAGGAGAACCTTGCGATCTTGTTCTTTGAAGGCGTTCTCATCCTGTTTTTTGACTTTGCGAAAAACAGTCTTTTAAACAGAGAAGCAAGAAATATAGATTCAGGCGTGCTTATGATCTCAATACTTTTTTTTGTCATCAGATACCTTTATTCTTTATCGCATCCCTGGCAAGCTTATCACATCTGTTATTGTATTTATTGTCGCTGTGTCCTTTTACCTTCACCCATGTCATCCTGTGTGTATTGTTGTATGCATCGAGTGTTTTCCATAACTCCAGATTCTTGACTTCACCGTTTTTGTCCCTTACCCATCCGTTTGATCTCCAGCTATCGACCCACTTTTGGTTGAACGCATTTATAAGATATGACGAATCCGAATAAAGCACTACTTCGCAGGTTTTCTTTAGAAGCTTCAAAGCTTCTACTGCAGCGGTAAGTTCCATTTCGTTATTGGTAGTCTCTGCCTTATATCCGGATATTTCCTTTTCCGTTCCGTTATATATCAATATTGCTCCGTAACCTCCGGGACCGGGATTATTCTGACATGCGCCATCAGTATATATCTCTACTATTTCGGATCTTTTTATATCACCGCTCATTTCTATACATCTGTTTTTCGTTACTTCGACCGCTTCTTTTACTATATTCATAAAGTCTTTCCCGTTAAGTCTGTTAACACCTTCGATCGTCGTACCATTAGGCGAACAGATGGATTTTATAAGGTCATCGATGTTCCTTCCATCTTCCAGCACATATGATGCTGAACCTATCACCGTCTGGCATGCCATCATCCTTGCATCATCAGCTGATATACCATTGTTCATGGCAGTGTCCTGCAGCGCTTTTATGAACATGAAAACAAATGCAGGTCCTGAACCTGCGACTGCAGTCGTGATGTTCATAAGGCTCTCATCTTCAACTACCACCGTTTTGCCAATAAAACCGAAAAGCTCCTCTGCATGCTCCATATCAGCATCGGAAGCATAACTTCCTTTACACAGAGATGTCATACCCAATGAAATGGATGCCGGCATATTTGGCATTACACGGATGCATCTTATACCTTTTAGTATTTTTTCATATGATGCGATCTTCCTTCCTGCAGCTATCGATATGAACAGTTTATCAGCAAGATCGATATCAAAACTGCTGATATCCGTCAGCAGATCATCCATCTGGTTTGGTTTTACACAGATGATCACCGTATCTGACTTTTTTATAACATCATGAACAGTAGCCAGTATTTTCGTTTTCTTGTCAAGAAGATTTTCCACCTTGGTTATATCCTTGTCGGTTATATATATGACTGAACCGCTCTTTTTAAAACCTTTTATAAGGGAGCTTCCCATATTCCCGGCTCCGATAAAACCTATCTTTTTATCCATTCTTCACCTCAGTAATAATTATTGTGTCTTTTCTTACGGGTCTGTCCATTTTCATATAATATATCATTTCCGGATGGTTTGCTGCTTTTATTGATTCGTTATTTTCATCAGACATCGTATGCGCTTTCTGCCTGAAGTTGCTTTCACCGGGTACCAACATCTGTATCTCATCGCCTTCAAATAACGGATTCATTTCCCTGATCTTGGCAAGTGAATGAACCGGGTCATAATCGATAACGATCCCGACATAGGAATGGGTCCTGACATAACTTGATGTACTGTATATCATTGAATCTTTTGTTTTTCTGATATGATCCTCATCACCCAGGTTATATGCAGTAGTATAGTCCCGGTGACTCGCCATGCTTACGATCCTAAGATATTCATCCTTATTGGCCTCGTATATCCCAGGGTCAAGGAAAAAGCCATCCAGCGCCATCCTGTAGCCTTTTACAACGCACGCAACGTAAAAAGAACTTTTCATGCGCCCTTCTATCTTAAAACTGTCGGAACCGCATTCGATAAGTTCCTTTATGTATTCTATCATGCAGAGATCTTTCGAATTCAATATATATGATCCGTTTTCGTCTTCATATACAGGATAATACTGCCCGGGTCTCTTCTCCTCCATCAATGAATAATTCCATCTGCATGGCTGTGCGCAGTCTCCCTGGTTTGAATCCCTGCCTGTCATGTATGCACTCAAAAGGCATCTCCCCGAATATGAGACACACATGGCTCCGTGAACGAATATTTCGATCTCATGTTCTTTACCAATGGCCTTTTTGATTTCCCTGACATCGTTCAAAGTAAGTTCCCTGCCGAGTATCAGCCTTTTTGCACCCAGCCTGCAGAATAATTTTGCGCTTTCCCTGTTGATTATGTTTGCCTGCGTGCTTACATGTATATCTATGCCTTTGGCATATTTCTTTGCATATGCTATAACACCCGGATCCGCTATTATTATACCGTCCGGTTTTGCTTCATTTATCTGCTGCAACAGTACTTTTATATCATCAAGATCCTTATTCTTTGGAATTATATTCACTGTAACATATACTTTTTTATTTATTCCATGCGAATATACGACAGCCTCGAATAATTCTTCGGGACTGAAATTCTCTGATTTATCTCGTAAACTGAATCTGGTCAGCCCCAGATAAACGGCATCTGCGCCATATTCAAAGGCAACCTTCATTTTTTCCCTGTTTCCAGCGGGAGCCAGCAATTCGGGTTTCATTATTTCCTTACCGATACCGATAATCCGTCTCCGATCGACAGGATCGCGGTGTCAAACCTTTCATCTTTCGTTATCCTGTCCAGAAAGCTTCTCAGCCTCTCCACAAGAGTTTTTTGCCGGTGAGGCACTTTATCACCTTTTGCTACCATGCCTCTGTACAGAACATTATCTGCGATCATGATACCGCCGCGATCGAGCATTTCTGAACAGAGATCGAAATATCTTTCATACTGTCCCTTAGCTGCATCGATGAATATTATATCATATTTCTTATTTACATTAGACAGATAGTCGTATGCTTCGGCATATACAACGTTGATCTTATCAGAGTACCCATATTTTATAATATTACTTTTTGCTGTCCCGGCCATGTCAAGATCGCATTCTACAGTGTCAATACTGCCGCCTTCATTAAGATATCCTGCAAAGAACATACTGGAAAGACCAATGGCACATCCAAGTTCTAATATTTTCCCTGGTTTCTTTATGGACATCACGGTTCCGAGCATTCTTAAAGTCTCTATTTTTGCGACAGGTATGCACTTTAAAACAGCTTCATCGTAAAGTACCTTCAACTGCCCTTCCAAAGGATGAAGAGTATCCTCGATGTATTTTTCTACGGAAGCGTTGACTATATTGAATCTTTTGACCATTGTTTTATTTCGAGTATATCGAAACGTTGTAATTATGTTGAGCAAGCGTCGTAGCATATGCATGAGCGTCAGTGCCATCATTCTTTGCTACATAATAATAATAGTTGTGTACTTCGGGATAAAGCGCTGCAGCGATACTGGATAATGACGGATTGCATATCGGACCGGGAGTAAGCCCCGCATACATATATGTATTATAACTGTTCAGTATCTTATGGTCTTCATTTGTAAGCTTTTCTTTTACCGCGCCGGTTTCATTGATATATATATATTGGATCGTTGCATCGATCTGCAGATACTGAAGGCTTTCATCTTTGGATTTCAACCTGTTGTATATGACCCCTGCGATCATGGCTCTTTCATCCATAGTCGCTGCTTCTTTTTCCAGTAATGAAGCGATGATCAGTATTTCGTCTATCGTGTACCCAAGTTCAGCTGCTTTTGCTCTGTATGTTTCATTGAATTTACTGTCAAAGTTATCCAGCATCTTTTCTATATTAATGCTCTCATCCACTGTTGTATCAAATATATATGTATCTGGGAAGAGATAACCGTCAAGCCTGTTCGTCCTTCTTGTATCTTTTGGTATAAGATCTATAAAGTCATAATCAAAATCATATGTATTGCAGACATTGAGGAATTCATCTTCATCAGCTATACCTTTATCAGTGAATATCTTGACAGTCTGCCCAATTGTAAGACCTTCGGTAAAGAATAGTTTCACTGTAGGATTAGGCACACCGTTCTGTGAAAGTATATATATAAGCATTTCATAACCCTCTGCGGTTATAAGGTCGATCTCGCCATCATCATATGTCACTGATGCATCGATGACGTGATTTCCGGATTTATAATTTCCTTCATTCCCCATAAACATAGAGTATATCCAAAAATATGTATCATTAACGATGATGCCCTCATCCATCAGTACTTTTGCTATCTGCTTTGTTGTGGAATTCGAAGGTATATATATGTTTTTTTCGTTTTCCTCATCTATCGTGCCTATGGCAGCCTTAGCATCAAATCTGCTTATCTCAGTCACGAGCGTATTTGTGAAATTGTAACCTTTATAAAACACAAAACCTAATGTGAACAGGAATAGAATCCATGAAATCAGAGTAACGAATTTCCTGAATTGTGACTTGGGCTTATATATGACTATTTTTTTAACACTCCGTTTTCTTGGTGAACGGGGTTTCCATATTTTATCAAGAAACACAAAAAAACGGTTAGGCTTTTTTTCTGTTATAACCTCTTCCATTTCAACTGCATCATTCTCTTTGGATGCTTCTGCTAAATTTTCGTCCACAATATCTATATTTTGCTTCAATCAAATCTCCATTACAACTTCGATCTTTTACATATTACCACAAACTGTTTTCGACTTCCATCACTTTTTGATCCTGGGATCCCCGCCTATGTCAAAGAATTTCTGTCTCATCCATTCAGCCCATTCGTATTGTACGTGAAGCGTAGTGTAATCGCCATAGTCCTTGACTATCAGACCGCCGTTCCTATGAAAAAGACGGACCATATCGCAAGCGCTCTTCTCGATCAGTTCTTTGTTGCCTGTAGGCAATATCCTCTGTATGTCCACAGGTGAATGGAGCGTCACTTTACCTGCTATTTTGTCTGCAAGCTTTTCTATTCCCATTAGAGTAGGCTGATCAAGCTGTAATGCATCTATACCTACTTCCATAAGGTCATCAAGTATTTCATATATATACCCGCACGAATGCATAAAAACTTTCATGCCATATTTATGCGCGGTATCACACAATTTTATAAATGCAGGTTTAAATATTTCACGCCACATCTTTGGTGAAATCAAAAGCCTGTCCTGAGTGCCCCAGTCTTCACAGAAGAATATACCGTCAACACATTTCATGTGTCCGTATATCTCAACGATATTCAATAGTTTTTCCAGGACCATATCCTGAAGTTTCAATACATTATCCGTTTCAAGTATCAGATCTTCAAGGAATAATTCCATTTTTCTCATTTTCCTCATGAGCGAAAATGTATTTCCCGGAAGCGATCCTAGTATGAATCTGTTTTTATATGGAACAACGCTCAACGGAGCATCCTTAAACCTGGCTTCATCATCTATATCCGGTAATCTATATGAGGCAAGTTCATCCCACGAAGCAAGAACACCTTTGAGAACCTCTCCTCCACCCGTCTTGTCATGTCTCATTTTTCCCCAGAGATTCCCGTATTCATCTAAATGCATGAATCCATCGAAATCATGATACTGCGGGAATCTTTCTTTGAAAAATGAAGGTTCCTGCCATGAATACTCTTCTTTTTTGATCACTTCACATTCTACGAATTTCATATCCCGAAAAGAATCGTTATAGAAGTCAAAGCCTATTCTACCGGGATCATCAAATTCCAATACCTTTTTTATGACTGTTTTCGAAATCATTGCGGTACCTCCGTATGCATTATAACACGAATACCTTATCTGAAATATCTGACACCTGATTCAAACAGCTTCTGGTCCTTTATCCCGGGGATATTTTTAGCGACATTATTCCCGAATCTTTCGGAATGCCCCATCTTGCCCAATATCCTTCCGTCCGCACTTGTTATACCTTCTATAGCATAATATGAACCGTTAGGGTTGAACCTGATATCATAACTTGCATCACCGTTTTCATCTACGTACTGAGTAGCGATCTGTCCATTGGCTGATAACGTTTTATACATTTCCTCTGAGCATATGAATCTGCCTTCCCCGTGGCTCAAAGGTATGGTATACACGCCGCCAGTTTCACTGCAGGAAAACCACGGGGATATATTTGATATTATTTTGGTCATTACCATGCATGATACATGGCGTCCAATGCTGTTATAGGTGAGTGTGGGGCTGTTTAAAGACAGATCGCATATCTTACCGTTAGGAACCAGGCCAAGCTTGACAAGCGCCTGAAATCCATTACAGATGCCAACGATCAACCCGTCTCTGTTATATAAAAGATCATGAACAGCATCTTTGATATATTCATTTCTGAATACGGTCGCTATGAACTTGCCTGAACCGTCCGGTTCGTCACCGGCTGAAAAACCGCCGGGAAGAGCTATTATATTCGCTTCTTCGATCGCCTTCACGAATTCTTTTGCAGACTGTTCGATATCATCCGAAGTCAGATTACGAAGTACCTGTATATTGCATTGTGCTCCCTGATCAAGAAAAGCCCTTGCCATATCATACTCGCAGTTGGTCCCGGGGAAAACAGGGATGAATACTCTGGGTCTTGCAGTGTGTACAGTTGAATGTTTTATTTCCTTGGATATATAAAGACCGTTCGTGATCGCAGGATCAACTGTTTTGGCAGTTGTGGTGAATACTCTTTCATATGCCGATGTATACGACCCAAGCAGTTCGTATAACGATATGCTCTCTTCCTTTGTTTTGAAGACTTTTTCTTCGACTGTTTTCCCTATTACTACAACATCGAGTTCTTTTAGAGATGAAAGCAATTCACTGATGTTTTTCACTCTGTCACTGTCTATTTCAATTAATATATCACAGTATCCCGGCGTGAAAAGCAGTTCTGTTTCCGATGATGACTGAAATCCTATCATATTACCAAAACACATCTTAAGTAATGCTTCACATGCCCCGGCAGATTTCACAGTCATTGCAGAAATGATCTTATGTTCGCAAATCAATCTGTTTATGACTGTAAAAAGCTTCCTTGCATATATAAAATCGGGAGTTTCATCCGCATTCCTCTTTTGAGCGAATCGCATAATATAACTGTTGTTTTTCTTGAATTCTGAAGATATCACATTCTTGGAATCCATATATGATACTGCAAAAGATACAAGCGTAGGAGGTACATCAAGATCCATAAATGTACCAGACATGGAATCTTTTCCGCCTATTGCGGGGATACAAAGCTCTGTCTGTGCATAAAACGCACCAAGCAACGCTTCAAGCGGTTTCCCCCATCGTGATTCATCTGATCTGAGACTCTCGAAATATTCCTGTAATGAAAGTCTTATTTTATTATGATCCCCGCCTGCACATACGATTTTAGCAACAGATCCAAGTACTGCATAACATGCTCCGATAAAAGGAGACCATTCGGAGATCTTCGGAAAGAATGCGTATGACATCAATGTGCATATATCAGTCTTTTTTCCCAGGACAGGTATCTTTGCCGCCATGCATTCCTGAGGAGTCATCTGATATTTTCCCCCTAAAGGCATCAGTACAGTGTTGGATCCTATCGTGCTGTCAAATTTCTCGATCAATCCTTTTTTCGAGCAGACATTAAGATCGCTTAAAGTATTTTCTAATCTGTTTCTGGTACTTGTATTTACAGGTTTTGCAGTAAATGGATCATTTTCCGAGTCTTTAGCGATTATTCGGGCATTCGTTATCTGTGTGACTCCGTTTGTATCAAGGAAACTTCTTTTAATATCAACTATATACGAACCTTTCCACTTCATCCTAAGCCTGTCTGTATCTGTAACAACTGCAACAAAAGTAGCTTCAAGATTTTCCTCGCGGGATAACGACATGACCGTATCCATATCTTTTCTGTCGACTACGACAGCCATTCTTTCCTGCGATTCGGAAATGGCAAGTTCGGTTCCGTCAAGCCCTTCATACTTTTTTGGAACACTGTCAAGATCGATATCCAGTCCTCCGGCAAGTTCGCCTATTGCAACTGCTATACCGCCGGCACCGAAATCATTGCATTTCTTGATGAGCAGACTCATTTTTGGATTTCTGAACAGACGCTGTATCTTTCTTTCAGTTGGCGGATTGCCTTTCTGCACTTCAGCTCCGCACTTTGACAGCGATTCATCAGTGTGTTCTTTAGATGATCCGGTAGCTCCGCCCAAACCGTCTCTTCCGGTCCTTCCTCCTATAAGTATTACAACATCGCCTGCTTCTGCATCCTTGCGGACAATATTCTTTTTTGGGACAGCTGCGATGACCGCTCCGATCTCCATTCTCTTCGCGGTATATCCGTTATGATATATTTCATCCACCTGCCCTGTGGCAAGCCCTATCTGATTTCCATATGAACTGTATCCGTTGGCAGCTTCCCTGACGATCTTGATCTGCGGAAGTTTTCCCGGTAAGGTATCTTTCAGCTCTGCTAAGGGATCGCCTGCTCCGGTCACTCTCATTGCCTGATATACATATGCCCTTCCCGAAAGAGGATCCCTGATAGCACCTCCAATACATGTTGCCGCACCACCAAACGGTTCTATCTCTGTCGGATGGTTGTGTGTCTCGTTTTTAAACATTATGAGCCACTCTTCAGGTCCTTTATCCGTATCTATATTTACGATTATCGAACAGGCGTTGTTTTCTTCAGTGATTTCCATATCATCGAGATATCCGTTCTTCTTCAGATACTTAGCGCCAATGGTTGCGATATCCATAAGACATATTGTTTTTTCCGAATTCAGTTCTTTTCTTGTATTTAAATACCTGTCCCATGCTTTTTTACATGTGACATTGAATTTGTCATCTTCTATGATGACATTTTCCAGTTTTGTATTGAATGTCGTATGCCTGCAATGATCAGACCAGTAAGTATCTATAAGCCTTATCTCGGTTATAGTAGGATCACGATGCTGTCCGATGAAGTAGTCACGTACAAACAGGAGATCCAAAAGACTCATCGCGAGCCCTAAAGACCTCCTCATTTTTCCGATCTCTTTTTTATCAAGTCCTATGAAACCTTTGATCGTTTCCACTGTTTGGGGTGTATCGAAAACCGCTGTCAGATCCTCTGGTTTTTCATCACATGCAAGTCTGCATTCAACGGGATTCACCATATATGCCTTTATTTTGTCGATGTCATTCTCAGTGACAGATCCGCTGACAGCTATGACCTTTGCCGTCCTGACTATCGGCCTGGTCTGTGATATGAGCTGTATGCACTGCTCACAGGAATCTGCTCTCTGGTCATACTGGCCCGGTAAAAATTCGTAGGCAAAAACCTCAGTATCAGGCATTTCAGGCAGATGCTCCTCGTATACGGTATCAGTCTGTATTTCCGCGAAGATACCATATTTGGCGTCCCTGTACACCTTATCAGACAGTCCCTGTATGTCATATCTGTTGAATAACCTTACACTGTCTATGTTTTTAATTTCCAGGAGTGTTAAGAACTGGTTTTTAAGTCTCTCCGCCTCAAGATCGAATCCCAGTCTTCTCTCTACAAATATCCTTATTACATTTTTCAAAGCTTTCTGCTCCCCTTTATTCTGTAATAATACTTCATATCACCATTTTACACTGTTTGTCGGTACAGTGCTTAGATCTTGTTCAACATTTCATTTATTCTTTTAATGAAATCCGACATGCCGTCCTTCTCAAGTTTTCCGGCTGTAAGCATAGCCAGCTGATAAATATACATAGCGATATCTTTTTTTCTGTCGCCATCTTCCATAGCGGCAAGTTTTTTCACTGACGGACTTTCAGTATTGAGAACAAGAGTATTGGACACTGGCAGATCCATGCTTCCATATAATGACTGCATCCCCTTCATCCTGTTTTCATATTCGTTAGCGGTTATGACACCGGGAACATCCGAAGTACTCATTGCTTTTAATTCAACTGTGACTTTATTTTCCTTCAGAAGGTCTTCGAAATACTTCTTCACATTGTCGAAACCCTCTACCTTGGCGTCTGTTCCCAATACATCTTTTATTGCGCTGTCGATGCTTTCAAATGTGAAACCGTTATTCTTGGATTCTATAAATGATATAAAATGCGGATCTAAAACATTGTCAAGTATAACAGCATTCAACTCATGTTCCTTGAACAGATTCACATATTGTGCCTGTGTCTTCTGATCAGAAACATAGAAAAACTTGTCTTTGAACCTCTTGTCCTTATCTTCAGAAAGCTTCCGGTACTCATCAAATGTATGATGTTTTCCATATATATCTTTGTACACTATGATTTCTTTGACCTTGTCATAGAATTTATCTTCTTTCAGACAGCCATATTTAACGAACAGATTAATATCGTCCCAGTATTTATAGTATTGTTCCGCATCGGATTTATACAGCTGTTTCAGCTTATCTGATACCTTCTTGGAAATGTGTCCTGATATCTTGGCGGAATACCCGTCATTTTGCAGAAAACTCCTTGATACGTTCAACGGAAGATCCGGGCAGTCTATCACGCCTTTTAGCAGCAACAGATATTCGGGGATCACTTCCTTGATATTGTCGGCAACATATACCTGGTTGCAATACAGCTGTATCTTTCCTTCCATCGTATTGTAATCATTTGTGAGCTTAGGAAAATACAGTATGCCATGAAGGTTTATCGGGTAATCCATTTTCAGATGTATCCAGAAAAGAGGTTCTCTATAATCATGGAACACGTCGATATAGAACTTTTTATATTCTTCATCTGTACAGTCTTTCGCATCCTTTAACCAAAGAGGATTTGTATCATTTATAGGCTTGTCGTCTCCGTCTTTTTTGGCTCCCTCTTCGGAAAGATAGATCTCATATGGCAGGAATTTACAGTACTTTTCGAGTATCTCCCTCAACTTCCATACATTCATCAGTTCCTTGTTTTCCTTGTCACCATTGATATGCAGTATAATGTCAGTACCGTGGCTGTCGCGTTTACCCTCTGTCATCTCAAATCCGCTTACGCCATCGCTCTGCCAGCGTACCGCTCCCTCAGTTTTTATATATGATTTCGTTTCGATCTCCACATTCTCGGAAACCATGAATACCGAATAGAAGCCTAATCCGAAATGCCCTATAATCTGATCCTTTGTATCCGTCTTATCTTTGTATTTTTCAAAAAAGTCTATTGCGCCAGAAAATGCTATTTGGTTTATATACTGCTTCACATCATCGAATGTCATTCCGATCCCGTTATCGCTCACTGTGATGATGTTTTCTTTTTTATTGACTCTGACATCTACTCTGTATTTTTGAGCAGCTTCGTCTTCGCCCATTGCAGATACTTTCTTATGCTTTGTGATCGCATCTACCGCATTGGATACGACTTCCCTTAAAAATATGTCTTTATCCGAATAAAGCCACTTTTTGATTATCGGTAATATGTTCTCTGTATTGATCGATATGTTTCCTTTTTCATTCATTGTTTTTTACCTCCAGATAAATTTATTGCTTTCTTTAATATTTTAACAGGACCAACGAGTACGATCCTGTTTCTCTTTACAACTCATATTCGCAAGTGCAGTAAAAGACTGCGGCAACAGATGCTGTTTCTGCTCTGAGTATCCTTTTACCAAGGGTAACTGCATATGCTCCGCTTTCTTTTAATAAACCTATTTCCTTTTCCGTAAATCCACCTTCAGGACCGATCATTATATTTATATTTTTAACGCTATGCGTGACTGCTTCATGAAGAGCTGCCTTAATTGAATAACTCTCTTCGTATTCATAACATACAAGCGTTATTGAGTCATGGGAAAACTGCTTTGTGCATGCATCCAGTGTTTTGGGTTCGCATACACGGACGATTTTTCCTCTTTTGCTCTGCATGGAAGCCATATGAGATATCCTGTTCCAACGCTCGACCTTCCTGGCCTCTTTTTTGTCCGTTACTTCCACGACAGTATTGCATGTTACCATAGGCTGGATCATATCCGCTCCGCATTCTATGCATTTTTGTATAACAGTATCGAATTTATCACCTTTAAGCAGTGCAGCATATAACGTGATCTTGCAGACAGGTTCGTTATTCACCGGGATCTTAAGCAAAATTTCGATTTTCGCGCTTGTGTTCTGATACTCGTAAAGTTTCGCGAGATATACGTTTTCATACCCGTCGCATATTTCCAGTTCTTCCCCTTCCTTGATACGCAAAGCATTCTTAAGGTGGTTATAATCATCACCTGTGATATTGACTGACATACCTGTATCGAACTTTTCCAGGACAAAGAATCTATGCATTTTGTTTTTCACCTATCATTGCCAGCCATCCGTTCATCCTGAGTATCTCTATGACGGCAAATCCGTTATCTTCCATGGATCTTCTGGTTTCCGTCTCCCTTTCGGTTATTATGCCGGAACAGACAAGGATCCCTTTGTCTGAAATGGAGTCTCTAAAAAAACTCATCATCGCTTTTATAACATCCGGAACTATATTTGCCAGGATCACATCGTATGACCCCTCACCTATGATCCTTTTTTTTAGATCTGCATCTGATAATATATTTCCATGATATGCGGTAAGCAGATCGCCTGCTCCGTTAAGAACGCAGTTTTCTTTGGTGACTCTGATGCTTGCTTCTTCAATGTCAAAAGATACGAGCCTTTTTGCACCTAAAAGCATTGCGGCTATCCCCAAAATACCTGAACCGCAGCCGGCATCCATAACCGACTCCTGTCCTTTGATGTATTTTTCCACTGCCGCCAGACATAATCTGGTCGTCTCATGAGTACCTGTTCCGAAACTGCTTCCGGGATCTATTTCCAACACTTTCCTGTTATCCTTATTATCATATGCTTCCCATGTTGGTTTGATCACAAGTCTTTTACCTATTTCTATCGGTTTGAAATACTGTTTCCAGTTGTTGGCCCAATCGGTCTCGTCGATCATATCCATACTCACATCACCGTATTTTGCCTTTATCGTGTCAAGCTGCATCCTTCCTTCATTATTATCGGCTAGATAAGCTGTCGCGCTTGTTTTACAGGTTTTCAGTTTCATAAGATCTTCGTCGATATAATCCCAGTTGAACGATTTATCCTGCAGGAATTCCTTGAAATCATCGCTGTCTTCAATAGAATACCCTGTTATGCCCAAATCAATAAAAAAAGCCTCAAGAATATCAAGGTCTTTTTTATCAGTATAAATTGTTGTTTTAATCCATTTCATCAGAATATTCTCTTTTTTTTCTTATCGTTTTTTTCACCGCACACGTCTGCATACGCCATAAGGGCTTCTCTTTCGTCTTTTGACAGTTTTTTGGGGACCGTTATATATACTTCAAATATCTCGTCGCCTCTTGTATCTCTGTTCAAAGCAGGAATTCCTTTATTCTTTAAGGTAAATGCTGTACCTGTCTGTGTGCCTTCAGGTATGCCGTATGTCACATTGCCGTCCAGTGTCGGTACATCGATATCCGCTCCTAATACTGCCTGAGTATACGATATAGGTATCGAGCAGTAGACGGTCGTATTCTGCCTCTTAAAAATCGAGTGAGGCAGGACTTGTATATTTACCAGCAGATCACCGGCAGGGCCTTGGTTCTGACCTGCTTCGCCCTGTTCCCTCAGTGAAATTATCTGACCGTTATCTATGCCTTTAGGAATGGTTATATCTATCTTTCTGTTTGTTTTAACACTGCCCATTCCTTTGCACGCTGGACAGTTTTCTTCGATTATTTTCCCTCTCCCATTACATTTATTGCATGTGGTTTCGGTTATCATCTGTCCGAACATCGTGTTCTGCTGTACCCTCATCGTACCTGTACCTTTACACTGAGGACACATTTTCATTGCTGTACCGTTTTTTGCACCTGTTCCCTTGCAGTCCGCACATTTTTCATTTCGCGTCACATTAAGAGTCTTCTTTGTCCCGAAAGCAGCTTCTTCAAAAGTAATAGTAACATATTCCCTAAGATCACGCCCTCTTATGGGCGCATTTCTGCGTGACGATGAGGATGTGAAGCCACTGCTAAATCCTCCTCCGCCGAACAGGTCGTTGAATATATCAAACGGGTTAAAGCCTCCGCTGAAACCGGAACCTCCGGAATAATTCAATCCTTCGAATCCGTACTGATCGTACTGCCTTCTTTTCTCAGGATCGCTTAATATACTATAAGCTTCGCCTACTTCTTTAAACATCGTTTCAGCTTCCGGTGATTTGTTGATATCCGGGTGATATTTTTTTGCTAAAACTCTGTATGCCTTTTTTAGTTCCTCATCCGTGGAATTCTTATTCAGACCAAGGACTTCATAATAATCTCTTTTTTCTGCCACAAGTTATGCCCCTTAAAATGATTTAAACCAGTGCCTCAGCGGTAATCTTCCGAATACCGCTGAAGCCAAAGATTCACTATATTTTACTTTTTATCCTTATCATCGTCAACTACTTCATAATCAGCATCGTACACATTATCTTCTTTAGGAGCTTCCTGCTGGGTGTTTGGATCAGGTCCCGCACCCGGTTGTCCCTGTTGTCCCGCCTGAGGACCTGCCTGCTGATACATCTTCTCTGAGAATTTGTATACCGCCTGCTGCAGATTTTCAGTAGCGGATTTAATGTTTGCAGTATCAGTTCCCTTGAGGGCATTCTTAACGTTTTCTATTTCCTCTTCGATCTTTGCCTTTTCACTCGGATCTAATTTAGCTGCATTGTCCTTCATCAGCTTTTCTGTCTGGTAGATCAATGCGTCAGCGTTGTTGCGTGTATCGATATCCTCTTTCTTCTGCTTATCCTCTTTTTCATGGGCTTTGGCATCATTTACCGCTTTGTTGACTTCGGACTCTGAAAGGTTAGTCGAAGCTGTGATCGTTACTTTCTGCTCATTGCCTGTACCGAGATCTTTTGCAGATACATTAACGATACCGTTGGCATCTATATCAAATGTGACCTCGATCTGAGGTATACCTCTTGGAGCAGGAGCGATACCTGTAAGCTGGAATTTACCCAATGTCTTGTTATACTGAGCCATATCTCTTTCGCCCTGTAAAACATGTATATCAACTGCGGTCTGTCCGTCTGCTGCCGTGGAGAATACCTGAGATTTCTTCGTTGGGATAGTTGTGTTCCTCTCGATCAGTTTCGTGCATACTCCGCCAAGAGTCTCGATTCCAAGTGACAGAGGCGTAACATCCAACAGGAGAAGGTCTTTGACCTCTCCGGTAAGGACACCTGCCTGTATGGCAGCACCTACAGCAACGCATTCGTCAGGATTGATACCTTTGAAAGGCTCTTTACCCATGAATTTCTTTACTGCTTCCTGTACTGCAGGAGTTCTTGACGAACCGCCAACGAGAAGGACCTTCTGGATATCCGCTGGCTTCAAGCCTGCATCATCCATAGCTTTTCTTAACGGTTCTATAGTTTTCTCGACAAGGTCAGCAGTCAGTTCATCGAATTTTGCTTTGGTAAGAGTTATATCCAGGTGCTTCGGGCCTGTTGCGTCAGCTGTGATAAAAGGAAGATTGATATTTGTGCTCATGACGCTGGAAAGCTCGACTTTAGCTTTTTCAGCTGCTTCTTTCAGCCTCTGTAAAGCCATCTTATCGTTTCTCAGATCTATACCATTCTCTTTCTTAAATGTTTCCGCTAGATGATCTATGACTCTGTTATCGAAGTCATCTCCGCCAAGTCTTGTATTGCCGTTTGTTGCCAGAACTTCAAATACACCATCGGAAATATCCAATACGGATACATCGAACGTTCCGCCGCCAAGGTCAAATACTAATATCTTCTGGTCAGTTTCTTTATCCATGCCATATGCTAAAGCAGCTGCAGTAGGTTCATTTATGATCCTCAAAACATCAAGTCCTGCTATCTTGCCTGCATCCTTTGTTGCCTGTCTCTGTGAGTCCGAGAAATATGCAGGACAGGTAATAACAGCCTGAGTCACTTTTTCCCCAAGATAAGCTTCTGCATCAGTTTTCAGCTTCTGAAGTATCATTGCTGAAATTTCCTGAGGTGAATATTTCTTGCCGTCTATATTGATCCTTCTGTCCGAACCCATATCTCTCTTAATAGATACTACGGTCCTGTCAGGGTTCGTTATAGCCTGTCTTTTTGCGACCTGGCCTACAAGTCTTTCTCCTGTTTTTGAAAACGCAACAACACTTGGTGTTGTTCTGTTACCTTCTGCATTTGCAATAACTATTGGCTCTCCGCCCTCTATTACAGCTACTACTGAATTTGTTGTTCCTAAATCTATTCCTATTACTTTTGACATTTTTAAGTCCTCCTTATTTGCCTTTGACTATTTTTGACTTTCATATAAAATAAATATTTATCCTACTACCTTTACCATGCTGTGCCTTACGACACGGTCTTTATATACGTAACCTTTCTTAAATACTTCGACTATGGTTCCTTTTGCTTTCGTTGCATCTTCGACTGTCATAACGGCATTATGGAATTCAGGATCAAACTGCTTATTCAGGCAGTCCATTTCCTTTATGCAAAGTTTTGATAAAGTATCTTCAAATTGCTTACGTATCATCTCTATCCCTTTTTGTACTTCATCCTGAGTGGCTTTCTTATTTGCTAATGCCAATTCCAGATTATCCAGTACAGGCAGGAATTTTTCTGTTATATCGATCAAGCATACATTATATATATCTTCCTTTTCCTTGGTAGTTCTCTTACGGAAGTTATCATACTCAGCGGCAAGTCTTTTCAAACTGTCTATCAGTTCATCGTTCATCTTCTGCAAACCGTTATCAGCGACAGTTTCAGTTTTCTCTGCCGGTTCTGAGGTTTTAGCTTCTGCATCTTTTTCCTTGATCACTTTCTCCTCTATGTCAGCTGTTTTTTTATCTTCCTTGCTTTTTGTCATTACTATACCTCCTTTTTCTCGTATTTTCTTTCTAATAATTCATTAAGCATGTTTTCTATATTATTCAAAGAATTCATGACTTTCCTGTAATCCATCCTTGTCGGTCCGACAAGTCCAAACGTTATCTGTCCTGCAGCACCAAGATCATATGTATGCTTTGCTATCGAAAGCTTGGCCAGATCATCGTTTTTTATTTCCGCTCCTATCATAGCAGAGAAAGCGTCATCCGTCGGAGATAAAAGTATGTCGCTCAGTTCACCTTCACTGTCGAGTGCATGGAATATGTTTTTCATTTCCATAACATCCTTAAAATCAGGAAATGACAGAAGATTCTCTTTACCCTTTAAATACACTTCATTCTCCTCATACTGATGCAGTATTTCCATGACTTCTGACACCGCTTTGATGAAGAAAGCTTTATTGTCCCTGTCAAATTTATCTATGAAAACAAAATTGGCATTCTGTATATCCTGAAGGGTCATATCATATAGCTTTTCATTAAGGTACTCTGACAGTATATTGACCTTAACATTTTCCGAAAGCTGTTCATTTATGATCTTGTGCACAACATTGCTGTTTTTCAATATCACTATGATCAGATATGTATCTTTTGCTACTGAAAGGATGTGGAAGGTATCTATCCTTGTTCCGTTACGTTTTAAAGCACCTATCGTAGTATAGGGATTGTTCTTTAAAAGCCCGTTGAAGATAAGATCCAATGCATCGTTTATCTCGACCATTTTCAAAAGTTTATATATTTTTTCTTCTGTCTCCTTCTGTTTTATGTATTCTGTAAGATAATCAACATAAAATCTGTATCCTTTGTCTGTCGGTATCCTTCCGCTTGATGTGTGTATTGAAGTAATATATCCTTCTTCTTCAAGATCATGCATCTCATTGCGAACTGTTGCGCTGCTTACTCCCATAGAATACTTATCTACAATATTCTTTGAACCTACAGGTTCTGCGCTGTTCACATATTCTTCAATGATCACCGTAAGTATATCGGCTGTTCTTCTGTCCATTTTCTCCTTCTTTAGCACTCGCACTTCTAGAGTGCTAACTATACTAAAAAATACCACTTAGGTATTTCTTTGTCAATATGTATTTTACGAAAATTTTGTGAACATATGATGAACAGCAACTTATACATATTGATACAGAACAAATCAGGGTTGGCTTGCATATTCAAACTGACCCGCTATTTCATATTGCTGCATAGATTCCTGATCAGTTATGGGCTTCATTTCTGATGCATTTTGTGTCAGCTTCGATCTGACAAATTGTACACTGTTTTTTAAAGCCTTTAAAACGGTATCTTGGCCTTTTATTATATAATTGTATTGTCCTGATGCCACTATCTCGACAGGTTTTGAATTCAGCTTTCCCAACATGAATTCCCCCTCGCAGGCAGTATCCCCGATCATTTCCATCCCGACCGCAGGATAGAGTGATTTTGGTGAAATTATAATATTCCCATTATGTTCATTCCCTGTTTTTAAATGCTCTTCTATACACTCGAATATATATATGGCCAGCATCTCAGGATCATGCCATGTACCGTCAAGTACAAGATCATAATTATTGTAGTCCCAATAATCCGCTTTATATATCTCCATGAACCTTTTATGCTCTACCGAAGCTCTTTCCATCAATAGTTTTTTAGCTTCCTCAACACAAGTGTAACCTTCCACATTCCCTCTGTCTGAGCGCATGACTCTTTTTGCTGCGACAAGCGGATCTACGGTCAGGAATACTTTATATGAATCTTTAACAAAATACCAGGCCATCCTGGAATCGAATATTATATTCTTATCTCTGTTTTCTTCAGAGATCCGTACAGTTGTTGTGTCTATTATACTATCCAGGTCAGGATTCTGTGACATCATCTGATTCAGCTGCAGAGTTGTCAATCCTTTTTCTGCTGCTACCTGCCTCTGTATTTTACCTGTGGAATATACCTCATACCCGTTTTTCTCAGCAAATATCCTGCAGATAGTAGACTTTCCGCTTCCAAGCATTCCTGAAATGGTAATATGCATTTTCCCCTCACAATCTAGAACCCGGATCTTTCCAGTTCCTCTGTAACGAATTTTACAGCCGCCTCAACACTTCCGTCAATAAATGGGTTATGCAGATGCGCTATTTCAAGCAGTTCAAAATATCCCTTGCTTCCTCCTGCTTTACATAGATCCAGATAATCGTTCCAAGCGGCATTCTTATCATTCTGCATTCTGCCGTAAAGCTCAAATGCGCATATCTGAGCGAGAGCATAATCAATATAATAGAAGGGATACAGGAATATGTGCTGTTTCTGCATCCAGAACCCACCGCCTTCAAGGAATTCATTACTGTCATAATCACGCCACGGCATATATTCCTTTTCGAGAGAATGCCATAGTTCTCTTCTCTGCTTTGCTTTCATCCTCTTAGGATCTTCAAATACCTTATGCTGGAAATCATCAACACATACTATATACGGTATCGACATAAAGGCGTCAGATAAATGCCCGAACCGGTATTTGTCTGCTTTATCTCTAAAGAACCTGTCCATCCAGGGATAAGTGAAATGTTCCATAGTCATTGAATGTATCTCATTGATCTCGCTTGTGGAACCCCAGTATTCCATTATGGGCTGCGACTTAGATGCCATGAAAGCTTCAAATGCATGACCTGCTTCATGAGTCAGCACATCCACATCAGCACTTGTTCCATTGAAATTCGAAAATATGAATGGCGCATAGTACACAGGCAGGAATGTGCAATATCCTCCCAGATGCTTGTTCGGCCTGGTTTCCAGATCGAAAAGTTCATGACTGCACATGAAATCAAAGAACTCTCCCGTCTCTTTTGAAAGCTCCCTGTACATCGTCTGTGCCGCTCGGACCATCTCATCTTTACTGCCGTGCGGTATGGCATTTCCTTCTTTAAATACAAGCTTCTCGTCGTAATATTTCAGCTTATCGATACCCAGACGTTTTGCCTGCATATCATGCAGCTTCACACATACCGGAACGATATGCTTCTTTACCTGTTCTCTGAATTTCTCAACATCCCCTGCAGAATAATTGAAACGGTCCTTCTGCATATATACCATTTCGATATAACCGGGGAATTTCAGTTTTCTTGCCATCGCTGTACGTAAAGATACGAATTTATCATACTGTCTGTCAAGCTTGTCTGAAATACCTTCATAAAGTTTTGCCCATGCGATGAATGCTTCTTTTCGTTCTTCTCTGTCTGTGCTCTCCATATGATTTAAAAGGCCATAGAAATTGCATTCTGCGCCTCTGAAAACCACTTTACATGATGCGGCAGTTTTTGAATACTCCTGCTGTATGTTGCCTTCCTTGATCATTTCCGGTATTATCTTCCAACTGATGGTTTTTTGAGCAGCTTCAGTCAGTCTGATGAGCTGCATACCATATTCATTTTCAAAATCCGCTTTATAAGGTGAATCCAAAAGCGCCTTACCCGCCTTTTGCACAAGGAGCATCAGCTTAGGCATTGCACCATTCATGAATCTGACTTCAGATTCATAATACCTGTCTGCTTTATCCATATCGCTCCTTATATGAGCCACAGTGAACATGGTCTGTACTTCAGAGGATATGACTTCAATATCAAGATATGATTTTTTTGCCTCATCATAACTTTTTGCATTTTTGAAGTTCTTTAAACCGATCTTGAATTCCTTACTGATCGTACCGATATCCGGACGAATGTATTTGATATCACTGAATTTATCCATTAATGTCCCTCTTCCAGTATATGGATCTGTTTATTACAATTATACAGATATATCTGAGGATTGTAAAACAAAGTTAAACTTCAGATGAATTCTACAAACACCTTGTTTGCCAGATCCATACCTTTTCGTGTCAGCCTGTACGAGTAAATGATCTTCTCTAACAAGCCTTTATTCTGAAGGTCATCTATCTGAGATCCATATCTTTCCTCGAAATCGATGCTGAATCGGGTTTTAAAGTCATTTATGTCCAGACCTCTGTTCATTCTGAGTCTTAATATTATATATTCAGATATTATCTCGGTATCAGTAAGCATATTGCTTTCTTTTACAGGTTTTTCACATTTGTTCAAAATGCTTATGTAATCATTCAGTAAATTCTTGTTGCTATACCTGCATTCATTCAAAAGTGAATGGGAATTAAGTCCGAAACCAAGGTATTCATCCCTTATCCAATATCCTATATTATGCCTGCATTCATATCCCGGTTGGGCGAAATTCGAAATCTCATATTGATATATGCCTGATTTTCCCAGACTGTCTATTGTAAGAGCATACATATCTCTGTCCAGATCCTCATTAGGATATTGCAGCAGGCCTTTTTTTAACATACCCGAAAGCGGTGTGTTTTCTTCAATCGAAAGACTGTAACATGAAACATGAGGTATTTTCAGGCTCTTGACTACATTTAACGATTCTGCATAACATTCATATGACTGGTCAGGATAACCGAATATAAGATCAACATTTATGTTCTCAAATCCCGCTACCTGGCTCTCATGTATGTTATTTATAGCCGTTGCTCTGTTATGTATACGGCCCATGAGCATAAGCATCCTGTCGGAGAATGACTGCACTCCAAAGCTTATCCTGTTGATGCCCATTTCCCTGTATGCACGTAATGTATGGAAATCAACGGTCCCCGGATTCACTTCGATAGTGATCTCAGCATCCCGGTCAATGTCGAAGCAGGACAGCAGGTATTGTATATATTTGGTATCTACATACGAAGGGGTCCCGCCTCCGATGAATATGCTGTCGATCCTTCTTCCCCTGTAATCGTTTTTATATAATCCGATTTCCGTTGTCAATGCTTCGAAATATGGCTGTATCATGTAGTCTTTATCCGCAAACGAGCAGAAATCACAGTAGTTGCATTTTGATTTACAGAATGGCACATGGATATATATCCTTAGGTTGTTATCCATCTTAGGTGTCCAGTTTCAGAACATTCATAAAGGCTTCCTGAGGCACTTCCACCGTTCCAAGTTTTCTCATCTTCTTCTTGCCTTCTTTTTGCTTCTCCAGTAATTTCTTCTTTCTGCTTATATCACCGCCGTAACACTTTGCTATAACATCTTTTCTGTATGCTTTTACCGTCTCCCGTGCAATGATCTTCCCTCCTATAGCGGCCTGGATGGGCACTTCGAACATCTGCCTTGGGATCTGGTCCTTGAGTTTCTCTGCCAGTCTCCTGCCTCTTGCATATGCTTTGCTTTCATGAACTATGAAAGACAGTGCATCGACCACTTCCAGATTCAGAAGTATATCCAGTTTCACAAGTTTTGACCTTTCATACTTATTTACCTCATAATCCAGTGACGCATATCCTTTGGAACGGGATTTTAAAGCATCAAAGAAATCATATATGATCTCATTTAAGGGTATGTCATATTCCAGCTTTGTCCTGGTCTTGTCTATGTAATGTATATGTTTGTATGTACCTCTCCTGTCCTGGCACAATTCCATTATATTCCCGACATACTCGGTAGGTACAATGATCTCTGCACTGGCAATAGGTTCCTCCATATAGTCTATCTCGCCTATGGGCGGCATATTGGTCGGATTATCCACAGTAATGACATTGCCGTTTAGTTTTACTATCTTGTATATAACGCTGGGAGCTGTCGTTATGATCTCAAGATCAAATTCCCTTTCGATCCTTTCCTGTATTATTTCCATATGAAGAAGGCCTAGAAAAGCACATCTGAATCCGAAACCAAGAGCAGCGCTTGTTTCCGGTTCAAACTTCAGTGCGGCATCATTAAGTTTCAGTTTCATAAGCACATCTTTCAGAAAATTATATTTTGAACCGTCAGCTGGATAAATACCGCAGTATACCATTGATACAGCTTCCTTATATCCCGGTAAAGCTGTCAAAGCCATATTTTCCAGTGTTGTTATAGTATCCCCGACTCGTGTATCTTCAACATTCTTGATACTTGCGGCAATATATCCGACTTCTCCCGATCTCAGTTCATTTGCCTGTGTGAATCCATCGGGTTTCATATATCCGAGCTCAATGACTTCATATTCTTTACCCGTATTCATCATATGTATGGTATCACCCAGCCTTAAAATACCATCCATCACGCGAAAGTAGATTATGACGCCTTTATATGCATCAAATTTGGAATCAAATATGAGGGCCCGGAAAGGTTGATCATCGTTATTTTCCGGAGCAGGCAGACATTCCACTATTTTTTCAAGCACTTCGTCGATATTCACGCCATTTTTTGCTGAAATACATGGCGAATGCTGTGCCTCGATCCCAATGATATTTTCTATATCATCTTTTATCTGCTGAGGTCTTGCTGCAGGAAGATCGATCTTATTTATCACTGGCAGCACTTCAAGACCGTTGTCAAGCGCCATATATACATTAGCCAGGGTCTGAGCCTCTATCCCCTGGACCGCGTCCACTACAAGTATGGCTCCGTCACAAGCCGCCAGGCTTCTGCTCACTTCATATGAAAAATCCACGTGTCCTGGAGTATCAATAAGGTTAAATATATATTCTTTACCGCTTTGCGCTTTATATATCATACGGATGGCATGGGATTTGATCGTAATGCCTCTTTCCCTTTCGATATCCATATCATCCAGCACCTGCTCCTGCATATCACGTACGGCCATAGAACCCGTCTTTTCAATGAGTCTGTCGGCAAGCGTGCTTTTACCGTGATCTATATGAGCTACTATGCAGAAATTTCTTATATTATCTTTTTTCAAACCTGTTCACCACATCATTCTTTTACTGATGAAAATTATATATTATTAACTATTTCATTACAATCAGTTTATATTTGTGTACTCAGATGTCCCTTTTTTGTTTCAGTTTTTTTAGCAGTATATCTTTTTTATTCAACGTCGGATCATGGAGCACCTCTTCAAGCAGAAACGCTTTTATCTTTTTGATCTCATTACTGCTGTATCCGATATCCATTATGTCATACCCGTTGATGGTAAGATCATTTTCACTTCTTAAAAACCTGCCCGCTGTTATCACCTCATATGTATCCAAACCTGCGTTTTTGAATGTCAGAAGATATTTTGTATTAATTACGCCGATTTCGGTAATGAGCTTTCTGATATCATACTCATCGAAACTGCTCATATCTCTGTTACTTATTATATCTGTCACCGCTTTGATCGTCCTGTTATCCGTTCTAAAGTTAACGAGCTCTTCTTTTACGCCCGATATATCAGGATAGTTGTAAAATACTGACGCCAGCCTGCATATATACTCCTCACTTTCCAGTATCTGCCTGTTCACAAGTTTCGGATATATGAACACATATCCTGCTATATCGTTTGCATAAAGAATATCCAGGTTTTCACCGGCTTTTATGATCCTGCTTATCTCACCGTATATCCTTTCCCTTGAAATACATGACAGTGATCCCGCATTTTTAACGATAGAAGCTTTCGTTCTCTCTTCTATCTTATATTTCAATGTAACGGCAAATCTTATAGCTCTGAGTATTCTTAAAGCATCCTCTGCGAAACGTATGTCCGGATCTCCGACTGTCCTTATTATCCTGCTGCGCAAGTCATCCATACCGTTGAAATAATCGATGATGCATGAATGACCGTCATATGCCATTGCATTTACCGTAAAATCACGTCTTTTCAGATCCTCATAAAGCTTATCCGTATATGTGACTTTATCGGGGGTCCTTCTGTCACTGTAACCTTCTTCTATCCTATAGGTGGTTATTTCATATACTGTACTGTTCTCAGTGACTGAAACCGTGCCGAATCTCACGCCGGTATCGCTCACTTTTTCAAATATCTTTTTTATATCATCAGGTTTTGCATTTGTTGTCACATCGAAATCATACGGTGCTTTATCAGACAAGGCATCCCTCACGCATCCGCCTACAAAATATGCCTCAAAACCTTTTGAATGTATTTTATCTATTACATTTATATGATCTGAAAAATATGAGGAAAATCCTTTTTTAACATCACTGTTTTTCAAATGGGTACACAATCGGAGCGCTTTCGCCAAGATAGCCGATACTCAGAGTATCATATGCAATGACTTGCTCTTCATCGGTAGGTATGACCATTGCAACGACCTCATTCCCGGCAAAGCTACCCTTTCCGAATATTACTTCCTCTCCTCTGATCATGTTCTTATCATTATATACTTCGAATTTGAATGCTTTTAGCATCTGCAGGACCCTCTGGCGTACGAACCATTCATTTTCACCGATGCCGGCTGTAAACACGATAGCTTTCAAGTTGTCAGTTGTACATGCGTATTCACCTATATATTTCGCTATCCTGTAACAGTAAATATCTATAATATGCTGACTTTCAATATCACCGTCGATAGCTTTCAGTCTGATATCCTGCATAAGGTTTGTTCCTGCCAATCCTTTTAAGCCGCAATCCTTGTTAAGCATCCTGGTGACTTTCTCATAAGCATCACCTTTTTCCATGCCCTCTTCCATGTATTTGTTTGCCACATGGCAGATTATCGCAGGATCCAGATCACCGCATCTTGTACCAATTATGACTCCTTCAAGAGGAGTGAAACCCATCGATGTATCCCTGCTCTGTCCATTTTCGACCTTTGTTATGCTTGAACCGTTTCCCAGATGACATGTGATGCATGTAAATTCGTTATATGGCGTCTTACACAGTACTGAAGCTCTCCTTGAAACATAAAGATGGCTCGTTCCGTGGAAACCGTATCTTCTCACAAGATATTCCTTATACCACTTTTCAGGTATCGCATATCTGTAAGCCTCATAGCCCATCGTGCTGTGGAATGCAGTGTCAAATACCGCTACATTAGGAATGCCTGGCAATAACTTTTCAGTGACCTCGATGCCTATATAGTTCTGCGGGTTATGCAGAGGCGCTACTGAGAACAGGCTTTTTATCTGCTTTTTTATATCTTCATTTATCAAAGCGGACTTAGCATAAATAGGTCCTCCATGTACTATCCTATGGCCAACAGCAACGATACTTTCCTTCTCGATTCCGTTTTTCTTGAATATCTCGAACATTTCGGTAAGAGCATCTTCGTGGGTCTCAAAAGATATGGAATATTTTTCTTTTATCCCATTCAAAGTATATTTCATGGTGCTTCTTTTGATGTTACCGATTTCCTCAGCTATACCGTTCAGCACAGGCTTTACTGTCATGTCGTCATTCAATTTGAATATGTTATATTTCAAAGACGAACTGCCGCAATTCAAAGATAATATGGTTCTATACATAAATCAGATCCTTTCGATTTTACAAAAATTATACCATCGGCATATAGGAATTACAAGTAATGCGTTTCGCGGATAAAAACATTTGTTTACACGAACTTTTGCTTATGTTATAATTTGTATATTAATAATGTAGGGAGGCGATTTATATGAAAGACTATTTATCCATCAGAGAAGAACAGACTTACGAATACATCAGGGATTTCATAAGGGAAAAAGGGTACGCTCCTTCTGTGAGGGATATATGCAAGGATCTTAACATCCCTTCCACATCTACGGCACATTCATATATAAAGAAACTGCGCAGCCTCGGATATATAGACAAGAACGATTCGATATCCCGGTCACTCACTCTTTTAAAGCAGGAAGCAGTACCTGTCGTTGAAGTACCTGTAATAGGAAATGTCGCTGCAGGGACTCCGATACTGGCAGTGGAAAATATAGTGGAACACTTCCCTGTTCCTGAATCATACTTGAAGAGCGGGATCACATTCATGCTTAAAATAAAGGGAGACAGCATGATCGATGCAGGTATTTATAACGGTGACATGATACTTGTAAAGAAACAGGAAGTTGCATACGATGGAGACATCGTAGTTGCTCTGATAGATAATGAAACGACGGTAAAAACATTTTACAGGGAAAAAGACCGCATACGCCTGCAGCCTCAGAATCCGTCATATGATCCCATATATATTTATAAGGATATCAAGATACTGGGGAAAGTTTTCGGGGTATTCAGATTTCTCAACTAGATAATTGCATTCATGACAGCGTCAAGGATAATTGATTTCTCTGTCTTATCCGTTATTTTTATGCATGTAGCGTTCTTATACCGTCTGAACCATGTCACCTGTCGCTTTGCATAATTACGTGTATTCTTTTTTATAAGCTCTTCCATCTCATCATATGTCATATTCCCGTTTAGATATCCGATCACTTCCTTGTAACCGATCGCCTGCATTGCATTCGAATCCCTTATGTCTTTATCATGTAAAAGCTCTTTTACTTCATCAACAAGCCCTTCATGAAGCATCATATCCACTCTTGTGTTTACCCGGTCATAAAGGTATTCCCTGTCCGGATCCAGAATTATTATCCTGTAATCGTATCCCGGTTCTTTTGACAACGCTTCTTTTTTGTATTCAGATAGAGGACCATCATACTTTTCAAGTATCTCCAGATAACGTATCACTCTTTTAGTGTTGTTCATATGTGTGGATGCAGCTGCAGCTTCATCTCTCTTTTTCAGTAACCCATATAAGGCTTCTTTCCCGTTTATTTCAAGATATTCCTCATACATGCCTCTTTTATCTTCCTGCTCTTTGCGGTATGTGATCCCAAGAACCAGTGAATCGATATACAGACCGGTACCTCCCGTCACAACAGGAAGTTTTTCTCTGTATAAAATATCGTTTATAGCCATTTTTGCGGATATACAGTATTGTGCAACAGAATAATCCTCAGATGGATCGCATATATCTATCATATGATGTGATACGCTCATCATATCATCTTTCTTTGGTTTTGCAGTTCCTATATCCATTCCTCTGTATACCTGCATAGAATCAGCGGAAACTATTTCCCCGTTGCATCTTTTGCACACTTCCAGTGCCATATCTGATTTTCCTGAAGCTGTAGGTCCTGCGATGACCAATACTTTTTTCATTACACTACTCTTTTGAACATTTTGTCAAATTCATATCTTGTTAATTTAATCATTGTAGGTCTTCCGTGAGGGCATGTGAATGGATTATCAAGTTCAATAAGTCCTTTATATATATATTCCATCTGCTCTTTATCCAGTTCTTTGTTTGCTTTTACTGATGCTTTACACGCTATACTGTATAAAGCTGTATATATCCTGTCTTTTTTATCCGACATCATATCATCTATCATGGATTTGAATGCATCGGTAATATTGCAGTCGATCAATGGTACAGGGATCTCTCTTACTATTATCGAGTTTGCTGAAAACACACTGAAGTCAAATCCTATATTCCTGATCAATTCTTTATTCTCCTCAATATAGTCGAATTCCAGCCTTGTAAGGACAACCTGCTCCGGTACCATAAGCTGCTGCGAAATGATACTGCTGCTGTCAAACTGTTTTTTCAGCATTTCATAATTCATTTTTTCATGTGCTGCATGCTGGTCAATTATATATACATACTCAAATTTATCCACGAATATGTAGGTATTGAATATCTGCCCTATTATCTTATATGGCTCATCGATCCTTATCTCATCTATTTTTATCGGTGTACTTTCCGAGGGCTTTATATACGATCCGACACATGTATTTACAACTACATCTTTACTCTGATCTTTTATCTGATCGGGTTTATAGCTTTCTGTCTTCTCATTTGCAGCATATTTATCGTCAAACTGTATCTTTACCCTGTCATCTTTCACTTCTGAAGGCTGGACATATGTGGGTTTGACAGCACTCAGTTCGAATACATCCTGATTCTCATCAAGTGTGTTTTTTACTATGTAGTTGAGCTGCTTGAAAACTTCGTTTATGTTTGATATCTTTATTTCCGTTTTTGCAGGATGGATATTGACATCAAGCAATTCGCTTTTTACTTTTATATCCAGAACATAAAACGGGAACTTACCTTTCATGATCATTGTTTCATAAGCCCGTTCAATTGCTACATTCAACTCCGGATATTTCACATATCTTCCGTTTATGAAGAGATTCTGATGCTGTCTGTTCCCTCTTGCTGCGAAAGGTTTTCCGATATAACCTTTTACCTGTATATCTGAACTGACATACTCAACACGCAGAAGCTCCTTTGCTATATCCCTTCCGTATATACTGTAGATGGTGTTTATAAGCTCACCGTCACCTTTTGTATCAAGCATTTCCTGGCCGTTGGATACAAAGGAAAACGCAACTTTGTTGTTTGCCAGTGCAAGACGGAGCACTATATCCAGACAGTATCTCGCTTCTGAAGTGTCACCTTTTAAGAATTTGTATCTTGCAGGAGTATTGTAGAAAAGATTACGTACTTCAACGGTCGTTCCAGTTGCTCTTGGAGCCTCGTTGCTGCTTATGAGATCCCCGCCTTCAAAAACCGCTTTAACGGCATATTTTGCTTTTTCAGTTTTTGTTGTGACCGTTACCTTTGATACTGATGCGATGCTTGGCAGGGCTTCGCCTCTGAAACCCATTGTTGAAATACTGTTAAGATCAGTTATGCATTTTATTTTACTTGTACCGTGCCTTTCAAACGCCATAGCGATATCATCCTTGTCAATACCATATCCGTTATCAGATACTTTGATGTATTCTATCCCTCCGCTTTTGATTGTGATGTCGATTCTACCCGCACCCGCATCTACGGAGTTCTCCATCAGCTCCTTTAAAACTGACGAAGGTCTTTCAACGACCTCGCCTGCAGCTATCTGATTCGCCGTAAATTCATCAAGTATCAGTATTCTGTTATCCATTTGATCATTCACCCGATTTTGCTCTTAATTTCGTATAATTTATTCAATGCTTCCAATGGAGTCATTTTCTGTATATCGCATGCGTTAAGGATATCTACGATATCGTCATGTACTTTTTCGTGGGCATTGAATTCCATTATTCCAACTTGACCTTCCATGTATGAATCGGTATCCTTTATCTTCCTTTTCTTCGTTTCGCTCTTATCCAGCTCAGCCAGGAATTCTCCTGCCCGCACTACCATTTCCTCAGGTATCCCTGCAAGCCTTGCCACTTCGATCCCATAGCTTTCCTTTGCAGCGCCCTTTTGGACTTTTCTTAAAAACACTATGTCTTTTTCCTTCTTTATTGCGGTGATATAGTAATTCTTAACGCCTGCAAGTTTATCTTCCAGAGCGGTCAGTTCATGGTAGTGAGTGGAAAACAGTGTTCTGCAGAACCTTTTTTCGTTAAGATACTCTATCACTGCCCATGCGATCGACAAGCCATCGTATGTGCTTGTCCCTCTCCCTATTTCATCTAGTATGAGTAAAGAACGTCCTGTCGCATTTTCAAGTATGTATGCAAGCTCACTCATTTCAAGCATGAATGTGCTCTTGCCTCCCGACAGATCATCTGAAGCTCCGATCCTTGTGAAGACTTTATCCGCAATACCTATCCTTGCGCTCTTTGCAGGTACATATGATCCTATCTGCGCCATAATGGTTATAAGAGCCGCCTGCCTCATATAAGTGCTCTTTCCTGCCATATTCGGCCCGGTAATGATAAGGGTCCTGTCAGAGCTGTTGTTTATATACAGGTCATTTGGAATGAATTCCGGACAGTTGGGCATTCTTTCGACAACCGGATGTCTTCCGTCTTTTATATCGATCAAATCGTCTTTCTGCACATCCGGACGCACATATTTATATCTGTCAGCAACTTCAGCAAGGCTCATGATAACATCTAATAAAGATATGTGATATGCGGTATTTAATAGCGCTTCAGCTTTCGAAGCCACCGTATTCCTTATACTGCAGAATATTTCATATTCCCGCCTGACAAGCCTCTCTTGAGCACCTAATATCGTTTCTTCCATGTTTTTAAGTTCAGGCGTGATATATCTTTCATTATTCACAAGCGTCTGTTTTCTTATGTAGTCGCTGGGTATAAGGTCATGATAACTGTTAGTGACTTCGATATAATATCCGAAGACTTTGTTATATGATACCTTCAGTTTCTTAATTCCCGTTCTTGTCTTTTCCTTTTCCTCGAACTCCATAAGCCAGTTTTTGCCCCCATGGGCTGCTTTCCGAAGATCATCAACTTCAGCATCAAAACCTGGTTTTATTATGTCTCCGTCTTTCATGATAATGGGGCAATCATCATTGATAGAATTATCTATAAGGTCATATAACTCATTGAAACATATCACATTATCATCTATAGCTCTGTTTAATCCGTATACTAATAAAACTGTTATCTTTTTAATAAAGGGTAATTTACCAATAGAATTCTTTAAAGCCAGCAGATCTCTTCCGTTTGCATTCTGCATAACGGTCTTGGATACGAGACGCTCTATATCATAAACACCTTTCAAAAGCTCCATAAGTTCCTGACGAACTATATATTTATCCTTGAGTTCGCCGACAGCATCAAGCCTTGCATTGATGTCTTCCATATCAGTAAGCGGCTGTTCTATCCACTTCTTTAAAAGCCTTGATCCCATTCCAGTAGATGTCTTGTCAAGAACCCATAATAAAGATCCATATCGTTTCTGATCCCTGAGGCTTTCTGTCAGCTCAAGACTCCGTCTGGCGTTAATATCCAAGGACATATACTGTTCGCTTTCATATACGGAAATGGACGTGATGTGGTTCAGATCTGTTTTCCTTGTTTCTTTCAGGTAAGAATACAAAGCCGAGGAGGCATTCCTCCACAGATCAAAATCATTGATCTGATTTTTACTTGATATCTTAAGATCTGCAGGTAAAGGAACATCAAATACCGACTTGTCCACATTGGATATGTATGTCCGTAAATACTGTTTAATAAATTCCACATCAAAATTAGCAATTATTTCCTTAGGTTTAAACTTAACCACTTCGTTTATGAGTTTCGTGATCGTATTGCCGAATATGATCTGGCAGCTGTAAAATGCTCCGGTTGACACATCACATACGGCTAATGCATATACATTTCCGCGTTGGAACAGTGACATGATATAGTTATTCTCTTTTTCGTCAAGGAGAGAATATTCATTAACTGTTCCCGGTGTTATTATCCTTGTTACATCCCTCTTCACTATCCCTTTAGCAAGCGCGGGATCTTCCAATTGATCGCATATAGCGACTTTGTATCCTTTTTTTATTAGTTTTGCTACATATGGTTCTATCGCATGGTATGGGACCCCGCACATCGGAGCCCTGTCGTCCTGACCGCAATTTCTTCCTGTCAGCGTTATTTCCAGTTCCTGAGACGCTGTCAGCGCATCATCAAAAAACATTTCATAAAAATCCCCCAGACGAAACATAAGGATGCAGTCTTTATACTGTTCCTTCATCTTAAGATACTGTTTCATCATGGGGGTGAAATTATCCATTAGTGGCAGTCTTTGCAGGACTCATCCGAACAGCAATCACAATCATCATGATTGCAATCCAGTTCAAGGTTATGCATTATTCGGTCATTTATGCTGTTCAATAATTCATCAAGAGCCTGTTTTGCTCTGATATAGGCACCGGTAGCAGGGTATTCCATTAGCTCTTTATGCCTGGCTTCGAGCACATTCTCCATACTCTTCATAGCGCTTTGGTCGCTTTCCTGGTATGTTTTGATGTATTCCTCCTGAAGTTCGCTGAACGCATTGATCAGATCGATACCCTTCCCGTCTGTTTCAAGATTCACATTTGCTTCGAGATAGTCGTTGTATTGCTTTGTATCTGCAACCAATTCACACAGTTCGTCTACTTTATCAAATATCATATTTTTCTCCTTCCAGATGCCATGTATGGCCTTTTATTATTTTAACATCAACCATAGATCCTTTGAAAGAGGGATCACAGCTGAAATTAACGATTTTATTGCTTTCTGTCCTTCCAGACATTATGTCTGCGTTTGTTTTGCTCGGACCTTCAGCCAATACCTTCAGTACACGCCCAACATCCTTTATATTACTTGAAAGAGAATATGCATCAATGATATTTTTAAGCCTTCCGAACCTTTCATCTTTTACTTCATCCGATATCTGGTCTTCCCTTTTTTCAGCTGGCGTTCCGACTCTTTTCGAATATATGAATGTATAAGCAAAATCATATGCGACCTTATTGATCACATCAAGTGTTTCAGCAAAGTCTTCTTCAGTCTCTCCGGGAAATCCTACTATAATGTCAGTACTCAGCGTAACATCAGGTATTTTCGATCTTATACGGTCTATAAGGGCCAAATAGCTCTCCTTTGTGTAATGGCGGTTCATTTCCTTAAGTACTTTTGAACTTCCTGACTGGAGCGGAAGATGGATATGTTTACATAACTTCGGTATGCTCGCAACGGCTTCTATAAGATCATCTGACAGATCCTTCGGGTGGCTGGTCATGAATCTGATCCTTTCTATACCTGAAATGTCGGATAGATAGTAAAGAAGCTGCGGGAAATCCATATCGCTTTCATACGAATTAACATTCTGTCCAAGAAGCGTTATCTCTCTTATACCATCATTTGCAAGTGTCTCAACTTCCTCTCTTATATTCTGCGGCTTACGCGATATTTCCCTTCCTCTGACATATGGGACGATGCAGTATGAACAGAAATTGTTGCACCCATACACTATAGGGACATATGCTGTGATATCACTGGTCCTTTCGACAGGTGTACCTTCAACGTATTCTTTCTGCTCCTCCCATATATCGAATATCCTCTTCTTTAATGTCATCTTCCTATATATGAGCTTTGGAAGTTCGTGCCTGTTATATGTTCCGAAAATGATGTCTATGAATTTATAGCTTTTCTTTATCTTGTTTGTTATATGTTCTTGCTGCATCATACATCCACATATCACGGTTATCAATCCGCTGTTTATTTCCTTGAGCCTCTTTATCTCTCCGATATGACCTAACAGCTTGAATTCTGCATTCTCTCTGACGCAGCATGTATTGAATACTATGATCGAAGCCTCTTCAACAGACTCCGTTTTTATGTACCCCATATCCCTGAGCATACCTGCTATATGCTCACTGTCGCTTTCATTCATCTGGCATCCTAAAGTCTGGATAAAGTAACCCATCTGTTTCCCGGCGATCATTTCTCTGATACGTTCTATATACTGTTTCTGTTCGTCAAGAGCCTCTTCCATAAAACCTCTTATGTCGTGATTTAATATATTATATCATCTGATCCTTCAAAAAAGAATAAGATAAAAAAACCGATGCCACATGAGCATCGGGTTTCATGATCATCAATATCTTCTATTTAAGTTCATTGCGGTTATCTTGAATTATACTTAACGTCTTTTCAATGCTTTCCTGCACATTTGCCAGTAATTCATCCGCATAGCGCAGAGCGGCACGTTTGATCTCATTTGCTTCTTTATTTGCTTCAGCGATGACAGGGATCTCAATAACAGTCTGAGTCTGAGGTTGAGGTTGAGGTACGGATTGATTTTCCTTTGCGTCATGTATCATTTTAAGAAGCTCATTATTCTTAGCTTCCTCGTCCTGATCACGCTGCTTTATCGCATTCTTAAGATAAAAAATCAAATCGAGCATCTCATCTTTGCTTATTGAGACCTTATCGGAAAACACTGTTTGTTTACCGTTTGTAATGAGATCCTCCATCTGTTCGATTATGTCATATTCATTCATATTATTATCCATATTTCCACCTCACAAAATCAAATAATAAACTTACTTTTCACATCATCTATTATACATTCAGGTACAAGACCTTCAATACTTCCGCCATGTAATGCAAGTTCACGTACAGCCGATGCGCTTAAGAATGAATAGTTTATATTGGTCATCAGAAATACAGTTTCAATATTTTCATCCATTCTCTTATTAAGAAATGCCATCTGCATTTCATACTCAAAATCAGATACCGCGCGAAGACCTTTTACTATGCAGATAGCTTTCTTGCTGCGTACATAATCTATCAGCAGGCCTGTAAAACTATCTACTTCAACATTCTTCATTCCTGTCAGGGACTTTCTTAAGAACCCAAGTCTTTCTTCTATAGTGAAAACATTGCTTTTTCTCAGGTTCGCACCTACAGCAACAATCAGCTTGTCGCACATTTTACTTGCTCTGGTTATTATATCTATATGTCCTTTTGTCACCGGATCAAAACTGCCCGGGCAAATCCAAATATTCATTGTTCCTCTTCCTGTATATTGCAAAAACGCTTATTCCGTATTTCCTTTTATCCATAAGTATCAGATCCTTACATGATTCCAATACTTTCTCTTTATCTGACAACTCTGCTATTACAACACTGTTTTCATCAATTATATCACACAAGCATTCATTTTCAATAACTCTTTCATATAAGCCTTTATTATATGGAGGATCTAAAAAAACATGAGTAAACCTGGATCCTGATGCTTTCAGGAATGCCAATGCTTTTATGCAATCCATCTGTATCGTATCACATGATTGCGTAAATCCGCATTTATCTATATTGGTTTTTGTCAATGTAGTCTGTTTATCAACAAAGACGACCCGATCTGCACCCCGTGATATGCATTCAAGACCTATGCTTCCCGTTCCCGAAAACAGATCGAGTATATGACCTCCCTCAACAGGATACCTGGATGCAAGGATATTGAACAGTCCTTCCTTCGCACGGTCATAGGTAGGACGGACATCGTCATTTTTCGGAGGTATAAGATTCAAACCTTTCTTTATACCGGAAATTATCCTTGGCATTCGTTATACACCTCAATATATATATCATGATCTGATCTTATGACTCTTCCTTCTGCCCCGGATATCCAAAAATCCGTTTCTTTCCATTTGTCCATTTTGGCATCATCCCTCTTCATCTGCCAGGAAGCTGCTGCTTTTCATATTTAAAGCTTTTTCGACAAATATAGAATAATCGGCCATGTTCATCGGGTGAGCATATAGGTAACCCTGTATGACATCACATTTCAGTTCGCGCAGCATTTTCAGTTCAGCTTTTGTTTCAACGCCTTCAGCTATGACCTTCATCTTAAGTGATCTGGCCATCGCTATAACTCCTGAGATCAGGTTCATGTTTTTTTCCTCATTACCTGAGGGATTCTCAAGGAAGGAAGCATCTAACTTTATGATATCAAAATCCAATGCCTGTAATGCTTTAAATGATGAATAACCAGCTCCGAAATCATCAATCGAACATACAAACCCGTTTTGTTTCAGTTCAGTTATCCTCTTTCCCAATGTTTCATAATCTTCTAATGCACGGCTTTCTGTGAATTCCAGTTCAAGAAATCTGTCAGGTACCTGGTATTTCTTTTTTGTGCTCACATAATAGTCCAAAAAGTCTTCTTTTTCCGCACTTGCACGCGATACATTTATCGATATCGGGATGACCCGCTTATTTTCTCTGGAGCGGTTATTCTGGAATTTGCATATTTCCGTGAAAACGAACTTATCCAGTGCGGAAATATACCCGCTTCTTTCGAAAAGATTGATGAACTGTGAAGGAGATACGATACCTTCATTCGGCCTGATCCATCTGACAAGTGCTTCAGCTCCGTCTATACGGTTATGCTGTATATCATATTTAGGCTGAAGATAGATAACGAACTCATCATTTTTTAAAGCTTTTTCCATGAATCCCTCAAGAGCAATAGTTTTCATCAGGTCCTCATGGCTCTTCTGATGGTAGAATTCCAATGTCTGGCTTGAATCTTCTTTTAACGAATTCTGTGCAAATGCAGCCCTGTCTATCATTTCAGTGATATGATATCTTGATGTCCTGTCAACACAATAAACTCCTGCATTTGTCCTCATTGCATATCCGCTTACAGGACCGATATCATTCAGATTCTTTACGATCTCCTCATAACGGTTTTGTATTTCAAATATCTCCTTGTAAATGATCAGTACGACAAAACGACCGTCAGATGTTCTGCCATATGTTTCCAGGTTCTTGATGACCGATTTTTTTAATACATCTGACAGGTTCTTTACCATAGTGTTCACTTCAGCACTAGGTAACAGCTGCTTTATGTGTTTAAAATTCAGGATATTGATATACAGGATAGCATATTTTGTTGTTTTATTTACTCTCAATAACTCCTGAGCATCAAGTTCGAACTTGAATTGATTACTGCATTCAGCAATAGTATCTATGCTCTGGAGCCTTTCCATTTGCCTTGTCGAATTCCTGTCTGATGCCAGAAAGATCATTATCAATACCAGGAATACTGCCATTATAATGCCGCTTATCAACATTGTCTGATCCACTACAGAAGCTGTTTTCTCGGAAATGATACTGCTTTGCAGAATAGATACGGCATACCAGTCCGACATATTACTTATTTTGCTTATACTTATTACTGTGCTGTCGTAACTGCTGATCTTTGTTTCTGTTGTCCCGTCTGCGGTTATAAACGCCTGAAGATCAGAAATTTCATCCTCTGCGAATGAATGCTCTGTCATAATACCCAGGAGTGTGATCCCTTTATCCTGTGAAAACACAGCATTTCCGTTTTTGTCCAGAATATAGTAGCTTCCACTTTCAGCTTCGAAGAATTCGCTTACCATATACAGGCTTGATGCCTTATAATATGCTGCGATCCCTTTTACCTCGCTCTGATCGTCAGGGTTGTCTATATATATGATGATCAGCTCCATACCAGTTATATCGTCTATGAATGGTTCGCTCACTGCTGTCTCTGATTTTTCTATAAGGGTTTCCAGATTATCCTCGATTGTCAGATACAATCTTGCATCCTGGTCGTATACTCTTTCATCGTTCATGATATAGAAGAATTTCGTACAATTCTTGCCCCTGAAGTAATCAGCAAGCTCTTCCCTCGCATCAAACTCATTGTCTATAGTTTTAAAAGATGATATTGAATAATCCAGTATGTTTTCCGCCTCGATGATGTGGTTTTCAAGCAATGAACTGAAAAGTGATGCTTTTTCCCTGGTTATTATCTCAGTATCTGTTGAAGCCTGTTCCATAACAAATTGGCTTATAGAATATCTCATCTGATACAACATGATGAAAATGAGAAGAAACAGAAACACTCCAAGAAAAGGAAACAGATATGCACTTTTAAAACTGAACTTCTTTTTCATCACATCTGCCTCATCCTGTTAATGAGCATTATCACTGTTTTTTGAGAATAACCGCTTCTCTCTTCCACGTTATAAACTCTCAAGCTCCTTTTTCATAGCTCTTATTTCTCTCCTTAATTTTTCAATTTCAGAGGTGTATTTATTGAAATACTCAACATCCTGATCGTCAGGGGTTTCATTTTTCAATATAGCTTCCACCAGACCTGACTGAGAACGATAACGCTTTTTTTCCAATACTTCTATGGCTTCGCAGTTCTTTTTCATTTCATGTTTTAACTTCATTTTTCTGAACATGTAACCACCTACTTTCTTTCATCAACTATTTTATTAAGTAATTCATCTAATAATGCATATGCCACATCCTCTTTATTTTCGGTCAGATTTTTAAAAGCTGTATAGATCTCGCTCCTATGGTTTATAAAAGTGTCCGGAAGCTGCACAGCTATATAATAAAGCTCACTTATGCAATATTGTTTTGTCGAAGATGATCCGTTGTGATTCATCAGTGTACGTATCACATTCAACTCCGACACGACTTCCACAAACTTTATCTGACTGTCCTCTATATATGTGACATTCTCATATACATACTCCACCGATGCTCCGATCATCTTATCCAGAAGCATAGTGCTGTCGTTGAGTTTGACCAGATACAGGGAAACGAATATTATGAGCATTGCTAAAAGTACGACACTAAGTATCCTCATGGAGAATAATTGTTTCTTTTTCAACCTGTCTTCATGGTTGTAGAAATTCTTTCTTAATAAGAACTGGTAATCTTCATCATTCTCATTTGCATAAGCGGTCTTTCTTTTCTTCTCAGCTTTGCCCTCTTTTACTGAGTGCTCCGCATCAGTTATGGATTTTACTTCTTCTGATATTTTTTCCTGCTCTTTTTCACTCACAGATCTCTACCTCCCTTCTGACATTTTTCATATCTTCACAATTCATGGCTGATATCTTTTTCTTCAGTCTTGTCTTTTTCCTTATGTACTATTTTAGCTGTCCTGACCATATTGATCAGTTCGATGATAAATAACACGGCTGCCGGTATGACCAACAAAACGAATATGATAGCCTTGTTTTGAAAAATACTCCCGAATTTGCCAAATGTTAAAACAGATTTCACATATACGCCTATTATGTCGTTCTGACCGACCGCATATTCATCACTTATAGAATTTGAGTCACCTTTTGTAATGAAAGACAGTATGTCTCCATCAATTATAATACTTTTTATTCTATGGGTATTTGGGAGCCCCAGGATCATGGGGTCCTTTGAATAAAAAGTGATTATATCTCCGACTTCCAATTCGGAAGGATCCACCTCTTTTATCAATATAAAGGTATTTGTCGGTATCGCTGGTTCCATACTCGATGAAATGATGTTTATAATACTGTATCCGAAGAAATCCGGTATCTGATCATTGATCTGCGCATACATTATATTACCCAATATTATTACAAGAATTGCCAGCAATATGATGCATATCACAGTTATCGCATTCTTAAGATTTCTTTTTCTGGTAAATATTTTCACTCACGGTCTCCTTTGACCTTATCCAGTGCTGCTTCTGCAATGGCTTCGATTTTAGCTTTTCTTATCGCATCTGATTCCGCTCTATCTATTCTAGGTCCTTCATATTCAAGCTCAGCCATACTTGCATTTGCAGCCTCTTCAACTTTCCTGACAGCTTCTTCTATCTTACGCATATTTCTTACTGCAAGTTTATGGACTTTTAGTTTTGCTTCAGATTCAGCTTTCTGCTTTGCGATCTCCGCTTTATGGATAACAGCCTCTTCTTTAGCTTTCCTTTTCGCTTCATCAAACTCAGCTTTTTTCCTTACAGCTTCTTCTATTGAACGACTTTTAGCTTCAGCTGCTTCAGCTCTTTGCCTTGCTTTTTCCTCATGAACTCTCTTTTTTTCTGCAGCTGCTTTTGTTCTTCTCTTTGCAGCTTCATCCCTAGCTTTCTTTTTTTCTGCCTCTGCTTTTGCTTTCTTCCTGGCAGCTTCAGCTTTTACGATCTTTTCTTCCCTGATCTGTAATCTGCATTCATTTAAAAGAGCATTATCCACAGCGTTTTTTATTTTGACCTCTTCTTCAGTCAGTTTTCTTTTACTGTTGATATCTGTAATATATACTTTTCTTATCGCACCCTGAGTAAAATCATATTCATCGGTCTGTACATCCTGATACGATCTTATAAACTTCGGTTTGAATTTCGAAACATATTTTCTGTTGGCAGTTACATAGCTTATATCATTACCGGTGTTTTTTCGGAAAATCACATATTGGAAAGCGAGAAGCGAATACAGATTCCTTATCAGCTCTTCGTTTGGTTTCTCGGAAATCGCACTGCTCTCTATAGCAAAACCGGCGCTTTCATAGCTTTCTATGAATAACCACAGTTCAAGGCACTCCCTAAGATATATGTTTTTGGTAATTGCATTTGTTCTCATTATTGGAGGTCTTACATATGCTTTACCCATGTTTTTGGCAAAAGGTGAACCTTCATATTTATTTACGATTTTCTTTAATCTTAATACTCTCTTCCATAAAGATGTTTTCGACATATCATCCGCGATATTAATACTGAGATCCTTATCCCTGTCTTCTTCATCCGGTCTGTCTTTAGTCTCTATTTTGAAACTCAGCTTGACATCGGTATCGGCGACTTTCATATTTAGATCAAATAACATTTCGTTCGCTATCTCATCTGCTCCGTATTCTTTTAATTTCTCATACCTGTTTTCAATAAAAAGATTCAGCTTATATATAAGCGTGTTTATGAATTTATTTTCATATGTAAATATGTCTTCATCCTTAAACACATTCAATAATTTGTTAGGAGTGATATTACCCTCTTCATCCACCTTGTCGATAAAATTCGTATGTGTAGCCAGATGCTGCAGCGACTTCACGGTAATGCTTCTGGATAACTCGATAGGTAAGATCTCCTCCACTTCTTTTATATCTTTCCGAGTGGTACGGATAACGATATCTAAAGAAGGTAAAGCATCTTCTATGCGTTTTACCCATATTTCATCTATATTCTTCTGTAATACTTTTCTGTTAAGAGTTGCCGTGCCTTCGCCTTTAGTCATTTTATCGACCAGAGACTGATAAAAATCATAATCATCATATATGTATGAAATGAACGAAGTCGTATCTTCATATATTGAATTTTGGATATTTTCATCAAGCTTGAGTTTATTCTTCTGATTTGGCAAAATAGTCGCCTCCTTCTAGATCAGTATCAATACATTTTCTGCAAACGTTCCAGATATGCTTTACACTGATTCATATTATTTTTGCCAAAACTCTTGGTCAAATATAAAATAAGCTCCTTGATATCCTCCCTTATAAGAGAAAGGTTCAGGCTTTCGAATTTCCTGAATACTTTAGTATATAGAACATAGTCTATACCATCTATCTCTGTTCCACCGCATCCGACGTAAACAGGTACAAATTCATATAGCTGCTTCATTATACGATTACCAAAAGCGATTCTGAATTTCTGTATTATGTATATGTCGAGCTTGGCAATTTTATCCAGATTGTCTTTGGTAACAGGATATTTTTCCCACGCATCGCTGTACAGTTCCTCAAGATATGAGAAACTTATGCTTCTCGGTTCTGTCAAAGGAGCATCAAAAGGCTGCCCTTTTGCTTCGAAATTGATCGTAAATGCACGGTCATATACCTTATCAGAAACTGCAAATGTGGAATCGTCGTTATTAGCTGTACCAAGATACCATATGTTCTCAGATATCTTCAGCTTGCCGTCAACAAGGTTTCTTGGGTCTGTAGGCCATGTGCTTGGGACTATTTCAAGTTTCCACTGCTCAGAATCGGGCATTTCCAAAATCGAAAGCATTTCTGCGAAGTAGTATTCAACACGGGCAATATTCATTTCATCCAAAACTATAAGATTGATGTTGTCATTATATGAAGCTTCGTATATCCTTTTCAACACTTCGGTTTCATTGAACTTTTTTGTGAATTCATTGAAATATCCGAACAGCTCTGTCCTATCCCTCCAGGAAGGCTGAACAGAAGTCATCGTCGCATCGCAAATGAAAAATTTACCTAAACAATATGGCAGTGACGTTTTACCCGTTCCAGACATACCCTGTAGTAATATGAGCTTTGTGGATGCCATACTGGCGATCAACACCCTTATCATATCCTGTTCATAATAAAGGTTCATTTTACTGCAGGCAAAATTCCTTATATCTATACAGAGCTGTTCGAGCGTAAAACCGGTAACGTATTCCCCCGGAGTATAATACGTATATTTTTCATCGACCTCAATAAGCTTATTGAATCTGCTTGCCTCGGAAGCGGGTTTGATAGCTGCTTTTTCAGATTTTCCTACAGTAACCATACCTTGTTCTGTGCTCATATCGGGTATCTGTATGCCATCCTGTTCCTGAATCTTTTCGTATGATTTTGCTGTTATATCAGATAACTCACGTGCAAGATCCTTAGCTGAAATACCTGCCTGAGACACTTTCAAAGACAGAATCCTGTCTTTTTCATCGTTCAGCCTCATTATTTCTTTATGAAGGTCAGTTATCTCTTCAAAGATGCTTTCCTGAGATACGACGCTTTTACGGATACGGATGATTTTTCGTACTCCAATGTAAATAAGAACAAATATGGTAAGCCATACAGCGATTATCAATATTATGGACAGTATCGTGAAAATCCAGTCTATAGTCGTAAAGTTCTGGTAATGAGTCCTGAATATGTTGATATAGCTGACTACATTGAAAGTCTGTACTATCCCATCAAATATTCCTACAAAGAATTTTATTATCCCTTGCAGCATGAAATTCATGAACTCAAAAAACCATCCTAAAAAAGCATCCATAATATTATTAACCCTTTACTGATTCATATCTTATGTCTTGTCAGGATCTGCAGGTTTCTTATCCTGAGTTCCGCCTGCGGCATTCTGTTGCGCAAGATATTCCTCAATGGCTTTCTTCTTGATTTCCTCTTCGTATTCCTTATTCTGCTTTTCTGATTTTACAGTTATCATAACTTTAATAAAGTTATATACTTCATAAAGCAGAAATAACAATAATGGAATAACTATACATACAAGGAAACCTGTTGAAGTCTGTAGGAAGGTTAATATCCCGCCAATTATGGCGATCTTATTACCAGTAAATACACCGAGAACGTTCTCATAACGTACTTCTTCAGCATCGGCGACAGGATTGGTCTGAACATTATCGCCTTTGGTTGTGTAATACACAAAACCACCTTCTGATCTGACTCCTACGATCCTGTGCGTATTCAGCTCAGTATACCCATCACCATTAAGATCAACCTTATAGGTTATGATGTCATCTACAGCCAGATCCGCTTTTTCCTCAACAGCTAATGCCCTGCTGAATATCAGATCCCCTGTTTTAAAGGTAGGACTCATTGAATCTGATACGATCGATATAGGCATTTTACCGAATATGACAGCTACACCATTTTCGTTCTTCGTAGACGAAAATGCTACTATTGTCGTTACGACAGCAAACACGACAAATAGCCATACAAGCACATTCGCTGCTATTTTCAACCCCTTCTTCATAAATACTCCTCCAATTCTATATTAAAACATCGCATATATGTTCTTAACAGAAAAGGTCTTTCAATTTTGAATGAAAGATCTTTTCCATCAAGCAGAATCACTGCAATCATTTGATTCTGTTCAATGGGTGACTGACCTTAAACACATCCGCTTGCGGCTATTCGCCGCAAGCAGATAAATACAAATTGATTTGGTATCTTTTACGG
>Ga0172381_10000240_pt1 | contig 67205 bp, 64 predicted proteins | sample Leawel6488metaG_FD_119754 | JGI IMG/M metagenome (GOLD analysis project Ga0172381, IMG submission 119754) | Leachate microbial communities from a municipal landfill in Southern Ontario, Canada - Leachate well 64-88 metaG | ecosystem: Engineered > Solid waste > Landfill > Unclassified | place... | reverse complement strand
CTCGATTTCTCAAGGTTGTTCCCCACTTAAGGGTAAATTGCTCATGTGTTACTCACCCTTTTGCCACTATCCCTTGCGGGATCGTTCGACTTGCATGCCTAATCCACGCCGCCAGCGTTCACTCTGAGCCAGGATCAAACTCTCCAATTGTAATATCTTAAAGAATTTCAGTCCTGGCCTATTCCCACAAATCTAATTTGTAGGGGCTTGGTCGGTTCAAAACTCGTTGCGAAAGAACAGACAAAAAATCCGTCCAGGGGACGGATCGTAAAGACAAAAAAGGCATCGAGACGACGCCTGTATTTTACATCCTCTAGTATCTATTTATTCCGATTTTGTCAAGGCGAAGTGATCAATACTTCTCCCTCTATTTAAGATGCTGTTACCCAGCCTTACTCATGCTGCAACCAGAATCTTAGTGTATGCTAATATATCATATTGCAGATTTTTGTCAACAATTATTTTTAATTTTTTTTAATTATTATTCTGGCAAACTTTTTCCCAACCCGGACCTGGTATTCTTTAGAAATTTCAAGACGGAAAGAAATGTCATTTACCTTCGAGCCATTAACCTCAACGGCACCTTCCTGCATCTTTCTTTTCGCCTCTCCTCTGCTGGAAAGAAGTTTTACGCCATCAACAAGAACTGCAATAATATTTATATTGTCATTGGATAAAATCTCCTGAAGTGGTATGTCCTGTGGAAAGCCTTTGTCTTTAAAAGCTCTGTCGAACTCCTCAACCTGTTTATCGGCTTCTTTCTGGCCGTGATATTGTGCAGTTATTATCTTTGCCAGATTGACCTTCGCGGCCTTCGGATGGAGCGCGCCGGATTTGACATCCGATTTAATTTTCGCGACATCCTCATCAGTGAGAAGTTCATAATATTTATACATAAGTTCGTCTGAAACGGACATAAGCTTGCCGAACATATCCTTAGCACTTTCATTTATACCCACATAATTGCCAAGCGACTTGGACATCTTGTTTACGCCGTCGAGACCTTCGAGAAGCGGCATGGTTATTACTACCTGAGCATCCTGCCCATATGCACCCTGGATATTACGTCCGACGAGCAGATTGAATTTCTGGTCATTACCGCCGATTTCGACATCTGCCTTGAGAGCTACAGAGTCATATCCCTGCAGAAGCGGATATAAAAACTCAAGCATAGTTATATTCTTCTGCTGTTTATAACGTTCGGAAAAATCATCCCTCTCAAGCATCCTCTGGACTGAATACCTGCCCATAAGCTCACCTATCTGGACTATGTCCAGTTTGCCAAGCCATTCGCTATTGAACCGTATCTCAAGTTTTTTGTGGTCAAGCACTCTGGATATCTGCTTTTCGTATGTCCTGGCATTCTCCTCAACCTGCTGACGTGTAAGCTGAGGACGCGTCTTGGATGCGCCCGAAGGATCGCCTATCATAGCCGTGTGATCACCTATCAGGAACACAACCTTATGCCCAAGATCCTGAAAATGCCTCATCTTCCTTAATAATACGGTGTGGCCTAAGTGAATATCGGGGGCTGTGGGGTCAAATCCCGCCTTAACGACAAGGGGCTTGTTTTCTTTTATGGCATGTTCGAGCTTCTTTTTAAGCCCTTCCGCCTGTATTATCTCAACCGTGCCGCGGCTTATCAGCTCTAACTGTTTATCAATACTCTTTTCCACAATTACTCCACTATTTTAATTTCATCCAGTTTATCATCCCTGTCGAAATACAGGTATGCCTTGGTGCCTGAAAAGAATGATGATTTGGCTGGTTTATATATCCATTTATCTCTGCGTGTATCGATATCTCTTGTATTGACGACGGGCTCACCATACAGGCTGCGTATATCCTTCTTCGCCTGCCCCTTCTTGATATCTCCTCTGTCAATAGCTGCCTTGACACGCTCAAAGGCTCTAGTCTCTTCCTTATATGTGCTTTGAGCGTCATCCTGAGCGGATGCTATCTGCCTGAGCTCCCTTAAGCCAGCTTCGCAGTTATTTGAAACCATCAAAAAAGCCAATATAAGTATGGACAAAACATAATTTCTCATATAAATTTATTATACTAGCTAATTTAGTTATACGCAATTGAAAATTCTAATGGGGGGGTAATTATGAAGAGATCCGCAGAGCTCGAAAAAGAAGCGATAATTGCTACGGCAAGTCATATGACCGCCGCGGCAAGGACAGCACCGAAAACCAGAGGCATTGATAATATTGAGATACTCACGATAGACGATGAAAACACAAAGAAACTCCTCGTCGTAAAGATGGCTGAGATAGCTCGAAAAGAGACCAGGCCGAGTTTCGAACGTGACTCAAACTCAATAGCGCTCTCTCCTGTCATCTTGGTTATCGGAGTGGCGTCGAATCCCAGCGGATTAAATTGCGGATATTGCGGCTATCCGACCTGCGAAGCACTCAAAAAATCAAAAGGCGCCTGTGCCTACAACTCTATAGACTTAGGCATAGCGGTAAGCTCGGCAGCCGCTATCGCAAACCAATTTCGCATAGATAACAGGATAATGTATTCCATCGGAAGAGCCTGCCTCGATCTTAAACTTTTCGGCATAGGTGTAAATCAAGCCCTGGGAATACCTCTGAGCGTAACAGGAAAAAATCCATACTTCGACAGGAAGTAAAAATAAAAAAGGCCGGACTTTGATAAGCCCGGCCTCTTTCTTTAACTGCTTTCCTATGCTATGCGCCCTTAATACTAAGCGCGATCTTGTGCTGAATGGAGTCAACCTTCATTATCTTCACCTTAAGGTCGTCCCCCGCTTTAAATTTCTCCTCGAGCTTCTCACCTTCGGCAAGCGGTATCTCAGAGATATGAACGAGGCCTTCCAGGTCTTTATCTATTTCCACAAAGAGCCCGAAATTAGCAACCTTGGTAATTTTCCCATCCATAATGCTGTCTGCCACATACTTAACGGCAATATCATCCCACGGATCGGGCGTAAGCTGCTTTACTCCAAGAGATATACGCCTGTTATTGGCGTCTGCGGCCAGAACAACAGCTTCGACCTTCTCACCTTTTTTGAAAACATCTTTAGGGTGGCCGATGCGTTTTGTCCATGAAATATCCGAGACGTGTATTAGCCCATCAATACCGTCTTCTAGCTCTACAAAAGCTCCGTAGTCGGTGAGGTTCCTTATCTTTCCTTTTACTTTAGTGCCAACAGGATATTTCTCTTCAACACCTACCCATGGATTTGCTTCAAGCTGCTTTAAACCCAGGGATATCTTTTTGTTATTCCTGTCTACTTCTAGCACCTGAACCTCGATCTTGTCGCCTATAGCGAGGAGCTCATTAGGATTGGCGTATTTCTTCGTCCAGGAGAGCTCTGAAATATGGAGCAATCCTTCCACTCCCTTTTCAAGCTCAACAAACGCACCGTAAGGTACGAGATTTACAACATTGCCCTTTATGCGGCTGCCAACGGGATACTTATTGTCTACGAGTTCCCATGGGTTCTGCGTCTTCTGCTTAAGACCCAGAGATACACGGCCTGAATCTTTATCAAAATCGAGAACGACAACGTCTATCTTATCGCCGATAGCCAGCACTTCACTTGGGTGAGAAACTCTGCCCCAGCTCATGTCGGTTATGTGCAAAAGGCCCGTCATTCCCGCTCCGAGATCCACGAATGCACCGAAATCGGTTATATTCCTGACGATGCCGCTCACTATAGCACCTTTCTGAAGCGCATCAAATATCTTCTTCTTGTCCTCGTCCTTCTGCGCCTGAAGCACATCTTTACGGGACACCACTATATTCTTTCTCGCCTTATTTATCTTTACGATCTTGAAGGGAAAGGTCTGACCGATAAGCTGGTTCAGATTGCCAAAGCCTTTCATCGCTGCAAGGCTCGCAGGAAGGAAGGCTTCAACTCCGATATTGACCATAAAACCGCCTTTAACCTTCTTGGAAACTTTGCCATCGACCATGTCGCCTTCGCCATATCTGGATATTACCATCTCCCAGCCCACGGCACGCTCGGCTTTCTGCTTCGAAAGAACGACCATACCGTTCTCATCTTCTTTAGATTCAAGATACACGTCTACTTCGTCACCGATCTTTATAGCTTCCGGATCCGAAAATTCCGAAATATTGATAGCTCCTTCGGATTTGTACCCTATATCAACAACCACATCCTTAGAGTTTATAGCTATAATCTTACCTTTGACGATCTGCCCCTCCTTTATATCAACGATGCTCTGCTGATAAAGGTCGGCAAAACTCATCTTCTTGCCCTCCTTCGATTCTTCTTTTTCCAGCTCTTCTATGTTGTTAGTTTTTTCTTCTGACATTACGTACACAACCCCTTTCTTAGGATTTTTTTGATTTTGCTCTGTGAAGCTTTGTGTTTATTTTTTTCATTACTTTTTCAACGATCCAATCAGGTGTTGAAGCACCGCTTGTTATGCCTATCGATTTAACCGATCCGAGCCAATCATCTTTGATCTCAGATTCCGTTTCAATAAGATATGCAGCAGGTGAATTTGCCGCACTCACGTCAAGAAGCCTTTTCGTATTTGCACTGTTCCGGCCGCCGACAACTATCATGAGATCTACCTTAGCAGATAATCTTCTGGCGTCCTCCTGCCTAGTTTCAGCATCTTCGCAGATCGTATTAAATACCGCCAGCTCCTTCGGCTTCTTCGCAGCTATCACCTTCACAACATCCGAAAAGTTGCCCTTAGACTGGGTCGTCTGCGATATCACACTTACTTTATCAGCTCTGCGTAACTTCAGTTTCTTTGCCTGAGCCTTATCTTTTACAACGCGGACGTTCTTCGCAGCAAAATCTACCAGCGCTTTAACTTCCGGATGGCGTGCGTCACCTACGATCACAACCACATAGCCTTCACTCGCCAGACGCCTTGCTATCCTTTGCGCATTCAGCACAAACGGACACGTTGTATCGATGATGTCTATACCCCTCTTTGCTATAGACGATTGTTTTTTCGGGCTAAGCCCGTGAGAGGATATTACAAGCACCCCCTTCTTGATATTATTTATATTCTCTACTACCTTAAGGCCTTTTTTGGAAAGCCTGCCAACGACTTGCTTATTATGAATTATCGAACCAAGCGAATATATGGGCTTCTTTTCCGATAATGCCTCTTCTGCCATCCTAACGGCACGCTTGACGCCGAAACAAAAACCCGTCTTCTTAGCCAGCTTTACCGACATGCTCATCTCTTAAAATGGCGATCCTTCTCATTATTTCATCGCTCATAGCCCGATACGCCTCTTTATTTTTACGTTTCATAGCTTCATCAAAAACTATCGGCTCACCTATATATATAGTAACAGGGTGCCTCTTAAGAGTTTTTATGCTTCGCGGCAGCGCCTCGAGAGAACCAGCAATGTAAGCAGGCACAACCGGAACTCCTGCCTTAGCCACGATGAAACCTACTCCGGGCTTCGCGGACCGCAATTCCTTATCTGTAGCGCGCGTCCCTTCTGGGAACATCGCCAGAGGTTTACCTTCATCAAGTATCGCAAGCGCCTGCCTCAACGCACCCAGATCACCCGTTCCACGCTTTACGGGAAAGGCGTGAACGCCTCTCATTATCCAGTCAGAAATTCCCTTCGCAAAAAGATTTTCCCGGGCCATATAATAAAGGCTTCTGTGAATAGATGTGCCCAAAAGTATCGGGTCAAAGTAGCTGGCATGATTGGAGACAAATATAAAAGCCCCCTTCTTGGGAACATTTTCCCGCCCCACCACTTTGAAACCAAGATACGCTTTAAAGAAAACGAAAAATAATGACCATCCTACGAAGTAGACCATAAGATCATTTTATATAAGACAAAATCTTTTTTACAACCTCGTCAATCGAAAGCCTCGTCGTATCGACCGATATCGCATCATCTGCCTTCTTCAAAGCACCGACCGACCTCGTCATGTCCGACTCATCACGGCTTATAACATCTTTTTTTATATCGTCAAAATTTACCGGCTGCCCTGCTTCGATCAGCTCTTTATGTCTCCGCCTTGCCCGCTCATCAGGATCAGCATCCAGGTAAAATTTGTAATCAGCATCCGGGAAAACTACCGTACCTATATCCCTGCCTTCAAGCACCGCACCATGCCTCTGCCCTATAGACCTCTGAAGCCTGACCATCTCTTCCCTGACTCCGGGCACGCGTGCGATATACCTGACATTGTTGGTAAGTTCCGGCGTTCTTATCAGGCCGGCAACATTCTCACCATCCAGATAAACTTTTAAAGAACCAGATTCTTCCTTCAGGTCTATCTCTGTAGATCTTGCAAGCTTAGTTAGGTCAGCTTCATTCTTAAGATCAACAGCTCCCCTCATAGCTTTTAGAGTCAACGCCCTATACATCGCACCGGTATCTATATAAACGCCACCCAGAGATTTAGCCACCAGTTTAGATACAGTACTCTTGCCGCTTCCGGCAGGCCCGTCTATCGCTATTACAAGCTCGCTATACTTTCGGCCCATAAATAAATTTATCACGTTTGGTTTTAGCTCTTCTGAGGGCCGCAACAACTCCTCTGTAATCATTTCTAGCCAACGCCTTCAGAATATTTTTATATGATATCTCGAACAAACGACAGGCCTTTACAGCCTCCTTCTTGTTCGTTATGAATATGTCTGCCCATAAATTAGGATCGCTTGACGCAACCCTTGTTGTATCTTTAAACCCTTCAGCCGCATACACAAGCTCTTTTTCCGGCACCGCCCCTGCAAGGCTGAATGCGACTATGTGAGGAAGATGGCTTATAAGCGCAACGCTATGATCATGCTGCGACGGCGTCATAGTCTTCACTTTTGCTCCCAGCTCCTTCCAGAAATTTACAACCTTTGATAAAGCCTGCGCATTTGTCCGCACCGTCCTGGTAACGATACATGGTGCCGCTTCTAACAAATTGTCACGCGAAAACTCTACACTATTATGCTCGGATCCTGCCATAGGATGCGAACCTATAAAACTCACAGTAGAACCTCTGGTTATCTTTTCCAGATGCCCCACTATCCATTCTTTCGTACTTCCAACATCGGTCAGCACAGCGCCCGGCTCAGCATATTTTACAGCCTCCCGCGCAACGGTAACGATGGACGAAACAGGCGTTGCCAATATAATAAGATCTGCACCTTTCACCCCATCCTTAATACTCATGAAACCTTTATCTATAGCTTTGCGCCTCATAGCTTTCTTAAGGGTAGACTTACGTCTGAAAACTCCGGCAACTTCTTTCGCCAGGCCCTGCCTCTTTACCGCAAGTCCTATCGAACCGCCTATCAATCCCACGCCTATAATAGCAATTTTATTTAAGCGCTTCATAACCCCCTATTAACCGCTATGGCTACTTTCTTTACTTCTTTCATCATCTTATCGAAATTTTCCGGCAACAAAGACTGCTCACCATCAGACATAGCCTCTTCGGGATTCGGATGGACCTCTACTATCAGGCCATCAGCGCCTGCAGCTATGCCCGCTCTGGCACATGGCGTTACAAGGCCCCACTTACCCGTAGCATGCGAAGGATCCGCTATTACAGGCAGGTGACTCAGGCTCTTAAGTAACGGTATAGCCGCCGTGTCAAAAGTAAATCTGGTGGCATCCTCAAAGGTCCTTATCCCACGCTCGCATAATATTACGTTAAAATTCCCTTCAGAAAGTATGTATTCGGCCGACATGAGTAATTCTTTTATCGTGTTTGCCATACCACGTTTAAGCAGTACGGGCTTTTTGGTCTTACCAACCTCTTTTAGAAGATTGAAATTCTGCATATTCCTGGCGCCGATCTGAATTATATCAGTATATTTATGGACCATCTCAAGATCTCTGATATCCATAAGTTCTGTGACTATTTTAAGACCCGTCTCTTTCTTTGCCTCCGCAAGGAATTTCAATCCCTTCAAACCTAATCCCTGGAACGCATAAGGGGAAGTTCGCGGCTTAAAAGCTCCGCCCCTCAAAACGGTTGCGCCCGATTTCTTCACTTTCTTCGCTATATCTATCAGCAATTTCTCGTTTTCAACAGAACATGGCCCGGCCATAATAACAAGCTTTCTACCGCCAACTTTTACGCCATCGCCTATATCGATAATGCTGTCTTCTTTTTTAAAATCCCTGGATGCAAGCTTATAGGGTTTTAATATCTGTAGGACTTTTTCTACGCCGGGGAAAACCTCAAGAGGCTGGACCCTTATAATATCCTCCTCACCTATCACTCCGACGATGGTCCTTTCCACACCTTCTGAAACCCATGGCTTAAGACCCAGAGCAGTAACTTTTTTTACTAAATGATTGAGCTGTTTCTTTGTCGCATCCGGACGCATTACTATAATCATGGATTTGCTCCTATTTTATAACCTTCTTAAGCGCCGTTATGAATTTCCTATTCTCAGGTTTAGTTCCTACGGTAACTCTTATAAACGTATCAAAACCCCACGCCTTCATGTCTCTGACTATAACACCTTCTTTAAGCAAGGCATTAAATACTTCCTTGCAATCCTTCCCGACGTTAACTATTATAAAGTTCGTGGCGCTTCTGACGTATTCCAGCCCCATCTTCCTGAAGGCAGCGTAAAGATACTCTCTTTCTATCTCTACATGGGATAGCGTCTTTTTAAGAAATGTCTTATCATCAAGGGCCGCTTCGGCACCTATCTGGGCGAGAATATTTATATTAAAAGGTTCGCGAACGCGCTCCATATAACTTATTATCTCAGGGTTAGCTATGGCGTAGCCTATCCTCAATCCCGCCAGGCCGTAGACCTTAGAAAAAGTCCTGGCCACTATCATGCCAGGTCTTGAGATATAGTCCATACCGTTAGGATAATCTTTAAAGCTGTAATTTGCAAATTCGAAATAGGCCTCGTCTAAAAATACGATCAGCTTTTCCGGTAATCCCTGTAGAAATTCATCCAGCTCTTTCTTTGTAACGTAAGTACCGGTAGGGTTGTCCGGGTTTGCGATAAATACGAGCTTAGTCTTGGGCGTGATCGCCTTCTTCATTTCGCGAAGATCGTATTTCAGATCCTGTGTCATCGGAACGATCTTAATTTTGGCATTCTGAAGCGTCGATGCTATCTCATATATAAGAAACGTGGGCGTGGCAATAATAACTTCATCTCCATCAGAGACAAACGCCTTGATTGCCATACATATAACTTCGTCTGAACCGTTCCCGAATATCAGATTGCTTTCACCAACACCAAGGGAGGCGGCAAGTTTTTTCTTAAGATAGAAAGAGGCGCTGTCAGGATACCTATTTATCTTCCTTAAGGCATCCCGTATAGCTGCGATCGCCACAGGAGACGGCCCGAAGCAATTTTCATTGGAAGCGAGCTTCACAACATTTTTTATACCAAGCTCCCTTTCAACTTCTTCTATGGGTTTACCAGGAACGTAATTTTTTACGTTCAATATATTCTGTTTAACTAAACTCTTCACCTACACTCCTTCTTCTACGGGATACGAGCCAAGGATCTTAACGAAAGAAGCCTGAGAATCCAGCTCGTCCAGCGCTTTTTTTACTTTGACAGTCTTATAATGACCTTCAAGGTCAACGAAGAAGTAATACTCCCACGCCCTTACCTTCGACGGCCTTGACTCTATCTTGGTCATACTTATCTTGTGCTTTTTGAAAGGAACGAGCATATCATGCAGTGCACCCGCCCTGTCCTTGACCGAAAACATTATCGATGTTTTATCTTCTTTTGTCGGCATAGCATTATATTTGCCTATAACCAAAAAGCGCGTAACGTTATGCGCATTATCCTGTATGGCTTTACACAATACTTTCAGCCCGTATTTCTTTGCAGCCAGGTCGCTGGCAATACAGGCGCTTGTAGCACTTTCCTTCGAGGCGATCTCGGCAGCTTTCGCGGTACTCGAAACCTCTATGAGCTCAGCCCGCGGAAGATTAGACTCCAGCCAGATCCTGCACTGTCCAAAAACCTCGGACTTGGAATACACCTTTCGTATCCTGTTCTTATCGCATTTTCTGGAAAGAAGATTGTGCGTAACCTCAAGATATATTTCAGAACATATTTTAAGGTCGGAATCTATAAACATATCAAGAGTATGATTAACCGCACCTTCAATAGAATTCTCTATGGGCACAACGCCGTAATCGGCCGCACCCTTTTCAACCTCGCTGAATATATCCGTTATCGTACTGCAAGCTTTATACGTAACGCTTGATCCGAATTTCTTTATCCCTGCCAGGTGCGTAAATGTGCATTCAGGCCCGAGATAAGCAATGACAAGCGGACGTTCCAGCGCAAAAGAACTGGACATCACTTCTCTAAATATCGCTTTTAATGATTCTACAGATAGCGGACCGGCATTCTTGGCTATTAGTTTTTTATAAACTTCTTTCTCGCGCTCCGGAACATAAATAGCACCGTTCGTCTTCGCCTTCAGCTTACCTATACCAAGTATAACCTTAGCTCTTTCATTAAGAAGTTTCAGAACTTGAGAATCTATCGCATCAACGCTTCGACGCGCTCTAGTTAAAGACAAATGCTTGCTCAGCGTTGATGCTGAGCCTGTCGAAGCATCAACTGTTTTGCGCAATTTGTTGATCTGCATTTAAGTTCTCCGATTTGTTATTATCCGCCTCCGGCAAATCACCCTGAGCATCATTGGCATTTTCCGATACGATGGAAGCCGCCGCTATTTCCGGCGACGAGGAGGGGCTGGTATTTTTTTCATTATGCAGCTTACCCGTTTCCGTATTTATAACTTCGCGCCTGTCTTTTGAGAAATCGAGATCGCTCTCCTGAAATTCTTTCAGCTTGGGCAGCTCATCCAATGACTTCAATCCGAAGTGCTGTAAAAATTCCATAGTAGTGCCATAAAGTATCGGCCGTCCGGGAGCATCGAGCTTGCCCCTTGGGCGTATAAGATTACGCTCCTCGAGTGTATGCAGTACACCGTCGACATTGACACCCCTTATGAGTTCTATCTGGCTTCTGGTAAGCGGCTGCTTATAAGCTATTATTGCAAGCGTCTCTAGCCCAGGTCCCGATATCCTGTCTGAGGGCCTCTTATACAGGGCTGATACCCATCGGCTGTATACAGGATCCGTCAACATTTGAAATCCGCCGGCTATTTCTTTTATAGCAAAACTTCTGCCTGACGATACATATTCACCGTTGAGGTCTTCTATAATAGACCTGATCTCCGTCGACTCAACCTCTTTCAACACATCCTTCAGAGCGTCTATAGAAACAGGTTTGTCGCTCACAAAAAGAAGCGCCTCTATTATTTTCTTACTTTGTTCCCTCTCCATCTTTAACCTCGCTAGACGGCTTTACCGCTTCGACGTTTTTCGTTATCTCTATCTCGCCGAAGGGCTCTGCCTGAATTACTATCAACTCTTTTATCTTAATAAGCTCCAGTAGAGCTAAAAATATAGTTATGATCTCAAACTTTGTCCTGGCAGCTCTGAACAGGTCAGTAAACAAAACTTTTTTCTGATCAACAACCATGTGCAGAACGTCATGTATCTTTTCCGATACCGTAAATTCGTCTTTTACTACTTTATAGAATACTTCCTTGGGGATATCTTTTAAAACCTTAGTAAATGCTGTTATCAGATCGAATAAGCTTGCCTCAAAAAATGCCTCTTCCTTGGGCAGATCTTCTACATCTATGCCTGGTCCGACTCGCGCAAAGAAATGCTTATGCTGCGACTCCATATGTGAAAGTTCCGACGCAGCCTCTTTAAATTTTTTATATTCGAGAAGCCTCTTTACCAGTTCTGCCCGCGGGTCTTCCTCTACCTTTTCCTCGCCCTCAACCGGCTCCGGAGGCAACAGCATCTTTGACTTTATATGCATCAGCGTTGCAGCCATTACTAAAAATTCACCCGCAATACCAAGGTCCAAAAGCTTCATCAGTTCCAGGTATTCCAGATACTGATCGGTGATCTTAGCTATCGGGATATCATATATGTCTACTTCCTCTTTCTGAATAAGATAAAGAAGAAGATCGAGCGGCCCTTCAAATACATCAAGCTTTACTTTATATGTCATTACTGAACTTTACTGTAAAAAATTTATCAGCTTTTTAACTTCACGCATCGTTTCAGACGCAGCATCCCGCGCCTTCTTAGCACCTTTAACTATTATGTCCTCAACCTCAGCGTCAGATAATTTGGCGCGCCTGGTACGGATCGGCTCTAAAGACTCAATGATTATCTCGGCTAAGCCTTTTTTGCATTCCGTGCAGCCTTTTAATGCACCCTCGCACCACTCTTTCACCTTGTTTGTATCTCCCGGCTTTGCAAATGTCGAATAATAACTGAACACGTTGCATATATCCGGATGACCTTTATCACTGAGCTTTATTCTTCCGGGATCGGTAATCATAACACTAACCTTTTTCCTGATCACATCCGGAGTGTCAGATAAGGAGATAAAATTATTATAGCTCTTCGACATCTTCCTGTTATCCAGACCCAGAAGCTTCGAAGTCTTCGTAAGTATGGCTTCCGGTTCCGGGAAAAGGCTAGTCTTGTAAAGTCCGTTAAATCTACGAACGATCTCGCGCGTCAATTCCAGGTGCGGAATCTGATCTACGCCTACAGGAACGGCATTCGCTCTGTAGACGGCTATATCCGCCGCCTGCAGGATCGGGTATCCGAGAAAACCATAAGTCGTCAGATCGCGCCCCTTGATCTCGCGCAGCTGCTCTTTGTAAGTAGGCACCCTCTCAACCCACGCCAGCGGCGTGATGTCTGAAAATGCCATAGCAAGCTCAAGGTGCTCCGGCACGTGGGACTGCACAAATATAACACTCTTATCCGGATCTATTCCGGAAGCCACGAAATCCCTGACCATCTCATAACATGATTCTTTGAGAGATTTAGGATCTTCGTATTCGCTCATGAGCGCATGCCAGTCGGCGATCATGTAAAAACAGAGATATTCATCCTGAAGCCTGACCCAATTACTGAGAGCTCCCAACAGATGCCCTAGATGCAATTTGCCTGTCGGCCTCATACCGCTAAGTATTCGCTTCTTCATCTATATCCTTATGGCTTTTTTGAGTCGAGCCTTCGGGCAACTTTTTCTATAGAATAAATTTCTATGAGATCTCCGGAACGGATATCATCATGCCTATCGAGACCTATACCGCATTCGACACCTTCATTCACTTCGCGCACGTCATCTTTAAATCTCTTAAGCGATGATATCTTGCCCTCATAGACTATGTTCTTATCACGTATCAATTTTGCAATGCCGGTCCTGACCATCTTCCCTTTTACGACCACACATCCGGCAATAGTCCCCGCTTTGGTAACTTTGAAGACCTGCTTTACCTGAGCCCTGGCCACAAATATCTCTTTAGAGAACGGCTCCAGCAATCCTTCCATAGCTGCCACAACATCCTGGATCGCCTCGTAAATTATTCCATATATCTTTATCTCAATACCTTCTTTTGCCGCAAGATCAGACGCACCCTCGTCCACCTTTACGTTAAACCCAAGGACGACGGCGTTCGACACAACCGCAAGCATAACATCTGATTCATTTATATTACCCACGTCTGCGTGAACTATATTTATTTTAACATCCTTCGTGCTAAGTTCGTTGAGCGACTGTTTAAGCGCTTCAATAGATCCCTGAACGTCACCCTTCATGATAATGGTAAGCTCTTTAGCAATACCTTCTTTCATCTGCTTATAGAAATCTTCCAGCGTAACCCTCTGGCTCATCTTAAGTTTTTTAGACCTGGCCTCGTCCTGTTTCAATGTAGATAGGATCCTTGCCTTCTTCTCGTCTTTAACTACAAAAAATTCATCTCCTGCCATCGGAACGCCCGATAAACCTAAAATAGTTACCGGCTTTGATGGCGGCGCTTCATTTATGCGTTTTCCGGTATGATCCATCATAGCTTTGATCCTGCCATAATGCATACCCGTCAACACCATATCGCCCAAACGAAGAGTTCCGTTCTTCACCAACATTGTCGCTACCGAGCCTTGTCCGCTGGACAATTTACCCTCGATAACTACGCCGCGCGCTCTAAGATGAGGATTTGCCCTCAGCTCCAGAAGCTCCGATTCGAGGAGCAGCATCTCAAGAAGCGCCTCAACACCTTCACCTGTTTTGGCCGACACTGGCAGCGCAATCGTCTTACCGCCCCAATCTTCGGGCGTTAAACCTATCTGAGACAGCTGACCTTTAACCTTTTCTACATTAGCACCTGGAAGATCACATTTATTCATAGCTACCACTATCTGCACACCGGCAGCTCTTGCATGATCGAGCGCTTCTTTGGTCTGCGGCATTATACCGTCGTCCGCAGCAACTACAAGGACTACGATATCGGTTGCGTTAGCACCACGCGCGCGCATAGCCGTGAATGCTTCATGACCCGGCGTATCCAAAAATGTAACAGAACCGTTTTTAAGCTTTACTTCATAAGCACCAATATGCTGAGTTATACCGCCTTTTTCTTTATCAGCAACACGTGTCTTCCGTATAAAATCGAGAAGACTTGTCTTGCCATGGTCAACATGTCCCATGAAAGTAACTACAGGAGGTCTCAACACAAGATGTTTTATGTCCTGCTTTTCTTCAAGCTCTCGATGCTCTTTCACAACCTGATCTTCAAGCTTTGGCGGTTTACGATACTCGATACCATATTGGCCAAGAATATCTTTTAGTATATCCTCGCCCAGAGACTGGTTTATGGTGGCAAAAATATTCTTTGCCATTAAATTTACTATTATTTCATTAGGCTTAACGCCTATTTTTATGGCGAGGTCTTTTAGTGAAATAGGAGTTTCAATTTCTAGAATTTTCTTATTGGATTCTTCCGCTGACGGTTTGGGTGTCTCTACAGGTTTTTCTATTACAGGCGATGGCGGAACGGGTGATGCCTGCAGGGTCGGTTTCTCTTCGGGCTTATTCACAACCGGCGGCTTCACTTCTTTGGCGATAGGACTGACTACGGGCTTTGCGATTACCGGTTCTGCTTTCTTAGGCTGAATAGGAGCTTCCGTCTTTTTTACCGGAACCTCAACCTTTTTTGCCGGCACTTCTATCTTCTTAACATCCGGGACAGCCATTTCAACGTTCGAAATTACCGGCTTCTCTTTTTTGACAGTCTCTTTTTTGGGTGCGGCAGCCTTGCTCTTAGCCAGCGGAGTTTTCTCAATAACCTTTTCGGCGGCCTTTTTGACTTTAATTTTTTCAGGCACCTTATCAGAAACCACAGGTTTCACAACGCGCTTTTTAGCCTTAACTTCTTTGACTTCTTTCTCTTTCGCCTTTTTTACCATTTATTCCTTTGTTAAGCCTTCTTTTGCGGAGTTCAATATTTTTTCTGCCGTCTTTTCGCCGATACCCTCGAGCTTAATAAGCTCTTCTGCGGTAAGGCTTTTTATTTTATCGACCGTATCATATCCAGCCGCTTTTAATATTTTCGCCACTTTCGGACCTATCCCGTCGAGCGTTGTAATGTCAGCTCCGGATACAACAACTTCCTCCGCAGTTTTCACTTCCGGTTGAGCCTCAACTGCTTCGACCTTAACCTCTTCAGCTTTAGCCTTTGCCGCAGCCTCGGTTTCCTTTTTCTTCTCTTCCTTACCGCGGATATCCATTTCCCACCCTATGAGACGGGAAGCAAGTCTTATATTCTGTCCGTGCTTGCCTATCCCTATGGAAAGCTGGTCATCAGGCACTACAACTTCAATCTTCTTCGTTGTTTTATCTATCTTTATCTCAGAAATTTCCGTCGGAGAAAGCGCAGCCTTTACATATTCACGCAGATCGTCGCTCCATCTGACTATATCAACACGCTCCCCCTGAAGTTCGCGGACGATATCTTTTACGCGAGAGCCCCTCATGCCCACACAGGCCCCTACCGCATCAACCTTCTCGTCCTTTGACCATACGGCAATCTTCGTCCTCTCACCGGCCTCTCTGGATATAGACCGCACCTCGACGATGCTTTCCGTTATCTCAGGGACTTCGATCTCAAATAATTTCTTAACGAACATCGGGTCAGCTCTCGAAAGTATTATCTGCGGCCCATGCGAAGTCTTGGTCACTTCTTGTATGAGAACCCTTACCCTGTCACCCTGTTTATAGCGATCCTTGGGGCACTGCTGCGACTTCGGCAGTATGCCTTCGGTCTTACCGAGGTCGATTACAATATCGCCCTTTTCAAACCTATGAACAGAACCGCTCGTTATCGTGCCAAGCCTCTTCTGGTAGTCGTCAAAAACTATATCGCGTTCCGCCTCACGTATCTTCTGGATTATAACCTGCTTGGCGGTCTGGGCGGCAATTCTGCCAAATTCTTCCGATTTAACCTCTTTACCTTCGCTCAGGATCTTTATCGAACCAGTGGATCTGTCTATAGTAGCCACAACATCTGCTTCTTTATTTCCCACGATCTTCTTTGCCGCGCTCGTAAGGGCAGATTCTATAGCTTTAAATAAAAACTCTTTATCTATACCTTTTTCACGCTCTATATGTTCCAGCACCGTCAATAGTTCTTCGTTCATTTTGTCCGCCTCTCCATTACCTAAAATTCTATCTTAAGTTTTGCTTTCGCTATTTTAGTCCTCGGGATAACTATGCTGACACCGTTTGATTCTATTACAATGTTTTCCCGGTCCATACCTAAAAGCTTCCCCTGATGCTCTCTTTTTCCATCTATAGGCTCATACATACTTACGTCTAATTCCTTACCCATGACCCTTGCAAAATCCTTATCAGTAACCAACGCCCTATCAAGGCCGGGCGAAGCAACTTCAAGCAGAAAATGGTCCGCCACAACCTCTTCTTTATCAAGGGCTTCACTCAAAAAATTGTTCAGCTTTTCGCATTCATCGACAGTTATGCCATTAGGAGTGTCAACAAGAAGCCTTAATACCATGCCGCCTTGTTCACGCCTATAGATTATCTCGACAAGCTCTATACCATTTTCTTGTAAATAGCTTTCGATTAAAGAGTTAACCTGTTCTGTGATTTCCATGTTTTTACCTTTAAAACCAATAAAAAAGTGGGTCTATTTTAATAAACCCACTTTCCCCCTTTCAAGAAAGTATAAACATTTATACTATAATATCATATTATTGTCAAGGGAAATCTCATTGCATGGCGCGAACGCAGAAAACTTCGTCTTCCGGCTTCATTTCCTCCACCTTGCCGGTTTTTCGGTCCTTAACTTCAGCTATTCCCTTTTTGGCGTTCTTTGACCCTACAATTATCTTGGTAGGGATGCCTATAAGGTCGGCGTCTTTAAATTTAACACCTGCAGACTCATTACGGTCATCGAAAAGGACATCGCAGCCTGCCTTAGTAAGCATATTGTAAATTTCTTCGGAAAGCGACTTAACCTTCTTATCTTCCATGTTTAACGCCAGAATTATTATACGATACGGCGCAATTGACGACGGCCATATAATGCCGTCTTTGTCATTGGATGTTTCTATAAGGCTGGCCATGATTCTGTTGACGCCTATGCCATAGCAACCCATGATAGCCGGCTTCTCAGTGCCGTCCTTGTCCAGAAACTTGGCCGAGAGCACTTCAGAATATTTTGTGCCAAGCTTAAAAGTATGCCCGATCTCTATAGCCTGTTTTATCTGTATAGTTTTTCCGCACGCCGGACAGCCATCGGCTTCCGTGATCATCCTGAGGTCGCCGAATTCCTTCGTCTCAAAATCTCTATCGATATTTACATTTATAAGATGAGCGTCGTTCTTATTGGCTCCTGTTATAAAATTCACCATGCCCTTTACGCTGTTGTCCGCGATTATGCGTGTATTTCTTAATTTTACCGGCCCCGCGAATCCAACGCTGGCTCCGGTAGCTTCTTCCACGGTCTTTGCGTCTGCCAGTTCCAGAGATACGCATTTCAGGTAGTTTTTTATCTTGGCCTCGTTGGCCTCATGATCACCGCGCAAAAGTATAGCTACGGGCTTGCCGTCGTATTTATATATCAACGTCTTGACAAGCTTTTCCGCTCCTACCTGCAAAAGCTCGGAGACTTTTTCTATAGTCGTTATGCCGGGTGTTTCGACTTCCGCTATCGGCATCCTCTTCTCTTTCGACGGTGCACCTGGCTCTTTGCATTTTGCCACTTCCGTGCTCGCAGAGTATTTACATTTATCGCAGATAACTATCCTGTCTTCACCGGCAGGTGTGGGAACCATGAACTCGTGAGACATATTACCGCCCATCATGCCGGGATCCGCCTCTACCGCGACGTATGGCAGGCCGCATCGTTCAAATATCCTGCAATAAGCATCGAACATCTTCTTATAGCTCTTTTCCAGCCCCTCGACATCGCAATCGAAACTATAAGCATCCTTCATTATGAATTCACTCGTCCTCATAATGCCGAATCGCGGCCTCGGCTCATCGCGGAATTTAGTCTGTATCTGGTATAATATCGCCGGCAGCTCTTTGTAGGATTTAACATTATTTGCAACGAGATCAGTTATTATTTCTTCATGTGTCGGACCGAGAACGCATTCTTTGCCATGCCGGTCCTTAAATTTTATCAAAACCGGCCCAAGGACATCGTAGCGGCCCGTCTTCTTCCATATTTCCGGCGGATGGATAGCCGGTAAAAGCACTTCCTGGGCTCCTACAGAATCCAATTCCTCCCTGATAATATTTTCGACTTTATGCAGAACTCGGACACCGAGGGGAAGATACGAATATGCCCCTGAGACAAGTTTCCTTACAAAACCGCCGCGCACCATAAGTTTATGACTTATAACCTCTGCGTCCTGCGGGTCTTCTTTTAATGTAGGTATCAGCGCTTCTGTCCATTTCATAATAGTTTCAACAACTCCTTTACAGCGTTATTTACATCCACTTTTTTAACTATCTTACCTTTTTTAAATATCACTCCGCTTGCCCTGCCGAAGGCTATCCCGATATCGGCATCTTTCGCTTCGCCGGGACCGTTAACCTCGCAGCCCATAACCGCGATCCTGATCCCTTTAAACTTCTGCCCCAGGTCTTTAACTCCGTCTTCAACTTGTTTCACTATAGAACTCAGGTCCACCTGACAGCGGCCGCAGGTAGGACACGATATCACATCCGGACCGAAACTGCGCAATCCCACCGAACTTAGTATGCGCTTAGCGGCTATCACTTCTTCCGCCGGATCAGCAGTAAGCGAAACCCTTACAGTATCACCTATACCGTCGAGAAGAAGCGCTCCCAGGCCTATGGAAGACTTTATCACTCCCTGATCATAGGAACCGGATGCCGTAACGCCGAGATGCATCGGATAGTCGCAGAGCCTGGCCATCTTCCTGTAAGCCTCAACAGTAGTATCGACGTCGGAAGCTTTAAGAGATACGATTATATCACGAAAGTCTAAATCCTCAAATATTTTGATGTAGGCAAGTGCAGATCCTATAAGAGCGGAGGGCAAACTTACCTTCTGATTAATCGCAGCGGGCTGCAGCCTGGCAAATACAGACCCGGAATTGAGCCCTATCCGTATTGGTATGCCCGCTTTTTTAGCGGCTTTCACGACCTGCGTTATCTCATCCTTATTCCTCATATTGCCGGGATTAAGACGGATTTTATCAGCACCGCTCTTTATACATTTAAGCGCAAGCTTGTAATTAAAATGAATATCGCAGACTATCGGAATATGTATATTCTTTTTTATATCTTTAACGGCTGCGGCATCATCGAGATCTTTTATTGCGACGCGGATTATCTCACACCCTGCCGCTTCAAGCCGCTTAACCTGAGCAACGACGGCTTTTACGTCGGACGTGTCGACCTTCGTCATCGACTGGATCGAAATCGGCGCATCGCCGCCGACCCTTACACCGCCCACCTTTACCTGTCTGGTCCTTCTGCGCTCTACCATATTAGTGTTTAAACAATTTCATAGTTTTGTCGGCAATGCCAAATTTTACAATGTCATTATAGAAAACAAAAACCGTAAAAAGTATCAGCAGGCTTACACCTACATTCATTATAGCTTCCTGAGTCTTCAGGGAAAGAGGTTTTCCGCGCAGTTTCTCGATAGCCAAGAACAGTATATGCCCTCCATCAAGGACCGGGAAAGGCAGGACATTAAATATAGCCAAAGACGCGCTCAGTATTCCCATAAGGTGCAGAATATATATAAAGCCCAATTTCGCCGCCTGACCCGTCACAACAAAAATCCCTATAGGACCTGTCATGGATTCTTTAAACGAAAGCTTGCCGGTAATGATCGACCAGAGAGCCTTGTAAGTAACCGCTGTCAGCTGGATCAATTTATTAAATCCCATTTTCACGGAAGCAAAAAAGCCATAGCGCACCTTTTCAATGTTCTGGGAAGGCCCCACGCCTATTAACGCGATCGTAGTCTCTTTCCCAAATATATCTTTCGTCTTACGTATAATCGGCGCTATTTTCATATCTATAACAGCACTGCCTCTTTTGATAGAAATGTCCATCGGGCCTTCGATATGCTTATGGATTATCTCCGTCATATCCTCCCAGTATTTAACATTTTTACCGTCGACTGTCAGTATTTTGTCGCCCACCATAATGCCTTGCGCCTGGGCAGGATAATCCTTAAGAAGGCTGCCGACTTCCGTAGTCATAGTAGGAGAACCGAACATGAATATGACAGAAAATATAAGAAAGGCCAGAAGATAATTAAGGAGCGGCCCGGCAAATATTATTTTGAAACGATCGTATACGCTCCTGGAAAGGAACTCGCTTTTGTCGCCCACTCTGACCTCTGTGGGATCTTCACCCGCCATTTTAATATATCCGCCGAGCGGTATCGCGGATAGAAGATATTCTGTGTCCCCTTTTTTTACCGAACAGAGCTTAGGTCCGAATCCTATAGAAAACTTTTCAACACGGACGCCGAGCTTTTTCGCTACGATGAAATGCCCGAATTCATGAACCAGAACAAGAACACCCAGGACTATCACAAAACATGCTAATGATAACAAATTTTCCTCACTTCCTCTTTAGCCCATTCTCCAGCATTCAATATTTCATCCAGAGAAAGACCTGTTTTTTTTGTATTTTTATATCCCGAAACAACCTTTTCAATAACTTTGGGTATATCTGAAAACTTTATTTTACCGGCAAGATACCCCTGCACCACTTCCTCGTCGGCCGCACACAAAACAGCGGGATGAGCTCCACCGCAACGCACCGCCTCGCGCGCCAGCTCAAGACATGGAAATTTTTTAGTGTCCGGCGAACGAAACGAGAGAGATTTTATATCGGTGAATTTAACGTTCCCTGAGCAATTTTTGCGTCTGGCCGGATATGTAAGCGCATACTGGATCGGGATACGCATATCCGGAACCGCAAGCTGCGCCAGAACAGCACCGTCGGCAAATTCCACCATAGAGTGAATTATAGCTTCGGGATGTATCAGAACCTCTATCTTATCTTCGCCCACATCAAACAGATGATGAGCTTCTATTATCTCCAGACCCTTATTCATCATAGTAGCAGAATCTATTGTTATCTTCGCACCCATGCTCCACTTCGGATGCTTCAGCATATCTTTTTTAGCAATGGAGTCGAATTTCTCAGCCTTAACATCCAAAAGCGGCCCGCCGCTTCCAGTCAGATATATTTTAGACAAGTCCTTATGCCTGCCTTCGAGACATTGGAATATTGCACTGTGTTCACTATCAACAGGTACTATCTCGGCCCCGCTCTTTTTTGCCACCGCGGTCACGATAGGTCCGGCACTTATGATGGCTTCTTTATTTGCCAGGGCAATGCGCACTTTATTCTTTACAGCCTCAATCAGAGGGATGATAGCTGCAGTGCCTGCTATCGCCATTACAACAATATCTGCTTCAAGCTCGGAAGCTATTATTTTTAAACCACCCGTCCCTGAAACCAATTTTACATTGCGCGGCAGCAGGGCCTTAACTTTACTTGAGAGACCTTCCCTGCCTATACAGACCATCCTGGGTTTGAAACATCGCGCCTGCGCCGCAAGAAGCTCAGCATTAGAGTCCGCCGAGAGTCCCGCCACTTCAAATTCACCTTTAAGAGCGGATATAACTTTAAGCGCGTTTGTCCCTATCGATCCGGTCGACCCAAGTATAACGACTCTCTTTTTCATTGTTTTATCAGCACCACAATATAAAAATAGAAAATAGGGGTTGTGAAGAGCAGGCTATCGATAAGATCCAGCATGCCGCCGAAACCCGGTAATATACCGCCCGAGTCTTTTACTCCGCAATCCCTTTTCAGAAGCGACTCCGCCAGATCGCCGACCTGAGCAAGTATCCCCAGAAGAGCACCCAACACTACCAGATGTCCATATGGAAAATGCGGAAGAAAACTCTTAGAAGCTACCGCGCTCATTATGCTGAATGCCAGCCCGCCTACGGTGCCCTCTATTGTCTTGTGCGGACTTATCCTGGGGATAAGGCTATGTTTGCCTAGCGCATTCCCTACAAGATAGGCGCCCACATCGCCCATTTTGGTCACAAGGACCAGGAAGGCCACCAGCAATGCACCGTTGGGTAAAAATTTAAGTTTTATAAAAAACGAGAAAAACCATCCGATGTAAAGAAGTCCGAAGAGCGTTATGGCAATACTCGCCAAGGCCTGAGAGCTGTCACGTCGTGTGAATTGAAGGACAAAAATGAACATACATGCTATGACTATAAAGAAAGGTTCGAGAGTAAAATATCCTTCTCCGCCCATCTGAAAATTTATTATAAGAGGAACGCACATCCCAATGGCGACTCCGATATACTTGTAAACAAATATGCCCTTCTTTTCCACTAGGCTGAAAAACTCAACAAGCGCTATGCCTATCATCACAGAAGCCAGGAGCGAAAAAACCCAGTTAGGGGACAGGAATACAACAGTTCCCACCAGCGCCAGGACAAGACCGCTGGTCGATATTCTTTTTGCAAGGCTCATATTATCCGCCAAACCGCCTCTCCCTTCTTTGATATTCCAGAACAGCTTTTTTGAAATCTCCCTTTCTGAAGTCGGGCCACATCTTTTTCACTATATAAAGTTCGGAGTAAGCTATCTGCCAGAGCAGAAAATTCGAAACCCGGCATTCACCGGAAGTACGTATAACCATATCGGGATCCGGTAGGTCTTTCGTATAAAGATATCCCGAGAATAATTTCTCATCGATCTTTTGCGGATCAATTTTCCCAGCTACGACATCCTCAGCAATTCTTTTTACTGCACGCACTATCTCAGGCCTGCTTCCGTAATTAAGTGCAAGATTCAATATCAGCCCGGAATTGGCCGCAGTAGATGCCATGACCTTTTCTATCATGTTGCGCGTAGTCTCGGGGAGTCCTTCAATATCGCCTGTCACAAAAAATTTTATATTATTCTTATTAAGCTTTTCTTCTTCCCTATCCAGATAATCCTCGAGCAGAGCAAAGAGAGCATGCACCTCGTCTTTCGGCCTTTTCCAATTCTCCGTGGAGAAGGTATACAAAGTAAGCACCCGGACACCAAATTCCCTGGCAGCCTCTATCGCATGCTGGACACTGGTCGCTCCGGCTTTATGGCCTGCTATCTTCGGCAGATGACGCGCTTTTGCCCACCGGCCATTGCCATCCATTATTATCGCAATGTGCTGAGGAATGTTTTGTTCTTTTGTCATTTTGATTTTCTATCCGCCACCATTGCTAAATAACGATGGGGGATTTATTATATCCCCCATCGTCTGAAATCACATATTTACCAGCACTAGAGAAGCAGCCTTATTTGACCGACTCCTCGCCCTGCGGAGCTTTTGACTCTTCCGCGGCCTTAGCTTCTTCAGATACTTTTGTCTGTGCTTCTTCGTAAGATTTTTTCGTTATCTCTTTGGGGAGAATAATGATCTCAACACGGCGGTTTCTCGATCTGCCTGCCTTAGTATCGTTGGTATCGATCGGCTTATACTCGCCGTATCCTATAGCAGAAAGCCTCTGCGGAGTAATGCCTTTTCCTATGAGGTAATGGAGAACATTGGTTGCGCGCGCTGAAGAAAGTTCCCAGTTAGACTTCCAGCCCGAATGCTTTATAGGCACTGTATCGGTATGCCCTTCCACTCCTACATCTCTACCGGACGCCTCTTCATTCAAAACGCTCGCTATCTTATCCAGGACAGGGTAGGCATTCTTCTTCAGCTTAGCTTTGCCGGAATCGAAAAGTATGTCGTTTGCCATTGTTATGACAAGGCCTCGGCTGGTCTGCTCGAGAAGGATCTGTTTGTCGGCTATCTCTTTTGCAAGCCTGTCCTCGAGAGTCTTTTTAGCCATTTCAAGCTCTTCAAGCTGGCTCGTCAGCTGTTTTATTTTACGTTCCTGTTCGGGTTTTCCTTTGTAGAAATTTAACGCACAGCCAGTCATAGACGTTGTAAAAATCACAGCCAAAACTAATGCCAATACCCTTTTCATTTGAAGCCCCTCCTGTTTGTTTTTTAATCCTATCACCCGACCCATTTAAAGTCAAGCGAAACTGTTAAGAATCTTTCGAAAAAGTTTGTTTCCTGTCACAACCTACAGATATCAATACTATCTTTGTTTTTAATAAATCCTGCATCCTCTTAAGATAGTTTTTAGCGTTTTTGGGAAGCTTACGATAAGATGTTACTTTGGTAGTATCTTCTTTCCAGCCTGGCAGCTCCTCATATACCGGCTCGCACCCTGCCAGCACCCTGCCATTGGTCGGAAAATGATCATAAGCTTTGCCGTCAAACCTATACGAAGTACATATCTTTATAGACTCCAACTCGTCCAGAACATCCAATTTTGTGACAACTATCTCATCAATGCCGTTAACCATTACCGCATGTTTGGCTATAACGCTGTCAAACCATCCGCACCTTCTTGGGCGGCCTGTAGTCGCACCAAATTCTTTACCTTTTTTTCTGATCTGCTCCATCAGGTCCTTGCCAAACTCTGTGGGGAACGGCCCTTCACCGACCCTGGTCGTATAAGCCTTTACCACACCGACGACCTTACCTATCTTTGTCGGTCCCACACCCGTCCCTGTTGAAGCTCCTCCGGCAGTAGAGTTTGACGATGTCACAAATGGATACGTCCCGTGGTCAACATCAAGAAGCGTGCCCTGAGCTCCTTCAAACAGCACACGCTTATTCTTTTTTATCGCTTCATTCAGCAAAACCGTAGTATTGCATACATACTTCCCGATCTCTTTGGCATAGGCTGAATATTCTTTATATAACTCATTAAATGAAAATCCGGGAACTCCATATATCTTATCAAGGATTGCGTTTTTCTCATCAAGATTAGCCAGCAGCTTTTCTTTTAATACGACAGGGTCGAGCAGGTCCGCCATTCTTATGCCGGACCGCGCCACTTTGTCCGAATAACATGGGCCTATACCTTTTTTGGTAGTGCCTATCTTTTTAAGTTTCTGCTCTTTCAGCTCATCAAGCTTTTTATGGTAAGGAAAAATTACGTGCGCGCTTTCACTTATAAAAAGCCTGCCATCGACATCGATGTCCCTGGACTTCAGCATGCTTATCTCGTCGAGAAGAGCCTTCGGGTCTACCACAACGCCGTTGCCTATAACGCATATTTTGCGCTCATGAAGTATTCCTGAGGGGATCAGATGAAGTATGAATTCGGCGTCATCTATAACAACTGTATGACCTGCATTATTGCCGCCCTGGTATCTGACGACAAAATCAACCTTCCGGGTAAATATATCGATAACCTTACCTTTACCTTCATCGCCCCACTGTGCACCCAATATTACCATATTTGACATATATCTCTATCTCCTCGTAGTCGTTGAAGGCGGCGTCTTTGGCAGCTGAGTTACTGTAGGCGGAGTAGCAGGTGCTTTCGGAATCTTCGGTACCGGAGAAACTTGGCTTGTCTGACGGGAAAGCCGTTCAGCACGGCTCATCGCTTCAAGTTGTTTATTGATTCTTTCGGTTCTTAGGCGGACTGCGTCATTGCTGACCCTCGCATAAAGTTTGGACAATAACTCTTTGTCAAGGTCTTCTATTTTCTTACCCTGATATACATAAAAAATATTTCCGGCCGCATCCTTACTTCTGCTCAGACCCTGGACTAGATCTACTATTTCCGGAAAGCGGTCCAGGTTATTTTTTATGCGTGAAATAAAATCTTCCTTGGTAAAGTCTTTTCTGGTTTTTTTTACTTTGACAGCCCCCTCCTTAGAAGGAACCTTTTCGGCGCAAACCGCCATCGACGCAAAACTTACAGCCAAAAGCAGCGCAATCACTACCACTCTAATATTCGGCATTAAATTTCCTACGGCGTCATCGTAAATATTTTACGCGCCTGTTCTGGGTATTTCGCGATAAAAAGCAGTTCGTCTTCGGTAAGCGGCTGCTGTGTGTGAACGTTGGCATACCTGACAAGCTCTAATATCTTAGTCGCTTCCTTCTCATCCTTAAATTTCACTTCAAGCTTATCGTAAACATTCCTGAAGCCCTTTATGCCGCTATACTCACCTGCGGTGATCTGCCTGCCGGTATCTATTATCTCCGGCTCTCCGCGGCCTAATTCCTCAAAATCATACAACTCATAATTGCGCCTGGCTTTTAACGCACCATCAGCATGTATACCGGATTCATGCGCAAAAGCATTGGCTCCCACGGCAGGTTGATTGATCGGTATGGGCACCCCGAAAGCGTATGAACCATATTTCGCTATCTTCCATGCGTGCGAAAGCTTAACCCGCTCATCAAGAATATATTTACCGCTAAACCCGCTCGAGTATTTAATCGCTAAAATTACGCTGACGAGATCCGCGTTTCCAGCTCTCTCGCCCATCCCATTTACCGTAGTATTGATATAAGCGTCTACGCCGGCGTCAATAGCAGCCTTAGCGCCTGCCACGGAACACGCCACCACCATACCGAGATCGTTATGGCAGTGTAATTCTACCGGCAGCTTAACCTCTTCGGCGAGCATCTTCACCCGATCGTAAATAGTGAATGGGTCGTCGTAACCGAGAGTATCGCAGTATCTTATGCGTTCAGCTCCGGCCTTCTTGGCAGCCCGCGCAAATTTTATCAGATAATCTATGCGGGTCCTTGACGCATCCTCGGCGTTAACTCCCACATACTTAACTCCCAGCTTGCGGGCGGTCTGGACAGCCTCAACCATCTCTCTTATAACATCTTCTTTTGTGTATTTACCCTGAAATTTACCCTGTATCATCTGGTCGGATGTTGATATGGATAAATTAAGATTCTCGACCTTCGTCATCTTACAGGCCTTTTCAACATCTTCCTTAATAGCCCTGATCCATCCGCTAAGCATGATCGGCTTCAAAGCACCCATCTTAACAAGCTCAAGGTTGGCATTCAGATAATTTGTCTCATGCCGCGTCACGGGAAAACCAAATTCTGATTGCGAAATACCCATATCGTTAAGATATATATTTATCATTGTCTTCTGAAGCTTCGCAAGCCCGAGCCTTGAAGTCTGGACGCCATCCCGGTTTGTAACATCAACTATATAGATCTTGTTTTGTCTTGCCATGCTGTTTTCCTTGGTTTATAGTTTGACTAATTTTAGCTCATAGACGTTCTTTGAGCTCTTTATCTCGTCCAGGATCTTCTTCGGGACATCGCTGTCTACATTCCATACGCTGACAGCTTTACCGCCTTTTTCATCCCTTCCGAATGACACACTTGCGATATTTATTTTATTTTTACCTAAGATCGTACCTATGTGCCCGATGATTCCGGGCACGTCTTTATTGAACACCATCAGTAAGTTGCCTTCAGGGACAACATCTACGTAGAAATCATTGATCTTAACTATTCTGGGATCTACTTTTGTAAATAAAGTTCCCAGTATTGAACTCGTGGTCTTGTCGGTCTCGACTTCGACCAGAATGAGGCTGGCGAAATCACGTATCTCTGCCGTTTTTGACTCAACAACTGTTATGCCGCGCTCTTTCGCTATAACAAGCGCATTCACAAAGTTGACAGTATCCTGAAGTATAGGCGTCAGCATGCCTTTTACTATTGTAGCTGTAAACGGAGATAAGTCATACTTAAGAAGATCCCCTACATATTTGATTTTAACCTTTTTTATATGTCCGTCAACGAGCTGCGCCTGTATAGATCCGATATTCTCGGCAAGCTTAAGATAAGGCTCTAAAACCTTATACATTTCCGGATCCACGCAAGGAACGTTAACCGCATTCTTTACACCACGGCCTAATAACATATCGCGGACAGTATTCGCAACATCTATGGCCACATTCATCTGAGCTTCTTCTGTAGAAGCACCCAGATGCGGAGTAAGGACCACCTTATCAAGCTTACAAAGCTTGGAACTTTTAGGCGGCTCCTGTTCAAAGACGTCAAAAGCAGCGCCCGCAACTTTACCTGCTTCTATAGCTTTGACAAGCGCCTCTTCGTCTATAATGCCGCCCCTAGCGCAGTTGACAAGCCTGACATTCTTCTTCATGATGGCAAATTCTTTGTCGGATATCATATGCCTGGTTTCGTCTGTAAGGGGCGTATGGACCGTAATATAGTCGGCGTTCTTATATATAGTCTTCAGATCTACGAGCTCGATACCCAGCTCTTTGGCTCTATCTGCAGACAGAAAAGGATCGTACGCCAGAACCTTCATCCCAAAACTTAAAGCCCTCTTGGCCACTTCCGTCCCTATCCTGCCAAGCCCCACTATCCCGAGCGTCTTTCCATAAACCTCAACACCCATGAATTTCTTCCTCTCCCACTCGCCTTTCTTCACAGAAAAGTCCGCCTGAGGAATGCTGCGTGAAAGCGCAAGCAGCATTGAGAATGTATGCTCCGCTGTCGATATGGTATTACCGGCGGGCGTGTTTACTACTATAATGCCCTTCTTTGAGGCCGCCTCAACATCAACGTTATCCAGACCAACACCTGCCCTGCCTATTATTTTAAGCTTGTCGGCCACTGCTATGACATCTTTTGTAACTTTAGTTGCGCTGCGGACAAGGAGAGCATCGTAATCCTTTATAACTTTCTTGAGCTCGTCCGGCGTCAGCTTTGTATTGACTTCTACCTTAAACTCTTTTTCTTTTTCCAGGATCTCGACTGCCTCTTTCGACAGCGAATCGCTTATAAGTACTTTGAATGACATCGCTTACCTCTCCTCTGAAGTTTATTAGTTACGCCAATATTTTTTTCGCAGTTTCGACTCCGCTGCCTTTTTTAAATTTATATCCGAGCTTTTCGAGTGCCTCTTCGAGAGCCTTTAGAGATTCTATAGTATGTTCAATATCTATACCGCCCATATGAGCGCCTCTGAATATCTTGCCCTTCAGAGCATCCTGACCTCCGGCAAACGTAACGCCGTATTCAGTTTTGAGCAGCTTTATTATATCATCAGCATCAATACCTGCCGGAGCATTCACGCCCGTAACCGCAGATGACGGACGGCGGGAAAATATGCTAAGTCCTATAGCCTTGCAGGCCTGACGGAAAGCTTCGGCCATTTTTTCATGCTCAGCTATAACGTTGTCCACGCCTTTTTTATTAATCGTCTCTACAGCTTTTCTTAATCCTATGACAAGTGTCAGAGCAGATGTAAACGGCGTATCGGTATTATCATAAGCCTTTTTGTATTTCTTAAAACTAAAATAGAATTTTGGAAGCTTTGATTCCTCCACAGCCTTCCACGCCTTCTGGCTGACGGAACAGAATGCCAATCCGGGCGGTATCATCAAACCCTTCTGAGAACCGCAGATAGCTATATCTACTCCCCAGGCATCATTTTCAAACTTGTCAGCGCCCAGCCCGCTTATAACGTCAACTACAAATAAAGCGTTTGTAGACCTGACAACTTCACCTATAGCTTTGATATCATAAGCTGTGGCAGTCGATGTTTCGCAAAGAGTCGTATAAACACCTTTAACCCCGGGATTCTTTTTAAGAAGCTCTTTAATGGCTGCCGGCTCCGGCGCATTTCCCCATTCGACATCTAGAGGTATAACTTCTATGCCATATGCCTTAGCAATGTCGCCAAACCTTTCTCCGAATTTACCGCCGCGAACCACTATGATTTTATCCGCAGGAGAAAGAACGTTCACTATCGATGCCTCCATAGCTCCCGTTCCGCTGGAAGTAAAAGTAAAGAGATCGCCGGAGGTTTTGAATATCTTTCTTAATCCTTCGGTAGCGTCCTTGAATATGGCCTGATATTCCTTAGTCCGATGATGTATCATCGGTTTCGCCATTTCATTTCTTATCTCTTCCGGAACTGGTGTGGGCCCTGGCGTCATCAAATAGTGTTTCTTCATCTTGCGTCTCCTTCGTCTGAAGCTATTTTTTCTTTGCTATATTAGTAATTACCTCGTCAACTATCCCATACGCCTTAGCTTCTTCGGCAGACATGAAATGGTCTCTGTCGGTATCTTTCTTTATCTTATCCAATGACTGCTTGGTATGCTTCGACAAGATCTCTTCCAGCTTTTCGCGCATACGCAGTATCTCTTTAGCATGAATACTTATATCGGTAGCCTGTCCCTCAAATCCGCCCCACGGCTGATGTATCATTATACGAGCGTGCGGAAGAGCGTAGCGCTTTCCTTCCGTACCAGCTGCAAGAAGAACCGCGCCCATACTGGACGCCTGCCCTACGCAATACGTATTAACATCCGGTTTCACAAACTGGATCGTGTCGTAAATAGCTAAACCACTCGTCACAGATCCGCCCGGCGTGTTTATATAAATATTTATATCCTTTGCCGGATCTTCCATCTGTAAAAATAATAACTGAGCTATAATGAGATTTGAAACTACGTCATCTATGGGGGTGCCTATAAAAATTATCCTGTCCTTAAGAAGGCGTGAGTATATGTCATACGCCCGCTCAGATCTTCCTGTGCTCTCTATTACCATAGGAACCAGCATACTCATAATAGCTCCTTTCTAATCTTTCTCGGTTATCTCTGCGTTCTTCAGAAGAAACTGAATAACTTTTCCTTCCCTGATCTTATCTTTCAGGTCGTCAGTCATGTCTTCTTTTTCGTAATAAGCGCGGACTTCATCCTCGCCCTTACCTGCCTGGGCAGATATGACCTTATACGCATCATTAAGGTCTGCATCCGTCGCCTCAATCTTCTCCTGCCTAGCTATATCTTCCAGAATGAATAACAGCCTAACCTTCCGGGCAGCTTCATTCTTAAATTTCTCCTTCAACTCATTGTCTTTCTTATCAAGATCTTCTTTTTTGAATCCTTTCTCAACCAGATGCCTCTTTGCATCTTCAACCATATAATCAAGCTGTCTTGCCACAAAGCTCGGCGGAACAGAAAAAACGTTATCGTCTATAATCTTATTAAGGACCTGGTTCTCGGCGTCAATTTCAGCATTAGCCTTTTCCCGCTCCTCGAGTTCTTTAGATATTTCTTCTTTCAGCGCAGCTAAATTCTCTTTACCAAATATCTTTGCAAATTCATCGTTCAGCTCCGGCAGCTCCCGTCTCTTTATTTCCTTAGCCTTTATATGATATTTTGCAAGCTTCCCTGCGAGGGTTTTATCGGGGTGCTTTTCCGGGAAATTTGCCTCTATATCACGCTCCTCGCCCTTTGTCATACCGACCATCTTTTCGGTAAGCCCGGGAACGAGCGAATCTTTGTCCAGGAACATCCATAAATTCTCCCTGGTCTTATGAACTGGCTTTCCGCCTATAGAACAGTCCATATCGCTGACAACATACTCACCCATCTGGACCGGCCTGTCTTCGACAGAAACATACTTGGCATTCATTTCGCGCAGGTTATCGAGCATCTTTTTCACATCATCATCAGAAACCTTGGGGCGCTTTTTGCTGACCTTTATGCCTTTATAGCTCTTCAATTTAAATTCCGGCCTGGTATTTACTTTTGCCTTAAAAGAAAGCTTATCTTCGCTCTCGAAATTTACATCGCTTATATCCGGCATACCTACAGGCGATATTTTATGTTCGAGGATCGCGCTTCTGTAGGCTTCAGGGACAAGGCGTTTTAAAACCTCTTCCTTCGCATTCTTTTCGTAATGTTTTTTTACCAGTTCCTTCGGGGCTTTTCCCGTCCTGAAACCCGGGATATTGGCATACTTGGTTAACTCAGCATACACTTCGTCAAAAGCTTTTCCGATCTCTTCCTTCGGAACATTTATTTCTAAAAGCGAAGTGCAGTCTTCAACGGTTTTTATCTTCGATTTCACAACGTCTCCTTGTTATTAAATGGTTTTTGAGAAAAAGATTATATCATAAATACGGGAGAATTTACATCGTAAATTTTTCACCCAGATATAATTCGCGCGCTTTGGGACTTGATATAAGATCCTCTTTGGAACCGGCTATCAGTATCTTGCCGCCGGCCATAAGGTAGGAACGATCCGTTATAGTAAGGGTCTCTCTCACGTTATGATCAGTCAGCAATATCCCCAGACCTTTATCTCTTAAGTCTTTTATTATTTCCTGGCACTCCGCAACGGCTATAGGGTCTATGCCACTAAATGGCTCATCAAGAAGTATGAATAAAGGGTTCGTAACAAGTGCACGGGTTATCTCTACACGTCTCTTCTCTCCGCCCGATAGCGTATAAGCTTTATGTTTTCTCAGATGCGCTATTTTAAGCTCATTGAGAAGCTCGTCACACCGTCTCTTCCTCTCGCGAGGACAGAAGCCTAAAGTCTCAAGAACAGCCATTATATTCTCTTCTACGGTAAGTTTTCTGAATATAGACGGCTCCTGTGAAAGATAGCCTATCCCGCAGCGAGCCCTGGCATGAAGCGGCATTCCGGTAATATCACGCTTATCAAAAACTATCTTGCCCATATCAGGCTTCACAATACCGGTGATCATGTAAAAAGTGGTAGTCTTGCCAGCACCATTCGGACCGAGAAGCCCGACGATCTCACCGCGCTTTACATTTATATCTACGGAATTAACTACAGTTCTGTGGCCGTATTTTTTTATAAGGCCTGTTGTCTCTAGTAGGTGCACGCATGCCTCACTTTTTGGAACTGCCGAACACATCCATTTCGGACCCGCCCTCCTGATATATAACCAGTTTAGGCTGTCCGGTTAAAACGATCTTTTTTTCTGCTTCGATATATGTGGCCTTATCACTGTATGTGATATTTTCTCCGCGCTTTATCTTAACATTGCCTTCCGCAACTATCGTCTTCACGGTTTTCGATGAGGAATCAAGGTATATGGTAAGCCTGTCGGCATCGATAGTGCCTTCGTCGTTGATGACATGGACGTTCTTATTGAAGTATCCTTCATTCTTCTCGTAATTAAACTCTACTTCGGCGTCACAAGTAATGATCGTCCTGCTCTTCTTGGACTTATCTGCGGCGCCAAACGGGATCTCTTTAGACTTTGCGGCATCTTTCGACGAAACCGGCAATGACATAAAATCTGCCGCACTGCCCTTAGTATTCTCGATGACAGCCTTTACGTTCTGTTCAAGACGCACATTGTTTTTTGACTTATCATACATTCCTGCATCGGCAGTTATGGTCGCTTTAGCGTCTTTGCCGTAAGTGCCGGCCGTTACATTGTTCAGCCTTACCTTGTCTTCAGTGAGGGACTCGGCAGACTGCCCCTTGACATCCCATTTCTTCGACCCATCGTCGGCAAGTCCTTCGAGATCAAAAGCCATAACCTGATGTTTTACAGGGTCGATATTATTGGAAATGCCGGCAGACGAAGCTTGAGCGTTAACGGTAGAATTGGCCGTTGAATTATTCGGCTCTGCAGCCTGCGCGACCGATCCGCCCTTAGAACAGCCCATAACCCCCAGCATCAATACTGCTGCCAGAATTAATATGAAATTTTTCATTGTTTTTTTGTCTTCCATCTCCGATGCATCCACACCCATTGATCAGGATATTTTCTCACATAAGATTCTACCACATTCGACCATTTCTGGGTATTGGAAATTAGATCCGCTTCTTTGTTGCCTGTATCGGCCAATTCAACCGGCTCTTCTATAGCTATTGTGTGCCAATCGCCTTCCCTGATAATAAATACCGGTAGAAGGACAGCGCCGCTCGCTCTGGCAAGCACCACAGGTCCGCTGGGCGTATATGCCTGATGACCGAAGAAGTTAACAAACACGCCGTCAACCGAATCGACATCCTGGTCTGCAACTATCCCGACTATCCAATTCTGCTTAAGCGTCCTGAGCATTTTTCTGGGAGATTCATCGCGGTATATGACTTCAACATCGCGCGATCTGCGCAGCTTATTGAGAAAATCGTCGTACTTCTTAAAATATATCCTCCTGCCGATCGTAACGCCGGGACAGTTATTTTCGCGCAAAGCCGCCGCCATAAGCTCCCAGCTTCCGAAGTGAGCTGTAAGGACTATTATACCTTTGCCCTTCTCGTATGCCTTGTCCAGCCTTTCACGGTTCCTGAACCTGACAAATTTATCCATCCTTGCTTTATTGAACTTAGGCAGGTTTACCAGCTCGACAGCATTCTTGCCCAGGTTCTGGAACACACGTTTCGCGATATCTTCAAGCTCCTTATCAGATTTTTCATTGCCGAACGCTGTCTTAAGGTTTTCTATGGTAAGGTTCCTGTAACGCGGAAGGATGTAAAATACGAAAGATCCCACACCGGATGCTATGGCAAGACCTACTTTAAGCGGAATTATGGTAAAGACAAACGCAACCGCCCGGCCTATATAATAAATGAAATAACGCCTTAATTTAAATTTCATAGAGATACAATATATAATAGCGGTGGGGCTTTGTCAATAAGTCTTGGGGTAAAATTTTTCCTCGTCAATAATCCTCGGGAAATCGCAGGCTAACTTGCTTAATTCGCTTACTTAAAATATTTGGATGTAACGAGATCCCACTTGTCCTGGGATTTGAGGATGAGATCGCAGATCTCGCGGACAGCGCCGCGGCCGCCTTTATTCACAGTGGTAAAATGGGCTGATTTTTTAACTTCTTCGACCGCGTTTGGAACAGCCACTGCCAATCCGACACGTTTTAATACCGGAATATCTATAAGGTCATCACCTATAAAACAGATCTCCTCCGGCCGGACACCGAAACGCTTCAAGACATCGTTAAAAGGGGTTAGTTTGTCCATAAAACCCTGGTAAGCTTTGACTACTTTAAGATCACGCGCCCTATGTTTTACTATCTTTGATTTTTTTGCGGTTATGATTATGGTTTTAATATCGGCCCTGCGCAGGAGAGTTATGCCGAAACCGTCCTGCACGTCAAAAAATTTCAGCTCTTCGCCATAGCCGCTATATACTATACGCCCGTCGGTCATAACGCCGTCTATATCGACGATGAGTATTTTTACATTTTTCAGTTTTTCAATAATTTCCGGCTGAATCATACGAGACCTGCTTTTAATAGATCCTGGACATCCAGTAAACCTATGGGCCGCTTTTTATCATCGACCACCGGAAGCTCGTCTATCCTTTTTGAGCGCAGGATATCAAACGCTTCTGCAGCCAATTTTTCTTTCTTTATATAAGTCGGATTTTTTGTCATGACGTCTTTGACTTTTTTCTCGATTAAGCGCGGGTCGCTTTCGACATGCCGCCTCAGGTCACCATCTGTAAATATCCCGACCAGCCTCTTCTTAGAATCAACAACGCTTGCTGACCCCGCACGGGCTTTAGTTATCATAACGAGCACTTTTTTTACTGGAGTATTCTCATCCACCACCGGATTGTCGGAACCTTTTCTCATGATGTCAGCCACTTTAAGTATAAGGCGCTTGCCTAAAATACCACCAGGGTGAAATAACGCAAAATCTTTTTCCTTAAAACCTTTCTTTTCCAGAAGAGCAACCGCGATAGCGTCTCCCATCGCAAGCATCACCGTAGTAGAAGTAGTCGGAGCCAGACCAAGCGAACACGCCTCCCTCTTTACCGAAACGTCGATAGCATGATCTGCGAATTTTCCGAGAGTTGACTTGACGTTGCCTGTCATCGCTACAAGCTTAGCGCCGATCTTCTTTATTATCGGCAGAAGCTTAACAACCTCTTCTGTTTCGCCGCTATTTGAAAGTGCTATTATGAGATCGTCTTTTGTGACACGGCCAAGATCGCCGTGGAGAGCCTCTGCCGGATGCAGATAAAGAGACGGCGTACCGGTAGACGACATCGTGGCAGAGATCTTCTGAGCTATAAAACCGGGTTTACCCATGCCGGTAATGATGACCCGCCCCTTAGTCCGGCAGATGACATTTATTATATCGTCAAAATCGGCACCAACCCTGCCAATAAGGCTCGTAAGCGCATCGCGCTCTATTTTCAAAACTTCTTTTGCTATATTTTTCGACATATGTTTTAGATTACTTTGCGGCTTTCTCTATCTTTTTCAATTTTATGAGAATACTTTCAAGGTCTTTCAGTTTGATCATGTTCGGGCCATCGCTAAGCGCTCTGGCAGGATCTTCATGAACTTCAACAAATATACCATTAGCTCCGCATGCGATCGCCGCAGAGGAAAGATAAGGGACAAACCGGCTCTCCCCGCCCGACTTATTGCCCATGCCGCCCGGCATCTGGACGGAATGCGTCGCATCATATATGACAGGGTAACCGGATTCTTTCATTATAAGTATGGCCCTGAAATCGCTCACTAAATTATTATATCCAAAACTCACACCCCGCTCGGTCAGTATGATATTTTTGTTCCCTATAGATTCTATTTTCTTTATTACATTGTTCATATCCCATGGGGCGAGAAACTGCCCCTTCTTTATATTCACCGCCTTGCCCGTCTGGGCAGCGGCCAGGATAAGATCTGTCTGGCGCGAAAGAAAAGCCGGTATCTGAATAACATCGAGAACTTTTGCAGCTTCCTTTATATCTGCCTTGCAGTGGACATCGGATAATATCGGCAGATTAAGCTCTTCCTTAACTCTGTTAAGTATGGCCAGGCCCTTCTTAAGCCCCGGGCCGCGGAAAGAATCTACAGAAGTCCTGTTAGCCTTGTCGTAGCTCGACTTATAGATAAACGGAATGCCAAGCCTGCCTGCGATCGTCTTAAGAGCTTTGGCATGGCGCATAACGCTCGCTTCGGATTCTATAACGCAGGGCCCTGCGATCAGAACAAACGGGTTGTTCCCGCCTATCTTTATCCTGCCAACCTTGATCTCTTTCACTACTATTTCTCTCTTTCCTTTAGTAAGGCTATCTCTGCCCTCTTAAGATCTTCAGGCCTGTCGATACCTATCGTATCGAGCTTTGTCTCAACTATTTTTATCTTGTATCCGTTCTCAATAACCCTTAACTGTTCAAGTTTTTCAGCATTCTCAAGCGCTGACTTCGGGAGATTCCTGAAAGTGAAAAGAAAATCTTTCGTAAAAGCATAAAGGCCTATGTGCTTATAATATGTGGGGCGTTTCGATTCATCGACCTCACTTGTCCTGTTGTAAGGTATAGCATAGCGGGAAAAGTATATAGCGTAACCGTTCTTATCGACGATGGCTTTGACAACGTTGGAATTCGTAAGCTCCGCGTCATCTTCTATTTTTTTGATAACCGTTGCCATCTGGGCTTCTTTATCGCTTTGAAGTGCGATAACAAGCGAATCTATTATGATAGGTTTAATGAGAGGCTCGTCACCCTGAATATTAACAGCAATATCAACATCGAGCGGGTTAACAACTTCGGCGAGCCTGTCCGTACCCGACGGCTGGTCGGGAGATGTGTAAACAGCCTTACCGCCGAAACCTTCCACCACTTTCATTATACGCTCATCATCGCACGCAACTATAAGCTCGTCGAGCGTCTTTGCCTTTTTCGCATTTTCCCAGACATGCTGTATTACAGGTTTTCCTAAAAGGTTAGCCAAAACCTTACCTTCGAACCTTGTCGCACCCCATCGCGCCGGTATGACTCCTATCACTTTCACTGTTTTTGCTCCTTTTAAGTTATTGCTTTTTGTCCAGTTCTTTACGGATCCTGTTAAGAAGCTCGTCGGGACCTACAACTGCTATACCAACCTTACCTACCACTATTCCGCCTGCGCAGTTCGCAATATACGCAGACATTATAGGATCTGCACCTGCGGCAAGAGAAAGAGTATAGCTGGCAATAACTGTATCGCCTGCGCCGGAGACATCAAATACTTCCTGCGCCACTGTAGGGATATGCTTCATAGGTTTAGCCTTCTGGAAAACTGCCATACCGTTCTCGCCGAGAGTTATCAGGGCTATTTTACAATTCAATTTCCTCAGAAGCTCCTGCCCCGCTTTGATCAGGGTAGCTTCGTCTTTTATCTGGAAACCTACAGCCTTTGAGGCTTCGTGGTTATTCGGAGTGATTACGCTTATTCCTCTATAATATTTAAAATGCTCTTCTTTCGGGTCGACCGATATTATCTTATTATGTTTCTTGGCTATTGGGACAACTTTACTGAGCAAGGCTGACGTTATAACACCTTTGCCATAGTCCTCTATTATTACAGCGTCGACATCTTTTATTATCTGCTCAACCTGCATAACCATCTTCGCCACTATGTTGGCACTCAGCGGATCGATTCTCTCCTTATCGATCCTCACCACCTGCTGGTGCTGCGCAACAACGCGTGTCTTAAGGATCGTCGGCCTCGAATCGTCGGTCACTATCCCTGCGGTATTTATACCCTTCTGCTCAAGTTCGCCTTTAAGGATAGCCCCTCTCTCATCATCGCCCACTACACCGACGAGATGAACGCTTGCGCCAAGAGAGCGCAGATTGTTCGCGACATTTGAAGCGCCGCCCGGCATAAAACTTTCTTTTTTAACCCAGACTACAGGTACCGGGGCCTCAGGAGATATCCTGGAAACATCACCCCATAAAAATTCATCAAGTATAAGGTCGCCTATCACCAGCACTCTGGCATTTTTAAAATTTGAGACTTTCTCTTTTATTTTGTTAAAATTTACGTTATGCATATTTTATATCTTCTCTATTATTGAACGATAAAGCAGCGGGAACATTATTTCGTGATGGCCGATAATATTATAACCCTTCCCGCCGGAAGAGGTCGGCCGCGACAATATATTCTGATAAGGCCTGTACTGACTTATCATGTCAAAATTTGCGGTTGTAAATATGTTCGCTTTGTATCCGAGATTTCTCGCAACGGTTAAGGCTTTCAGGAAAACTTCCGGCAATATTACAGCCGATCCGAAATTTACGGCCACGCCGTTATCGAGAGAGCCGACGCTATAAATAAAATTCCTGAAGTCGAGAAGCGACCCTTCGCCTATCGCCTCACCGTTGGCAGACGGATGCTGATGTATTATGTCAGTCCCTATAGCCACATGCACAGTTACAGGAACGCCGAGCTCATATCCGTTGGCAAGTATGCTTAAGTCTCTGTGAGGTTTCTTCGTCTTTACTATTTCACCTCCGAGCGCCTCGCCTATACCGATACCCTTCTGGAAGCCTTTGTTTATAGCCCCGTTTATGAAAGAGGCCGTTTCTTTTGCCATACCAAATGAACCGTCAAGGATACCCTCTCCGACATCTTCACTTGTCCTGCCTATCATGGCTATTTCGGTATCATGGATTATGCCAGCGCCGTTAAGCGCAACCGCTTTTATCACACCCCGCTTCATAAGGTCGATAACCAGCGGAGAGAGCCCGCACTTTATGACATGCGCACCCATCATCAGTATGACCATCTTGTCGCCGTTATAAGCATTTACAATTTTATCGACGAGAAACCGCAGATTCTGGCTCGCCAGAACATCCGGGAGCGAATTATAAAATTCCTTGAACGAAGCGCCTTTTTTGCCGGGTTTGGCAAAATTCTGTATAGATACTTTGCACTTCCTGGCATTAAGCGGTATGGTCTTTATTTTTGTAAGATCAACTCTCTGTCTTTTCATATCATTTCCTTTGAAGCGCATATTTTAGCATGAAGTCAGCAAGATATGCTACTCTTTTTTGCTCCTCTTAAGCTCACCATGGATGTCCATTTCAACTACTTCTTCCAACTTAACATCAAATATTACAAATTTCTCGCTTATGAGTATCTCAAATGTTTCATGAGTAGGATTACCCCGGACCTCATCTATTATATGCTGCGTTGTAAGGCGCACCTCTCTGTCCGTCATCTCCTGCCGCATCTTGTCATAAAGCTTACCGCGCGATATTATCTTAACCGTTCCGTTCAGCTGATAACCTTTAAGCGTCCTTGTATCTGTAAGCGACATCGATATCTTCGGATTGACTTTAAGGTTCTTCCATGTCTTTCCTATCGTATAATCTACAAGATAGACGTGATTGTTTTCCACCTTTAGAACAAATTTCGGAGCGGCATTAGGCCGTCCGTTAAAATCACACGTGGCAACGCTTATAAACTCTCTTTTATCAAGCAGGTCCGACAGTTCTTTAGGCAGCATTGAACCCTCCCGAGTCCGGCTTTACACGCTATACATTAAAACGGATGTTCATTATATCTCCGTCTTCCACTATATAATCTTTACCTTTCAGATAAAATTTACCCGCTTCTTTCAGCTTATCTTCTCCGCCCAGCGCTATAAGGTCGGCATACTTCATCGTCTCAGCCCTGATAAAACCTTTCTGAAGATCAGAATGTATGGCTCCGGCTGCTTCGGGGGCGCTCGACCCTTTCCTTATAAGCCACTGACGGACCTCGTCTTCTCCGACAGTAAAGAAAGATATAAGGTTCAGCGCTTTTATGCAAACCCTGGTAAGTAAATTTATTGCGGGCTCCTCTATGCCAAGCGCACCCAAGAATTCCTTCTTCTCTTCGTCCGATCCGAGGCCCGCTATCTCCGCCTCAACCTTTGCCGATACCTGCATAACATCTATCCTGATAGGCGCCAGCTCGGACTTAAGCTGGTTCAGTTCTTTGGTATCTTTAAGACTGTCCTCGGATACGTTCAGCACTACGATCATATCTTTAAGAGTAACGAACGGGTAGCTCGTTATGAATTTTTTGTCATCGTTGGTCAGATCGAGAAGCCTGAGCGGCAGAGTCTTATCGAGATGCGCTTTAAGTTTGAGGAGGACATCCCGCTCCTTTATCGACGCTTCTTCTTTGGTTACTTTTATCTTCTGCTCAAGGCGCTCCATACGTTTCTCTATAAATATCATATCGTGAAGTATGAGTTCGGAATTTACAAAATCGATGTCCCGCCTGGCATCAACCGAACCGTCAACATGATAAACGGAATCGTCCTTAAACGCCCTGACAACATGGCATACAGCGTCGAGCTCATTTATATCCGCGAATATCTCGCCCTTGGCGATGGTATCCTTTTCTACTTTCGGTAATGTCTCAATATCTATTCTGGCCCGCACCTCTTTCTTGGGCTTATAGATCGTAACAAGTCTGTCAAAGCGAGGATCTCTTATTTCGGAAACCCCTTTAATGGGCTTACCTGAAACCAGTTCTTTTTCGGAAGGCTTGTGATTAGTAAGCAGTTCGAACAGTGTCTTCTTTCCTACCTGCGGCAAACCTATGATACCTATCTTCATTTTAGCTCCTTAAATGAGGCCTGTTTTGATAAATTTTTAGAAACCACTTTATCGTTACGCATTTCCCTTACGGTCGAAACAACAATGAATAGCAATAATCCCCACAAAAAAATCTTTGTTAAACGTTTGATAAATAAAAATACCCTTCCGCTATTGCCTTTTTCAATATTATGTGGCATACTTTATTTAGATATACGAGAGGGAAATGATAGCGAGAGCCATTGAGGCCTATCACCTCCGGAAAAGACCAGCGAAACTGCGGGTCTTTTTTGTTGTCTATCTAGTCTCCTTAGTTAAAATCTTGTCAGCTGCCGCGATTACATCATCTACAGTGACCGCCTCAAGACACATAAAACCCTTTTTACACTTATGCGCCAAACACTCAACGCAGCCGACATCTTCGTGCAGCACGATATCGCTCTTACCTGTCGGCCCCCACCTCTCTGGAGAAAGTCCCCTATCGCTGCGACCGAATATAGCAATGACCGGAGTTCCTACAGCGCATGCTATATGGACCGGTCCGGAATCGTTTGAGACAAAAAGTTTTGCCCGCCTTAAAACACCCGCCACATCGGCAACGCTAGTCCGGCCGGCAAGATTTACACACTTGCCCTGCAGTAATGATGCGACTTCATCGCCGAGCTTTTTATCTGAGGCTCCGGATATTATTATGATCTTTGCCTTATATTTTTCCGCAAGGATGTGCGCAACCTGGGCAAATTTTTCCGTCCCCCACCTTTTGGATACACAGCTGGCTCCGGGATTAACAGCAACACAGATATCGTTCTTGGAAATACCATGTTCCTGAAAAATACTTTCAACGTTTCGCTCAGAACAGGCATTGACCGGCATATAAAGAGATTTGTCTTTAGGCTCAAGGCCCGTGTATCTTAACACATCCAGGACATAATCAATCTCATGCTTCAGGCCATGATGCTTACTATGAGGAATGCGTTTTGTAAGCAAAAATCCCCATTTTTTATTATATCCGATCGTCTCAGGTATACCGGCCAGCGAAACAAGAAGATGAGCCCTGTTAGTAGGATGGAGAATGAGCGCTATATCAAATTTTTTACGGCGAAGGGACCGGATAAATTTGAGGTTACTCGCAATCCCTTTCTCCCTGCCGGCCTTCTCATATATTATCACTTCGTCCAGATAAGGATTGCCTTCCAGTATATCGCGTGCGTGCCGGGCCGCCATAAATGCAATGTAGCCATCCGGGCATGCTTCGCGCACAGCTTTTATAACAGGCGTAGACAGGACCACGTCCCCTAGCCGGTCGAGCCTTACTATCAGGACCCTCTTACCCTTACGCACCTTTTCAGTCTTACTCATACCCCTCCAGAAGCATCTTCGCGGCGTCAAACACTGAATCGGGTGTAATCAATTTCATGCACTCATAATTCCGGACGCACTCCGCCTTCTCGCACGGAGCGCATGACAATTTTTCTTTTATAACTACATCGAATTCTCCGGTCGGGCCGTATTTTTGCGGATCCGTAGGGCCGAACAACGCCGCGACTTTAACGCCTACTGCGCAACCCAAATGGAGAGGAGCGCTGTCATTGGTTATAAGAAGCTTGGAACGTTTTAAAAGCGCTGCAAGCTGCCGTATATTTGTCTTATTAACTAGAACAAACGGTTTGTGTCTCATCTTTGAAACTATATCGTTCACGATAGCCTCGTCTTCTTTTAATCCCACAAATACGACGCTCGCTTTGCACTCTGATATAAGCCTGTCGGCAACTTCGGCAAACCCTTCGGCAAACCATCGTTTCAGATGGCTCTTAGCACCGGCATTAATAACAACCACAGGATCCATAATACCGTTCTCTTTGATCAGCTTATCAGTGTAGTCTTCGTCTTCTTTTGTAATGTGTATATATGACAGGTCTTCGCTATTATTGATACCCAAGGATTTAAGCCTGTGCAGATGGCGGGATCTGCTATGCATGGCAGCGCGCGGAAACCTCTGTATCGTCGCTGTTCTGTATTTAGGAGCTATGAGCATTGGAAACACGGTATTTCGTATGTCAACCACGAGATCATAGTGCAGCTTTTTTAATTTCAATTGCAGCCTGCGCTTCTCGCCTATGGGCAGATGTTTATCGTAAATAATAACCTTGAAGATATGCGGATCTTTTTCAAATATCTCACGTCCCTGAGGCCCTACCATAACGTCAATCCTTACTCCGGGAAATTCTTTAGAAAGAGCATTTATGACCGGCGTCGTCAGAATGATATCGCCGACATTGCTCAATGTTATAACAAGTATACGGTTTATCTGAGACTTATCTATCTGCACTTTGCCTCCAACGTCGAGACAGCTTCATTCAGCACATCTGCGACCTTTATCGCTGCCATGCACCGGTTATCGGTGCATGTAAAATCGTAGCACGGGACATCGCAGGTGTCGTTCTTAAAGATGACTTTGTAGCGGCCTTCTCCATATGGACCTGTAAGCTGCGGTGAAGTAGGTCCAAAAAGAGCTATCGTATTCGCCTTCATCGCAACAGAAAGATGCATAGGCCCGGTATCATTTGCCACAACAAGGTCCGCCCTCTGGAATAACGCCCCGAGCTGTTTAAGCGTTGTCTTGCCTGCGGTGATGACCGGCTTCGCTTTCATCATATTTTTTATCTCTCCGGCAAGCACCACATCCTTCTTCGCTCCGGAGATGATGATCTTCGCTGCACATTTTTCGGATAACGCATCTGCCAGTTTGGCAAAGCTCTCCTTAGGCCATCGTTTTGGGTCCCAGTTACCGCCCGGACACAGGACAACTACCGTATCATTTTCAGAAATGCCCTCTGAGCGCAAAAGGTCGCCTACGAATTTTTTATGCGCCTCATTTATAAAAAATTCATACGACCGGCTCGACGGCTTCAATCCGCAGGATGCCGCGATATTTAAAAAATATTCCACTTTATGAAGTTCTTCAGCCGGCGAATCCACCATTTTTGTAAGCAGCATACCCCGCCTCTTCGTAGGATAGCCTATGCGCTCTTTTACGCCCGCTAAAAATACGATAAGGGCTTTAGTAAATGACCTATGCAGAAGAAACGCCGTATCAAATTTCCGCTTCCTCAGAGAAAACACAAGTCTCAGTTTTCCCAACAAACTCTTATGGGCACCTTCCTCATCATAAATCACGAGCTCATCCAGACAGGGATTCAGCTCCAGCATCTCTGTGCATCTTGGATGGCTTAAGCATGCAATATAACTGTCAGGATACGCTTCGCGCACCGCGCGTATAAAAGGTGTAGCGAATAATGTGTCGCCTATCCAGTTCACATTTACTATAAGGATTCGTTTCATTTTAATATCAGTTCCTTTTGAACCATGTATACAGCCGGCTGATCTCTCCCCAGAAAACAATCATATTATCCGAAGAGCGCGATATCTTAATACGCTTTATAGCAAAAATGTCTTCAGGGGAAACGTTGCTGGGATTTGTTGACACAGCGCAGGCATAGCCGGCAGCCTCCACAGCTTTTTTTGAATTTGTGTCGAAAAAACCCATTGGATAGCAGAAAATATTTACTTTCTTACCCAATTTCTCTTCGAGAATCTTTTTGGAATCAACCAGTTCATTTTTAAGAAATTTATCATCTGATCCTGAAAGCCAGAAATGAGTACGCGTATGGCTCCCTATAGTAATAAGCCCGGAATCGGACATCTCTTTGATCTGCGGCCAGGTTAAAAAACCGGGGCTGCCCACTTTATCCACTATGACAAATATAGCTGCCGGTATATTATATTTTTTAAGTATCGGATAGGCCGCTGTATAGTTATTTTCAAACCCATCATCCAAAGTTATGGCTATGGTCTTAAAAGGCGGTCTCTCTTTTTTATTTATGTACGAAACGGCTCTCTCCAGAGGAATCACATTATACTTATTTTTATGTAAAAATTCCATCTGCCGTTCAAAACTTTCCGGAGAGACAGAGAGCTTGCTCGCTTTATCATTATTGTCTATCGAATGATACATCAGAACAGGGACGACATAGGAGGTCTCGATGAGCAACGCTGCCGTTATCGCTAATACAAAAAAAACGACAGTGCCCGCTATAATCGTCCGCTTTCTACCTGAGGCCATATTCCCAGGGCTACTTCTTTTCATCAACAACTCCTTTGTAAAACTTTATGACATTATCGCTCATAGCATCAAGTGAAAACTGTTCAGCAACAAGCTTTCTGGCGTTATCACCCGTTGCCTGCCTTAAGACTCCATCATCGAGAAACTTGATTACAGAATCTGAGATTTCCTTACTTCCTCCCACCGGCACAAGAATGCCTAAGGACGGATCTTTTATGATATCGCTTATGCCGCCTATATCGGAAGCTACACAAGCTCTGCCTGCAGCCATGGCCTCCAAAAGCGCTATGCCCAGCCCCTCTTTAACCGAAGGAAATACAAAAACATCCATGACTGCCAGAAGTCTGGGGGTATCTATATAGGATGGGACAAAGTAAATAGCGTCCCTTATATTCATAGACCTGGCCAGATTTTCCAGAGCGAGCTTCTCTTCGCCGTCGCCGACAATCAGGCACTGAGCGCCTTTTTTACGGCTGACTATTTCAGCCATAGCCTGTACCAGATACCTCTGTCCTTTAACCTGAGACAATCTGCCTATCGTCCCTATTACCGGTGCGTCTTTCAGACCAAGATCGTTCCTTATCGCGGTTTTTTCATCTTCTGAATACTTGCGACGGAATTTGTCCACATCCACACCGCTATATATAAGATCTATCCGGCTGCCGGATACTCCAAGATCATCTATTAAATGGCGTTTCACTGCATCACTGATAGCTATGACCTTACATCCCCATGTATCAAATATCTTCCTCGACCGCACCTTGAAATAACCATGACAGGTAGTAACATACGGCACGCCTGTAATAAGCGATGCTAAAAACGCGGCAACCTGGGACACCCTTGTGTGCGCATGTATTATATCAACCTTTTCACGCTTTATGATATTTGCCAGCCGGAAAGCGGAGGAAATAACCTTCGGCCCAAACTCAAACTTTGTTTTTATGTCAATGCGCATGTGAGGTATATTGCGCGCGCACAGCTCTCCTTCGAGATTCCCGCCGCTTGACGCCACTACAACATTTACGTCTTTGACTATAAGAGCCTCTGAAAGATTTAATATATAATTGGCTATGCCGCCAATATTAATGTGCGTTGTTATCTGCAGTACTTTCAACTCTCGCCTCTTCTTTAAGATATGGCCGCATGGCCTCAAGGACTTCTTCCACCGATATCTTTTTCATACACATGAAATTTTTTACACAAGTGGGGCTGTAGCACGGACTGCATTTCAATTCATCTTTTTTGCTGATCACTATGCACGTCTTAACCGGAACCGCATGGCGCGCCGGATCCGTAGGCCCAAATAATGCGATGCATGGAGTCCCGACCGCCGTAGCTATATGCATGGGCGCGGAATCGGGTGTTAAATAAACTTTGAAACGGCTGATCAGGGCGGCAAGCTCGAGGACGCTGGTCTTCCCTGCAGCGTTCAGAGGTTTAGATTTGCTCATCTTTGCTATCGCCTGGGCAAATCCCGCATCCTCTTCAGCGCCGGTCAGAACAACCCTGACATTAAATTCCCTGGCAAGCCTGTCACACAGCTCGGCGATATTCGCTATCGGCCAGTTCTTTGTAACCCACCTGGCAGACGCCCTGACGTTTATACCGACAAGCTCCGTGGTAGGTTTCATCCAACCGTCGGTTAAAAGTTTCTCAACCTGTTTTTCCTCGGCACCTGACGGCCAAAGTGCCAGACATTTATCCTGAGGCTTTATGCCCGCCATTCTGAGCGTCCTGAACTGATGCTCTACAGGGTCAAGATGCGGAGCGTCGTCTCTCAATCTCTTGTTAAGCAGGAATGATAATTTCCTATTGTCGTATCCGTATCTAAGGGGTGCAAAACTCAGCGCTGCAAGGATATGGCTCTTCTTGGAATTCTGGAGGTCTATCACTATGTCAAAACACGACGCGCGCAATTCTTCTCCAAGCCGCCACAGGCCTAACAGCCCGTGATGCTTTCCCTTAAAATCACAGACTATCCTGTCATTGATATACGGGCACCTGTCGAGCACTTCCCGAGCCTGGACACCGACCAGGACCTTTATGTTTGCCTTAGGATATTTTTCACGTATCGCTTTAAGAGAGGGAACGCTCAATATCACATCACCGATCGCACTTATCTTTATTACAAGTATATTCAAAGTTTCAATCGCTTCTTCGTAGACAGCGATCGTCCTATTCATCATCTTATTTAAATTGAAATAAGTCTCCACGTTTTTTTTGGATTCAACCGCAAGGCTCGTCCACAACCCCTTATCTTTATGCAATTCCAGGATCTTTTCGGCCATCTCTTTCGGGTTCTGAGGATGGCACAGAAGCCCCGTCTTCCTGTCGTCTATAATGTCTACTACCCCGCCTACCTGCGTAGCAACTACCGGAACGCCCGATGCCTGAGCCTCTATGATGACCCTGCCGAAAGCTTCCGGTGTGGTAGTGGCAGATACGAGCACGTCCAGTCCGCGCATTATATTCGGCACATCATGCGTAGCCGGAAGAAACTCGATCATATTGGAAAGGCCCAGCCTTCTTATCAAAAGCTCGATATCCTCTTTATATTTTGCCTTCGGTGCACTGCCGACTATGACGGCTTTCAGGTTTGGGATCTGGCGGCTTAATATGGATATGGCCCTGACAAAATCGGCATGACCTTTAAGAGGCGTTATCCTCGATACCATCCCCACAACAAACCATTCTGACCGGCGGGAAGATGGATCTCTGAATGTAAATCTTTCAAGGTCCACGCCGCGGGGGATAAGCCGTATCCTGTCATACGGGACTTTAAAATTATTCATCATGTGCTTGGCCATCACATTAGAAGCAACTATAACGTATTTACCCCAGCCCATAGCCTCGCTCATCATGTGTTTCTTATAATACCCGTGAGCGGTAGTGATAAATGCCCTGCCGGATGATTTGCAGGCAAAATAGGCTATAAGCGCAGGCACGCGGGAACGCGCATGAACTACATCGATATCCTCTTTGCGGATTATCTCGCGCAGCTCTTTTATCATTTGTATGATCGATATGAGAGACTTTTTACCTACGGGCAGATTATAATGACGCGCGCCTATCGAGTCGAGTTCCCTTACAAGACGGCCGCCGCTTGAAACCGTTATGGCCTTGTGTCCATGGGCGACAAGATATTTCGCCAGGTCAACCGTCCCGGTCTCAACCCCTCCCACATCCAGCGATGGTAATATCTGCAGTATATTCATTTAGTTTAAATCAACCTTTTAAGCGCCTCGAAGATACGGTCCATATCTTCAGGCGGCTTTACGGCCGTTTTATCATTCCAGGCTTTCTCAAGCGCTGCGACCAGCCCTGACGCTTCAACAATAGCAATATACCCCTGATCGGCAAGCGTCTTAAGCGCACGTTCATGTTTAGTCACAGCGTCATTCTTTTTCGACAGGCGGAATACAATAACTTTCCTGCCTGCAGAGATGGCCTCCGAGACCATAGATATCGATTCCTCCGAGACCACTGCAACCTTACATGACGCAAGCATACCGCTTACCGTAAAATCAAAGTTCTTTTCGTTAGCTATCACGAGGAACTTACATTTCGGATAATTCTGCAGCCTGTTCTTCAGAATACCTTCGATCTCAGGCGATGTCCTTCTTGATGTCGTTGCAAAAATAGACGCTCCGGAGCGATCACAAAATTCTGTTACCCCCTCTATGGCTGAATTGACAATATCTCTGGCCATCGAGAATTCCGGATTGTCACCGCCGATAAATAACGCTACAGAATCTCCGACGCCGCCGCCTATCTGTTCTTTAAGACTGGCTGCATCACGTTTCATCCTGTCCGCATCCACCAGGTTAGGGGCGATCTCGGTCACGACCACATTCTTTGTCCGGGCGGGATGATCATGGCGCGGAATTATAGCAAGTTTAAATTTACGCATGGTAAATGGCGCAAGCATAGGCGTCATTATAGTTATATTTTTCGCGTTGTTCTCTTTTGACATGAAAATATTTACAGGCGTAGTTGCGGATCCGCACGATATTACGAACTCCGAATACGTCTTCATTAAAGTTTCATACGTGTTTTCTTCGAGACAGAATTTCATAATACCCATCCGGCCGTGACAGCGCCAGCCTGCAAAAAGCGAGGCGGCCGTAAGTATCGCCCTGGAAAATTTGCTCTTATACTTTACATCAACTACTACTATATTTGTATCTTCCGCTTTAAAGCCCTGCGTCATGCGCGCCCTGCGAAGCTCTTTTGCGACAGCCAGAGACTGGTTCAGATGACCGGCCTTTCCGTCATTCAGGACGAGCGTCGTCCTGACAGGAGTAGATTTCCATCTCTTGTGAAGCCATAGCCACTGATCGGGATACTTCCGGACATAGCTTTCGAGAAGCTTCGCAAACTTCTGCAGGTTCTCTTTTATATCATCGGGACTATTCGTATTACGGAAATCAATATATTCTTCAAGATAAAGCTTATGATATGGCCCGCCTGTGCGGACTATAAAATTAGGCAATATCAGCGAATCTGTATGTTTTGCTATTTCGAAAGGTCCGGAATGACAGGATGTCGGCCTGCCGAAAAAATCAACGAACATGCCTTTTTTACCAGCATCCTGATCCGACAGCACGCCTACAATATTTTTACCGCGCAGCGCCTTAAGTATATTCCGGACGTCCATCCCTTTCCTGATAACTTTGCAGCCGTTGGATTCACGAAGCTGGTTCAGCAGCTCATTCAGCCGCTTCATCTTCTGCTCCCTGGCAAGGACCAGTATCGGAAACCCTTCCACTGAACTCACCAGGCTCGACAGTTCCCAGTCGCCGAAATGGGCAGTCAGAAGCACCGTCCCCCTGCCGGATTTCGCGGCATTCCGTATGCGTTCCATATTCACGACTTCGACGTATTTATCTACATACTTCCGGTTTATCTTTGTCAGGTTGAGCAGCTCGACAAAAGTCTGGACCATATTCCGGTAAATTCTCTTGGTGATCTGCCGTAATTCCGCAGGTGTCTTTTCAGATGCGAACGCGGATTTCAGATTGGCATACGCCACGAGCCTCCGCTTTTTATTGACAAAAAAAGCAAAGTCGCCTATGCGCCTGCCCAGCCACAAAGATACGCTTATAGGCACAATGCTGAATATTTTATTCAGCGCCTTAACGAGTATATAAGCTGCGTAATCTATCAACTAAAAGCTCCTTCCCTGAAAGAATGTCCATCTTTATAGCAAGCGTCATTACGGGATAACCCGCAAACGACAGCGACATCCTGCGCAATTTAACTTCATCCTTTTCCGTAGTTAAAATAAAATCAAACTTCCGCTCATTGCAGCGCTTCACTATGAGTTCCGCGTCCGACTCTTTGTAATTATGATGATCTGCAAATATTATATGCTCTGCTATATCCGCCCCCAGAGAGCGGACCGTATCGGCAAAATAACCCGGATCTCCTATGCTCGAAAGAAGGACGACCCTTTTCCCTTTCAAAAATTCCAGAGGGCGGTCTTTACGGCCTTTTAGGTCATTTACATAAAAAGGCCTGTGGACCGCTTCCAGGAATACAATATTATCGTTTATATTTTTAATCTCTCTCTTTACATTGTCAAGTTCTGCATTTTTTTTATCCGTCTTCGTAAACACAACAACCGATGCCCGCTTGAGCGCCTCCTTGGTCTCCCTAAGAACGCCGCGCGGAAACAGAAATCCATTACCAAAAGGGTTGCGGGAATCTATCAGCACTATATCGATATTGCGCGATAGCTCCCAGTGCTGAAAACCGTCGTCCAGCACCGCTGTGTCGCTTCCATATAATTTTATCGCTTTGTGAGCTGACCTTGCCCTATCCTCGCCGACCATGATAGGTGTGTCAGGAAGTTTTCGTTTAAGCATCGTCTGCTCGTCCCAGCCATAACCGCGGATAAGAACGCTCGCCTTTTTATCAAACTCTTCATCCAGCATATCGACAAGCCATATGACGAAAGGCGTCTTCCCCGTACCCCCCAGGGTGAGATTTCCTACTGATATAATTTTCAGAGGGACCTTTTCGGACTTAAATATCCCGACAGTATAAAAAAGCCGCCTGACCAGGATAGCCGCTCCATAAGCGAGAGAAACGGCATAAAGTATAAATTTCAAAATAGAATAAAACGCGCCTTTGCGTTTATCGGTCATGAGCGAATAAATAAAATTACGCATTCAGGAACCTGCCCATTTCATTCAATACGTTTTCTGTGGCACCCCTATTTGCGGCAATAACCTCTTTGGCGCGCAAGCCGACCTCCGCCTGTCTATTTTTATTCGCCAGCATATTATAAAGGACGGCAGTCAGGTCACCTGCAGCATCAACCCGTATTGCCGCATCTTTGCTGAGAAACGCTTCGGCGATACCTTTAAAATTGAACATATACGGCCCGAATATCACGGGCTTACCATAAATAGCGGGCTCTATCGGGTTCTGTCCGCCGTGCGGTATAAGGCTGCCGCCAACAAATACGGCCGATGCGATCGAATAGAAATCGTTCAGGCGGCCTATTGTATCCAATATGAAAATCTGGGAATTAGAGGCATCCGACTGCAGGACAGACAATTTAACAGGATTAAATCCGCAGCCCCTGGCGACTTCCGCAACCTCATCCGCGCGATCGATGTGGCGCGGAGCTATCAGAAGTTTAAGGCCGGGGATCTTTTTAACAATATCCTGATACGCATCAATAACCGCCTCTTCCTCGCCCGGATGCGTCGATCCCGCCACAAGAAGCTCATCGCCCTCCTCGAGCCCAAGCTGTTTCTTGAGCTCATCGCCTGAGGACTGGATGGGCTTGGCCGGAACGTCGAACTTCATGTTGCCGGTGACTTTTACTTTTTCAGCGGCAGCGCCCATCTTTATTATCCTGTCCGCATCGGTCTTCGACTGCATGCACAGAGAGTTCATATTCTTTATTATCTTCTGAAGGAACGGCCTCGCCATCTCATATTTCCCGAAGGACTTATCCGAGATCCTTCCGTTTATAAGAATGGCAGGGATCGTATTGCGTTCTATCGTCTTAAGAAAGTTGGGCCATATCTCCGTCTCTACCATAACATACATCTTCGGTTTTATCATGCGGATCACTTTTTTAACAACGAACGAAAAGTCGAGCGGGAAATATATGATCACCGCATCTTTGGAAAACAATTTCCTGGCAAGCTCATTACCTGTCTTTGTTATCGTCGAAAAGACTATCGGATGCTGCGGAAACTTTTCGCGCATCATCGGAACAAGGCTCCTGCAGAGCGCAACTTCTCCGACACTCACCGCCTGTATCCATATCGCGCCCTTGGCCTGCGCAAGCGCCGCGCGCTTCTCCCTGCCGTAAAAGCCGAACCTTTCGCCAAAGTCACCATGCAGCTTGCCCTTGAATATCAAAGTCGGCAAGTAGAACAGTGAAAATATGAAAAATCCTATGTCGTAAAGCATCTCACTCCTAAATTTTCATCCCTCGAGGAATTCCCTTCCGGGATTGTGCCTCGCGGGGACGCAAATTTTTCAGCCATGTAAAAAATTTGCTCTGTAAAATTTCTCGTACGCTGCCTCGAAATTTTAACGCCCCGCTCGTCACAAATCCCTGCGGGAATTTCTACTACAGAGTCGAAAAATTTCCTCGCTCAATCTGGCGCACATCGTCGCGTAAACACAGCCCTCTCGAGCATTCAACTATGCACTAATTCCAGAGCTAAATTTCCAACAACTACTTTAAAGATATTTTAGCATCGCGAATTACAATTACACCATTAGACATTTTCTGTGGAGGAATATTTAATTCTGCACGAACCAGACTATTAAATGTACAAACAATAGACCCTCCCGTTACATCTACATCACTTTTTTTTAACATCGGCGAAAATCCTACTTCAATATAATTAGCGTCATTAAGATGGGAGATGGGCTTTTCAGTAATGCCCTTACCAACATCCATATTACAGAGTGCTTTATATGCAACCTCCCCTTCTCCCAATTGATTAGCAAAACAATCTAAAGATTTCATAATCACGAATATTTCCTTTTGTGTTCCAAAAGCAAAACCAGATCCTTCTTTAGCAAATGCAATATAAGCACCCCGATCCATAAAATGACTATTTAAACTCTCTTCGGACTTGATCCGTACTTCAATGGCTGCGGTAGCCACTCGTATTGGTTGACTAAGCGGTGCGACTGCGTTCAGTCTAGTAACTATTTTTTTTAACGACTCATTAATTTCTTCTCCTGGAAATTCCTTGGCGGCTTGCTTAAGAAGGGGTGCAACAGTTTCTTTTAAGCTAGTATTTTCAATGCGAAGCAAATTCTTCTCTACGGCAAGCTCTTTATTTTCTGTCTGAATCTTAGCAACCTGCGCTTTAAGATCACTAATTATCCTAACCATAGCCCCCTTATCTATAATCCAGTATGCCACTATCCCTACAATTATTACTAATACAATAATTGCTAGCATACGTCTATTCCGCCATACTTCGATAAAGGCGTCCCATTCATCCACGACCCAGTTAGCAAATGGTTTCTTATTATTCATAATATAAACCTTATATTATCTAAGACTATATATTGTACCTGGTACAATCTGCAACCTTCAAGCTATCCCCGGTTTTGATATTGAACGTGTCCCAGGGCAACCGTAATTCCAGTAAACCTTTTCGCTCACCATGAATGTGATGTGGCGAAGTGGTGAGCTTCGGCGTAAAAATTGCGAGGCAGCGTCCGAGCAATTTTTCCCGAGCGTAATTTTCACATGGTTGAAAATTACGCGTCCGAAGCGAACCACTTTGACACAGCACATTCTACCGTGTCAAAAACTTTATGCCCGTGGATGCGCTTTGTCATACACCGCTTTCAGGCGATCCATCGTCACATGCGTGTATATCTGCGTTGTCGACAGATTCGCATGGCCCAGAAGTTCCTGGACGCTGCGCAGATCCGCCCCATGATCAAGCATGTGTGTCGCAAACGAATGCCTCAGGCTATGCGGCGAAATATGCTCCACAACGGCGCATGACTTTATATGCTTATCAAGTATGCGGCGGACACTTCTGTCCCACAAACGCGTCCCATTTTTACCAAGGAACACCGCATTCTTGTCTTTATCCTTAACACCCAGCTCATCGCGCCTATCGAGATATCTCCGAAGCGCTGTAGCTGCCGGACGGCCTATCGGCACCATCCGCTCCTTAGAACCTTTACCGAATACCTTAATGACCTCACCGATCAGGTCAACGTTGCTGATATTCAAGCCCACCAGCTCGCTTACGCGGATCCCGGCGGAGTAGATCGTCTCAAGCATAGCCCTGTCCCTTAGCCCGAATACATCATCCTCGGGAGGGCACTGGAGCAGCTTTGCTATCTGCCCTTCGTCCAGGACAACCGGCAATTTATGATCAAGCTTGGGCGTAGATATCGCGGAAATAGGGTTGGTCTTTATGTGCCCTTCGCGATACATAAACTTAAAGAAACTCCGCAAGCTTGCAAGTTTGCGCGCAACGGTCCTTTTCGAATAGTCCTTCGCGCGCATATCGGCAAGAAACTTTCTGAGCAGCAGGTGGTCTATGGCGGAAACGTCCTTGTCGCCTAAAAATTCTTCAAACGCTTTGAGGTCCACAGAATAATTTGTTATTGTATGCGCCGAAGAATTCTTTTCAACCTTAAGGTAATTTATAAATTTTTCTACAAACCTCTGCATCAAGCGGCTGATTCCCCATCCTTCTTGGCATCATCGGCTTCTTTGTCTTCAGTCCCCGGAAGTTTTTTGGAAGTAAATGTGCATGCGGGGTATTTCGTACAGCCGTAAAAGGTGCCGCGGAAAGAACGTCTCTGGACCAGCTCTCCGCCGCAGCCATTAGGACATTTTACGCCTGAAGATATCGATTTTGCGTTCTTGCAGGTCGGATAGTCGGAACAACTCAAAAACTTCCCGCGCCTGCCCCACTTTATAACCATAGGCTTTCCGCAAAGCTCGCATATCTGGTCCGTTGCGCCTATTTCTTTTTTAACATCCTTCATCTCAAGCTTTGCCGCCTCGACAGAATGTATGAACGGCGAATAGAATGCTTTGAGAACCGTAACCCAGTCCGCTTCGCCCTCTTCTATGCCATCGAGTTCATTTTCCATTCTAGCTGTAAATTCAACATCAAGGATCTTGGTGAAATGCTTCATTAAGAGCTCAACCACTATTGTGCCCAGTTCAGTCGGATGGAAATACCCGGACTCACGCCTGACATAATCCCTCGCCGTAATGGTCTGTATAATAGGCGCATATGTCGACGGCCTGCCGATGCCGAGCTCTTCAAGTATCTTTACAAGGCTCGCATCTGAATATCTCGGCGGCGGTTTAGTAAAGTGCTGATCGGGAATGAGGTTCAGAAGATCGAGCGGCAGCCCGACGGAAAGCTCCGGCAGTTTGGTCTTTTCGTCCTCATCATCCTCTTTCTCTTTCTCTACCTCATAAACAGCCGTATAGCCGTCAAACACCACCTTTGTATCGCTGGCCTTAAAAAGATAATCGCCGGCGTTAATATCAACAGTGACCTGCGAAAAGACAGCCGGTGTCATCTGGCTGGCGATAAACCTGTTCCATACGAGCTGATAAAGTTTAAACTGATCGTGCGTAAGCGTATCTCTTACAGATTCAGGACTCCTCAAAGGAAGTGTCGGCCTTATGGCTTCGTGCGCTTCCTGAGCCGATTTTCTAGATTTATAAGCATTCGGCGTCTCCGGATAATATTTGTTACCGTAAGTATTCACGACATACTCTTTAGCCGCCGCCTGAGCATCTTTGGAAATTTTCACTGAATCGGTTCTCATGTAAGTTATAAGACCGACAGACCCTTCGTCCCCTATTTCGACGCCTTCATATAAAGTCTGGGCGATATGCATCGTTCTCGCACCCGAGAATTTCAGTTTATTAAACGACTCCTGCTGAAGCTTTGATGTGGTAAACGGCGGATATGGATTTCTTTTTTTCTTGGTCTCCCGCAGATCGCTGACTATAAAAGTCTCCTTCTTAAGCTGCTCCAGAGCTTTGTCGGCATCCTGCTTGTGTTTTATATCTGCATCCACGCCTTTATATTTATAAAGCTTGGCGATAAATTTATCCTTCGGCTGATCCGCTTTACGCTTAAGCTCAGCCTCGAGACTCCAATATTCCTGAGGGTTAAATTTCTTTATCTCGCTTTCACGCTCAACTATCAGGCGAAGCGCAACAGATTGGACGCGGCCGGCCGAAAGCCCCCTAGCTACCTTTTTCCAAAGGATAGGGCTTATGGAATATCCGACAAGCCTGTCGAGTATCCGCCTTGCCTGCTGGGCATTAACGAGGTTCATGTTTATATCGCGGGGGTGCTTAAACGCATTCAATACGGCATCTTTGGTTATTTCGTCGAACTCGACCCTGTAACATTTCTTATCTTCGCTGCCCAGCACATTCTTCAGATGCCAGCTTATAGCTTCGCCTTCACGATCAGGGTCGGCTGCGAGATAGATGGTAGTTTTGGACTTGGCGTCTTTTTTTAGCGCAGCCATATTTTTTTTCCTGTCCGTCATAACTATGTACTTAGGCGCAAAGTCATTCTCAACGTCTACCCCGAGCTTCGATTTGGGCAGGTCTATAATATGCCCCATACTGGCGACAACTTTGTAGCTTGATCCGAGAAATTTATTTATCGTCTTCGCTTTAGCGGGAGACTCTACTATTACCAGGTTTTTGGCCATTAATTTTCCTTTCGTATAAATTGCTTGCCTGGAAGCTGCGAAATCAGCTTCTTCAATTCTAAATTAAGCAACACTTTCGATACCGCAGCATGCTCCATGCCTGCTTTTTCTAAAATGTCGTCTATATACATCGGCTCATCTGATAAATTTTTATATACTTTCCGTTCGTCATCGGTCAGAGAATTATAAATATATGCCCTGGTCTGTTTCGATATCTTTTTATCCAGCGATTCTTTTACCTCGCCGCCGACCTGACCGACCTGCACGATAGCCAACTCCTGTAATATGTCATCGACTGACTGAATAAGACAGGCGCCGTCTTTAATAAGTTCATTGGTGCCTGAGCTAGTGCTTGACGAAACTTTGCCCGGAACCGCAAACACCGTCCTGCCCTGCTCGGCCGCAAAGTTCGCCGTAATAAGCGCTCCTGAATTCCTGGCCGCCTCGACAACTACTATACCCAGAGAAAGGCCGCTTATGATACGATTGCGCGCCGGAAAATGGTACGGCAACGCTTCCATGTCATTGTCGTATTCCGTTACGACCGCACCGCTGCTTATGATCTCTTCGTACAATTTCTTATTCTGCGGCGGATAGATAACGTTATGCCCGCTGCCCATTACCGCTATCGTCCTGCCTTTGGCTTTGAGCGCACCTTTGTGTGCGGCCGAGTCGATACCGATCGCCATACCGCTGACCACCGTCACTCCCCGCGCGGCAAGCTCAAATCCGAACTTCTCAGCAGTTTCAAGCCCATAGACCGATGCGCGCCGTGAGCCGACGATCGCTACCGCGACCTCGTCACGCTCCAGCAAGTCGCCATTGACATACAATTGTTTCGGCGGCGTATGCATATTCCGTAAATTCTTCGGATATTCCGCATCACTTAATGTAATCTTCCGTATAGCCATTCTCATTTCTTCTTATTTACAACCAACCCGAACATCGTCCAGCTTACTATCAGGATCACAACCGTCAGGCTGACCGCGTTAAGGACTATCAACTTACGTGTGATAGCTTCCTTTTCGCGCCTGAAAATATCAAGTATATATTCCTCTTCTGACGAACTTCTGAGGGCATTGCCCGTCTTTATCTTCGTCATCAGTATCGTCGTCGCTTTATCGTTGAGCGAAAGAGCTTTTCTTATCAAAGGAAAACCGAAAATACCATAGTTGAACGCTAATATTACAATAAGCGTCATCCCGGTCCACAAACGCGCTTTTCTGCTCATTTCACAATAGCCTCAATTTTTTCTATAACCTGCCTGGCTGTAAACTCACCGGTATCTATAAAATGATCAGCCTTAGCATAAAAAGGCGCTCTCTTCGCAAGAAGCGCCCGGATTTTCTGCTTTGGATCCTCGACATTAAGAAGCGGCCTGTGTTTATACTTTTTCGTCCGCTCCATTATCGTATCTTCATCGGCTGTAAGACAGATAACTATGCCGCTCGATTTAAGATTGACCAGGTTTTCCTCCCTGATGACCACCCCGCCGCCGGCGTCTACTACCAGTCCTTCGGCCTGCGAGATCTCGCGGACAACGTCGCTCTCCACATCACGGAAATATTCCTCCCCGCTCTTTGTGAAGATCTCGTTTATAGTCCGCTTCTCCCGCTTCTCTATCATGTCATCGGTCGAAACATAACGCATGCCGAGCTTATTTGCAAGCTGAATAGCTATGGTCGTCTTTCCAGTGCCCATAAATCCGACAAGGACTATGTTCTTCATTTAAAATTCCGCCACCTGTTTTAAGTATTCACTATAATTGCGCAGCATCTCACCGACCGAATCGCCGCCAAACTTCAAGATCATCGCATTGGCGATCTCCACAGCAGCCACGCTCTCGGCCACCACACCTGCCGCCGGCACTGCGCATACATCCGAACGCTCTACCGTAGCCTTAAAAGCCTTCTTAGTCTTGATATTTATGCTTGAAAGCGGTTTTTTAAGCGTAGCGATAGGCTTCATAGCGGCGGTTATTACAATATCCTCACCGTTACTCATACCGCCTTCGATACCGCCCGCCTGATTTGTATTTCTGAAAAATCCTTTAGCTTTTGAATAAAATATTTCGTCATGCACTGCGGAGCCGCGCATACCGGCAGCTTCAAACCCGGCGCCGATGCTGACTCCTTTTATCGCCTGTATAGACATTATCGCACCGGCAAGCATACTATCGAGCCTTCTGTCCCACTGAACATAAGTGCCGAGCCCCGGAGGAACGCCGTTAGCCACAACCTCAAATGTCCCGCCCAGCGTATCGCCGTCAGCCATAGCCTTATCGATCTCTTTGCACATCAATTCTGACGCAGCCGGATCGACACATCGCACCGAAGACGCCTCAGCTCTTGACAATATCTTATCGAAACTAAATCCACTCGGCTTAGATGTTATATCGCCTATGCCTGTCACATGGCTTGTTATACGGATACCGAATTCAGCTAACAATATTTTACAGATAGCCCCGACGCTTACCCTGGCTACTGTCTCCCTGGCACTGGCGCGCTCAAGAACGCTCCTGACATCATTCAGGTTATATTTTATTGCACCCGTAAGGTCGGCATGCCCTGGTCTGGGATCGAGAATGACCGGAAGCTTATCTATCGACTGATCCACGTTCTTTATCATTACAGATATTGGGCTGCCTATAGTTACGGATTTCCTCACACCGGACAATATCTCCACTTTATCAGCTTCGATCTTCATGCGCGCTCCGCGGCCATAACCCTGCATGCGTCTGAAAAGCTCTTTATTTACAGACGCCTCGTCTATTTTAAGCCCTGCCGGCATTCCGTCCAGTATCGCAAGAACACATTTGCCGTGAGATTCTCCGCTTGTCATATATCTGAGCATAAACCCTCCGATTTACTATTGTCCAAATCTGGTAAATCGTCCCGAGCAAGGCCATGATCTGACTGTCGGCCGCGCCGAGGGACATTTTTAAATTAATCCGCCGAACAAAAACCCCAAGATCTTATTACCGAAAAATATAGATATCAATGCAGCCGCAGACAGGAACGGCCCGTATGGAATAGTTTCAGCGCCGTCCTTTATCTTTGAAACGATCCCCGGCACTACTCCTAAAAAAGGCGCTATGAAAAATGTCAGGATGACCATCTTTACGCCGACGATCGAACCTATCATAGCCATCAGCTTAACATCGCCGCCGCCCATCGCATCCTTTTTAAATGCAAGTTTGCCGAAAAATCCCAGCAGAAATATGATCCCGCCTCCGGTAACCGCACCCATGAGCGAATTGGTAATGCTCGCAATCCTTGTAGCAGTGTCAAGTATCGACGGAAACAATGCCGCCAGCAAAAGCCCCGCGATAGTGCCGCCTACGGATATTTCGTCAGGTATCTCCTGTATTTCAAAATCTATAAAAGTCGCAGCTATAAGACCGCAGGACATAAAAGAATACGCGAAGAATTTAGGTGTTATGCCAAAAGTTACGAATAGCGCTGTAAGCAAAAACGCCGTCAAAAGCTCGACGATCGGATATTTAACCGATATCCCCGCCTTACAAAACCTGCATTTCCCCCTGAGTACTAAATAGCTCAGGAGCGGGACATTGTCGAACCAGAAAATATTTTTCCCGCATTTGGGACAGTGCGAAGCCGGAAATACAACCGACTCTTTCTTCGGCATTCTGTAAATGCAGACATTTAAAAAACTTCCCAGGATCATCCCGAAAACAAAAACGAAGATCGCCGACACATTACCTCGCTATTCTCTATTTCTTATTTTTTAAAGCTTCTTTAAGGGCCTTCTTCATGACAGCTACCGGCGCCTTAGCTCCTGTCCATATCTCAAAGGCTATAGCGCCCTGATAAAGCAACATACCGAGGCCTGTTGTGGCATGCAATTTCAGCGAAGTCGCTTTTTTTACAAGCTCTGTTGCAGGACGATTATATACAAGATCGTAAACATAAAGCCCGTAATGGAGCAAAGATGTGTCCACGGGCGACGGGTCGGATTCTTTCATTCCCACAGGAGTGGTATTTATAAGAAGGCTGGAAATTTTAAGTTTATCTTTAAAATTATTACTGTTAACTATCGTAAGCCTGTTGCCGTCAAAATACCTTTTGTAATGTTCTTGCAGATCGTCGGTTTTTGCCTTATCTATATCGAATACAAATATATTCTTAGGCCCGTTACCCAGATACATTATAACCGCATGCGCCGCTCCGCCAGCCCCCAGGACAAATATATCTTTGCCTTCAGGCTCAAACTTCAGATCTTCGACGAGCGAACGGTAAAATCCGGGGCCGTCGGTATTGTACCCGCAAAGCTTGCCGTCCTCACATATCTTTATCGTATTTACAGCGCCCAGCCGTCTGGCGTTCTCATCAAGCAAACCTTTGCGCTCCAGATATTCTTTTGTTTTTATTTTATGGGGAACGGTAACATTGAAACCCGATATATTGCCGGAACGGGCATCTTTTAAGAACCCTTCCAGTTTTTCCGGTTCAACATCATACAAAAAATATTCGGCGTTAATGCCCAGCGCGCCAAAGGCAGCGTTCTGCATGGCCGGCGAAAGCGAATGCTTTACGGGGTGGCCTATAAGGCCGTATTTTTGTTTTAGCATTTAATTTCAGGGCTTATGACTCTTATAGACAAGTTTGTTTACGGCGTTGACATACGCCTTAACGCTAGCCTCGATAATATCTGTGCTGGCGCCGCGGCCCGATACTATGCCGCCCTTGGACGATATCTTCACCGAAACTTCTCCCAGCGCATCTTTGCCGCTGGTAACAGACCTTATCTGATAATCCAACAATTTCCCGGCAGAGCCTGCGACCTTGTCTATAGCTTTATAGCAAGCATCAACAGGGCCGTCTCCTGTCGAAGTTGTTTCGAGAACTTTGTTATTAAATTTTAATTTTATCGTAGCGGTCGGCTTTACCTCATCACCCGAAGAAATATAGAAATGGAGCAGGTGAAATTTCTCGGGTATCTTAGATATCTCTTCGTTAACTATGGTCTCAAGATCTTCGTCAAATATCTCCTTCTTCTTATCCGCCAGCGCTTTAAATCTGTCAAAAGCGGCGTCCAGCTCTTCTTTGTTCAGCTCAAAACCCAGCTTCTTCAGCCGTTCTCCGAAGGCATGCCTGCCGGAATGTTTACCTAAAACAAGACGAGTCTCTTCAAAACCCACATCTTCCGGTTTCATGATCTCGTAAGTGATACGTTCCTTTAAAACGCCGTCCTGATGTATTCCGGATTCGTGGCTGAAAGCGTTCGATCCTATTATCGCCTTGTTCGGCTGCACTACCATGCCGGTCAATTTTGATACCAGGCGGCTGGTCTTATATAACTCTTTCGTATTTATATCTGTATAGGTTCCTTTAAATATGTCATTTCTCGTCTTGATGGCCATAACAATTTCTTCTAAAGAAGAATTGCCTGCACGCTCACCCAGCCCGTTTATTGTGCACTCAACCTGTCTTGCTCCGCTCAATACTGCTGCTAAGGAATTTGCAACACCCAGCCCCAGGTCATTATGGCAATGCACACTAATGACGCATTTATCTATATTGGGCACGTTATCTTTAATACCCTTAATGATATCGGCAAATTCAAAAGGCGTAGTATATCCTACCGTGTCGGGTATATTCACCGTGGTCGCCCCGGCAGCTATGACAGCTTCTACGACTTTGTATAAAAACCCTCTCTCCGTCCTCGAAGCATCCTCGGGTGAAAATTCTATGTCGGCGCATTTATTCCTGGCGTATTTCACTGACGCAACGGCCAGTTTCAGTATTTCGTCTTCGGCCTTTTTGAGCTTATATTTCATGTGGATCTTCGAGGTGGCCAGAAATACATGGATACGCGGATGAACCGCCTGTTTCAGCGACTCAGACGCCGCATCAATATCTTTTTCAATAGCGCGCGCCAGGCCGCATACGACCGGCCCTTTGACAGACTTCGCCACCGTCCTGACCGATTCAAAATCTCCGGGACTTGATATAGGAAATCCTGCCTCAATAACATCGACGCCCAAGATAGCCAGTTGCCTGGCTATCTCGAGCTTCTCTTTTATGTTGAGGCTTGCGCCCGGCGATTGCTCGCCGTCACGCAGCGTTGTATCGAATATTATTATCTTTTCGTTCATATCCCTTATCTTATTTCTGCATCCACGGCATCATTTTACGCAGATCGGCTCCGACTTTCTCGATCTTGTGTTCGGCTTCGGACTTCATGATCGAATTATAGTTGGGCCTGCCCTCTTCGTTCTCTTTTATCCACTCTCTGGCAAATTTACCGGTCTTTATCTCTTTGAGCATCTTTTCCATCACTTTGCGGGTCTTGTCGGTGATGATCCTCTTGCCGCGGGTGATGTCCCCATAGCAAGCGGTATTCGAAACTCTGGACCTCATACCGCTGATACCTTTTTCCTGAATCAGGTCGGTGATAAGTTTGAGCTCGTGAAGAACTTCAAAATACGCGATCTCCGGCTGATAACCGGCATTGACCAGCGTGTCAAATCCTGCTTTGATCAATTCGCTCGTTCCGCCGCAGAGAACTGCCTGCTCGCCGAAAAGATCTGTCTCAGTCTCCTCTTCGAAGGTCGTCTCGATAACACCGGCTCTCGTCCCGCCGATACCTTTGGCGTAAGCGAGCGCTATCTGCTTTGCATTGCCTGTGGCATCCTGATAAACCGCCACCAGGCAAGGAACTCCCTTACCCTCTTCGTACATCTTGCGCACCAAAGCGCCCGGTCCTTTAGGAGCGACCATGATGACGTTGATCTTCTTATTCGGTTTTATCTGTTTAAACCTTATATTGAAACCGTGCGAGAAAAGAAGCGTCTTTCCCTTCTTCATGTTGTCGGCTATTTCGCTCTTGTAAACTTTCGCCTGGACGTGGTCTTCGGTCAATATCTGGATGATGTCAGCCTGGGCGGAAGCCTCTTTTGCTGTAACCGGATTAAATCCGTCCTTCTTTGCCTGTTCGTAATTTGCTGTTCCCGCAAGTTCGCTCACGATAACATCGAGCCCCGAATCACGCAGATTCAAACTCTGACTGCGCCCCTGTATGCCGTATCCGATAACGGCTATTTTTTTACCCTTTAATAAATTTAAATCTGCATCCTTGTCATAATAGATCTTTGCCATTGCCTTATTCCTCCAAGTTTATTCAGCCATGTTATTGGCTAAGTGCCGAGATCTCCGATCTCGGCCTTTCATTTTTTTAGCTACCTATTCGTTTACTTCTGGTTTTCCTTCAACTTTTAAACCTTTATCTTCAACGCTCATCGCGATCCTGCCGGTCCTCACCACCTCCAGTATTCCGAACGGCCGCAAGAGCTCCAATAGCGCTTTTATCTTCGTGTGATCACCGGTCGCTTGAACACTGATGGACTTTGAGCCAGCGTTCTCTATCTTAGCGCCGATCGATTCTATCGCCTCCAGAACCTCTTTTCTATTCTTAGGAGTAACCGCAACTTTAACCAGCACAAGTTCCCGGTCGATAAATTCGCCTTCCTTAAAATCGACAACCTTTATCGTGTCGATAAGCTTATTAAGCTGCTTTTTTACCTGATCAAGCGTTCTGTCATCGCCTTTTACAACTATCGTCATCCTTGAAACGGTAGGATCTTCCGTTTCTCCAACTGCGAGCGAACTTATATTGAATCCGCGGGCGCTGAAAAGCCCCGAAATACGCGCCAGGACACCAAATTTATTCTCAACTAAAACCGATATAGTGTGCTTCATGATCTATGCCAATCCTCCGCCAAGCATCTTATTTATCGCCTGGCCTGCCGGAACCATCGGGTAAACATTCTCTTCTTCCTCAACATGGAAATCCATGAAAACGCAATTATCTATCTTTAAAGCCCTGTCAATAGCGGCTTTAACCTCGCTTTTCTTTGTGATCCTCATGCCGATCGCGCCGTAACTCTCAGCCAATTTGACAAAATCGGGGCACATACCGCCCAGTGTAGTGTAGGAATATCGTTTCTTGTAAAATAATTCCTGCCACTGCCTGACCATGCCGAGATAACCGTTATTTAATATCACAACCTTTATGGGCAGTTTATTTATAACGGCAGTAGCGAGCTCCTGTATGTTCATCTGGATAGAACCGTCGCCGGCAATATCAAAAACTGTCGCTTTTGGCATGCCTATCTGCGCACCTATAGCCGCAGGGAAACCGTAACCCATAGTGCCAAGCCCGCCTGATGAAACCATCGTCCTGGGCTTCTGAAATCTGTAGAACTGTGCGGCCCACATCTGGTGCTGACCAACCTCGGTACAGATGATCGCCTCACCTTTTGTGGCACGATATATCTCTTCGAGGACATATTGCGGCTTTATCTTGTCATCGTCTTTATATTTTAACGGATGTTTATTCTTCCAATCCTCAACGCGTTTTAACCAATCTTTCGTATCGGGCTTCTTTACTGCCTTGATCAGATGCTTCAATATGGTCTTCGCATCGCCGACTATCGGGATATCGACCTCGACCGATTTTGAGACGCTGGCAGGATCGATATCGATGTGAATAACCTTAGCGTGCGGAGCAAATTCATCGACCTTACCGGTAACCCTGTCATCGAACCTTGCACCGACCGAGATTATCAGGTCGGACTCCATTATCGAATGGTTCGCATAAGCTGTCCCGTGCATTCCGAGCATACCGAGCGACAATTTGTGGTCCTGCGGAAATGCGCCAAGACCCAAAAGAGTCATAGTGACCGGAATGTTGTTATCCATAGCCAATTTGCGCACCTCTTCTGATGCGCCTGAAATTATTGCACCGCCGCCCACATAAAGTATCGGCCTCTTTGACTCAGAGATCGCTTTCGCAGCCCTCTTGATCTGGCCCGGATGGCCTTCATAAGTGGGTTTATATCCGCGAAGATCCACTTTTTCCGGATAAATGAATTCCGCTTCCTGCATCTGAATATCAGACGGCAAATCTATAAGAACAGGCCCAGGGCGTCCGGTGGAGGCTATATGAAATGCCTCTTTTATAATGCGCGCGAGATCTTTGATATCCTCGACCAGATAATTATGCTTTGTGATCGGCCTGGTAATGCCTGTAATATCCGCTTCCTGAAACGCATCGTTGCCTATCAAAAATGATTTGACCTGCCCGGTGATCGCGACCATAGGAACTGAGTCCATATAAGCCGTAGCAATGCCGGTGACGAGGTTCGTAGCTCCCGGGCCCGACGTAGCCAGACAGACGCCGACTTTGCCTGTCGCACGGGCATAGCCGTCCGCAGCGTGTGCGGCAGCCTGTTCGTGGCGCGTCAGTATCAATTTGACTGAGGCATCGTAGAGCGCATCAAAAATGGGCAGAACCTGCCCTCCGGGGTATCCAAATATGACGTCAACACCCTCTTTTTTGAGCGACTCTATCAATATTTTTGCACCTGTCATCTTCATGCTTTTAAAATAGCCCCTTCGCTAGCCGAAGAAACAGCTTTGGCATAACGCGCCAAATAGCCTTCTTTTTCTTTAGGCTCCGGAGCCCTCCACATTGACATTCGTTTCTTTATTTCATCCGCGCTGACTAAAAGCTCCAGCTTCCTGGCCGGGATATCGATCTGTATCTCATCACCATCCTGGACGATCGCTATAACGCCTCCGACCTGAGCTTCAGGCGATATATGCCCGATGCACGGCCCCTGTGTCCCGCCGGAGAATCTGCCGTCTGTGATAAGCGCAACATCATCTGCCAGGCCCATTCCAACTATAGCGGCAGTGGGAGACAACATCTCTCTCATGCCGGGGCCGCCCTTAGGACCTTCGTAACGGATGACAATACAGTCACCTTTTTTAATCTTTCCCGCCATAATGGCCGCCATCGCGGTCTCTTCGGAATCGTAAACTTTTGCCTTGCCTTTAAATTTCATCATCTTTTCGGAAACTGCCGTCTGTTTTATGACAGCTCCTTCGGGCGATAGGTTGCCCTTCAAAACCGCTATACCGCCTTCTTTGTGATAAGCGGTCT
>Ga0172381_10000239_pt1 | contig 67291 bp, 66 predicted proteins | sample Leawel6488metaG_FD_119754 | JGI IMG/M metagenome (GOLD analysis project Ga0172381, IMG submission 119754) | Leachate microbial communities from a municipal landfill in Southern Ontario, Canada - Leachate well 64-88 metaG | ecosystem: Engineered > Solid waste > Landfill > Unclassified | place... | reverse complement strand
GCCGGTCAGCAGTTCCTGCATCATGCCTTGTTTGAGGGCGCGGGTTTTTTTACGACGGGATTCGAGAGCGGTGATTTCGGCATCCATGTCGGAGAGGATGGTGGCGATGGCTTGTTGTTCGGGAAAGGGTGGCAATTGAAATTCCACCATGAGCAACGCTCTCTTTGATAAGTTGTATCGTGTTGCACCTTGGGCTAGAGATTTTAACAACTCACGTCCCACATTGCTTCTGAAGTAGTAAGCTAAAAACAAGCCATCTGCAGACTCATTGATATGTAATCTATATCCAAAGCAGAAGCTATTTAGATAAACATTTTCTACTTTTGTTTGAAGCACAGCACATAAGCCTACTTCTTCCGGGGTTTCGGATGATCCATTAAAAAATATATCATTATTTAGAACGATGTTTTGCTTTTCATTTGAGCCAATTTTAACCATATCAAATTCTGAAGAATTTATGATGACGTTACTCATGATGTTCATAAAGGTAATATAGAACGCCTTACCTGACCCAAAATCAGATTTTGTTTTTCCTGTAAGTCCTCCATAAGTTGAGCCAAGCTCCCCCAACCGCTTCACCTGCCATTCCCCACTAAACCCCGGCAGCCTCCTTTTCCCGCTCAGCAGCTCCTGCATGGCCCCTTGCTTGATCTGCTTCTTCTTGGAGATCAGCACATCCAGGGCGGAGATGAGGACGTCTACGTCGGAGAGGGTCGTGGCTATTGCAGCTTGTTCGGGGAGGGGTGGGATAGACATCTCTATTTTATTCATTTCAGACTTATTCAGTTTTGCTCTGGTACCACTCGCCAAATAGCTTAAGATATTCCGGTGTACCAGGCACCAAAAGAGAAAGTCTTGATTATAGGAAGGTAGTGCTTTGAGAATGTGGGCGTGGTTGTTAACCCAGCATCGTCCAATCATACGATAGGCAATTGGGCGTGAGTCATACTCATCAAAATAGCCGCCATCTTCTGCCATTAGGATAATGTCGTCATCTATACTAAAGCTATTGATATAGTCTAGTATGCCATTGGCTCCACAATATGGTAAATCACCTTGTATCTTTTCACGTTGGCGCTCGTTGAGTGGAACTCGTAGATTGTCTAGACATTCTGTCACCTCCCCCAACCGCTTCACCTCCCAATCCTCCGGAATAACCCCCACCTCCGTCAGCTTATATCCCGGCTTCACTTCCATACGAACCCCATCTTCTCCAGGTGGCCTTCTACCTGGGCAGACAGTGTTTCCACTTCAGCCTCTAGTTTCGGCAAAGGGCTGGCGTAGCGTTCCGCCAGTTCCTTCACGCGTCCGGTTAAGGCCTGAGAAACCCGGTCCAGTTCCGCCTGCATGTCTTCTGCCAATCGGGTAAGCCACTTGTCTTCAACGACGAGGTGCTTCACGGCCTGGCTGTCCAGTTGTCCATACTGCTTGCTGACGGTAGCAGAAAGGATCTTCTGGGCTTCTTTTACCGCCTTGCCGGCCTTGGACGCCTTTTCCAGTGTGGACAGATACTCTTCCAACAGCTTTTTTTCTTCTGCGGCTTCCTTGTCCCGGCGAATGTCATTCAGTCGCGCCGACATACTGACCTTGCTGAGTTTGCCTTTGTCGGTTTTGGCCTCACTGAGGAGTCCATCCTCTCCCCCATGCTCTTCTTCCAGTTCCTCCAGTTCCCGGCTAAACACGTCACGCTCCGCTTCCAGCGCATCAATGGCCTCTTGGTCTTGGGGGAAATAGCGGTGGATAACCAGGTCTTCGGGAATGAGTTCCGGGCTGGCTTTCCAGCCGTCATCAATGAGCAGGTAAACGTCGTCCTGCATGGTCTCTACCCAGTAGGTCATCAGATGCTGGTAGATGGCGTAGGGGTCCACCAGCGCCGATGGCTTGAAGGTGGCCAGCAGGCTTTCTCCCAGGGTCTCCATGAGGGCTTTGGGGTGAACCTCCGGGGTGATGGCTTTCAGGATGGGGTTGACCATTCCCCGCCAGTCTTCAAAAAGGGCATGAATGGTCTGAGAAAACGCCTCAAACTCGGGGTGCTCAAAAATGGTGCTGCGGACTTGGGAAGGCTCTACCTTGACCTGGCTGTAGCCCTCCCGGAGGGGCGTGAAGAGACTGTCCTTGAGCCCGGGGAGAATGGCCCAGTAATCCCCCATAGCTTCCACGTCCCGGTCAGGAATGCCGCCTTCCAGATGGGCGGCAATGTCCTGCAGGTCTTCGGGAGTGCTGCTGTCGATGTAGCGGGGCAGGTTGAGGTTGTAGTCGTTGGATGCTATTTCGGCATGGCTGACCATGCGGGCGTAGCCGGGTATGTCCGCCTGTCTGGCGAAGGCATCGACGATCTTGTGGATGTCCCGTTGCCGCAGGCGGTTTTTGTTGCCGTCCTTCTGAAAGCCCTTGGCGGCGTCGATGAGGAAAATACCCTTGCGACCGGTGGCATGGGCCTTGTCGAGCACGATGATGCAGGCGGGAATGCCGGTGCCATAGAAAAGGTTGGCGGGCAGGCCGATGATGCCCTGAATTACGCCGCGCTGAATGAGGTTTTTGCGGATACCGCCCTCGGCACCGCCCCGGAACAGCACCCCGTGGGGCAGAATCACGGCCCCTTTGCCGCTGCTCTTCATGGACTTGAGGATGTGCAGCAGAAAGGCGTAATCCCCATTCTTGGCCGGGGGGATACCCTCTTCAAAGCGGCCATAGGGGTCATGGGACGGATCAAAGCCATTACTCCACGCCTTGGTGGAGAAAGGCGGATTAGCGACCACGTAGTCAAAAGTCTTGAGGCCGCCGTCGGTATTGATCCAGTGCGGACTGGAGAGGGTATTGTCCTGCCAGATTTCAGCGGTTTCGTTGTTGTGCAGGATCATGTTCATTTCGGCCAGCGCCGCCGTGGCGTTGTCCATTTCCTGCCCGTAGATGGTGACCCCGGTCCTGGCTTCCGCAGCCGCCTTGAGCAATAGGGAGCCGGAGCCGCAGGTCGGGTCGTAGATGGTCTGTGAGGCGTTCTTGGCCTGGGCAATGCCGATAACCTTGGCAATCACCTGAGAGACTTCGGCAGGGGTGTAGAACTGGCCCTTGCTCTTGCCAGACTCGGTGGCGAAGTGGCGCATGAGGTATTCGTAGGCATCCCCCAGCAGATCATCGCCATCGGCGCGGTTACTGGTGAAATCCAGTCCCTCAAAAATGCCGATGAGTTTGGTGAGGCGGTCCACCATCTCTTTGCCTCGGCCCAGTTTGTCGGCATCGTTGAAGTCGGCAACGTCAATGACACCCGTGAGGTCATTGGCTTCCGCAAGATTACGAATGATTTTATTGAGTTTGTCACCGATTTCTTTATCACCCTTGGCCAGAATCATGTCCCGGAAGGAGCCGCCGTAGGGGACTTCGATGAGGGAGTCGGGGCTGCGTTCGGCCTTGTCGGTGACGTATTTGACGAAGAGGAGGACCAGCACATAGTCCTTGTACTGGGAGGCGTCCATGCCCCCGCGCAGTTCGTCACAGCTTTTCCAGAGGGAGGCGTAGAGTTCGGATTTCTTGAGAGGCATAAGGTGGAGGCTTACCTGAGGTGACGGGCTTATGTGCGGCATTCTATAACAAATACACGAAAGACGATGCAGCGATGGTACTGCCACAGATACCGCTCAAGAAATTCTTCTTAACACATTAAATATATTATAGTTATAAAATGACGATCTCCCAGGAACTAGCCTCACAGAAGCCACAACGGTCAAAATTGGACACTGTTACCTGGTCATTTTTAAACGCTGTTTGACACGCGGCGCAGCAGCGGTGGTTTCCCGCGCTGCCGTCATTCTGTCTGATCAATGCCTGCTATACTTCAAAAGCTCTCCCCGCGCATTGGACGCATTGGAAGGAAAACACCTCATGGCAGCAGCGAGCAAAGCCCCCAGCCCCATTTGGCGCCATCCGGTCTGGTCCACCGCCAAAAAAGCCCTCGTCGGCATGGGCGCCGCTGCCGAAGCGCGCCAGGTGCTGACCTATCTCATCAGTACCCAGCAGGCCGACGGCCACTGGCTGCAAAACCAATGGCTGGGCGGCAAGCCATTCTGGCAGGGGGTGCAGCGGGATGAAACCGGCTTTCCCGTCCTCCTTGCCGCCGCCATCCAGGCGGAGCGGACCCTGGAGGGGATTGCCGTTGCCGATATGCTGCGCCGTGCCCTACATTGAGGCCATGACCAAGATGACCGGCCACGGAGGTCTCTTGCCCGAGCAGGTCTGGGACAGCGCCGCCATTCCCGAGCGCGACCTCTTCCCCGGCCGGCCCAGCGGCTCCGCCATGCCCCTGGTCTGGGCCCATGGCGAGTTCGTCAAGCTCTGCCACAGTTGGCAACTAGGGTATCCCGTCGATCGCCCACGTGCCACCTGGAAACGCTATCAGGGCAAGGCGCCGCAGATCGCCTATACGCTCTGGCGCTTCCGCTGGCGCTTCCGGCAAATGCCTACCGGCAATGAACTGCACTTCCTGCTGTCGGCACCCTTTACGGTGCATTGGGGGGTCGATGGCTGGCAAGACCTCATCGATACCCCGTCGGAAGATTGGGATCTCGGCCATGTCGCCATTTTGCCCACGCAGAAAATGGCCCCCGGAACCACGCTCCAATTCACCTTCTACTGGCGGGATACCGGCCAGTGGCAGGGCGAGGACTTCAGCATCACCCTGCAAGGAGAAAACTCATGATTGCCATCGATCTCACCGGGCGTCGTGCCCTGGTTACCGGCGCCAGCGGTGGTTTGGGCCAGGCCATCGCCGAAATCCTGGCGGCCGCCGGCACCCAAGTCGCCGTTCATTACCGCAAGGGGCAGGCCGAGGCCGAGCAAGTCGTTGCCGCTATCCAGGGTAAAGGCGGCAAGGCGCAGGCCTTCCAGGCCGACATCTCCGATCCGGCTGCCGTCGAAAAGCTGCTGCAGGAGATCGACGGCGCCTTTGGCGGCCTTGATATCCTCGTCAACAATGCCGGCATGGATGGTCCCCGCGCCGTCGTCGGCGATGACGATCCGCAGATCTGGGAAAAAGTCCTCGCCGTCGATCTCATGGGTCCCTACTACTGCGCCCGCGCCGCCATTCCGCGCATGGAAAAATGTGCTTGCGGCGTCATCATCAACATTACCTCGGTACACGAGTTCATCCCCTGGGAAGGCTACAGCGCCTACACCAGCGCCAAGGCGGGGCTCTCCATGTTCACCAAGACCCTCGCCCAGGAAACTGCCGACAAGGGCATCCGCGTGGTCGCCATCGCCCCCGGCGCCATCAAGACCCCCATCAACGAGGCCGTCTGGGGCAACCCCGACACCCTCAAAGACCTCGACGACAAAATCGCCATGGAACGCCTTGGCACGCCGGAGGAGATCGGCAATGTCGTGGCCTTCCTCGCCAGCGACCTCGCCAGCTACATTACCGGCACCACCATCGCCGTCGATGGCGGCATGCTCATCTATCCGGATTTCCGCCATGGCGGCTGAGCCCGACGCCGACGTGATCATCATCGGCAGTGGCGCCGGTGGCGGCACCCTGGCCCGCGCCCTTGCCCCCTCGGGACTATCCATCCTCATCCTGGAACGCGGCGACTACCTCCCCCGCGAATGGGGCAACTGGGACCCACACACCGTCTTTGCCGAACACCGCTACCACACCCATGAACAGTGGCACGATGGCGGCGGCCAGATCTTCACCCCCGTTACCGGCTATCATGTGGGAGGCAACACCAAGTTATACGGGGCGGCCGTTTTGCGCCGGCGCGAAAAAGACTTCCTCCCCCGCCGCCATCGCGACGGCCTCACCCCCGCCTGGCCCATCGCCTACGCCGATCTCGCGCCCTACTATGACCAGGCCGAGGCATGGTACTTCACCCACGGCAAGGCCGGTGCCGATCCCCTGGAACCGCCCCGCGGTGCCTTCGCCTTTTCCCCATTCCCCCATGAGCCCACCCTCGCGGCCCTGGAGCAAAAATTGCGGAATATGGGGTTGCACCCCTTTCCCCTCCCCCTCGCCCTCCAGCGCCACGATGAAGACCCCGCCCATAGCCCCTGCGTGCGTTGCCCCACCTGTGACGGCTTCCCCTGCATGCTGCGCGCCAAGGGCGATGCCGAAGTCTGCGGCGTCACCCCCGCCCTGGCGCACGCCAACGTCCGCCTACTCACCCGGCATCGCGTCCTGCGCCTGCTGCGCGGCGCCGACGGCAAGGGAGTGGAAGGTGTGGAAACCGATCAGGGCGCCCTGCGCGCCCGCGTCGTCGTCCTCGCCGCCGGCGCCGTAAACTCCGCCGCCCTCCTCCTCGCCTCCGCCGATGCCACCGCGCCCCAAGGTCTCGCCAACAGCAGCGATCAGGTCGGGCGCAACTACATGTGCCATCTCAATAGCGCCTGCATGGCCCTCAATGCTGCTCAGGAAAACACCACCGTCTTCCAGAAGACCCTGGCCATCAACGATTTTTACGACGACTCGGGCGACCCCGATTATCCCTATCCCCTCGGCCACATCCAGAATCTCGGCAAGGTCACTCCAGCGCTGCTCCATGCCCAACAGCCCCTGCTCCCCATCCCCGTCAGCGCCTGGACCGCCAGCCACTCCGTAGACTGGTGGCTCACCACCGAAGACCTGCCCGACGCCAGCAACCGGGTCACCCTCGACAGCGATGGCCATATCCGCCTCGCCTGGCAGCCCAAAAACCGCGAAAGCCACCAGCGCCTCTGCGCCCAATGGCGCAGGATCCTCCACCAGGCCGGCTTCCCCATGGTCTTCTTTCAGGCCATGGGCATTTCCGCCACTGCCCATCAGGTGGGAACCTGCCGTTTTGGCGAAGACCCCAAGGACAGCGTCCTCGATCCCTTTTGCAAGGCCCATGACCTCGCCAACCTCTACGTCGTAGACGCCTCCTTCATGCCCTCCATCAGCGCGGTCAACCCCTCCCTCACCATCATGGCCAATGCCATCCGGGTCGCCGCGCATCTGGCCGAGCGCTTCAAAACAGGGGCCTGGGCGTGAAACGCGGCACCACCGCCGTCTACACTGCGGGCTTTTTGCAGGGGGCAGCCTTCGTCATGATCCCCGCCCTGGGCCACATCCTGCACCAGGCCCCTTACGCTTTCGGCAACAGCGCCTATGGATTCCTGTATTTTCCCGAGATCCTCGGCGCCATCCTCAGCGCCCTGGCCGCCGGCGGCATCCACAGCCGTCTCGGCGGCTCCGGCGTCTTTCGCCTGGGGGCGTTGAGCAACGCCGCCGCCATGTTCCTGCTGGTCGCCGCCGCCTTTGCGGGCAGCGGTCTTGCGTATGGACTGATCCTTGCCGAAACGCTCCTCCTCGGCATCGGCTTCGGCCTCACCAACGCCGCCATCAACCGCTCGGCCTCCCTCCTCTTTGCCGGAGCCGCCACAGCGGCGGTGACCATCCTCAACGCCGTCATCGGCGGCGCCACCGCAATCTCGCCCCTGATCCTCGAAGGCTTTCGCAGCAGCATCGGCTGGGCCGGCTGGCCAGCCCTCCTCGCCCTTGCCTGGCTGGCCCTGCTCCTGCTGCCCATTGCCGCCGAGGGTCCAGCGGAGCTGGGCGGACTGCGCGCCTGGCGCCGTTCCATGCTGCCCTTTGCCGGCGCCGTGCTGATCTACGCCATCTGCGAAGGCAGCTTCGGCAGTTGGGCCAATATCCTGGTCAGCGTCAACCGCGGCCTGCCCGCCGCCAGCGGCGCCCTCGCCCTGGCCCTTTTCTGGGGCGGCATGACCGCCGCGCGCTTTGCCCTGGGCTTCATTCCCAACCGCTTGCTGCATCGCCGGATCGTCTATCTGCTCGCCCCCCTGGGGATCGCCGCGTGCTTCCTCCTCATCCCCCAACTCATCACCGCCAGCGCCCTGCTCATAGCCTTCACCGCCGCCGGGGCCGCCTGCGGCATCTACTACCCCTACAGCATGGCCTACGGCATTGCGGCTCACCCCCAGGAAGGCACCCAGATGGCCGGGCTCCTGGTCGGGGCCCTCATGGTGGGCGAAGGCATCGGCTCCTTCGGGCTCGGTCCCCTGCAGGATCTGCTCCGCCTCGGCCACATCTATACCCTATCGGCCCTCTGGGCCATCCCCCTCTTCTGGCTGGCCTGGCGCAATAGCCAGCCTGCCCGTGCACAAGGGGCCGGGCCCCATGACTGAACGTGTCCTCATTCTCGGCGGCGGTTTTGCCGGCACCGCCGCCGCCCGCGCCCTCCGAGGGCAAGGGCTGGAGGTGACCCTTATCGACCAGCGCAACTATCATCTCTTCCAGCCTCTCCTCTACCAAGTGGCTGCCGGAGATCTCCAGGCGGAGGCCATCGCCACTCCGCAAAGGCGCCTCTTGCGCGGCGGCGGCCTGCATTTTCGCCTGGGACGGGTCGCCCGATTGGACCTCCCCCAACGTTCGATCGTTCTCGATGACGGTGACGTCCTTCCCTATGATTACCTATTCGTCGCCCTCGGCACGGTCACCAACTTTTTCGGCAATGCCGCCATCGCCAGCCATGCCCTGCAGATTAAAGGCATGGAGGCGGCGGAAGCGGTCCGTTCGCGCACCTTCAGCGCCCTGGAGGCAGCCAGCCATTGCACCGACCCCGCCGAACGGCGGCGCTGGCTCAGCTTCGTCATTGCCGGAGGCGGCCCCACCGGGGTGGAATTTTGCGCTGCCCTGCTGGAACTCGTGCGCGTCTTGCTCCCCCGCGATTACCCGGAATTGCGCCTGGAAGAGCTGCAAGTCACGTTGGTGCAGGGCGGCGCAGCTCTGCTTCCCGGCTTTGCCGCCCCCCTCCAGGCCCAAGCCGCAGGCAAGCTGCAAAAACTCGGCGCCCAACTGCGCTTTCACACCCATGTCCTGGGATTTGATGGGCAAACCGTGCAATGCCAGCCGGACCCGGCCATTCCTGCCCATACCCTTGTCTGGACCGCCGGCGTAACGGCCAATCCGCTGGCAGCCACCCTGCCCGGCGCCAAGGGGCCCGGCGGGCGAATCATCGTCGATCCCCACCTGCGCCTGCCAGGACACCCCGAGGTCTTCATCCTCGGTGACCTGGCCTATGGCAGCGATGGTGAGTTTTGGCCCCAGGTTGCGCCCTTTGCCCTGCAGAGTGCCCGTCACGCCGCCTTGGTGCTGCAATCCCAACGGCAAGGGCGTCCCCTCCCTCCCCCCTTCGCCTACCGGGACCCTGGCAGCATGGCCGTCCTCGGCCGTTTCGATGCCGTCTGCCAGATCGAACGCTGGCATCTGTACTGGCATGGCTGGAGCGCATGGCTGCTCTGGCTGGGCCTGCACCTCTACCGCATCATCGGTACCCGCAATCGCCTGCTCACCCTGCTCGACTGGGGAACGGATTACCTGCGCCACGGCGCCGCCGTGGAACTCATTCGGTCTCCTCCCGATTCTTCCGATCTGTGAGCCTATACCCAGCCATCCCGGCATAAAATCCGGCCTGGCAATATTGGTTTTCCTATCAAGAGGAGGCCACATGGAAATTTTAGCGAAAGATTCATCGGGCATCACCCTGCGTTTCGAGAAGAAGGATCTCGGCAGCCTGGTTAAGCTGGGTCACCGTATTATACTGAATACGTAATTGGGCGTTAGCGGATTGGAGACTACGAATATATCTATTCAGGAAGTACCTTTGCTGTGTATCGGTGCGGGTGGCGGGGCTTATCCCGCTGCCTTTCGATTGGCAAAAACTGGTAGACAGGTACTTATGGTGGATTCCAAAGGCGTCATGAGCGGCAACTGCCTCTATGAGGGTTGCGTCCCGTCGAAAGCTGTTCGAGAAACCGCAGCATTTTATGATGATCGAGTTGTTTCTCGTATATCCAAGGGGGAAACACCCCTTCACGGTTGATCAGATACAACAGTGCCAACTCTGGAGCTAAATTTGCTTTCGCTGCTGAAAGACATCAGTCTGGAAGAGCCATTGACCGATGCCGATAAGGTTTTCAGGCGCCAATCCTGGTCAAACTGCGTCCGCAACGGTGCGGCCTCACGGCCACGCAGGATCAGCCCCATTTCCCGGTTTTCGTCCAGAGAGGATGTGCTGTAATTTTCCGACCCGATGAAAGCCTCATCCCCAGCGATTTCCGCCTTGGCATGCATGTAGATGGGTGACTTGGGCATTAGCCGCACCTGCACGCCGTGCTGCTCCAGATCAGCGACGTTGCGTTGATCTTCGGCACTGATGCTGGTCGAGAATCACCCGGACATTCACGCCACGGGCGTGGGCGCGACGTAATGCTGATAAAATGGGCTTGCTCGACAGGTAGTAAACATTGAGGTCCACCGTGTGCCGCGCATCGGTGATCACCTGAACCATAGGTGCGGGGCCAGCATGGGGTTCAATGTAGAGCATGCGCGGTGTTCCTTGTCTTGTGGTTGTCGTTGATGTTCATGCGACGGCTGGCCACAGGGCAGAGGATGCTCATCCAGCTTTCCGTTCATTACAAAATCAGCGGGGCAGACGATAGGGCAGACGTTGCCTGCCACATAAAAATAACTCGCTTAAATATCATTATGTTACTTCAATTATGTGGCGGAGGCGGTGAGATTCGAACTCACGAGGGGCGTTAACCCCTGCCGGTTTTCCTTACCCACCATGGCTTTCGCCACAGGACCATGAGGGCCCTTTTGGAGTCTGGATCATGCCTTCACCATGGCCATAAGGCTGTAGGTGGGAACCGTCTGATCTCTACACCTTCCGGAACCTTTCCGGCTTGGCTCGGCGTTACCTCGGATAAACCAGGGGATTCGCCGAATTTGATTCCTGTCACCCTGCCCGTTTCCCGGCAGGGGCTCGATTGGGGACAAGACCGGTGCAATCAACCGCTCTGCCACACCTCCGTGGCCCGCTAGTGTAGCGAAAGCGCCGCCTCATGGGAATGACGCAACGCCAACCCACATTAAAATATTATATGCTTATTTTCTGGTTATTTATCCTGCAATTAAAAATACCTTGGTGTCAACCATAAGGTTCCGGGACTATACTGCCCGCACGCTCGCTATGGAGCGCAAACAGCGAATATGGAGGAGAGGTCGATGTTCAGAAAAATGACAATGGCGGCCATTTTAGGGCTTAGCTTGGCGGGGCCAACCATGGCCATGGCGGCGGAGGCCCCCTCTGGGGCTACGGGAAGTACTGCCGGGGCGCCGGTTGCGCCCCCAGCTTTCATGTCCCCGGCTTGGGCGCAGGATCTGTGCACCGCATGGAACAACAGCCCGACATTGACCGAAAAACTCGCGGGCTCATGGGCCAAAAATAGCGGTAGTAAGGGTTACAAGGTCATGGAGGTTTCTGACTCCGACATGAAAACCACTCCGCCCGTACAGCTCGAAGTCGCTATAAAGGGCGGCAAAGCCGAGTGCATCTACGGCGGTCCCATCAAAGTCACCAAACTTAACTACAATTACGACTATAAAATGTGGGCTACTACCCATAACTGGCGCCACATGGGTTCGCCCATGGTAGCCATGATGTGGGGTGACTTGAAGTTCAAGGGTCCGAAGATGGAAGCCATGGAAAACATGGCTCCGTTCGGTGCTTTCCTGAAACTCGTCAAGGACGTGCCCGCAACGGTTCCCGCTTCCTGAGCGGCTGACCTGGACACAACAATGGGGCTCCGGTGTTCCGGATGCCCCTTTTGGCACGAACAAAACCCTGCCTGCTACCCCTTCTGCAGGTGCTCCAGCAGAATGGCGTTTACCTGATCAGGATTGGCCTTCCCCTGACTGGCTTTCATCACCTGACCCACGAAGAAGCCCAACAGTTTGTCCTTCCCCGCGCGGAAGTCGGCCGCCTGTTGCGGATGGGCCGTGACAATGGCATCCACCATCGCCGCAATGGCCGCCACGTCGGTAATCTGCCGCAGTCCCCGGCTGTCAATAATGGCATCCACCTCACCACCACGATGAAAAAGCTCGTCAAAGATATCCTTGGCGATCTTGCCCGAGATCGTTTGATCTTCGATACGCTGGACCAGCAGGCGCAGTTTCCCGGCCGAGACCGGACAGTCCTCAAGCTCAACGCCCGCCTTGTTGAGGGCCCCGAGCAGGTCGCCCATGACCCAGTTCGCCGCCAGTTTACCATCCACGCCGACGGCTACCTGCTCGTAGTAATCCGCCAGGGTACGGCCGGCGGTGAGTACGCCGGCGTCATAGGCCGGCAGGGCATACTGACGCATAAACCGGATACGCCTGGCATCGGGCAACTCCGGGAGAGTCTCCCGCACCCGCTCGACACGCGACTCGTCCAAGACCAGCGGTAACAGATCTGGGTCGGGGAAATAGCGATAATCGTTGGCTTCTTCTTTACCGCGCATGGAGCGGGTTTCGTCGCGGTTGGCGTCATAGAGACGTGTTTCCTGCACAATCCGGCCGCCACTCTCCAGGATATCGCGCTGGCGAACGATCTCATATTCGATCGCCTTTTCCAGAAACCGGAAAGAGTTGAGATTCTTGATCTCGGCACGGGTTCCATAGGGGGCGCCCGACCGCCGCAGGGAGACGTTGGCATCACAACGAAAGGAGCCTTCCTGCATATTGCCGTCACAAATATCCAGATAACGCACCAGGGTATGCAGTTTTTTGAGATAGGCCACAGCCTCCACCGACGAGCGCATATCCGGCTCCGACACGATTTCCAGCAACGGCGTGCCCGCACGGTTCAGGTCGATGCCGGACTGCCCGATAAAGGCCTCGTGAAGTGATTTACCGGCGTCTTCTTCCAGGTGAGCGCGGGTCACGCCCACTACCTTTTCCCCGCCGTCAGGCAGTTGCACCGTCAGTGCCCCCTTGCCGACGACGGGCAGCTCGTACTGGCTGATCTGATAGCCCTTGGGCAGATCGGGGTAAAAGTAGTTCTTGCGGGCAAAAATACTGTGCCGATTCAGCTCCGCGCCAATCGCCAGCCCTAGAGCGATAGCCTTATCCACCGCTGCCCCATTAAGGACCGGCAGGGCACCGGGCATGGCCAGGCAGACTGGGCAGGTATGCAGATTGGGCTCGGCCCCGAAAGCGGTCGGACAGCCGCAAAATATTTTCGTGATGGTATTGAGCTGGGCGTGGACTTCCAGGCCGATGACGACTTCCCAGTCCATATTCATGCCTCCCTCGCATGCACGGACGGATGTGCGCGGTGCCACTGGGTTTCCTGCTGATAGCGATGGGCTACGTTCAGCAACAGATCATCGGCGAAATAATCCCCCATCAACTGCATACCCACAGGCAACCCCGCGGCAGTGAAACCACAGGGAACGCTGAGCGCGGGGATGCCCGCGAGATTCACCGCGATGGTATAAATATCCGCCAGATACATGGCCACCGGATCGGCATTTTTGGCACCCAGCGGAAAGGCCGGAGTCGGGGTGGTCGGCCCGACGATCACGTCCACTTCCGCAAAAGCCCGCCGAAAATCCTCGCGAATCAGGCTACGCACCTGCTGAGCCTTGCGATAATAGGCATCATAGTAACCCGCAGAAAGCACGTAGGTCCCTACCAGAATCCGTCGCCGCACCTCCGCGCCAAAGCCCTCATAACGGCTCTGCTGATACAACTCGGTCAAATCCGCAGGATTCGGCGCCCGGTGGGTGTAGCGCACACCGTCAAATCGGGCCAAGTTGCTGGAGGCTTCCGCCGGCGCCAGGACGTAGTACGTGCTCACCGCATGGGGATTATTGGGCAGCCGAATCGACTGCACGGCTGCGCCCTGGCGGGCGAGTTCCGCGATACCCGCCTGCACCGCGGCCGCCACCTCCGGGTCGAGACCGACGCCGAAAAACTCTTCCGGTACGCCCACCCGCAAACCTTGCAAAGGACGCTCCAGCCCGCGTAAAAAATCACTGGCGGCGGCCGGATGACTGGTGGAATCGCGCGGATCATGCGCGGCCATCACGTTCAGCAACAGCGCGCAGTCCTCGGCGTTACGCGCCATGGGTCCGCCCTGATCCAGACTGGAGGCAAAAGCGATCATGCCGTAACGGGAGACCCGGCCGTAGGTCGGCTTGATGCCCGTGATTCCACAAAGGGCGGCGGGCTGACGGATAGACCCCCCGGTATCGGTGCCGGTCGCCACGGGCACCAGCCCAGCAGCCACCGCTGCGGCAGAACCCCCCGAAGAGCCACCGGGTACCATACCGGTATGCCAGGGGTTACGCACCGGACCAAAATAACTGGTCTCGTTGGAAGAACCCATGGCGAATTCGTCCATGTTCAGTTTGCCGAGCATGACCATTCCCTCTGCCGTCAACCGCTCCACCACGGTGGCGTTGTAGGGCGCGACAAAGTGCTCCAGCATCCTGGAGCCACACGTGGTGCGCACCCCCGCTGTGCAGAAGATATCCTTATGGGCCATGGGAATGCCAAGCAAGGGACCATCCTCACCGGCTGCACGTCGCGCATCTGCCGTCGCGGCGGCGGCCAGCGCGTCACTCTCGGTAACCGTGACGAAGGCGTTCAGTGCCGGATTGAGGGCGGAGATCCGCTTCAGCAGCACCGTGGTCAATTCCACGGAAGAAAAATCCCGATTGCACAAGCCCTGGCGGAGTTCCCGCAGGGAGAATTCATGGAGTTCCAAAGGTGGCTCCTACTCGATAACTTTGGGGACAAGAAAAAGCCCGTGCTCAGCCGCCGGGGCACTTGCCATGAGCACCTCACGCTGATCCTGATTGACAACCGTATCCGGACGCAGGGGCTGATCCAGGTCAAGGGGATGGGCCATGATCGGGACATCCGTCGTCTCGATCGCGCGCAACTCTTCCACCAGCCCCATGATGCGCTCCAACTGATCGGCCACTGCGGGTATCTCCGTCTGCGGCAGCGCAATGCGGGCCAGATGTGCCGTGCGCCGCACCGTATCCTGATCGAATGCCATAATTATGGTTTTCCTTTCCTGTTCTCGTGGCTCGGGGAAGCTTCACCGGGTGTGGGTGTGGGTGTGGCGGCCGCCGGCGGCGGCAGTTGCAGGCCCTCCAGCAACTGGTTTTTACTGACCGCCCCACCGGATATCAGATACTGCTCATGCTGTTCCCAGGCGTTGCGCATAAATACATAAGGATTAACAGCCTCCTGAACCATCCGGATGTTAGGCTCTTCGACATAGGACTTGTTGATGATTCCCATACCCGTCAGGGCGTACTGGGCCGAACTGACAGTCAGATAATATGCCGGCCCGGTAAAAATCGTCATCGCCAGGCCGGGCAAGCTGCGCAGAGAACTGGGTCCATAAAACGGCAGCACCAGATAAGGCCCCTGCGGCACCCCCCAGACACCCAGCGTTACCCCCAGGCTGTTCTCGTGGTTGGGCAGATCCAGACGGTTCGCCACGTCGAAGAGTCCACCCAGACCAAACACGGAATTGACAAGGAACCGGCTCAGATCCTCCATTCCCTGTCGACCACGCCCCTGCAGAAAATCGTTGATAAAAATATAGGGCATGTCCACATTGGAGAATACATTGCTGACGCCCTCGCGGACAAAATCGGGGGTCACGGTCTTGTACCCGGTGGCTACGGGCTTCAGCACATAATCATAAAGGCCCATATTCAGATGGAACATCGGCTTGTTGACGGCCTCCAACGGGTCCACGGGTTTTCCCGAAGCGCCCTGAGGCCCGTTTACCGTCGCACATCCCGACAGGGTCAACACACCGATGGTCAGCGCGACCCTAGTTAAATGTATACTCGATCGCATCATCAGGACCCTTTGGCGTACCCGGCAATCTGCGCTTTCAGGTGCGCAATCAGTGCGGCAAAACCCTTTTTCTGCATGGTTTCGGTATATTCCGCCCGCCGCAGGGAAAGGTCACTGACCCCGTCGGCGACGACATTGACGATACGCCAGTGATCTCCGTCTTTCTGCAGGATATAGTCGAAATGATGCACCTTACCGTTATGCTCCGTAAAGGTACTGAATACCCCCTCCGCACCGGGCTGCAATGCCTGACTGCTCACAATGGCAAAATGCTCGCCGTTGTAGCTGTCGAAACGCGCGGCGTAGGTGGCCGCGGTAAAATCCGCGAGCACCCCGACAAACTCGTTTTGTTGTTCCGGGCTGAGCTTTTGCCAATCGTCACCCAGCGTCAAGGCGGCGATTCGCCGGTAATCAAAAACCTTCTGTACCACCGGAGCCACGATCTGGTAACGGCCGCCGTAACCCAGGCGACGACCACCCTGCATGGATTTCAGCAGTACCCCATCCAGGGTATTGATCGTCGCCTCCGGAGTGCCGCCGACCGCTGGCGCTCCATGGGACGATGTGGCAGGTGCGGCCACCGTCACCGCAGCGGCAGACAGGACCGGAGCGATCCCACCGACGGTGCAGGCCAGCAGTACAACCAGACTTTTCCTGAGCATAAAATCCCCTTTCACCATGAACCTGATATTTTTCCGGAACCGCCTTCAGCGCTCTACATGCAAAGGAAAAACCGGGTGCTCGGCACCCTGAGCCGGCGGCGATACCGGCATATCCGGCGCCATGGGACCGGCCGTGCGTGGCCCCAGCAAGGCCACTTTAAGGGCTTTCAGCGGGTGGGCGAAGGTGTCGTTGACGGCCGTCGGCTCGAAACCGGAATGCACCTGGCACTGGTCGCATTTACCATTCACGCCCACTCCGTATTTATCCCATGGCGTCGTTTCCATAAGTTCATTGAAGGTCTGCGCGTAGCCTTCGCTCACCAGGAGGTAGCAAGGCTTCTGCCAGCCAAAGATGTTGCGCGTCGGATTGCCCCAGGGTGTGCACTGATAATTCTGGTTACCCGCCAGGAAATCCAGAAAAAGGCTGGACTGGTTGAACTTCCAGCGCGACTTCCGCTCCTTGCCGATGCGGAAGATGTCACGGAAAAGCTGACGTGAGGCCCGCCGCTGGATAAAAACCTCCTGCTGCGGTGCGCGCTCATAATTAAATCCGGGCGAAATGGTCACGCCCTCCACACCCAGTGCTTTGCAGTCATCCAGGAAAGCGGCCACCTCGTCGGCGCCCTCCCCCTGAAACAGGGTGCAGTTTACCGTAACCCGGAAGCCCCTCCCTACCGCTTCGCGAATGGCTTCCGTAGCACGTTGATAGGTACCCGGCTGACACACGGAATCATCATGACGATGCGCATTGCCGTCCAGATGCACCGAGAAAGTCAGGTAAGGCGAGGGCCGGTAATCGTCCATGCGCTTCTTGAGGAGCAACGCATTGGTGCAGAGGTAGACGAAGCGCTTACGCTCGACAAGGCCTTCCACAACTGCGGGCATATCCTTGTGAATGAGTGGTTCGCCTCCAGCGATGGAGACAATGGGAGCCCCGCACTCCTCGGCAGCGCCGATACATTCTTCGACGGACAGCCGCCTGTCGAGGGTTTCATCGGGATAGTCGATCTTACCGCAGCCCGAACAGGCCAGGTTGCAGCGAAACAATGGCTCCAGCATCAGCACCAAAGGATAGCGCTTACGCCCCTGCAGCTTCTGCGCCAGGATGTAGCGTCCTACCCGATAGCTCTGAATCAAAGGAACACCCATGACAAAACACCCCTCTTGGCCGCAACGCAGCGTATATGGATAATGAACGATAGACTTCAATCAGTATAACATACCAAGCCGTATGTGGGACAAGGCGACGAATCCTCAGGCGGCCTTGCTCCGAGACAAAAAGAAAAACAGCATGTTGGCAATCCGCGGCGCCAGCTTCGGGCGCAACAGACGATCATCATAGGGCGCAAAACGCCGGTCATTTTCCTGGCGGCAGAGCGCAAGAAGCTGCTTCAGGCTGACGTCTTTACTCACCTGATCATGCCCGGTCAGGGTAAAATTTTCTTCCTCATGCGCGTGTAGTCCCCGGGCGGTCTGTATGCGCGCCCAGGCCTGCAGGACAATCACCTGAATGCGCTGGAGCTCGAGCGTCACTTTCTTCCGCCAGGGCAGACGCCGGCGGTGCCAACTCAGCCAGTTGACAAAAAATATGATATGACGCGCCTCTTCCTGCATGACCGGCTCGAAGATCTTCACCAGGTCAGGCGGAAAGAAACCCGAGTCTTTGGCGGCAGCGAACAACCCGAAGGCAAAGTAGGAATCCAGGCATTCGCCATAACCCGTATAGAGAAACTCCCAGTACGGATCGCGCACCTGTGGCGGAGCAGGTAATGGCGGAATTTCGATACCATAATGCTGTACCAGGGCGCGTAGCAGATCGGAATGGCGCTGTTCCTCCTGCCCGTCGAGGGCCACCGCCGCTCGCACCACCGGGTCCGGCTCCCGCTCACCCATGCTTTGCACCATACGCGCCGTCACGCTTTCGGTGGCGACGGCTTCGCCCCAGAACGGCAGGGACTTCACCCGCTGCGCAGTCTCCGCGTCCAGTTCCGGCCAATCCATATGCTGCGGATCATAATGAATGTGCGTATCGTGAAAGAACTTGCAGAACAGGTCGCGATGGGCGTCGGACCCTGGATCCAAAGATATCGCCGTCATGAAATGCCCTCCCCGTTGGAACGTATTTGCCGCCACTGGCGGTGCATATGATGGCCTTCCAATGCTTGCCATGACAAGAGTACCGGAATGCCCGTCAGGGTTTCGCGGAAGCGGCGTGTCAGGGAAAAGGCCAGTGCCAGATCAGGCCCGACACCGATCGCGCTGCCGAACAGAATGAAGCCGCCCTCCTGCACACCCAGTCCGCCCGGCACCAGAAACGCCATACTGCGCAGGGCCTGCCCGAGGCTTTCCAGGAGTAGCGCTGCCCAGAAAGGGATAGGATGGCCCAGCAGCCAGAAGGTGAACCAGACTTCCGCCGTGCCCGCCAACAGACCGCTCAGTTGCCAGAAGTTCGCCGGGAGCAGGCCCCAGCGACGTGCGTAGAGCCGACGGATTTCGGCATCCAGACGCTGGGATTCTCCTATCAGCGCAAGCAGGTCCTTACCGCCCAGAAGCTTCTTCATCAGCATCTGCAGGACCGTGAACAGCCCCCAACGATATTGCACCCAGATAAAGGCCATGAGCAACGGCAGGACCAACGCCAGAAAAAATACCACCTGGAATTGCAGCTGGTGGTCACTGACCGCAAAAATCAGCACCACGAACCCCGCCAGCGTGAAGATGAACTGGCTCAACAGGGTCAGGGTGACTTCCACCATGACACTGGCCCCGGCGACATAGCCGGGCACGCCGTAGTATGTCAGGAGGCGTACACCGAGCACTTCTCCGCCCACCCGCGCCACCGGCAAGAGGCCGTTGGCCGCTTCGCGGACCAGCGCCACCCATAGCAAAAACCAGAAACGGACGCGCGCCTCACCGCGCAGCAGCCACTTCCAGCCCAATACGTCCAGGGACAGCGACAGCAGGTGAAAGGGGAGAAGCCACAGCAGACCCCAGCCCGCCACCGCCAGCAATTTCAGGATGTCGGAAATACCGGCATGCACGACCAGGAAGACGGTCAAGCCCAGACCGAGCAGACCGGCCGCCAGCATCATCACTTTCTGTTTCAGCAAATTAACTGCCTTCATCCTGGGCAATGCCCTCTTCACGGGGGGACGGGGTAAATAGCAAGAGCAAAGCCGGGAGCACGATCAGAATGCACAGCAGCACGATGGCCAGCGCGAGGCTCAGCGCCTCGCCCAGGCTGGCCATGCCCGGATCGCGGGAAACCGCCATGCTGCCAAAGGCGCTGAGGGTCGTAAGCCCGCTGAAAAAAACGGCCATGGGGGTGGATGTCCCAAGCAGATGCGCTACATCCACACCGTTGCGCCAGCGCACCACGATGTAGATAGCAAAGGCCACACCGAGACCGATGAGCAGAGGCAGAACGATGATGTTGCCGAGATTGAAGCTCAATCCGAACAGAGACATGGCCGCCACCGTGAACAGCGCCGCCAGCAGCAGCGGAATCATGATCAGCAACACATCCCGGTAGCGGCGAAAGGCCAGGAGGAGCAGCAGGCTGATGGCTATCAGCGCAATAAACGTAGCCTCCCGAAAGGCACCGAGCACTGCCTCTCCGCCTTGGACCAGCATCACCGGTGTACCCACGGCATTGGGCTCCACCTTCAGCACGCTTCGCACAAAGGTCGCCATCGCCTGATTACTGCTCAGATTGGCCTTGGGAAAAATCTCCACGCGCGCCTGGCCAGAGGCCGCCACATAACGGTCCCGCAGGGACTTCGGCAGGGTCTGCAGGGTTACCGGCATGGCGGACAATGCCATGCCGAGGCGTTGCAATTCGCCGGGCAAGGTGCCCATCACCCGCGTTTGCAGATCGGCGATCGCCTGAGCATCCGTGCCGCGAGTCGCCAAAAACTGCGCGAGATGGCCAGCCAGCGCCGCCGCCGCCTGTCCGTCGGGTGTATTCTCGCCGTCCTTTTGCGCGAGGGCCCGCAACTTGGTTACCAATTCCCCAAGATTTTTCGTGGTATCGGGCGTCGGCGGCTGCAAACCGGTGGGCATCAGCAGCGAAAAGGGCGGCACGAGAATCTGCAAGTTCTGCAATATGGCCAGCTTCTCGGTTTGATGCTCCGGAATATAGCTGGAAATCGTCAGGGCCTGCGCCACGGTGGGCAGCCGCGCCACCCGCGCGGCAACGGCCTGCGCCGCCGGAATATCCGGAGTGAGCACCTCCATACGATAGGGCGCCGTCTGCGGATCGGCGAGGAGCTTCTCGAAAATACGCACCCCCTCCGCATGGCGGTCGATCATATGCAGTGGATTGAAGTCAAATGAGGCGCGCAATACCAGCGGCACGGACGCCAGCGCCAGCAGGGCCACCGCGCCCAGTACATAGTAGGCATAACGGTGGATGGGGTGACGCACCAGGGTAGGAATTTGGCGCAGATGCGGATAGTACGTCGGTCTTGTACCCGTGATCACCATAGGCCAGAGGGTCAAAAAAGCGGGCAGGAAGGTGAGGGTCATGAACAGGGCCACCAGCATGCTGGTGCCGGAAATCAGTCCGAGATCGACGATGCCTGCGTAGCTGGTAGGCACGAAAGCAAAAAAACTGAAAGCAGCCGCAACGGCGGCAAGGCTCAAGGCGCCGCCCATACCTTGCGTCACCCGCTGCATGGCCTGTCGGTGAGCGGCGCCGTTAAAAACTTCTTCCCGATAGCGCAGGCAGAACTGAATGCCAAAATCGACGCCCAGACCGATAAAGAGAATGGCAAAGGCCACGGAAATAAGATTGAAGGGACCGATAAAAAACAGTGCCCAGGCGGTGGTCAGGATCATTCCGGCGATCAGCCCCATCAGCACCCCGGAAACCAGTTGCAGCGAGCGCAACGCTATGATCAGCAAAATGATTTCGAGCGTGAACGTCAGCGCCAGAGAAACAGCGGCACCCTGACTCACGGTTTTCAATTGTTCCGCATCCAGTACCGCACCGCCGGTCACTCCCACGTCCACCCCGTGGGCAGCATTCAGGTTGAGCGAGGTAAGGCCAGCGCGCAAAGTATGTATAGCCGCGGCAGCAGGCTCCAGAGACTTGTAATTCAGGGCAGGCTGAATGATGACGAAGCGTTGCGACGGCCCCATTCGGGCCAGATCGCCGCCCATGAGTGTACCCCACGAAATGGTATAGGATTTGCCCTGCATCTGCGCCGTGAGCGCCCGATCCAGGGCAGAAAAAATAGCCGTCAATCCGGGCAGTTGCACGCCATTGGTCAGGCGTTGCCCAATCGCCATGCTCAACAGGCTGCTGAGGCCGTTCAGGCTCGGTTCGGCAGAGAGCCTGGCGATGAGCGGCTGCGCATCGGTGATGCGGTTGGCAAAGTCCTGTACTTCTTTGGGGGAGAGATACAGGAGGCCGTTACGCTGAAAAAAAGGCCCGCCGCCCGGCACATACACGTCGTGGAAAGATTGTGGCCGGGCGCGCAGCCAAGTGCTGAGACGATCGACGGCCGTATCCGTAAGGTTTCGGTCAGCGCCCTGGAGGACTACCACAATCGTGTTTTTATCCTGCGGAAATGCTTTCTGGTAAGCCACTTCACGCTTCTGAAAAGGCAGATCACGGGACAAGGTATGGCTGGTATCGGTATCCATGGAGAAATGACCGACCGAGTAGCTCAGGGCGAGCAGCGTGGCCAGCACGATGGCCGCCAGCATCCAGGTGGCGCGCCGCACCGAGAGGTCCACCAAGGCTACCAGACCCTGAGAGATACGCGCGCCGGAGCGCTGAAGAAAACGGTCAATGAGCGACAAAATCACGGAAAGTACCCTTCGCGATGTCCTGATCGCGCAAATAATCTTTTACCCGGGGGCTCGTCAGCGCCGCCCACTCGGCATGCGGTTCGTAGTTCGGCATGAGGGCGTGCAGTGCCGCCGTCTGCACCATGGCCGGATGCAGATAAATCTCCGTAACCCCCGTTGCCGGCAGGCAGCGGAGCATCCGGAGCAGTCGCGCCTCATCCATGTGGCCAGTGGCGTCCAGGCCGTAGAGCTGGTCGTTATGCATAATCTGGCGACGATCCAGTTGGCGGCGCATGCGCGCGAGCCACGGCGCCAGAAAGATGGACCAGAATGCCGGCGCGACCCCCCTGGCACCGCTGCAGCGTGCCGCCCGTAAAGGCTCTCTTGGCAAACGCACCGCCCGCAGGCCAAACTCCTTCCCGACTTCCAGCATCTGCATCAGCACCGTAGGATGCAGATGCAGATGTTTATGGGCATTGGCATGGTCCAGTTCCAGGCCGGTGGCCGCAAAGGCGGCGAACTGGGCACGGACCTCCGCCGCCAGTTGCCTTCTGACCCGTGGCAAAAAGAAATAGCGCACCCCGCGCCGCCAGAGATCCGCAGCAAAACGCCCCTGTTCATCGACCAGATCCGGCACCTGCTCCGCAGGCAGCAGAGGCGTACCGTCCACCAAGGTAAGATGCAGCCCTACGCCCAGGCGGGGCAGCGCCCTGGCCCGGGCGACGGCGTCCGCCGCGGCCGGAGCCGCGACCATGAGACTGGCGGTGGTCAGCACACCATCACGGTGTGCGGACTCCACCGCCTCGTTCACCGCCATGTCCAAGCCAAAGTCGTCGGCGTTGAAGATGACTCGCCGACCGCCGCCCTGCCCCACTTCAGCCGTGGCGCTGTCGGAGGAAGCGGACGAATTCCACGCCTTCGCGCAAACGACGTTTCATCATTTGCGTGCTCTTGAGCATCTCACCCGTGATTTCGGCAATCTTGCCGGCGCGAAAGTAAAAGCGCTTGTACATCACCTCCACGGAGTCGAAGATTTCCGTATGGTTGAGGTGCGGGTAACTCATGGGGCTGATCTGCACGCCGCGGTCATTGACCAGATGGGCCTCGTCTTCATCCGTCAGCCAGCCTTCCTGTTTCGCCTGATTGTACAGGAAGGTGCCGGGATACGGCGCCGCCAGCGACACCTGAATGGTATGGGGATTGATTTCCTTGGCGAAGTCGATGGTCTTCTGAATGGTCTCCTTCGTCTCGCCCGGCAGGCCGAGAATAAAGGTGCCGTGAATCACGATCCCCAGCTTGTGACAGTCGGCCGTGAATTTGCGCGCCGCCTCGACCTTGAGGCCCTTCTTGATGTTGTTGAGGATCTGCTGGTCGCCCGATTCATAACCCACCAGCAACAGGCGCAGGCCGTTCTCGTGGAGCACCTTGAGGGTATCGTAGGGCACGTTGGCCTTGGCGTTGCAGGACCAGGTCACACCTAGCTTGCCCAGACCTCGGGCGATTTCTTCGGCACGGGGACGGTCATCGGTAAACGTATCATCGTCAAAGAAGATTTCCTTGACCTGCGGGAGGTTCTTCTGGATGTAGCGCACTTCTTCAATGACGCTGGCGGCACTGCGGGTGCGATAGCGATGGCCACCCACCGTCTGCGGCCAGAGACAGAAGGTGCACTGCGAACGGCAGCCGCGCCCGGTGTAGAAGGAAATATAGGGATGCTTGAGGTAACCGATGAAGTAGTCCTCGATGTGCAGATCGCGCTTGTACACTTCGGAGACGAAGGGCAAGGCATCCATGTCTTCGATCATGGCACGATCGGGGTTGTGGATGATCTGACCATTGCTGGAGCGGTAGGTGATGCCATCCACCTCACTCAGGGGCCGACCTTCGGCTATCTCCTTGAGGGTGTAATCAAACTCCTCGCGGGCCACGAAGTCGACCGCCGCCGCGGCCTGCTGCAGGGACTCCTCGGGCTCCACCGCCACCTTGGCGCCGACCATGCCGATGAGCAATTTCGGGTAGTGCTCCTTGAGCACTTCAGCCATCCGCACATCGGAAGGAAAAGACGGGGTGCTGGTGTGAATGATGCAGAGATCATACCCCGCGGCGACCTGCAGGGTTTCTTCGACACTGACATCCGCGGGGGGGGCGTCGAGCAAGCGGCTGCCAGGGATCATGGCGGCGGGCTGGGCCAGCCAGGTGGGGAACCAGAAAGAGCGAATTTCCCGCTTGGCCTGATAGCGCGAACCGGCACCACCATCGAATCCCTCAAAGGAAGGGGCTTGCAAGAACAAGGTTTTCATCGTCATCGTTTTACTCCGTCATGGCCATCCATCCGCCCGTCGGCGCCGATGGCAAATTGCGACCCCCGCCAGGCGACGTGCCGTGCGAAAAGGGCGTGAAACCAGATCCACAGGCCCAGAAAATCCCCCAGCAGGGCCACACCAAACGAACCGCCTGCACTAAGTTTGTGCATAATTTGTCTATGGTACACGAGGCGCAAGAGGAGAACCACACCCAGCGGCACCCCGCCCCAGAAACCCATCCAGGGCGCGAGCAGCAGCACCAGAGGCAGCGGATAAGTCAAAAAGGAAAAGGTGTGACCCAGCGGCTGTACCGATCGCGTGGTACGCGACCAGCGCAGCGCATGCTGGTAAAAGGCGCGGAAATTCGCCTCCCGGACCTCGGTGTCCACCACATAATCCGCGAGCAGGGTGGTTTGCCCCAACTGGCGGCTGTAGGCGCCGAGCCAGTAATCGTCAGCCAGTTGGTTCGCCAGGCGCGGTAGGCCGCCGACGGCCTCCAGCGTCCGGCGACGCAGGGCCATGGTCGCCCCGCCGCAGAAAATATTCGGACCCAGGCGCGCCGCCAGCAGCACCGAAGGCAGAAAGAGACCGTTCACCTGACCGGCCAGCACCCGCGACCAGAACGTGGCTACGGGCCTGGCCCGATAGAGGCAGGTCACCACACCCACATTCCTGTTTTGCAGGGAAGCACAGATCTGGCGCAGGTAATGGGGGCCGACGGAAATGTCCGCGTCACTGATCACCAGGGTGTCGTAACGACAGGCGGCGAGGATGCCCGCGAGATTATTGACCTTGGGATTGCTGCCGATACGCGCTTCCGTACACACCCAGCGCAACGCCAGAGCCGGGAACTCGGCCTGCAGCCGCTGCACCACGGCGACGGCCGGATCGTCGGGGTGCTGCACACCAAAAACCATTTCAAATGCGGGGTAGTCCTGCACGCAGAAACTGCGCAGGGCGGCGTAGAGACCCCCCTCGTCCCCATGCAGCGGCTTGAGCACACTGACCCCGGGCCCGTCGCACAGGATATCTTCGCTGACGGCGGCGTCGCGCTCCGGCAATACGGGATGCCAGCGCGCGATTGCCCGAAGGGTCATCAACAGATAGACCACGGCAGCCAGGGAAAGCAGCGCCGCAGGGCCGCCTATCCACCAGCACATAAGGCCCCCACGGCGGCAACCGCCAGACGGCGGGCCAGCAGACTACAGATAGTGATGCTCAGCAAACCATCGTACCGCGTCCCGCAAGGCCTCCTCCGCAGGACGATGGGTGTAATGCAGGACCCGCTCCGCCCTGGCAGACGAAAAATACATCTTGTGGGCGGCCATGCGCAGCTCGTCCACCGTTACCAGCGGCGTCCCCCTGCCTCGCAGGCGCACCACCCGCTCCGCCCCCCAGGCCAGGGGATAGAGCAGGCGGCGAGGGATACGCAGCCATGGCGAACGATGCCCGGTCAGACCGGCAATACGGGTGAGGATCGCCGCCAAGGGGAGGTTATCGCCACCGAGAATATAGCGTTCCCCGACCTCGCCGTCCGTAAATGCCTGCCAATGGCCCATGGCCACATCATCCACATGCACCACGTTCAGACCGGTATCGACATAAGCCGGCATGCGGCCCGCCGCAGCATCGCGCACCATCCGCCCGGTGGGGGTCGGTTTGCGATCCGCCGGACCTATGGGCGTCGACGGATTGACGATGACGATGGGCGCACCTTCCTCCCGGCAAAGGGCCCGCAGGGCCTCCTCGGCGAGATATTTGGAGCGCTTGTAGTGCCCGATCATGTCTTCCAGTTGCGCAGTGGTATCCTCATCGGCTTCCCGGCCATCGGCGTAATGACCGAGCACCGCAACGCTGCTGGTATAGACGATGCGCTCCACCCCGGCATCGAGCGCCGCGCGCACCAGACGTTCGCTGCCGCCCACATTGGCGGCATACATGGCGCGCGGATCGGGTACCCAGAGCCGGTAGTCCGCAGCCACATGAAAAACCGCCTGACAGCCAGCCACCGCGCCGTCCAGGGCCGAGCCGTCTGTGAGATCCCCGACCACCAGCTCCACGTCCAGCCCTTCCCAGTTGGCCGGATCAGCGCCGGTGCGGTGGAGCACTCGGACCTCCAGACCTTCGGCGAGCAGGCGGCGCAGTACCGCGCCACCGACGAAACCAGATGCCCCGGTCAGCAGGGCTTTCATGCCGCCCTTCCCGCGTGAAGAAGGGCCGGCGCCACCGTGCGGAGCGTTCTCAGCGCCTTCTGCATCTGCCCGCCCAAGCCCAGCAAAGTGGACAACTCGGCAGGATGGCGCAACAACCCGCGCGCCAGGCGGAGGGCCTGCGGCCGCCCGTAGGCGTCGACACTCGCCGTGGCCACCGCCGGCAGCGACTGATTCGCAGGGTCCACGACACTGCGGATGACGATGAAGGGGGTATCCGCGCCATGCGCCGCGGCGGCCATGGCACCACTTTCCATATCCACCCCCTGTGCCGACGGGTAATCCACCAGAAAGGCCGCCTTCGCAGCCCTAGAGCCGCAGGGCTGATCCACCGAAAGCACTCCCCCGGCATGGAATGGGATGGACAGCGATTTCGCCAGGCTCCCGCGCCACGCCACATCCACCGCCCAGCACTGCCCCGCCCAGAACACGGTTTCCGGCAGGAGCAGATCCCCCGGCTTCCGTTCCGGCCGCAAGGCGCCCGCAGTGCCCCAGGAGACCAGCCCGCCAACACCCGCAGCAATCAGCCTATACGTTGCGGCCGTCGCCCGCTCCGGCCCCATGCCGGAAACACACAGCAATATCTGCTCACCCACCTCTATCAGCGCATCGTGCGACAGCGCGCCCGCGAGGGAAAAAACACGCGCCTCCGCGTCCAGCGCCGCCACCACTCCTATTCGTGCGCCATGCATCCCAAGTTCCGGTAGCGGGCCAGCGCCCAGAGCGGGAAATAAAACGCATACCCATGATAAATAAGGTAAAAAACCTTCGGGAATCCCGGTGCGTTAAAAAAGGGCGCCTGCCAGCATCCATCCCCTTCCTGATGCGCCTGCAGCCAGGCTATGCCACGATGCAGGGCGACACTATCCCGGTCTCCCGCCGCCATCAGACCCAGACAGGCCCAGGCCGTCTGCGCCGCGGTAGAGGTCTGGCCCACCCCGGCAAGACCGGGGTCACTGTAGGAATCGTTGCTTTCACCCCAACCGCCGTCGCTCTGCTGTACCGCGCGCAGCCAGTACGCCGCGCGTTCCATGGTGGGCTTCAGGGAAGGATCATTCAGTTCGGCCAGCGCCATGAGCACGGACCAGGTTCCGTAGATGTAGTTGGTTCCCCAGCGCCCAAACCAGGCGCCCGATGACTCCTGTTCACGCAGCAGATAAGCCACGGCACGCCGCAGCACATCGCAGTCCCGTGGCCGCGCCAGACGCGCCAGGAAGGCCACCACCCGCCCGGTGACATCGGCCGTCGGCGGGTCCAGCAGGGCCTTGTGGTCGGCAAAGGGAATTTCGTTCAGGTAGTAGTGGGTGTTGTCCACATCATAGGCGCCGAAACCGCCGTTTCTGGATTGCATGCCCGCCAACCAGTTCGCCGCCTTCTCGATGCTGTCACGATCCTCCGCACGCCCGGCCCGCGCCAGGGCCCAGCCCACTGCCGCCGTGTCATCCAGATCCGGATAATACGGATTGGCATATTGAAACGCCCAGCCACCGCCCGCCAAATGGGGCCGTGACTCCCGCCAGTCGCCGGGCTCGGCACCGATCTGCCGGTCCTTGAGCCAGCGGATACCGTTTTGCACCGCCGGAGAGACTTCGCCATCCTGCTCGAGCAGGGCGTGGAGCGCGAGGCAGGTATCCCAGACGGGTGATAAACAGGGCTGACAATAGGCGTCGTTCGCCCGCTCCACCACCAGTTTGCGCAGCGCCGCCCCGGTTTGCCGACGATAATCATGATCCGGCGGATAGCCGAGCAGCTCCAGGGCCTCGTGGGCGTTCACCATGGCCGGGAAAATGCCGTTCAGACCGTCTTCCCCATTGATCCGCGCGGTAAACCACGCCTCCGCCTTCTTCAGGGCACGACGCCGGATACCGTGCGGTATCCAACCCTCCATCAACCGCCAGAATCGATCCAGAGACAGAAAGAAGTATGCCACAATCCCTTGCCGAGCATGGCTGAAATAATCCGTAATCTGTTCCGGCGGTCGACGGAACAACTCCCGAATATGCACCTGCAGGGGATTTTTGGCGCGCGCCTTGAGGCTGCACAGAATAAACAGGGGCACCATCACCGTGCGCGACCAGGAAGCGACTTTGTAGATATGAAAGGGAAACCAGTGCGGCAGCAGCATGATTTCCACCGGAATGGAGGGCACCGCCCGCCACGGCACCTGGGCAAAAAGCGCCAGGGTAATGCGCGTAAACACATTGCTGTGTTCCGCTCCGCCATGGGCGAGAATCGCCTCCCGGGCGCGCCGCATGTGCGGCAGTTCGGGGTCATCGCCCGCAAGTTTCAGGGCGTAATAGACCTTTACCGATGCACTCAGGTCAAAATAGCCGCCGTAATAGAGGGGCCAGCCCCCGTGATCCGCCTGCTTGCCGCGCAGATAGACAGCGATCCTGGCCTCCAGAACCTCGTCCCGCTCATCCATGTAATGCTGCATTAGAATATATTCGGCAGGGATGGTGCAATCGGCCTCAAACTCGAAACACCAGTGACCATCCTCCGCCTGCCGAGCGCCCAGCGCCTGACGCGCCTGCGCGAGCACCCGATCCAGTGACGAACGAAAAACGCCCGCGCCAGAGCGCACCGGTTGCAGCATACGATTCATGGTTGCGCGACAGCGGAAGACAGAGGCAATGGTTTGACGCCCACCCGGAAACTCCACTGCAGAAGCGCATCGGAGCGATGCAGGAGACGCGACAGAAATACCACCCGATGTACGCTGCGGCGGCTGATTTTCACCTCGCTCCCGGAGGCAAAAGCCGGATTTTCGGCAATCCGCCGCAGGGTCAGCACCGCCATGGCGATGGCCCAGAGGCAAAAATCCCGCATTCCCGTCTGCCCGGCCGGTATCAGCAGCGTATAGCGCAGCGCATTTTGCAGATGGTCCGCGGCAATGCCCAGCAGTTCGGTGAGGCCCGCCTGGAACGCGGGGTCCCGACTGCCGGGCCGCACCCCGGCAATATCGCAGCCATGACGCTGAAACAGCGCGCGCGGCATCCAGCTCACACCGCGCTGCCAGTCATCCCAGATGTCCTTGAGAATATTGGTCATCTGCAGGCCTTGCCCGAAGGACACCGCCAAACGCTGCATCTCCGCATCATGCTCCGCCAGCAGCGGCTCGAACTCGACAAATAGACTGGTGAGCATTTCACCGACGACACCCGCGACCACATAGCAGTAACGATCCAGGGCCGCCATGTCCGCCAGCCCCTGCGACGAAGCATGCTGCTGAAACTCTGCCATCCCCATGCCCATGATCCGCACGCAGCGGGACAATGCCGCCTGCTGGGTGGGGTTGAGGCTGTGGGTGATGGCGACGGCCTCCGGAGTGTGGCGAATCAGATCGTGCTCGGCTTCGGGCATCGCCGGCGACAGGTCTGCGCCCAATGCGGCAGCAAAGGCGGCGGGATCGCCCGCACCCTCCACCACCTGAAGAAATTTCGCCTGCCAGCAGGCCTTTTTTCCCCAGGGCATATCCGGGTCGTCTTCAATGGTATCGGCAATGCGGCACAACAGATAACCGTTGCCGACCGCGTCCCGGAGCGCCTCCGGCAACTGGGGGATGGTCAGGGCAAAAGTCCTGGAAACAGCCTGGAGGCTTTGTGCCTGGTACGCCAGGGCCCGCTCCAACGCCGCCATCAACATGCGGTCCTGTCTGGTGACATCCAAACTCCTTATTGTGTTTGTCCGGGTGTGCACAAACACCCTATCATCTGGCAGCAATGTAACGATCCCGGGCCCATTCTGCAAGTCTTGCAGCCCTGTGCCGCCCACCCGGGTCGGCGCAGCGCGACCCGTCGCCGTCACTCGGTTCTGGCGGCGCCCCCAGGGGCGCCGCCATCTGCAACATGCAACTCGGAACGCAGGGCGCGGCGCATCAGTTCATCGCTCGCGGCGCGCGGCGCGGCACCCTCGAACAGCACGCGATAGACCTGTTCGGTAATCGGCATGTCCACCCCCAGGCTCTGCGCAAGCTGAAACAAGGCCTGCGCCGTGCGTACCCCCTCGGCCTCCTCGCCAATCCCGCGCAGCACCGCTTCCAGGCTCAGGCCGCCGCCCAGGCCCAGCCCCACCCGCCGGTTCCGCGAGAGATCGCTGCAGGACGTGAGGATCAGGTCACCGGCACCGGCCAGACCCATGAAGGTCTCGGTTCGTCCTCCCAGTGCCGTTCCCAGGCGATGCAACTCCACCATCCCACGGGTGATGAGCGCGGCACGGGCACTGTCGCCATTGCCCAGACCATCGGAAATCCCGGCGGCAATGGCCAGCACATTCTTGATCGCCCCGCCGAGACAGACGCCCGCTACATCATCACTGGTGTAGACCCGCATCTGCGCACTGCCAAAGACCTCGGCCACCCGCTGGGCATAGGTCGGATCGGTAGACGCCGCCGTCATCGCCAGTGGTTTGCCGAGCATCAGGTCATGGGCGAAACTCGGGCCGGAAAGCACCACCAGAGGCGCCTCCGGCAAGATTTCCCGCAATACCTGGTCGAGGCGCAAGGCGCTCGGCACTTCCAGCCCTTTACTGGCGAGGACGAGCAGCGCGGTGGGCGGCAGACAGGGGAGCAGATGCGTCAGTAGGCCACGCAACGCATGACTGGGCACCGCAAGGACGATACCCTCGCTGCCCCGTACCGCAGCGGCGAGGTCCACCGTGCAGTGCAGTCCTTCCGGCCGCGCGCACTCTGGAAATACGGGAAAAAGGTCCATCCGGGAGGGCTGACAGGGCAGGTGCTCGGCGCGCCGTCCCCAAAGCTGCACGATATGCCTCTGGCGCAGCAGATATACGGCCAGCGCCGTCCCCCAGTGACCGCCGCCCAGCACTGCCCAACGCATGGATTATTGCGTCGTATAGTTCTGCTGCTGGGTCTGCGCCTGCTGATACAGGGCCTCGAAATTCACCGGGTGCAAATGCAATGGCTGGAAACCACCGCGGCCGACGAGATCCGCAACCACTTCCCGCGCATACGGGAACAGGATGGTCGGGCAATGCACGGCCAACAGGGCGGGCATGTGCTCTTCCGGGATGTTCTGAACCCGGAACAGACCAGACTGCTGAACTTCTACGGCAAAGTAGGTGCTCTCCCCCGCCTTGGCCTTGACAGTCACCGTCAGCGTCACTTCGGTAAGTCCTTCCATCCCTTCCACTACGGTACTAGCGGTGTTCAGCCCCACATCTACGGTCGGCGCCTCGGTCTGCACAAAACTGAGGGGCGCGTTGGGCGACTCAAAAGAGATGTCTTTCACGTAGATGCGTTCGATCATGAAAACTGCTTCCTGTTCGTCCATAAGTCCTTCTTCTTGGGTTGTGGGTAGCCGTAGTCTAACTGAATTTCCCCCCGCCGGGCTACGTCCCCCACGCCCCAACGTGGATTTGTGCCGTCCGTCGGTACGCCCCGCTGCGGAGCAACGCCACTTTTACGGTGCGCAGCAGGAGGACGATGTCATACCACAGGGATCAGTTCTTCCCGTACCACGCTGCTATTATCCAGACGAAGGCGCCACTTCACTCAGGTGCGACGGGCGCAATAATCGCAACAGGCGGCGCCAACCGGGATTCTTGCCCAGAACAAGTCCTGCCCACCGGGGCACTTGCTCTGTGTCGCGGTTCTGTGTAGGATTCTCAGCGCTGTCCATGTCCCCATCGTCTAGTGGCCTAGGACACCGCCCTTTCACGGCGGTAACTGGGGTTCGAACCCCCATGGGGACGCCAAATAAAACAACAAGTTAGAAAGTTCGGCACCGTTAACTTGATCCCGAGCCTGGCACGATAAGCGGCGGCTTGCCAGCCCAGTAACGCCCCCCAGCGGTCATCCAGAGTGGCCACGTAGCGCGCTGCATGGTCATTCCTTTTCTGAAAACATCGCCAACAATTGCGCCTCGGTAAGCTGTTTCACACCCAACTTTGTGGCTTTTTCAACCTTAACAATTCTACTTAAGCTTGCCGGTTAATGGTCCTGGAGGCTTAGGGGTAGATAAGCCATAAGGGCGTATGGGTGTGCCTCGTGAAGCAGTAAACGAATCTGTTCCAGGGGAATCACTCCAGGGAACGCGGAACTTTCCCCCAATATAGTGTCACGCAGGCTTGCCAGACTCCACGTATTCAACCATTGCGGGAGCGTATTCGATGGAGTTGGCTGAGGCAGGTATTGTACCTGATATTTCCCCTTAGAAAGCTTTGTCAGTTTGGCGGCCTCCTGAATGGCTTGTGGCATACCCCCGAGTGCATTGACCAACCCAAGGTGATAGGCGTCCAGGCCACTCCAGGCGCGACCCTGGGCATCGTGTTCAGCTTTTTTTATCGGGATATGTCTGGCATTGGCCACCAGTTTTACGAAGTCAGCGTATGTATTGTCTACCACGGCCTGAAGTGCTTTTTGGACGTTTTTACCCATGGGTGAAAACGGGGACAGCGCGTTGGCATTTCTCGTAGTGGCTACCCCGGAATAGTGAATGCCCAATTTTTTTAGCAGCCCTGCATAGTTCGGGAATAGTGCGAACACACCAATATCGGCAGTCAGCGTGGTGGGATGTGCATAGATACGATCCGCTGCGGTCGAGAGCCAGTAAGCACCTGAGGTACCTAATGTGCCCATGCTGACGACAACAGGTTTGTGCGCCTTGCGTAGGCGGATAATGGCGGCACGAATCGCTTGGGCCGCGTTCACATCGCCGCCGGGACTATTCACCTGTAAAACTACGGCCTTGACGGAAGCGTCGTGACGGACGCGATTCAACTGGTTGACCGTGGCTTGGGCAGCGACTATCCCTGGGAGGGGGGTATCTCCGGTCACGAGCATTCCGTCAATGGGTACGACCGCAATTTTGGCGTCGGCGGTTGTGGATGGTTTGGTTGCAGCCAGATAGGCATGTAAACCAACCGTCTTGATGCGTCGGGGGGGTTGTTTCAGTGCGGCGGCAACCGCCCGCCTGAAAGCATGGGCATCGCCGATATGTGTGATCAGCCCTTGCTTCAGAGCCAGTTCTGCAGCATTGCCTTGATAATGTACCAAAAGTTCAGGCAAATGGTTCGCGTAATAGCTGATTTTCGTGGCCTTCAGCCCACGACCCTTGGCAACATTTTGCCGATAAGTATTCCACCACACCTTCAGCCAGGCAGCATTTTCTACCTGCGCAGGCTTGGACATATGCGTCAGGGTAATAGGCTCCATAGCAGATTTATATTTACCTTGACGGAGGGAATACACTGTGATTCCTAACTTGTCTAGCAACCCTTTGAAGTATAAACCGCGCGTCGAGAACCCTGTGACCAGGACGGCGCCCAGCTTGGGCATGTAAATATGGTCAGCCTGGGCAGCCAGTAGATAAGCATCCTGGGAATAGTTGGGAGCATAGGCATAAATGGGTTTACCATGAGCGCGGAAACGCTGAAGAGCCCGTGCTACGGTGTCCAGCTGGGTGATACTGCCTCCACTAAAGTCACTTAGATTCAATTCCAGCAGGTGGATGCGCGCGTCTGTGGAAGCACGATCAATGGCTTGAACCATCTGCCTAACGGAAACACCTGCAGGTTTTTGCCCATCAAGATGATTGAGCACGCGGCTCTGCCAGGATTCGCTACGGCTGTAAAACAAGGCGCCATGGGGAGCGATAAGTAGTGTAGCATCATCGGGAACGGTAACGTGATAGAGCAGTTTGTAGGCAAGAAAAATTATAATGAACAACAGAATGGCAAGCGTCAGCAGGTTGAGAATTCCCATGCGCAACCAGTGCAAAGCGCGGCCCAGCCAAATGAAGGGGAGAAGCAATAGGCGCATGATCCATCATCCCATCAGCAGTAATGAATGTGCGTCTCCAGCGAGGCGCTAAAAAACTCTACGTAGGGCCAGTGTACCATATATTGGTCTCTTTGGCGGAGCCATGTACGGACTTGAGAGTGGCCCTCGTGGAAAGTGGTGTCGCGAACCTTTTCCAACACTAGACAATGACTCCATGAGAATCCATCAGCGCGGTTCTGGTATCTCGGTTCACCTTCATTTCACCTTTCTACGTGTCGAGCCGCGCAAGCGCAAGCTCTGATGCCTCCAGTGCTCCCTCAAGGTATCCGCCAAATTGTGGCGCCGCCTCGGTCCCGGCAAGGATCAGGTTGCCACCCCAAAGTCTGCCGAGAGCACGGTGCAAACCGTATTGCGGGTGGACATGAGGCGCCTGTGCGTCCAGTTCGGTCGCTGTGAAGGGGTCATATGCCCAGTCCTTGAGATACAGCGCACGTGGCTTGGCGGCTTCCGGCCCGAACAGCCGGATCAACTGGGCCTGTATCTGTTGGCGCAAGGTTTGTTCGTCGGATCGTGCCCGGGGCGGCACGCCGATGAATCCGAACAGGGCATAAGGCCCCCCGGTCGCCGGGCTGGCATCATGGATTTCGACCATCGGGCCATGACGACTCGTGGCATCGCCAGACAGGCCAGCCTCGCGCCAGAAGGGTCGATCATAGATAACCACGGCCTTGGCATGGCCCGCCATCCAGGTTGCGATTCCCTCCAGCGCTGTCAACGCAGCGGTGGGCAGCATCGGCGTAAAGGACATTTTTGCTGCCATGCGCGGGGGCAGCGCCAGAACCACCCGCCGTGCCAGGATGCTCACGCCGTCTTGAGACGTTGCCTTGATACCTGTTGCGGCCCGGGTGAGCGTCCGGATCGCTGTCGAAAGACGAAGTCGTTGCGCCGGAACCTCTTTCGCGAGGGCGGCGATTAAGGCGCCCAAACCACCCTCCAGCCGCCAGGATCCCTGCATTGAGGCATAGCCCCGTCCACGATGAACCTGGCACTGCTCATCCTCGAAGGTCAGCTCGCCATGACAGAATTGATCGAACCGGGACAGCCCGAGGTGCTGGGTGAGGGTCGCGATCCGGGGTTGTCCTGGCCAGAACCAGGTGGGACCCATATCAAAATAAGCCTCGCCCTCGCGCCGGGTCAGGATGCGACCGCCCAAGCGGTCCCGCGCCTCGACCAGAAGGAAATCGCGGCCTTGCGCGGCAAGCTGTGCGGCCAGGGCCATCCCGGACAGGCCACCACCGATGATCAGAGTTTCGGTCAGCATCGCTCAAGACATCTCCCCAGCGCAACGCAGGTCAACCGTTTCGTCTTTGTCGGCCAGGCAGACGTCATGAAAGATACCAGTGGTTTCGTAGCGGCGCTCCTGCAAACCCTGCCGGGGAATCTGTCGTCGCCATGGCTAAACAGCTGGCGCCTTGGCAAATGGCAGGTGCCCTGTCTTCATCCAGATTTTTGCGCCATCGTCTCCCGCCATCGCAGACAAGTTTTGCCCTTCGGGGAGGCGCAGCCAAGCATGCTTTTCCAGCACCTCGCCGTCCACGGTGACCGCGCCATCTATTACCAGCAGTTCGATCCCGCCGGACGCGTCAGAGGTCAGCGTCGCACCAGCCTCGAGCTTGCCGTAGGTCACGATCTCGCGATCGTCCTCATGCAGCTTTGCGGTGGCAACGCCATCCATAGGGGCACTCCGTTCGGCGTCCATGTTCTTTCGAAATTGGTTGCGGTCCGCCATGTCGAACTGCCAGAGTTTCACGAAGATAGTGCAGCCCGTTTCAGAGCCGGGGGTATGGGATGTGGTTGGCGGGTTGCGCACATAGGTGCCGACTGGAAAGTCGCCGTACTCGTCCTGGAACACGCCATCGAGCACGATGAATTCTTCTCCCCCTGCATGCGTATGCGCCGAGAACTTGCTGCCCGGCGCATAACGCACGATGGTCGTGGCGCGGGCAACCTCGCCCCCGATCCGGTCCAGCATGCGCCGCTCCACGCCTTTCATGGGCGATGGCCGCCATTCAAGCCGGTCGGAATGCACAATAACCCGCTTGGAGAAATCTGCATTGATCTCCATGAGACCCCCTCCTTTCATGTCCTCAACCCGGAGGTCTGGTATTATAGAGTCCCTATCTGCCGTCGCAAGCAAGGCCACCCTTGAAATGACGAAATGGGGGCCGTAAAGCGGCCAAACGAGCGGTTTCGTTGCCGGTATTGAACCAGGAACGCTATTCACTCTACCAATCCGTAGCGCTGGACCTCTTTGGCAGGAAGCGCTGGCTGAACAGCAGGATGGGGTGATTTGATGGTTGCCGATTGTGTACTCCATGGCACTACTGTCCGGAGATTTGACCCAGACCTCATAGTAACCGACTGAAAAAACAAGTCGAAATTTGCTCGGGTAGGTGTCACCGACTTCAAAATGGCGCAAAATGGCCCATTTTCAATTTCGGAGCGCCCATGTATTCTGGAAAATTGGTTATGGCACAGCTTTTCGATCATCTGCCTATGCATACATTCCGCCGCTGCGTCGCCAAATATCCAAGTAAATATCCTGTGCTAAAATTCAGTCATTTTGACCAATTCGCCTGTATGGCATTTGCTCAGTTGACCTATCGTGAAAGCCTGCGCGACATCGAAATCTGCCTCCGTGCCCATAATAGTAAGCTGTACCATCTCGGCATTCGCGGACGTGTATCCAGAAGCACATTGGCCGATGCCAATGAAACTCGTGATGCACATATTTATGAAGACTTCGCACTTGCACTCATTAAAATTGCCCGAAAACTTTACGCTGGTGACAGTTTCGCCGTCGATATAGATAACACCGTCTATGCACTGGATACCACGACTATTGATCTGTGTTTATCCCTCTTTCCATGGGCACGTTTCCGCAAGAACAAGGCCGCTGTGCGACTGCATACCTTGTTGGATTTACTGGGTAATATTCCAAGATTCATCCTGATTTCGGATGGAAAACTTCATGATATTCACGTTCTCGACCACTTAATCTACGAGCCTGGAAGCTTCTATGTGATGGACCGTGGATTCATCGATTTCTCCCGTCTCTATCATCTCCATAACGCCCAAGCTTTTTTCGTAATTCGCGCGAAAAAGAACCTGCAATATCGCCGCCTGTATTCGCAGCCTATCGACAAGGAAACAGGCTTGCATTGCGATCAAACCATCGTAATGACCGGTACAAACACGCAAAACAGCTACCCCGTTCCTTTGCGTCGCGTTAAATTCTATGACGCGGAGCAGGACCGCCTTTTTGTTTTCCTCACCAACAACCTAGATCTGCCTGCCATAACCATCACTCAGCTTTACAAGAGCCGTTGGCAGGTAGAGCTGTTTTTTAAGTGGATCAAACAGCACCTCCGTATCAAGGCCTTCTTTGGCACGTCAGAAAATGCGGTGCGTACGCAGATATGGATTGCTATATCCGTCTATGTATTGGTCGCAATTGTCAAAAAAAGACTACATATTGATGCTTCCCTCTACACTATGCTTCAGGCCTTAAGCCTCGCCCTATTTGAGAAATCCGCTATAAATCAGATAGTTGAAAATATAGCCGACGAACCATGTGAACCTGTAAATGCTAACCAGTTGAATTTATTTGACTAAATCTCCGGACAGCAGTGACTCCATGGTTAACATTTATCCAATGAGAACCCTCTTGACCACCACAACATTTGACGCATGGTGCAGCGAGTTACGAGGTGGCAATGCGAAGGCGCGCATTGCAGCGCATTTTCGTAGAGCAGAGTATGGCAACATGGGTGACTGCGAGCCGGTGGGACAGGGCGTTTCCGAAATGCATATTCACTATGGCCCTGGATATCGCGTGTATTTCATCCAGCGCAGCGTAGAGTTGGTTATTCTTCCCGCCGGGGCGGTAAAAGCACGCAATCCAAGGATATTAAAATAGCTTTGGACTTGGCATCTCAGCAACAGGAAGTTGTCCGTTCGCTGATATTCATGTGGATATGCACTTGCGACGGGCAGGGTAAAACCAGTCTTCCCTGAGTGGAAGGGCCCCGGCTTTTTACAGACACAGCGGCCCAAAATATGGGCAAGGCTCCCGAAATCAACGAATGGGCGCGTTGGTTGCTGCAGTCTCTCCACGTGGGCACCAGCCCAGGAAAACACCGGGGTGATGTGGCTCATTGTGATGAATAGGCAGCCCCCTTGCGGGCTACCCGACGCATTTTTTCTGGGTAAGTAAATTTCGTGACGGATCTGTTCGCATCGCGGCCCCCGAACATTCATATTAAAAATTAAGATTCATGGTTGATAGCTTTGCAATGGATTGAAAACAAGGCCAATTTCAAACCAGGATTACGCTCGCTCCTGCTCGCGGGGCTCGGTTCAGGTTGCACAGAACGGTGAGTTTCGAGAAAGCTGGACTACCGCTCGCCCAAAAGAGTAGGATTTAATCCCATTAAGATGAAAGGAGTCCGTCATGCGAACCACTCGGCAAATGAGCATTACCCTGCCCAACGACATGGCAGACGTGGTGAAGACCAAGGTGCGCTCTGGTGAGTACGCCAGTGAAAGTGAAGTGATCAGGGACGGACTGCGGGCGCTGATGGCGCGGGATCGCGCCGTGGAAAGCTGGCTATACAAGCAAGCCGGTCCCGCTTATGACGCCTTGAAGGCTGATCCATCCCGCGCCGTCAGCGTTGACCAGGTGCGTGCCCGCTTGGCCGCCGAACACGCCGAGACGCGATGAACTATCGCGTCGCATTCAGCCCGGAAGCCCAAGAGCAGCTTGCCGATCTTTACCGCTATATCGCCGAGGCGGCATCGCCCAATATTGCTGCGCAATACACCGAAGCCATCGTGAACTACTGCGAAAGTCTGCACACATTTCCCCTTCGCGGCGCCAGACGAGATGACGTGAGGCCCGACTTGCGCATCACCAACTACAAGAAGCGGGCTGTGACCGCCTTCGACGCGGACGCCGATATAGTTTCCATCATCGGCGTTTTCTACGGCGGGCAGGACTATGAAACGATCCTGCATGACGACACAAACGATAACAGCGCGGAACACTGAGCCGCGTAGCGTACGATTTTTTCCTTTTTCGAGAACACCCGATGAGATCGGTGAAATCAGTGAAGGGGTGGATACTTCCACTTTGTTGAAGTTGGCTAGGCTGTTGTAGAACAATATCCATCACGAAATTTAGATACCCATTTTTTTCTCAGGCAGGTTCGTCGATTTTGCGCTTGTGCAACAGGGAAAATCGCCGCTGGTTGGCCGGTGCCGTTCGAGGAAGGGGTGACCGTGTTTTTCGATCCGTTCTTTTGCCTGGTGGACGCCAGTAACAATCATGAGGCCAGAGATGCAGCCATTGGCTCCAAGTGCGGCGGGGCACCTGCTGTTCGTAGTACGTGGCATACCATTGCGTCGGCCCCATCGGCGTGATAACGTCACGTTATCACTTCTGGAGATAGTCATGCGCAAAGTCTTTCATACCAGCCAATTCATGGCAGGTAATTCACCTGCCGTCCGCATCCCTGTGAGTATGGCGTTCCCGAAGCAGACCAAATTGGTCGTGATTCGAGAGGGAAACAGGCTCATCGTGGAGCCTGAAGAAGATTCGCTCGAATCGCTTCCGGCGCTGTTCGCTGCGCTGCGCCCGCAGCACACCGGCGAGCGCCCAGAGTTTGTCGAGACGGAAAGATCTTGGTGATACTGCGCTACTTGCTGGACACCAATATTTGCATCTACCTCATGAAGGCGCAGCCCGCATCAGTCATCCGGCGGTTCGCGGCCTGCAAGCCCGGTGAAATTGGGATCAGTTCGATCACCTGGGCTGAATTGTGCTGTGGCCTGGATGTGTATAACAGCCAGTTCGAAATGGCCACGCTCTTGAGCAGGCTGATCGTCAAGGATTTTGACGTGGATGCAGCGGACATCTTCGGAAAGCTCTCCCGGCAGTTCCCAGCCAGAAAGAGCAGCTTTGACCGCATGATTGCCGCGCATGCTTTATCGCTGGGAGCTACGCTGGTGACCAACAACACGGCCGATTTCGATCTCTATGTCGGTGCAGGACTGGTCGTCGAGAATTGGGTGACATGATGGCGAAGTTGCACTTCGAAGGCGTGACAAGACACAATGACGCATTCTGTCTAATTACATAAAAGTGGCTAAACACCTTGCCTCAAACAATCCTGACTAGTTAGCATGCCAATCCATACGATAACGCACCAGATATGGCTATAGATGATATAGAAGATTCCCCTCCCGGCGAGCGACTATCAGCGCTTCTCGAAGCCCTCCCAGATGCGTTTTTTTTCAAGGATGGTGCGGGTCGCTGGCAAATCATCAATGAACCCGCCAAACGCCTTTTCCATCTGGAAGAAATTCCATGGGAAGGTAAGACCGATATGGAACTGGCGGAACTGCATCCGAATTTTCGGGCGATTCACTTGGCCTGTGTAGCAGATGACGAAAAAGCCTGGCAGGCCAGGCAACTTGTCGTTGTCGAAGAAAAAATGGGCCGTGGAGATGTCCAGTATACAACTATATTTCAGCCGTACACCAGTCTTCGATCTGTAAGTCAGCCATCTGGCTGAAAGCCTTGTCGTTTGTCACCAGTGCCGCATTCACGCTTAGCGCGTGCGAAGCAATCAGCAAGTCAAGTGACGCCAGTATCCTGCCTCGTTTCTCCATATCAGCCCGCACAATCCCGTAGTGCTCTGCCGTGGAGCTATTCCAGGGCAACACATCGACGCGCCGGAGAAACTGCCGTACGGCAACGTGAAGACGTTTGGCGGTCGGACGTTTGGCCAGACCAAAAAGCAGCTCGCCTTCGGTGATGGCAGAGATGCAAAGGGACGCCATCGGTACCGCCACTATGCGCTTAGTCACGACCGGATGTTCTCTGAGCAGGTGGCTTACCGTATTGGTATCCAGCATGTACAACTTCACTTGCAGTATCCCTCAAAGGGGTCACGAGCCTGCGTCCCCTGGTTGCGCTCCTTCTCATCCAAAAAATCGGCGGGCACATCGGCGCTCTTGATCGCAACGAAGAAGTCATCCCAGTTTGCCGGCTTACGAGACAAAATTACGTCGCCCGTTTCTGAGTCCTTGCGGATAAAGACTTCCTTGGTATCGAACCGATAAGCGGCCGGCAAACGCACCGCCTGGCTGCGGCCATTGGTGAATAGTTTGGCTACTTGGCTCATGGCTGCCACTCCTGCGAGGATAGATACTGGAATATATGCCTGCTGCTGGGATATATCAAGGTATATGCTCGCCAGGCTGCACAAGCCACAAGTGTGACATGAAATCACAACACCTCGTCTACAACCCCCGGCAGATCTACCCCAAAAGACGCCCAGAGCCGCCTCATATCGGCTACTACCGGCGCCGCCTCAGCCTTCACGCCGGTCGAGCAGGAAGTGGTGTTCCTCGTGATCAGCAGAACGAACGGATGCGGTTACTGCACGGCCGCGCACAGCATGGTCGCCGACGCGCGGCTGGCCGACCCAAGCGGATCTGAACAGCTTCCGCGCCGCGGGCTTCAGCGATCGGCAGGCTCTCGAAGTCGTTCTGACTTTGGCGGTCAAGACTCTCAGCAACTACGCCAACCGCTTCCTGCATGTGGCCAGAAGAAACGCCATGCAGATAGAGCCAGGGTACCGTAGCGGTTACCGTTCGGGATTTACGCACATACGGGGGCACCAGTGCCGAGTTGAACTTCACCCCTGAACCTGAGCGGTCCCGTACCTTAGGAACCTTCACCGGCACCGGACCCAGGGCGGTCGTAATCTCGCGCTCCGGCAGGTGCCCATTACGTACGACTGCCTGACGCCCATCGACCATCCGCACCGTCGCAACCTGGACCAAGAAGCACGGCAAAAGCACCCATGGCTACAAACTCGCAAGCAATTCTCCCAAGGTATAGCGCCGCCGCTCACCGCGTGCTGGACGCAGGATAACCGTGTGCTGGGAGACCACGACGCTCAAATCCTCACCAATACTGGCAGCCAACTGCCTCAACACTTCTGCGGGGAGCGTAACCGGGGGTGGCAGTTCTCCGTCTCCTTTGCCACCGCCGCCACCATCATCACTGGACCCTCCTCCATTCTTCTTACTTGGTGCACCCCCGTGCGCACGGTGAGAATTAGCAGTGCGGCGGATGGTGATGTCACCGCCAACCGCACCTCTCTGGGAAAGTTCTTTGGGAATGAACAAGTCTCGCTTTGGACTGGCATGTTCCCTCTTCCTGCTCCTTTTGATTCGGCGGTCTAGCGGTTGTACGATGAAATGGTCGAAGGCATTGATTGGCGAATGCACTCCGAGACGCTCATCCTCAGAATGCCAGGCGCCCCAGAATTCCGCGCCACCCCACAGGTCCGCAGCGAGCATGGTTAGAAATACGGGAAACGTCGCAGACACGAGTACCTCAGGGACTGTGTAGGGGTCACGAATTGCTGCCCACGTCACCAATGCGAGTATCGCAACAACGGCTATCTCTACTATTCTTCGTTGCGCACGCCCCGCCAAGGCCAATGCCCGGCCCAAACTATAGATTGAGTAGATTGCATGTACTTATCCATCCCCGGGTTCCCCCACATACCCCAAACAATATAGATTGTACTCGCATCTTTTCAGTCAACGAACCATATGAAATACCATCAAAAACATCCTTACTTCGCGCTGCACTGGCGCTGCACTTCTGGGCGGGATAGGTAGGTATAAGGCGGGATAGTGCGGGATATGCATGCATGTAACCAACTGATAATAAAAACATATGAAAAACGCTTATATTTCAAAATCTCGTCAGAATGGCCTGCATCGCCCTTTCACGGCGGTAACTGGGGTTCGAACCCCCATGGGGACGCCAAATAAAAACAACAAGATACCCGATGCTATACGGATATCTTGATGGCGAACAATCCGCATTGGGTGCCACCAGGGCGGTGGTATCTTTAAAGATGTACCCCGCCAATCTGGTCCAGTACCGTAAAGCGGCTGGGGCCTTTAGATCCGTAACTCCAGCGCCGGGCTCACTTTTCAATATCCGCACCCTCTTTCTGCCAGTAGTGCGCGTTAACGAGGTACAGGCTGTACAACCTGTACCGATGATCTACACAAAGGAAGCGAAACCTAGAAGAAGCCCAACGGGTTGATGTCGTAGCTGACCAGCAGGTTTTTGGTTTGCTGATAATGGTCGAGCATCATTTTGTGGGTTTCACGGCCTACGCCGGATTTTTTGTAACCACCGAAGGCAGCATGGGCTGGGTACATGTGGTAGCAGTTGGTCCACACACGACCTGCCTGAATGCCACGGCCCATGCGGTAGGCACGGTTCATGTCGCGGGTCCACACGCCTGCACCCAGACCAAACTCGATGTCGTTGGCAATCGCCAATGCTTCCGCTTCGTCCTTGAAGGTTGCCACAGACACGACCGGCCCGAAGATTTCTTCTTGGAACACGCGCATGTTGTTGGTGCCTTTCAGCAGGGTAGGTTGGATGTAGTAACCTTCGCAGTAATCCGCAGACATGGTTTCCACTGCGCCACCGGTAATGACTTCAGCGCCTTCGTCCTTGCCGATCTGGATATAGCTGAGGATTTTGTCGTACTGTTCCTGGGAAGCTTGCGCACCGACCATGACTTCAGTATCCAACGGGTTGCCGCGTTTGATTTGCGCTGAACGCTCAACCACCATGCCGATGAATTTTTCGTAGATGGATTCTTGAATCAACAGGCGTGAAGGGCAAGTGCAGACTTCGCCTTGGTTGAAGAATGCCAGTACCGCGCCTTCCACCGCCTTGCTCACAAACGCATCTTCCTGATCCAGCACGTCGGCAAAGAAGATGTTGGGGGATTTGCCACCCAGTTCCACGGTAGACGGGATAATGTTTTCCGCCGCGTATTTCATGATCAGGGAACCGACTGGGGTAGAGCCGGTAAAGGCGATTTTGGCAATGCGTTTGCTGGTTGCCAGCGCTTTGCCTGCTTCCACACCGTAGCCGTTGACCACGTTCAGCACGCCTGCCGGCAACAGGTCGGCGATCAGTTCCATCATCACCAGAATAGAGGCCGGGGTTTGTTCTGCCGGTTTCAGCACCACGCAGTTACCTGCCGCCAGTGCGGGAGCCAGCTTCCAGCACGCCATCAGCAGTGGGAAGTTCCACGGAATGATTTGACCAACGACGCCCAGCGGCTCATGGAAGTGGTAAGCGACGGTATTTTCGTCGATTTCACCTATAGTGCCTTCTTGGGCGCGTAAGCAGCCTGCGAAGTAGCGGAAGTGGTCGGAGGAAAGCGGCACGTCAGCATTCAGGGTTTCGCGCACGGCTTTGCCGTTATCCCAGGTTTCAGCCACCGCCAGCATTTCCAGATTGGCGTCGATGCGGTCAGCGATTTTCAGCAGGATATTGGAACGGGCAGTAACGGAAGTTCTGCCCCAGGCATCTTTGGCAGCGTGGGCGGCATCCAATGCCAGCTCGATATCTTCCGCGCTGGAACGTGGGATTTGGCAGAACGGCTTGCCGTTGATCGGGGAAATATTGTCGAAGTATTTACCGTTGACTGGCGCAACCCACTGGCCGCCGATGAAGTTGTCATAGCGCTCTTTGAAATTGACGACTGCGCCTTCGGTGTTTGGATTTGCGTATTGCATGTTATGTCCTCACTCAATGCGGATACGGGGTCATGATCAGTAAGCGTTCCTTACCCAATGGCAAGCCAGCGACTTATCCGCCCCGGCATTTTGCGAACAGCGCGGTATCAGCTACGCCAGCTTTTGCCAATGTCGGCAGCGCTTGCGCGCGACCGACATCCCCCGCCACCTCTGTTGACTTGGGGGCATTGTCCGCCCAGCGGGGCCAGTGCATCCAAAGCTAGCATATCATGCCAAACCTCGGCAACGACATGGAGCGAATCGGCCACGGGTGGAGAAGAAATGCGCCCAGATCCCGGACCGCGTTTTGCCCCTTCCTTTGTCTGCCGCCCTTTCTTACACTGTGCGCTTCAGCTAGACAGGGATTTTTATGCGCGCCAGTCAGATTTTTATCCCCACCCTCAAGGAGACGCCCGCCGAGGCGGAACTCGTCAGTCACCAGTTGCTGCTGCGTGGCGGCTTTATCCGCCGCCTGGCTTCCGGCTTATATACCTGGATGCCCCTGGGGTTGCGGGTGTTGCGCAAGGTGGAGCGGGTGGTGCGTGAAGAGATGGATCGCAGCGGCGCGCAGGAATTGCTGATGCCGGTGGTGCAGCCTGCCGAACTGTGGCAGGAGTCCGGACGCTGGGAACAATACGGCCCGGAGTTGCTGCGTCTGCGCGACCGCCATGACCGCGAGTTTTGCCTGGGGCCCACCCATGAGGAAGTCATCAGCGATCTCGCGCGGCGGGAGATTCACTCCTACCGGCAGCTTCCCGTCAATTTCTATCAGATCCAGACCAAGTTCCGCGATGAAATCCGGCCCCGCTTCGGGCTGATGCGCGGCCGTGAGTTCATCATGAAGGACGCGTATTCCTTCCACATGGATCATACCTCCCTGGAAATCACCTATCAGGCGATGTACGAGGCCTACCAGCGGATATTTACCCGTCTGGGGCTCAACTTCCGCGCGGTGGAAGCCGATAACGGGGCCATCGGGGGTAAGCGCTCCCACGAGTTTCATGTGCTGGCGGATTCGGGAGAGGATGCCGTCGTCTCCTGTCACCACTGCGACTATGCCGCCAACATGGAAAAGGCGGCGAGTCGCCCCGAGCTGGCGGAAACGGAGATACCGCTGGCCGCCGAGCGGGTGCGGACGCCGGGTATCCGTACCGTGGCAGAGCAGGCGGAGCATCTGGGTATCAGTACCGCAAAAATCGTCAAAACCGTATTGGTGGTGGCCGACGGCAAGACCGTGATGCTGCTGCTGCGCGGTGACGACGAACTGAATCTGGTCAAGGCGGGGCACGCCCTGAATGCCCAGGACGTGCAAATGGCCAGACCGGAGGAAGCCGTATCGGCCACGGGTGCGCCTTTGGGCTTCATCGGCCCCAAGGAGCCGCTGTTGTCCGTCCCCATCCTAGCGGATCACCGCGCCCTTGGCGTAGCCAATTTCAGCACCGGCGCCAATGCGGCGGACCTGCACTGGATCCACCTCAACTGGGACCGCGATCTGCCGCGCCCGGCGGCGGCCGATCTGCGCAATGTCCGCGCCGGAGATGCCTGCCCCCGTTGTGCGGAGGGCACCCTGAGCATCCGCCGCGGCATCGAGGTGGGGCACGTCTTTCAGCTTGGCGAGCGCTACAGCGAGAGCATGGGGATCACCGTGCTCGACGAAACCGGCCGCGACGCCACGGTCACCATGGGTTGCTACGGTATCGGGGTGTCGCGGGTGGTGGCGGCGGCGGTGGAGCAGCATTTCGACGACCGGGGCATCACCTGGCCGGTGGCCCTCGCGCCCTTTGAGGTGGGCATCGTCGCCATCAACGCGCGCAAGTCACCGGATGTGACCGCCGCCGCCCAGGCCTTGCACGACCGTCTGGAGGCGGAGGGTTACAGCGTGTTGCTCGACGACCGCGATGAGCGCCCCGGAGTGCAGTTTGCCACCATGGACCTGGTCGGCCTGCCCCATCGCATCGTGGTCAGTGACACGGTGCTGGCGCAGGGCGTGTGGGAATATCGCGCCCGGCGGTCTACGGAAAACGTGCTGCTGGACGAAACACAACTCATGGAACGCCTGCGCGAGGAGCATGCCCGTGGATAAATCGCCCGTAAAACCGCTCATAAAGCATATTCTGGTGGCCGTGGATTTTTCGCCCATGGCGCTGGTCACCGCGCAGATGGCCGCACAGGAGGCGCAACTGCGTGGCGCCCGCCTCACCCTGCTGCACATATTCAATCCGCAGATGCTCAATCTGCAGATGCCGGAAGAAATCCTGCCCCCCACCCTGGATCTGCGCGAAAAACTGCTCCATATGGCCCATGCCGAAATGGAAAAGCTGCGTCAGTCGGTAACCGAAGGTGGAATCACGCCGCAGGTGGAAATGGTGGAAAGTGGGGAGAATATCGGCAAGGCAGTGATTGCCTTCGGCAAGGCCCATGAAGTGGACATGCTGGTGGTGGGCAGTCATGGCCACGGCGCCATTGGCCGGTTGCTGCTGGGCTCCGTCGCCAACGATATCGTCCATTACGCCCGTTGCCCGGTGCTGGTGGTCAAGCAGCCGGAGGAATGAGCCCGGGAATTGTCAGGGCTGGCGCGCGGAGTGCTCCGTAGCCGCCGTCTGCGCCGCCCAACTGCTTACCGCCCTCACGAAGCGCGCGCTGGCCGTGGCCATCGCCTTCGCGCCGCCCTGTGCATTCGCACTGGGAAGCGTCCCGGTGAAACGGAAATGACGCTGCGCGACCACCTGATAATCGGCGGTTTTCACCAGTGTCGCCGTACCGGAGACCAGCGCCGCGCCCGCATCCGGTCCGCTGAAATTCACCACGAAGTCCGTCAGACTGACCTGTAGCAACCAGACGGAACTGCCTCTCGACAGCGGCGTCAACACGGCGCGCCACTGACCGGATTCTTCCAGTTGCCGTTGCAGGCGACTGGCAATCATCTGCGGCGGGGTGCCGATCCAGCGGGCGTCCCGGTAGGCCAGCAGCCGCTGCGGGTCCTGGTAGAGCAGGTGGTACTGATAACTGTCCGTTTCCAGCCAGTGCACGGCGCTGACCGACCTGAGCCGCAGCACGGGCAGCGTCGCCGTTGAGCCTGTGGTGCTGGCCAGAGGGGCAGGATGTGGGGGCGTAATATCGTAGGGTGCCTGCCAGGAAGCGCTGGTGGCACAACCTGTGGCGAGCAGGACCAGACCCGCCAGTACCGTGCGCTTCCCAACTGGTAAACATTTGGAACAAAGGTGTCGCATGCGCTCAATTTCCTCCTGCGGAAAATCCCGGTTCACCAGGACCCGGTGGCGGGCCACGATCGCCGTAGAGCAGCGATTGCGGGGAGCGTTGCAGCGAGCGGCTGAGACTCTGCACCGCCGTACTGCTGGTGATCAGACTTTGTGTCAGACGATTCACCTGCGGCAACGTGTCGTAATTGAGGGTATTCACCGTCCGCTCCCCGGCCACAGCAAGTCCACGCAAGGATTTGGCGGCTGCCGCCGTGTCCGCCAGCGGTGCCTGGGCGGCGACCGTCAGCGCATCCAGATGTTTGAGCATTCGCTGGCTTGCCACCATGGTGGACCGGGTAGCGGCGATCATCCCAGGCAGGGCCTTGATGGTCGGCAATAATGCCGTCTCCATCTGCACCAAATGGTCCGTGGCCTGGTCCAGGTGGGTAAGGGTCTGCGCAAAATGTGCGCGATTCTGGCTGTCGAGCAGCACGTTCATACGGCTGGCCAACTCGTTGCCACGATTCACCAGGGATTCGCCCTTGCGGGACAACACATCCAAAAAGCTGGGATGCATGGGAATTTCGGCCGGTCGGCCGTCCACCCTCGGCAAAGGCGCGAAGTCGGTACCGCGATCAGTCAGGGACAAATAACTTAGCCCGGTCACCCCTTGCGGCGCCAGTTCGGCGAAGGTCGCTCGGGTAATGGGCGTCGCCTCATCCACCTTGATCCGCACCCTGATCATGCGCGGATTCGCTGGATCCAGATCAATCGCGGTCACGTCTCCGACCCGCACGCCTTTGAAACGTACCGGCGCCTGCAGAGTCAGACCCGCTACGCTATACGGGGATATGACATCGAAGGTCACGCCCGGCCTCTGCCCGTGATGCATCCACAATCCGACCACCACCATTCCAATGCCGAGAACGGCCAGAAAGATGAGTGCTACCAGCGCGTGTGCACGGCTCTCCACGGGGAACTCCTCTGCGGTATCCTGGGCTATTGGAGCACAGGACGGGCGCCAAGCCAATGACCACCCGCACATCCATGGCGCGGCGCGCGGATTGACTTGCCACAAGACCCATGCCTAAATGTCGGAAATTCACAGGAACGCTGATGCTCTATGGACTTTGACATCCTCCGCCGTACCATGATCGACACCCAGATCCGCACCTGGGATGTGCTCGACCCCCGCGTGCTGAACGCCGTTGCGCAGGTGAAGCGCGAGGACTTCGTAGCCGCTCCCTACCGGCACCTGGCTTTCGCGGATTTTACCCTGCCTCTGGAGCACGGTGAAACCATGTGGTCGCCGAAAATGGAGGCTCGGGTCGTGCAGGAACTGGATTTGCGGGAACAGGACCGGGTACTGGAGATCGGTACCGGAAGCGGCTATCTGACCGCCCTGATGGCACAACTTGCGGGAATGGTACACAGCGTTGAAGACCGCGCCGATCTCTCCCGGACGGCGGAAGATCATCTGCGCACACAAGGTGTTCAGAATGCCTGTCTGCACATTGGCGACGGCTCCGAGGGCTGGGCGGACAATGCCCCATATGATGCCATCTGCATCACCGGCTCCCTGCCGGTACTGCCGGACATTTTCAAACAGCAACTGACCATCGGTGGGCGACTGATCGCCATCCTCGGCACCGGTCCGGCCATGGGGGTGCGGCGCATCCTGCACTCCCGGCCTGGTGTTTTTGAGAGCTCGGAGCTTTTCGAGACAGAGATCCCGCCTTTGCGTCACCAGCCGTTACCGGCCCACTTCGTATTCTGAGCAGTCATGCGTATCGAGGCCGCGCAGAGCATCGTCATTGCCATCGATCTACAGGATCGCCTGCTCGGTACACTTGCGCCGGCGCGGCGGGCGCCGCTCCTGGACAATGTCTCCCGGCTGCTGAAAGCGGCCACCGCCCTGGAGCTGCCGGTCCTCGCCACCGCCCAATATCCGCAGGGACTGGGACCGGTCCGAGAGGATATCTGCGTCCATGCTGCGGAGGTTCTGGAGAAGACCGCCTTTTCCTGCTGGCGCGGCGACGACATCCGCCAGTGGCTGGCGGCACAGGATGATCGGCGTCAGGTCATTCTGACCGGCATAGAGTTGCACATCTGCGTGCTGCAAACGGCGCTGGACCTGCAGGCGGCGGGCTGGCAACCGGTGGTAGTGGCTGACGCCTGCGCCAGTCGTGACGCCGGGCATCAGCAGCCTGCCTTGGAGCGGCTGCGACAAGCCGGGGTTACGGTCGCCGTCGCCGAGTCCGTATTTTACGAGTGGCTGGGGGACGCGACCCACCCGGCCTTTCGCCGCCTTGCCGCCGCATGGCGTTAGGAAGGCCGCTTTGACCATTGCCCCACTGAGTTACCGGATCAACCCCGAGCCGCAGGCCCATCTTTTTCGGGTAACTCTGAGCATTTCCGAAGCGGACCCGGAAGGACAGATCCTCGCCCTGCCCGCCTGGGTGCCCGGCAGCTACACCATCCGCGACCTCGCCCGCCATGTAACCCAAATTCGCGCAGAACGCAACGGACAGGATATCGCCCTGCGCAAAATCGCCAAAGACCGCTGGCGACTTGCGCCAGGGCATGGCCCGGTGGTCGTCCGTTACGCCGTCTATGCCTTCGACCGCTCGGTACGGACCGCATATCTGGATGACCAGGGGGGCTTTTTCAACGGCCCGGCCATCTACCTGCGGGTGTCCGGACAGGAGACACAAACCCACGCGGTCCTCCTCGAAGGCCCCGAAGACTGGCAGGTAGCCACCGCCCTCCCCCGCCAAAGCGGTGCGGAGTGGAACTGGGGCGGTTTTGAAGCCCCCGGCTATGATGCCCTCATCGATCATCCAGTGCTCATGGGGTCCCTTACCCTGCTGGATTTCGACGTGGGAGAACGACCCCATCATTTGCTTATCCAGGGCACTCACCAGGCGGACCTGCAACGTCTCGGTGCCGACCTGACCCGCATCTGCGACTGGCAGCAGCGCTTCTGGGGGGATGCCGCCTTTGCCGGGTATCACTTTCTGTGCATGACCAGCACCGACGGCTATGGCGGGCTGGAGCACCGCGCGTCCAGCGCCCTCCTCTGCGCCCGGGATGACCTGAGCGGTCGCAACGAAGACCACTACCGGCGTTTTCTGGGTCTGGCCAGCCACGAGTATTTTCATGGCTGGCTGGTGCAGGCCATCCGTCCCGCGGTGCTCGGCGCCAGCGCACTGGACCGGGAGGTGCTCACTCGCGATCTCTGGGTCTTCGAGGGTATCACCTCCTATTACGACGACCTCTGCCTGCGTCGTGCCGGTTTGACGACCCCCGCGCAATATTTGTGCGGCGTCGGGAAGGAGCTTACCCGCCTGCTGCGCCGCCCGGGACGTTTCCTGCAAAGCGTGGCGGAATCCAGTGAAGATGCCTGGATCAGGCTCTATCATCCCCATGTCAACAGCGCCAACTTTGAGATCAGCTATTACAACAAGGGCGCCCTGCTCGCCCTCTGCCTGGACCTCAGTCTGCGTCTGGAGAGTGCCGACACCCTGAGCCTGGACACGGTACTTGTGCGCCTGTGGCAGGATTACGGACGCACCGGCATTCCCCTGCCGGAAGGCCAGTGTGTCGGGATAGTCGAAGACCTCGCCGGGCCTGCGCTCGCCGGGCGTCTGCAGGACTGGATCACGGCGAGGACCGACTTACCGTTGTCGGCGCTGCTCGCGGAAATGGGCATTGCGCTGCGCCTGCGCGCGGCCAGCGGCCCGCAGGATGAAGGTGGACAGCCCGCAGAGAAAACCCTGCGCGCATGGCTTGGTGCGCAGTGGTTGCCCCATGCGCTGGGTGTGCAGTTGCGCCATGTGCAGACGGACAGCCCTGCGGAGCAGGCGGGTCTGTCGCCGGACGACATTCTCGTCGCCCTGGATGGCGTCCGGACTACGGCAGAACAATTACCGGAGCAACTGGATGCGGTTCCGGGGGGCGCGGCGCTGCGCATTCAGTTCTTCCGTGACGGCATCCTCCGGGAAACCCACGTGACCCCCACCCCGCCACCACGGGATACGGCCTGGCTGGAATTGCTGGAGGACGTAGATGATGTGGTCCTCGCGCGTCGCCGCGCCTGGCTGGAGGGAACGGGCGCGGCCGGTGAAGCGTCCCGGAGCGCTTTCCTACCGGACGGGGAGTGATCTCAGGATATTTCCTGCGGAAAATCGTAACGCACACGACGCACGGCGCTGCATCGGCCAGTGCCCGTATCCACCGTCATCAGCAGGCCGCAAAAGGTGGCCACGCCGTCCACCGCTTCTCCGTGGCCGGGCAGGGCGGTAATGAAGCGGCGAATGGCGGCGTCCCTGTCCACGCCGATCACCGAGTCATAGCAACCGCACATGCCCGCATCGCTCTGGTAGGCCGTGCCGCCAGGGAGCACTCGCTCATCCGCCGTCGGCACATGGGTGTGGCTGCCCATGACGCCGGCCACACGGCCCGCCAGGTGCCAGCCCATGGCCGTCTTCTCACTGGTGGCTTCGGCGTGCATATCGACGAGGACGACATCGCAATCCATCGCCTCTTGCGCCAGCACGGCATCTGCGGTACGGAACGGGCAATCATACACCGGATGCATGAACAGCCGTCCCATGAGATTGAGCACCCCCAGACGCCAGCCGCCCTGCGCCTCCACCACCACCCAGCCCGCTCCCGGTGTGCCCGGCGGCGCATTGCAGGGCCGCAGCAGGCGCGGCTCCTCCCGGATGAAGGTCAGCGCCTCCCGCTGATCCCAGACATGGTTCCCGGCGGTAATCACATCCACGCCCCAACCGCGGAATTCCCGGACGATGGTCGCCGTGATCCCCATACCGCCGGCGGCGTTCTCCCCATTTACCACCACCGCGTCCAGCGGCCCCTCCTGCCGCAGCCGCGCCAACGCCAACCGCAGGGCACGCCTTCCTGCGGACCCCATCACATCACCGGCAAACAATATTTGTGCCATCATGATCCGACCCGGTAACAGCCTTTTTCTGTACAAACGATGCCCAGTGGGATATCCCAGGGCTCTCTGGGCAGCCGGGGCACCTCCTGAAAGGCATGCCCGACACCAATCAAACGCGGGCGCCGCCAACTGCGGCGATGGGGCAAATGCGCCAGGCTGCGATCATAGAAACCGCCGCCCATCCCCAGACGGTACCCCTCCGCGTCGAAGGCAACCAGCGGCAGGATCAGCAGATCCAGCTCGCGTACCGACCGCTGACAGCCTGGGGGCACCTGCGGTTCCGGGATGTGAAAGCGATTGCTGCGCAGGTTCATGTGCGGATAAAAAGGCGCAAAGCGGAGGCTGCGCGCAAAGTGCCCGGCCAGTACCGGCAGATAAAAATGCTTGTTGACGGCTGTGGGATGCTGCATGAGCGGCAAGGGGCTGATTTCGCCCTGCATGGGCCAGTAGAGTCCGATATGCCGCGCCCGCCGAAAGTGCTTGAGACGCACGAGGTGACTGGCGAGGGCCGTGGCGGCATAGTGCAACACCTCTGGCGATAGCGCACGTCGCTGCTGACGTATGCGTCGGCGCAACTGACTTTTGGTCGGCAGATCATCCTGCCCTGGAAATAAGGAACCTCCCGCCTGGGTCGTGCAGCCCGCTACCCCATGAACCTGATGTACAGGTGGGAATCCACACACCGCTTCAGGCTACTCCGCAAAGGAGCGGCACACCACGGCGATGACTGGGGATACCCTGGATAGACAATGTTGGTTCAGGAATCATCTCGGCCACTCGAGCCCCGCAGGAGGCAGTAACCAAGCTACTCTGCCCCCCTACCCATGTCAACCAGCCGGCGCAGGCGATTCTCCAGCCGATCGAGCTGTTCATCGCGCGCCTGCACTTCCTGGCGGGCGCGCTGCAGGTCTGCGGCCAGATTGACCGCCACCATCAGAGCAGTGCGCTCCTTGCTGATCGTCCGCCCCTGCGCGCGGGCGGCGTCGAGCTGTTGATTGAGCAGAGCCACCGCCTCCAGGAGCAGCGTCTGCTCTTCGGGCAGACAGGGTACCTGATAACTTTGTCCCATCAGGTTGATGTTGACGCGGTTGGTGGCGGAATTACGGGTCGCTTCGGGCACGGTCTTCTCCATCTGTCTGGGTGTTCTTTATTCGTTTTCCCAACGACTCACCTGCGTGAGCAGTTCGCTGAGTCGCAGACATATTGCCTCCTGACGCTCCCGCAGCAGGGTGTTTTCTGCATCCAGCATCTGGATTTGCTTCTGCAGCGCCAGCAGGGAACGCCTGTCGCGGCCGTCGCCCTCGAGATGACGACGCAGGCCACGATAATCCGTTATAATGCTCTCCAGTTCTATGAACAGGGATTCAAAACGGGACTCCACCACTGCGCCACCCCATCTCTCCAAGGATTTTGCTTTCGAGTGTACGAAGCGTCCCAGCCATTTGCAAACTGAATCAGGTCATTCCCGGTTATGTCCCTTTCTGATCACGAGAAACGTATTCGCCGCTTCCGCTTCCGACTAGGGGTGGCAGCCGGTCTAATGTGGCTGGCGATACTGGTCGTCGTGCTGCGCGTCGTGGACCTGCAGGTGCTGCATTATTCCAAATTTCGCACCCTGGCCTACGATAATCATGTGGCTCTCGTGCCCGTCGCCCCACCCCGCGGCCTGGTGCTGGCCGATCATGGCGCGGTACTGGCCGAAAATGAGCCCACCTATGCCCTGGAAATCACCCCCGACCAAGTGCCCAAACTGCAGGACACGTTGCAGCGCCTGCAGCAATTGCTCGGGCTGGACGCGAACGATATGCGCCGCTTTCGGGAACGGCGCATGGGCAGACCGGATTTCGATCCGGTGGTGCTCAAGGCCGGTCTGACACCAACACAGATCGCCGCGGTAGCCGTGCGCGCGCTGGATCTGCCCGGGGTGCAGGTGGTCGCCATGCTTCACCGCCATTATCCCTACGACGCGCTCTTTTCCCACGTCGTCGGCTATGTCGGCCCGGTTACCGCCACCGACCTCAAGGATTTTCACGCCAGCAACTATGTCGGACGCAACTATATCGGCAAGAATGGCCTGGAACGCTATTATGAACGCCAGCTCCGCGGCACCATGGGTTATCAGATCAAGGATATCAATGCGCGCGGCCTGCAGGTGGGCACCCTGCGCGAGATCCCGGCGCGCCCTGGCGAAAATTTGCTCACCCACCTGCGGGTGCGGGTTCAGGAGGCGGGGGCACTTGCCCTGCAGGGCAAGGGGTATCGCGGCGCGGTCGTCGCCATGAACCCGAACAATGGCGCCATACTGGCCATGGTGACCAGCCCCAGCTTCAATGCCAACTGGTTCGTGGATGGTATCAGCACGGCCCACTGGCAGAGCCTCCTGGGCAATCCGGGTCGCCCATTGATGAATCGCGCCGACAATGGCCTCTACCCGCCAGGCTCCTGTGCCAAGCCCTTTTATTCTATAGAGGCGATACAGGCAGGCGTCATTGCGCCCGATTACCATACCTTCTGCGCGGGCAATTATCAGCTTGGCGGCCATACCTACTGGGACTGGAACCGGGGAGGATTTGGCAACACCGGTCTGACCAAGGCATTGACCTGGTCGGTGGATGTTTTCTACTACAAACTCGCGGTGAAGATGGGCATCGCCCTGCAGGACAAGACCCTGTGGCGATTTGGCTTCGGCAGCAAACCACCCATCGATCTGCCGGGGGGGGCCAGTGGCCTGGTGCCCACCCCCGCCTGGAAGCAGGCGCATCTGCATGCCCCGTGGTACACCGGGGACTCCGTCATTCTCGGAATCGGCCAAGGGTATCTTCTGGAGACCCCCCTGCAATTGGCGCGGGCGGTCTCCGCGCTCGCCAACGGCGGCTATCTGGTCCAGCCCCAGGTGGCCAAAGCCTTCATCAATCCGGACAATGGCAGGGTGGAGCCCATCCCCGATGCACCGCCCACCGATCTCCACATTTCGGCGGAGGCCATGCAGGCGGTGCGTAAAGGCATGGAGGCCTGTGTCACCAGCGGAACCTGCCATACGATCAGCATCCCCGGCATCACCATTGCCGGGAAGACGGGCACCGCGCAAGTCCCTGTGGGATACAAAAATGGCCACACCGTCTATAACAACGACTCTCTTTTTATCGGCTGGGCACCGGTACATCACCCCAAAATCGCCGTCGCCGTCGTGGTGGAATATGGTGGGCATAATGCCTGGCAAGCCCTGCCGGTAGCCCGCGCAGTGATCAATGCCTATTTACAGCCCAATGAAAAAATGCCGGAAACGGTTGCCGAAAAAACCGCGGCGCATTATGATGCGCCCCTTGCCATTGGGGAGAAAGGTTCTGTCAACCCTCGCCCCGCTCAACCCGCGATACCATAAGGAGTCCAGAAAATGACAGATTTTGCGATTGCGGCCCAGCCGCGCGAAGATATCGGCCGTCGTGCCAGCCGCCGCCTGCGCCGCACCGGCATGGTGCCCGCCGTGCTCTACGGGGACGGCAAGGCCGCGATGGGCATCAGCATCGAAGCCCGCCTGCTGCGCAAGCTGTTGCCCGACGAGCGCGCCTATACCCACATCATCACGCTGCAGCTCCCCGGCAGCAATGAGACGGCCCTGATCCGTGATATTCAGATGCATCCTTATAAGGAAGAGGTCCTGCACATGGACTTCCTGCGCGTTCACGCCGGCGAACAGGTACGCTTGCATGTGCCCGTCCACTTCCTGAACGAAAGCACCTGCGCCGGCATCAAGGCAGGCGGGGTATTGCATCGCGCCCTGGTGGAAGTGGAAGTGGAAGCGCCGGTGGATCGTCTGCCGGAAGCCCTCCAGGTGGACATCGCCGGGCTGCATATTGGTGACAGCCTGCATCTGTCCCAGATCAGTGTGCCCGCCGGCGTGACACTGGTGCCTTTGCTGCATGAGGACGACAAGGAAGTCGTCTCCATCCACAATCCGCGTACCGGTGCCGAGGCGGAAGAGGCCCCGGAGACCACCGCCTGAGGCCTTATGGACTGGTTGTTGGCGGGCCTGGGTAACTCCGGCGCGGAATACGCCCGGACCCGCCACAATGCCGGCTTCTGGACGCTCCAGACCCTTGCGGATCGGGTCGGGGCGTCTTTGCGTATGGAGAAGCGCTGGCATTGTCTGGCCGCTACGGCGCGAGCTTCCGAACTGGAACTGGGGCTGTGTATGCCCCAGGATTTCATGAACCGCAGTGGCGGACCGGTGCAGGCCATGGCGGCCTTTTATAAAGTACCCGCAGAACGGATTCTGGTGATGCATGACGAACTGGACCTGCTGCCGGGCACGGCGCGGCTGAAACGCGGTGGAGGTCATGGCGGCCACAATGGCCTCCGCGACATCGACCGTGCCCTGGGCACACGGGATTACTGGCGACTGCGTATCGGCATCGGCCATCCGGGGCACAAGGACGCGGTCATCCCTTATGTGCTGAGTGCCCCGCCGCCAGCGGATAAGACCCTGATTGACGAGGCGATTGAACGCAGCCTCGGCGTACTTCCCGACTTTCTCTGCGGCCGCACGGATGCGGCGCAAAAAACCCTGCACAGCGATTAGGAGTTTCTTATGGCTTTGGCCTGCGGCATCGTCGGCTTACCCAACGTCGGCAAATCCACCCTTTTCAACGCCATCACCAGGGCGGGCATCGCGGCGGAAAACTATCCCTTCTGTACGATCGAGCCCAATGTCGGGCTGGTTGCCGTGCCGGATCCCCGTCTTGAGGCCCTGTCAGAGATCGTCAAACCACAGAAGGTACAACACGCCACCATGGAGTTCGTGGATATCGCCGGACTGGTGGCCGGCGCGGCGCAGGGTGAGGGTCTGGGCAACCAGTTTCTCGCCCATATCCGTGAGACAGACGCCATTGCCTTGGTCACCCGCTGCTTTGAGGACCCCAACGTGGTCCATGTGAGTGGCCATGTAGACCCGGTGGCGGATCTGGAGGTGGTGCTGACGGAGCTGATTCTGGCCGATCTCGGCACCGTGGAGAAGGCCCAGGCACGGGTGGCGCGACAGGCCAAGGGCGGCAACAAGGATGCGGTGGCCGAAGTCGCCGCCATGGCCCGCCTCCTGCCCCATCTGAATGAAGGAAAGCCAGCCGCCAGCCTGAACCTGAACAGTGAGGAGCAAGAGCATCTGCGCAGCCTCTGTCTGCTGACCATGAAACCCCTCATGGTTATTGCCAATGTCGCTGAGGACGAGTTGCAGGATGGCCCCTGGCGTGCCCCCCTGGAAGCCTGGGCGACCGAACAGCATGCGAGTGTGGTGCCTGTCTGCGCCGCCATAGAATCAGAGCTGGCAGAACTGGAACCGGAGGAGCAAAGCGCTTTCTTGCAGGACTTGGGGCTGGAGGAGCCCGGCCTCCACCGCATCATCCGTGCGGCTTACCGTTTACTGGGTCTGCAGACTTACTTCACTGCCGGCGTCAAGGAGGTCCGCGCCTGGACCATCCCGGTGGGCGCCACAGCGCCACAGGCGGCGGGCGTGATCCACAGCGATTTCGAACGCGGCTTCATCCGCGCCCAGACCATCGCCTATGACGATTTTATCCGGTACAAAGGTGAGCAGGGGGCGAAGGAAGCGGGCAAGATGCGCGCGGAAGGAAAGGAATACGTGGTGCAGGATGGGGATGTGCTGAACTTTTTGTTCAACGTGTAGGGGAATACCGTCCAAAATAGATTACATGGCGCGTGTTTTAACGTACACTTTCCGCCCATGGAACAGGTCTGCAAAAAAATTCGGCAACTTCGCGAAGATAAGGGATGGTCCGTGCGCGGACTGGCGGCGCGTGCCGAAATTTCACCCAGTGCCCTTTCGCAGATCGAGGCCGGGCAGAACTCCCCCTCCATCGCCACACTGGAAAAAATCTGCGCGGCGCTGCAGATTCCCATCGCCGCGATTTTCGATGACGGTGAAACGGCGGGTTTGCCATGGATCATGCGTAGCGGTGGCCGACGCAAGTTTTACAGTGCCGGTTCCCACGCTTCACTGGAACCGCTGGCCCGCGGCCTGCCACAAAAGAAAATGCAACCGCTGCTGATGGTACTTGAACCGGGCGGAGAGTGTGGTGAGCACCCCTATACCAGCGCCGAAGGAGAAGAATTCACCATCGTCATCCGCGGGACAGCCGCTTTTGAGCAATCCGGGGTGACCACGGAACTGGGGGAAGGCGACGCCATTTACTATGATCCGCGTCTGCCCCACAACTGGCACAACCGCGGCCACTCCGCAACGACCCTGTTGGTGGTGGTAGCTCAGTGATCTCCTGCCTGCCTCTGGATCTCGCCACTGGGGCATTACTGCTCTGGCTGGGTCTGGGGCTACTGGGCTTTCTGCTGGGCGGCTGGCCAACCGCCGCCTGCCGGTTGATCTTCCCCCTCAGCAGCGTGGTTGCTCTGCTGCTGGCCGTTTCCGGGTTCAGCGCGCTGACGGCCCCTCCAGACCAACTGCAACTGCGCGGACCCCTGCCCGCCTTGCCCTGGTCTTTCCAGATCGATCCCCTCTCGGGATTTTTCCTGATTCTGCTGGGGTTGCTAGCCTTCGCGGTAACGCTGTTTGCCACCGGCTATTTCCGCGCCCTGTCGAGACCGGCACTGCGTCGGCTCATGCTCCAATACCACACCTTTCTGCTGGGGATGGGACTGGTTCTGCTAGCGGCCAATGCCTTCACTTTCCTGGTCGCCTGGGAAATCATGGCGCTGGCCTCGTATTTCCTGGTGGTGACGGAGCATGAAGAGGCGGGCAGCCGTCATGCCGGTTTCCTCTATCTGCTCATCGCCCACCTTGGGGCGCTGGCCATTTTGCTGGGCTTCGTCCTCCTCGCCGGAGCGGCCATAGCCCAGGGAGGGCCGTTCAGCGCCATGCTGCACGCCCCCCTCGATCCGTTCTGGGCATCGGCCGCCTTTCTCCTGACCTTTTTTGGATTCAGTGCCAAGGCGGGCTTGCTTCCCCTCCACATCTGGCTGCCGGATGCCCATCCTGCCGCCCCCGCCCCGGTCTCCGCGCTGATGAGCGGGGCAATGCTGCAGATGGCCTTCTATGGCATGTTGCGGGTGGACTTTCTCTTTCTCGGCAAGCTGGCCACGTGGTGGGGTCCCTTTGTACTGGGGGTGGGCCTGGCGACGGCCCTCTTCGGTGTGCTTTTCGCCGCCGTCCAGACGGACATGAAACGCCTGCTGGCCTATTCCTCCATAGAAAACATGGGGCTGATCATGGTGGCCTTCGGCCTCGCCCTGATCTTCCGCGCCCATGGACTCGGTGCCCTGGCGGCCTTGGCTCTGGCCGCCGCTCTGTATCACGCCCTGAACCACGCCTTCTTCAAGGGTCTGCTTTTTCTCGGCAGCGGCAGCGTACTGCACGGAGCGGGCAGCGTGTCCATGGATCGACTGGGCGGCCTGATCCGGCAGATGCCTCAAACCGCATTCTTCATGCTCCTCGGCACCCTCGCCATCGCCGGGCTACCCCCCCTCAACGGCTTCGTCTCTGAATGGCTGCTCCTGCAGGCGTTCCTGCTGTCGCCCGCCTTGCCCCAAAGCACCCTCAGCGCGGTATTGCCCCTGGCGGCCTCCGGCGTCGTGCTGGCGGTAGCGCTGGCGGCCTATGCCATGGTCAAGTTTTACGGTATCGCCTTTCTCGGCCAGGCGCGCGGCGCACGGCATGCCCATGAGGCCGGACGCTGGGAACGCTCGGCCATGGCCCTGCTGAGTGTCGCCTGTATTTTCCTCGGACTCTTTCCGGGTGTCCTGTTGAATCTGCTGCATCCCGTACTGCAGGAGATGCTCGGCCAAGGCTTCGCCGTCCAGCAGGGGCTGTGGCTGACCCCGGTCTCCGCGCAACGCGCCAGTTACAGTCCGGCCATTTTCTTCCTCGGCATGGCCACCGCCCTGGGGCTGAGTTTTCTCCTGATCTGGAGCTTTTTTGGCCGGCCCCTGCGGCGGGTGCCGGCCTGGGCCTGCGGTTTTCCCGTCCGGACGCCGGCCATGCAGGATAGTTCACTGGGGTTTGCGCAACCCCTGCTGCGCATCTTCGCCCCGCTGTACCAGGCGGAACGGGAGGTGGACAGCGCCGGCCGCTGGCGCATGCGGATCGGAGAACCCCTGTACCGTGGCTTCTACCAACCCCTGAGCCTTCTTGCCTTATGGCTCTCGGCTCAGGTGCTGCGCCTGCAGCAGGGCCGCATCACCCTGTATCTGCTCTACAGCTTCCTGACCCTGCTGATCCTGCTGGCGGTCTGGCGATGACCGGCATACTGCTAGAACTGGCACAGGTACTGCTGGTGGCATTTCTGGCGCCACTCTTTGCGGGGTTGCTGCGGGCCTTGCGGGCAATCCTGCAAAACCGGCGACCGGCAGGCTGCTGGCAGAACTACCGTGATCTGTATCGCCTGTTCCATAAAGAATCTCTACAGGCGGAGGGCACGTCCTGGCTCTTCCGCTTTGCCCCTTACGGGATTTTCGGCGCGTTCTGTCTGGCGGCGGCGATCATCCCCATCCTTGCCACCGGCCTGCCTCTGGCACCGGCCGCCGACGTCATCGCCCTGGTGGGTTTGTTCGCCCTGGCACGGTTTTTTCAGGTGCTGGCGGCCATGGACACGGGGACACCCTTCGCCACCCTGGGCGCCCATCGGGAAATGCTGATCGCCGGACTCGCGGAGCCCGCCCTGCTGGCCACACTCTTTACGGCGTCCCTGCTCTCCCGGTCCACTTCGCTGAGCGTGATCGTGGCCCATTTGGAGCAACTCCGCTTCGCCCTGCACCCCAGCATGGTTTTCGCGGCCGCCGCCTTTTTCATCGTGCTGCTGGCGGAAAACGCGCGGATTCCCGTGGACAATCCCGCTACCCACCTGGAACTGACCATGATTCACGAAGCCATGCTCCTGGAGTACTCGGGACGGCACCTCGCACTCATGGAATGGGGGGCGCAGATCAAGCTGACGCTCTATGTGGCCATCGGTATTGCGCTGTTCCTGCCCTGGGGTATCGTGCCCACCGCAGAAGTCGCATCACTGCCCGTGACCCTGCCAGTCCTGCTGCTGAAATTCGCTGGCGCCGCCGTGATCCTGGCACTGATCGAAACCCTGCTCGCCAAGCTCCGACTTTTCCGCGCCCCGGAGTTCATGGCCACCGCCTTTCTGCTCGGGGTCATCGGGCTTCTGACCTTTTTCATGCTGGGGGCATGACATGACCATCACCGCACAGGGACTCGCCTGGGGCATCCCCCTGCTGAGGCTCCTCGCCGCCCTCCTCCTGCTGCTCGCTTTCGCCATGCTGGCGCAACGGCGTCTCCTCACGCTGATCCATCTCCTCGCTTGGCAGGGAGTAGTCCTCGCGGCCGGCACGGCGCTGGTGGCGCTGCTGACCGGGCAGACGGAATTGTGGTTTTCCGCAGCCCTGACCCTGGGGCTGAAGGCCATTCTGATCCCAACGGTACTGCATCGTCTGTTACGACGCCTGCAGGTGCATGGCGATGTGGAGGCAGTGCTCAACATCCCCCTGACCCTGCTCGCCGGCATCGCGCTGGTCATCTTCGCTTTCTCCCTTGCCGCCCCCATCACCGCCCTGACCGGCCCCGTGACCCGCGGCATGGTCGGCATTGCCCTCGCCGCCGTGCTGCTCGCTTTCCTGATGATGATCACGCGGCGCAAGGCCATTTCTCAGGTGGTGGGTTTTCTGGCCATCGATAACGGCCTCTTCTTCGCCGCCACCAGCGCCACCCTGGGCATGCCGATGATCGTGGAACTGGGGGTGGCCCTGGATGCCCTGATCGGTTTCGTCATTCTCGGCGTGTTCTTTTTTCAGATACGGGAGACCTTCGACAGCATGGATCTCCAGAATCTGGAACATATCCGGGAGGAATGATGCTGATTCTGCTGGTTCTGGCTTGTGCGGCGATGGGCATCCCCCTGCTTGCCCTCTGGGGCGACGGACGCCGGGGGGCGGCGATGTTCATCGGCTTCAATACGCTGACGCTGCTGGCCATCCTGGCCCTGGCCATACAGGTGCTGCAAGACGGCGCATTTACCGCGGGCGGCGGGCAATTCTTGGTGGATGATCTCAGTATCGTGCTGGTACTGGTGGATGGCGTGGTGGGGCTCAGTACGGCGTGGTTCTCCCGCAACTATATGCTGCACGAAACGGTGCACTGGTCGCTCTCTCGTCGGCGTGTCCGCCTTTATCACGCCATGTTCCAGACCTTTCTCGCCACCATGCTGCTGGCCCTGCTGACCAACAATATGGGCATCCTCTGGGTGGCCATGGAAGGCGCCACCCTGTCCACGGTACTGCTGGTGAGCCTCTTCCGCACTGCGGAGGGCCTGGAGGCGGCCTGGAAGTATTTCATCCTCTGCGGCGTCGGTCTGGCGATGGCGCTATTCGGTACGATCCTGCTGTATTTCGCCGCCCAGCAAATCATGGGGCACGGTGCAGACGCATTATTGTGGACGCATCTGGCGGCGGTGCGCCATCAGTTGGAGCCGCAGGTCATGGCCATCGCCTTCATCTTCATGCTGGTGGGCTACGGCACCAAAATCGGCCTGACCCCCCTCAACAACTGGCTGCCGGATGCTCACGCCAGCGGCCCCAGTTCGGTTTCGGCGGTACTCTCCGGCCTGTTGCTCAATGTCGCCCTCTACGCCATCCTGCGCGCCAAGGTACTGGTGGATGGCGCTCTGGGTCGGGACTTCGCCAGCCACCTGCTGATGGGTTTCGGTTTGCTCTCCCTGCTGGTGGCAGGCTTTTCCATGCTGCGGCAACGGGATGTAAAGCGGCTTTTCGCCTATTCCTCCATCGAGCATATGGGGCTGGCCACCTTCGCCTTCGGGATCGGCGGGCCACTAGCGAGCTTTGCGGGCTTGCTGCACATGGTCAGCCACAGCCTGACCAAGTCCTCGGTATTTTTTTCGGTCGGGCAAGCGGTACAGGACGTCGGCAGCCGCGAAATCCAGCGCATCCGCGGTATGCTGGAATTCAGCCCCTTGCTGGGCTGGGCGTTTATGCTGGCGGTGTTGTTCATCCTGGGAATGCCCCCCAGCGGGCTCTTCTTGAGCGAATTTCTGATCATCACCAGCACCCTGCAGGCCCAGCCCTGGCTCACGCCCCTACTCCTGCTGGGGTTGGGTGTAGCTTTCGCCGGGATTTTCCCGCGCATGCAGGGTATGGTCTTCGGGGCGCATCAGGAAGGCGTTGCGCGCCAGTCCGTCGTCGGCATCATTCCGGTCTTCGTCCAACTGACCCTCGTCGCCATGCTCGGGGTGTTCATCCCCTTGACGCTGGTCCAGTGGATGCAGCACGCCGCCCAGCTTCTCCACGGATAGGGACGCCATCATGCCCAACCCCGCACTGCGCGTACTGACCGATTTCCGGCAATGGGGCACGACCTTGCCGGTGTGGTCCGGTCGCCTCTGCAAAGAGTATTGGCTCCTTGCCGCCGAAAACATCCATGCGCAGGGGGGTCGCCTGCTGGCCCTCTGGGGCGAGGACCGCCGTACGGAAGAACCTGGTTATCTCGTCCATGCGGCCTTTTTGGCGGAGACGGGCATCGTGCATACGGAGATGATCGTAGACCCGGCTGCGGCGTCCTGCCCGAGCCTGGCCGCCATTTTTCCGGGCGCGCTGCGCATGGAACGCGCCCTATACGACCTGCTGGGCATTCGCGTGGGGAACGGCGACACCCGTCCCTGGCTGCGGCATGCCGCATGGCCTGCGGATCAGTTTCCCCTACGCACGGATTTTTGCGCTGAAAACCTGGTTACGACCGGAGACGGAGACTATGCCTTCGTGTCTGCAGCCAGCCCGGATGCCCATGAGATTCCGGTGGGCCCCATACATGCCGGCATCATCGAGCCGGGTCACTTCCGCTTCCAGGTCCTGGGAGAAGAGATTCTGCACCTGGAGGAACGCTTCGGCTATACACACAAAGGGGTGGAACGCCTGCTCCAGGGCCTGGATGTGGACGCAGGCGCACGTCTGGCCGGACGGATCAGCGGCGATAGCACGGTGGCGTATGCGTGGAGTTATGCCCAGGCGGTGGAGCAGATCGCCGCGATGCAGGTCCCGGAACGCGCCCAATGGTTGCGCGCCCTCTGCCTGGAACGGGAGCGCCTGGCCAATCACCTCGGTGACATCGGCGCCCTCGGCAACGACGCCGGACTGGCCTTCGCCCTGACCCAGTTTCAGGCGCTCAAGGAGGATATGCTGCGGGAGAATCAGCGCTATATCGGGCATCGCTACCTTATGGACCGGGTCTTGCCCGGTGGGGTGGGCTTTGACCTTACGGCGGTGTCCGTCGCGGCCCTCCGCAGTGCGGGGCAAGCACTTGGAACCGCCGTCGGGCGCCTGCAGGAAATTCTTGCCGAACATGGCGGTCTGCGCGACCGTGTGGTGCGGCTGGGCACGATTTCCCCGGAACGGGCGGCCCATCTGGGACTCATGGGGGTCGCCGGCCGCGCCAGCGGTCAACCCTGGGACCAGCGCATACAATTTCCCCAACCCCCTTACGATCAGATCCAGGTACGTATGACCACCGCCACAGAGGGCGACGTCGCGGCGCGCATGGCGGTGCGTTTTCTCGAAATTTTCGAGTCGCTGCGCCTGCAGGAGGAAATCCTCCGCAAACTGCCCGGTGGGAACGTGCGCCAACCGCCGGATCTCCGCGACGCTGAGGGAGAGGGTGTTGGTTGGGTGGAGGGCTGGCGGGGTGAGGTATTTTTCTGGCTGCGCCTGGAGCAGGGACATATTCGCCGCTGTCATCCCCAAGATCCGTCGTGGACCCTCTGGCCGGCACTGGAAGAGGCGGTCCTGCGCGATATCGTCGCGGATTTTCCGCTCATCAACAAATCTTTCAACCTGAGTTACAGCGGTCATGATCTGTGAGCACGGCGCCGGGACGGTTCCCGGAAGGAGGCGGTGATGTACCGGATGTTGCGTGAGCTGCTGCGGCTGGGAAGGGTGGGAGAGACACCACCGCGGACGGAGCGGGACCCGTCCTCCGCCAGCCCCCTTGTTTTTCGCCACAGCCTCGGCATCCGCCACGTGGATGCGGGTTCCTGTAATGGTTGCGAGCTGGAGCTGAATGCCCTGGGCGGCCCACATTATGGTCTGGAGCAGGCAGGCTTCCACTTTGCCGCCTCGCCGCGCCATGCGGATGTGCTGACAGTGACCGGACCAGTGACCCGCCACATGGTCGCGGCTTTGCAGGACTGCCACAATGCCACGCCCGAACCGCGGCGGGTCATCGCCGTTGGCGACTGCGCCTGTGGTGGCGGCGCGTTCCGGGGCAGTTATGCGGTCATGGGCGGCGTCGCGGAGGTCTTGCCGGTGGATCTGCAGATACCGGGCTGTCCGCCGGATCCAGACGCGCTGCTGCGGGGGCTCTTGCAGGTGTCCGGGGAACGAATAAACGGTTGACGAATGGACTCCGGCACCGAAGGTCTAACGCAGTCCCGCAAAAGCGGGGCGAAACGATCCATAAGCTCATGCTTACCGATCCAATAAGATTCTTCTGGTATGTGGGCCGGTTTGACAATGCTATAATGTCTAGGGTTTTTTGGTTGTGTTGCAGGGAGCGCGCTGCTCACGCAGTCCATCGGCCGGATCCGGCGGGATGTCAACCGCAACATCGGACTTTTCATTATCAATATGCAATATGCACAAGAGGAACAACCATGGATCAATCTAATCGCTATGCCGATCTTTCCCTAAAAGAGGAAGACCTTATCTCCGGCGGCAAACACATTCTGGTGGCCTACAAAATGAAGCCCAAGGCTGGCCACGGTTATCTCGAGGCTGCCGCCCACTTTGCCGCGGAATCCTCCACCGGCACCAACGTCGAAGTGTCGACCACCGACGACTTCACCAAGGGCGTGGACGCGCTGGTCTATCACATCGCCGAAGCCACCGAGGATATGCGCATCGCCTATCCGATGGAGCTCTTTGACCGCAACGTCACCGATGGCCGCATGATGATTGTCTCCTTCCTGACGCTGGTCATCGGCAACAACCAGGGCATGGGCGACATC
>Ga0172381_10000238_pt1 | contig 67446 bp, 59 predicted proteins | sample Leawel6488metaG_FD_119754 | JGI IMG/M metagenome (GOLD analysis project Ga0172381, IMG submission 119754) | Leachate microbial communities from a municipal landfill in Southern Ontario, Canada - Leachate well 64-88 metaG | ecosystem: Engineered > Solid waste > Landfill > Unclassified | place... | reverse complement strand
CCTGAAGGAACGGTCAACCTGGGGGAGTTCCTGGGCGTTGTCCATGCCCTGGCTTATCTGAAACAACGTAATTCCAGCTGGCCGGTCTATTCCGATTCCCGGACAGCCATTGCCTGGGTCCGTAAAAAAGCGATAAATACCAATCTCGCGCGGTCACCAAAAAATAAACCCTTGTTCGACCTGGCCGATCGCGCTGTAAAATGGCTGGAGGAAAACCGGTACCCCAATAAGATCATGAAATGGGAAACTGAGTACTGGGGGGAAATCCCTGCAGATTTCGGGAGAAAATGAACTATCTTAGCGTGATATAGAAAGCATCTTCGATGTGCCTGACCGTTTGTTTTCCTGCCTGGATCAGGATGGTGATGACATCAAATCTTACCTCCAGATTGATCTTATGATATCTCACATAGGCGTTTGCCACATTCATAAGGATCCGTTGCTTGGTTTTGGTAACAGCATCTTCCGGTTCCGAAAAATAATTTGATTTCCGGGTTTTCACCTCCGCGAATACAATGAATGGGCCTGTCCTGGCAATGATGTCAATTTCCTGCCGGCCCCAGCGCCAGTTCCGGTCAAGGATCCGGTAACCTTTTTCTTCCAGGTGACGGACCGCTGCCTCCTCTCCCTCTTTTCCAAGGGTAATATGGTTTTTCATCAGGATTTATGTTGAGATTAAATGCTTTGGGCCCACTCCAAAAACTACTTTCCTGTTAATCGGAAAGGGCAATGAAAAGTAATACGATCTTTCAGAAAAAAATCAGTTCGGTTTCGTTTCCGACTGTGAGTTTTACTTTCCGGCCCAGGATCAGGGCAAGGTTGTTATCAATGTGCCCGGCAGGAAAATCGAAACAAACCGGATATTTATACTCTTTTACGGTTTCCGCGATGATTTCGTTGGCTGATTTGCCAAACGGGATGGTATTATCGTTCATCCGCGACATACTTCCGATGATAAGTCCTTTCAGCTTATCAAGTTTCCCTGACCGTTTCAACTGGATCATCATCCGGTCTATATGATAAAGATATTCGTCAACATCTTCCAGAAACAATATTTTCCCCGATGTGTTGATATCAGAAGGGGTACCGGTAAGACTGTAAAGTATGGAAAGGTTCCCGCCAACAAGGAGGCCTTCTGCTGTTCCTTCGCGGGAAAGGGGTGGTTTTTTAAAAGAATAGGAAATGCGGAAACCAAGCAGGGCATTGAGCATGGTCTCGATCGCTTTGTTGGAAGCGCCATTGACCATGTGGACCGGCATGGTGGAATGGAGGGTCTCAACCCCTGAATGCCGGTGGATATGCGAATGCAAAACGGTTACATCGCTATATCCGACGATCCATTTGGGAGATTCCAGGAACCGGCTGAAATCGAGTTGGTCAATAATGTGTACGGCGCCATAACCGCCGCGTGAGCAAATGATGGCGCGGATGGAGGGGTCGTCTAACATTTGCTGAAAATCGCGCCGGCGTTGTTCATCGGTCCCGGCAAACTGATGATACCGGCTGAACACGTAAGTCCCTAATACCACCTCCAACCCATAACGCTGGAATATCCGGATAGAAGGATGTATTTCTTCGAAAGTAATGCTCCTGGCGGGAGAGACAATCCCGATCTTGTCACCTTTCTTTAAATACGGAGGTTGGATCATAATCCAAAATTAGTCATTTCCCCTTATTTCTTATCTTTGCGGGGTTTTTTTATCCAAAATTCAGTTTATTTACCATTATGAACGATCTGAACAAATTTAAACGATATACGGTTACCTCTGCGCTCCCTTATGCCAATGGCCCCATCCATATTGGGCACCTGGCCGGGGTTTATGTGCCGGCAGATATTTACGTCCGTTTCCTGCGGCTGAATGATGCAGATGTGATTTTCCTCGGGGGTTCTGATGAACATGGTGTCCCCATCACCATCAAGGCGTTGCGGGAGGGTGTTTCCCCCCAGGATATTGTTGACCGGTATCATCAGATCATAAAAAAATCGTTTGAGGATTTCGGTATATCATTCGACATTTATTCGCGCACCTCGAATCCCATCCATCATGAAACCGCTTCGGCATTTTTCCGAAAGATGTATGATGCCGGGCAGTTTATTGAGAAGGTTTCGCAGCAATATTATGATGAATCTACCGGTCATTTTTTAGCCGACCGTTATATTACCGGCACTTGTCCCCATTGCGGCTATGACAGGGCTTATGGCGATCAATGTGAAAAGTGCGGGACTTCCCTGAATGCTACCGACCTGATCAACCCGAAATCAGTCCTCAGCGGGAACCTGCCTGTATTAAAAGAAACCCGTCACTGGTTCCTCCCTCTTGACCAGTATGAACCCTGGTTGCGCGAATGGATCATCGAAGGGCATAAGGATGATTGGAAACCAAATGTTTATGGTCAATGCAAATCCTGGATTGATCAGGGGCTCCAACCCCGCGCTGTGACCCGCGATCTGGACTGGGGCGTTAAAGTGCCTGTTGAGGGCGCCGAAGGAAAAGTATTATATGTTTGGTTTGATGCGCCCATCGGATATATTTCTGCAACCCGCGAGTTGACCCCTGACTGGGAAAAATACTGGAAAGACAAGGAGACGAAACTGGTCCATTTCATCGGCAAAGACAACATCGTCTTCCATTGTATCATTTTTCCCGCCATGCTGAAAGGGGAAGGCAGCTATATTTTGCCAGAAAATGTGCCTGCCAACGAATTTTTAAACCTGGAAGGAGAAAAGATCTCCACGAGCCGCAATTGGGCTGTATGGCTGCATGAATACCTGGAAGATTTTCCCGGTAAACAGGATGTCTTGCGTTATGTCCTGACTTCGGCGGCCCCTGAAACCAAAGACAACGATTTTACCTGGAAAGATTTTCAGGCAAGAAACAACAGTGAGCTGGTGGCAATTCTTGGGAATTTCATCAACCGGACTATTGTCCTGACCCATAAATATTTTGGAGGGAAGGTCCCCGAACAAGGTATTCTGACGGATTCGGACAAGTTAACATTGGAAGGGATGGGGCAATTTCCTGACCGGATCGCCAAAAGCCTGCATGGTTTTCGTTTTCGGGAAGGCTTATCGGAAATGATGAACCTGGCTCGGCTTGGGAATAAATACCTGACTGATAACGAGCCCTGGAAACAATTTTCATCAGATCCGGGCAGGGTGGCAACCATCCTGAACATCTCGCTTCAGATCTGTGCCCAGCTTACCATTGTAGGGGAACCCTTTTTGCCTTTTTCGATGAAGAAAGTCAGACAAACGTTGAACCTCTCTCCTTACAAATGGCAGGATGCTTCGCGTCTGGATTGGATGAAACCCGGGCATCAGCTCAACCAGCCGGAACTGCTTTTTGAGAAGATCGAGGATGCGGCTATTGAAAAACAGATACAGAAACTGATGGCTACGAAAGCAGCTAACGAGGCCCTGCAACAAAAGGTACCGGTGAAACCGGGAAAAGAGACCGTTCAGTATGATGATTTTTCGAAAATGGATATACGGGTCGGGACCATTCTGGAAGCCGAAAAGGTTCCCAAAACGGACAAATTGTTAAAACTCAGGATTGATACCGGGATAGATCAGCGGACGGTTGTTTCGGGCATTGCCGGATATTTCAAACCCACGGAGATCATCGGGAAGCGGGTGTGTATCCTGGTAAACCTTGCACCCCGTAAACTCAAGGGTATTGATTCGCAAGGGATGATACTAATGGCCGAAAATCCTGACGGGACCCTGAATTTTGTAACCCCGGATGAAGGTTCGGTGAATGGTGCAGACATAAAATAATTTCACTAATTTTGTGCCCTGATGAAGGATGAAGGATGAAGGATGGCAGATAACGAACAGCTTTCAATAGTCAATAGTCAATAGTAAAGGCCCTGTAGTTCAATGGATAGAACGGAAGTTTCCTAAACTTTAAATCCAGGTTCGATTCCTGGTGGGGCTACACTTAATAAACATTAAACAGCTGTGAATGAATAATATGCAGCTGTTTTTGTTTTGGCCGGGGACGGTAAGGGGGACGGTAAAAGTCGTTTTGACGTGTTCCGGGGTCAGTGGAGGTGGAAAATTCAGATCCCTCGCGCGCGCATTTTATAGAGTCGGTAAACAATAAAACGATGAGGTCACCAACTGTTATCTTCTTTGGGCGTTTTCAGTGTTGTTATACTTTCTTTTAATTCTGAAATTAATTGAGTCACCTTGTCACAGGTTTGATTTTTAATGTCTTTCCATTTCCCGGCTGAAAACAAAATAAATCCACAGGCAGGTTTTTCATTTTCTAAATCTCCGCCGTTACCAAGGTCTCTCGCATAGGATTCATGTTGAAAATTATCTATTTTATATTTAAATCGCCCATCTTTAGTCTGAATGTTAAGCGTGAATGACACAATTTGATCACAATTTCCCCACGATCTCATTGACATTCCTACGCATTCCTTAAAATTCCCCTTAACAATTAATTCCCCATTTTCTTTATCATCCAGTTGTATAACGTCTTTTGCTGACCTAAAGGTGGTTGCAATAAAAGTTTTTGAGGCAAAATATATTTCATCTTTTGTTTTGCCAGGAACCTGAACAACCTCTGTATATGTGATTATACCGGTCGCAGTATCATACGGGAATTGTACATCTCCATAGTAATAATCATCTACATATTTAATGTCAATATTCTTAATTTCCTTCCCATGATCCGATAAATAATAGAAATGAATTGAGTCATCATTGTAAACCTTGACAATTTTAACTCGATATTTAAATCCACTCTTTAGAATAATAGCATCTTGACCTGAACATATTAATGCTGTTAAAAAACAAAATGTGAATATTGTGTTTTTCATCATGGTTTGGTTGTTGTAAAGTGCTAAGATAAATATAATAATGACTTATAGATATTTAATCCCCATGTAAAAAATGTTGAATTTTTATTTTGACCTTGGAAAATAAAATTTTTTACAGATAGATAAAATACTGATCGGGTTTAAAAACACTCCCTGTTTGATTATCAGTTAATTGAAAAAAATCCAATTTTGGACAAACATAAACAAATGGAGGCAAACGATGTACAGGAGTTTAACCCCGAGACATTACTGAATATTCCACCATGAAAAATCCTGTTTTTCAAAATTGTACAAAATGCTATATCCTGTAATGATTTGATTGGTTTGTTCAATTCAGCTTTTATATTTTCATAAGTAAGATCAAGTTACTAAAATCCGAGCTTCCAGCGCGTTTTGAATCAAGTGCATTCTGACGCTTTCTGCGCGCATTTGCAATTTGTATAATGGTTGTTCAATGGTTGTTCAATGGTTGTATAAGGGTTGTTCAATGATTGTATAAGGACTATATAAGGGCTGTATAAGGGTTGTATAATGACGGTATATTCAGAAGATCGAATGACTGAGATAAATGACATTTCATTTCTCAAAGCTTGTGCCCACTCCGAAAGCCACTTTTTGGAGTCGGCTCTATTATATAATTTTTAGCATTTGAGCGACCTGATGCTCTCGCCCGTTTGTGAAACCGGGTGAAATGAGCCTGTTCATCGATGTTTTCTGTCCGTTTGGCGAACTAAGTTTGTGACAAGCGCCACTGTGTTGAAATTTGCTGCATTGAATATCAAATTTTGTTTTAGCCACTGAACTTGTTGGTAAACAACATAGATCCAATGGAATCTGGCTAGGTCATGGACAACAGGTATATTGACAGGGAAAAGTACTTTCAGGAACAGAATTATACTGCAAAAAAACATATAATTCCCTATATTAATAAATCACTACCAATTACTTCTAATTTAGTTATTGCAGAAATAGGATGTGGGGAAGGGGGGAACCTGAAACCATTTTTAGATATTGGTTGTAAGGTTGTAGGAGTTGACATTGCCGAAAATAAAATATCCAATGCAAAAAAATTCTTTGGCAACCACTCCCAAAAAAGGAACCTCACATTAATTGCTGAAGATATATATAAAATAAAGCCTGGTGAACAATTCATGTTTGACTTAATTATCATGCGCGACACCATAGAACATATTCATGATCAAGATACTTTTTTTGAACACATCAAAAAGTTCATTAAACCATCTGGCAAACTTTTTCTTGCCTTTCCCCCATGGAGGATGCCCTTTGGCGGTCATCAACAAATGTGTGAAAATCCCTTTCTAAGAAAACTGCCATATTTCCACCTTCTCCCCGATACCTTATATACGGGAATATTAAAATTATTTGGTGAAAATAAAGCTAAGATTAACGGATTATTGGAAGTAAAAGAAACGAGAATCTCTCTAATTAAGTTCAAAAATATTTTGACTAAAAGGAATTTTAAAATTGACAGCGAGGCCTTTTATATGATCAACCCGAATTATGAGATCAAATTCAAACTCAAAACAAGAAAACTACCAGGAATGTTAAATATCCCGTTCATCAAAGATTTTTTTATTACAACATATTATTGCTTGATCTCCCTCGAAAATATTAAAACCGCGCCTAATAAACAAGGCATAGGGCAGACCAAACCTTCCAATCCTATTTAATTACATAATTTTTAGCAACTTGGCGGTGAAAAGTAGTTTTCGGCCAGTGATTCCGGAGTAAGCCAGGTCTTTCAGTTATTTTTCACACATCTCACAGAAAAACCGTTAGCCTTGTTGCTGGCAGAGGTGACAATATCTTCAAAATAATAACCCATATATCTGTTCCATGCTCCTTCCGCTGAAGTATTTTCAGCGGAGGACCAAAAATTACCTGTATAGGTCAGATCTGTAAAGCTTCCGTACTCATCCCGGTTACCTCCGGGCAAAGCCGAAAAAGCGCTGGAATTGGAAGCCCCGGTATTGGGAGAAGCCCAGTGACTGGTACCGGTTTCCTTCATTTTGCCGCCTGCCACGCCTTCGCCACCCAGAAAAGAAACGAGGGCTGACCATTCATCATCAGTCGGATTATGCCATCCGTCGGGACAAATTCCTTGTTCTCCCGGTAAATAGATGTATTGCATCATTTCATTCCATTGGTACAATCCTCCGTATGTGTTACAGTTTAGCTCCGAGTCGTCATAACAATATTTTTCAATAATATCATTATCCGTTTGATCTTCCAGACCATTGATCCTGGTCCCGATATTCAGGTTTTGTCCCATCCAGCATTGGGCCCCTATCTGAACGGTATTATAGCTTTTCCCGTCGCGGGCATCAGTAAAAGCTTGTCCACAGTTCAGGCAAGCCAACGTACTTTGAGTTAAAACGGCCGGCACGGAATATCCACATCCATTATACGCCCATACATATCGGGTATAAGATGTCCCGCATACCAATCCGGATTCTGTCCTGGAGGTACTGGCGCCAACGTCCACGGCTGAAGAAAGATTATTGGAGGTATTCCATTTATATCCCGGGATATCCGGAATGCCGGACCAGTTCCATTGAATAGAATTTTGTCCCGGCCCATGAGCGCCTGGCACGGGCGATGCGGGAACTGTACCAGGAACGGCTTGGGTTAGCGAAGTCATAGTTGATTCACCGCAGGAGTTGTAGGCACAGATATACCGGGTGTATCCGGTACCACAACTGGTCCCTGTTTCGGTTTTTGACAGGCTCGTTCCCATATCCATGGCGGTTTCGATATCAGGTACGGTGTTCCATTTATAGCCGTCAGCGCCAGTAACCATCAGCCAATTCCAGATGATCTGACCTGGCGAAACAAGGTGGCTTCCTGAAGCAGGAGGAGATACTGAACAGGGTGAAAAAGTGGTCCACCCCCCATTGGTGTATAAACTCAACGCGCCATTTGAGCCACAGGTTGTACAATAGATCATTAGCCCATCAGCAGGCGTTGTTATGGCATCGCGTTGAAGGCGCGTCATCCGCGGGAGGAGGATGCCTTTGGATGTTGATTTGACATCCAGCATGGCCGAATTATCCGGTTGACTTCCATCGGTATTGATACCGACCTGTGCGATAGCGCTGTAACTGATCCATATAAGGATCAAGGATAACAAAAATGAATTTTTCAATGTTACGAAGATTTAATGGATTGTAAATATAAAGAAAATCCGATCAACGGTAACAATAATCCATCAAATTTCGGTATCCGGTCGCTGAACCCAGGGTGGTTGCTTGCCTGAAGTCAGAACAAGCGCCATCCAGGTCCTTTAATTCCAGTTTTAACAAACCCCTATCAAGATAATAACCCTGAAAAGCAGGTTCAGACTGTATCAGGAAATTAAAATCCTGGATGGCTTCGTGATATTTTTTTAATTTAACCCGGGCATAGGCGCGTCCTGCATAAGCCGCAAAATTACCGGGATCAAGCTGAAGGACAATCGATAAATCATTCTCCGCGCCTTTATTATCCTCTAAAAAGCTTTTCGCGATAGCTCTCTGTTCATAGAGCTCATAATCGCCTGGATCCAGCCGGATCGCTTTGGTAAGATAATAAGATGAGGAAGCATAATCCCCGATCATATCAAATTCGGCCTGGGCAAGAAATTTGTAATAATGCAGGGAATCCCTTTTTACATTAAATTGTCCGTTGGCAATGACGGGCAACAAAAAGATGAGCAGCAAGGGAATTGTTTTTTTCATAAAAAGGTTTTTCAGATGCCTCTGTTTTAACCGGAAAAACAAAACGAAGGTAATCATTTTCCCTCACTATTGTTCATGGCCAATTAAATCGAGTACCCCATTGATAAATGTCAGCGGGTGCGGAGGATTTCCGGGGATGAACAGATCGATTGCGACCTGCTTTAAAAACGACCGGTTGATCGCGGGACTGTCTGAAAACATACCACCACCGATCGCATCGCTGCCAGCCAGGATGACCAGTTTTGGATCTGGTATGGCTTCATAACAGATCTGCAAAGCCTCTGCCATATTTGACGTAACCGGCCCTGTGATCACGATCCCATCGGCATGTCGGGGGGAGGCAACGAATTCAATGCCAAAACGTCCCATGTCGAAATTAACATTACCGGCGGCATTTAACTCCATTTCGGCCGAATTATCCCCTCCGGCCGATACCTGACGAAGTTTAAGGGAGCGCCTGAATATCCGGTGTATCTCATCGCGAATTTTTCCCGGGTCTAATCTTAACGGCCCCTCTTCGCCTGGCAGGATGACCAATTTTTTCCTGTCATTTGTGGCCATTCTGTAATCGGAGGTGAATTTAATTTTACCGGGAAGTATGAACCCGCACTCTTTGCAAAAAACACATTTCCCCAGATCAATGGAACAAGGTTGGACTCCGATAGCTGCTACCGGACAAAGGCTTGCTATCATCGTATTTTCTTCCGGAGTAATATCCGGGCTGATAACGGGCCTGCCCCGGAAAGTATCCGGCAATTCAACATGACGGAGATCCGGAACATATTGCCGGCCATGATGAAGAAGAATCGGGATTTCGCGAAGAAACATTTACGATCTATGATTTAATCTGTTATTTTTATGATTTACAGGTCATTTCCGCAATACGAAAGGTTATAGCTCTTATTGCAAAGCGGAAAATCGGATATTTCCTGGTTTCTGACGGCCAGGGCCAGCGCCATCCAGTTATGGAACGACGGATCTTTCACTTTGTAATGAACGAGCTCCCCACGATCTCCGGTTATCGCTGCATGACAAATTTCGCCCCTCCACCCTTCAGTGAGCGACAGCGCAAAAGAATTCTGCCGTAAAGGCATATTGTTCGTCGGGGTTTCAGTCGCGCCCATACAATCATGGCGTTCCAGAAACTCCCTGATCATAGCAATGGATCTATCCACCTCCAGTTTTCGCAACATGGTCCTTGACCAGACATCACCGGATGGGAGCGCCACGGGATCAACCTGTATGTCGCGGAAAGCGCCAAAAGGATGAGACCAGCGTATATCCCTCATCAACCCGCAGCTGCGAGCTGCCATTCCAACTGCCCCGATCGTTTTAGCCTGTTGTGCAGTAACCGTGCCTATTGCTTCAAAACGGCCAAGAACACTGGGCATGGTAAACATCCGTCCGGTTATTTGGGTAAAACGTCCTTCAACTTCGGCCAGGTTTTTCAGGATCAGTAATTTGATTTCCGGGGTTAACGGATAATGGGCGCCGCCAGGCCTTATCAGTCCTTTCCCAAACCGGTTACCGCACCAGCGCTGGGTCGTGTTAATAACAATGGTGCGCAGCGCTTCGTTTACTACCTGCCCGAACTGGTAGGCAATATCACCACAAATGGCGGCAGTATCGCCGATATGGGCCGCGATCCGTTCGAGTTCAAGGGCAATGGCACGCTCCAGCGACATCTGAGGCGATACAGGTTGGTCCCCCAGGGTTTCCATCAACCCACCAAAGGCCATGGAATGTCCGATAGTGGTATCCCCCGCGATGCTTTCGGCTAAAATAGCCCTTTGAAGGAGCGTTGATTTTGCAATGAAATTCCTTTCTATTCCCCTGTGCTGATAACCCAGCTGTATTTCCAGATGAAGTACATTTTCGCCATGGCATATAAAACGGAAATATCCCGGTTCGATCACTCCTGCATGAATTGGCCCCACCCCCACTTCATGCAGCTCCTCGCCATCAATGGAATAAAAAGGATAAGCATTCATTGTAATCGACTGGTCGGCGCGATCAAACGGGAAACGTACCGGTTTCAACCAGGGATGGCCTATAAAGCCAATTCCATAATTTTCATGGATCTCCCGTTCAAAAACATGAAAACAGAAATGGCGTTGGGTGATGGATTCAAGTAATAAGCCATTCATTGCCGCCTGCTCATGTGAAAATACAAGAATGGTGTGTTTCACATCCATTCCCATACAACAAATAAATTGGCGCCGATCGCGCTGAGGATACACAAAATAGGTCAGGCAATGAGCCCTTTCATTCTTCAACAAATCATCAATCAGTTGGCGGAATTCCTGATATTCCAGTACCGGTATATCCGATAATTCCATGATTACCGGATTCCCTGTTAGTTCTATATATTTTCTTTCCTCCATTATTTTGGCAACGTGTCGATGATCGTTTCAATTAAAGTACGGAAAGGGGCGGGTTGTACAAAACAAACAAATATGACCAGGGAAAAAAGAAAGTATTGTGTAACCGTTTGCCAGGGATTTACCTTTTCCTTAATATGAGCGGGTATTGTCCGTGGCTGTGAAAAAACAATATGCAGTACCCGCGTCAGCAAAGCATATAAAACAAAACAAAGAATAAGCGATGTGATGATCAGGTAAACATAATATTTCCCGTGGACCATAGCTTTCAGCAGATACAGTTCGGATATGAACATACCCGATGGCGGGATGGCGGTTATACAAAGCAATCCAACAAGCAAGGCAGTGGCGCCAGCCGGGTATAGGTTCATATAGTTACCCGACTCATCGAGCTGATAGGTTCCCATAACCTTGTATGATTGTCCTATCTGATAAAACAGTCCTGCTTTTGTCAGTGAATGGAGTACAATGTGCAGAATGGCGGCATAATAGCCAATTCCACCTATACCAAGGGCAATGGCAACAATTCCCATGTTTTCGAGGCTTGAATAAGCCAGCATTCGCTTGTTGTGTTTCGCTTTGAGCATATATCCGGCTGAAACTAACAGAGATAATATGCCCGACAACATCAGCACATGGTTCATGAAAGGGAGTATGGTTGTTGCCGAAAAAAGAGCATAAATCCGGAAGATGGCTAAAAAACCCACATTCATCAGCGTCGTACTGATGAAAGCGCTGATCGGGGGCGGGGCCACTGTATGGGCATCCACGGTGACCGTGTGCATGGGGAAAAGGCCCATTTTGGTACTGTAGCCTACCAGCACAAAAACAAACGCGATTTTCAGGTAGAGCGGATTTGCCATTTTGGCAATGGCAGTAATATTAGTAAAGGAGAGATGAAGCAACCGGGTATCATGAACGGTAAACCCCAGGAACAGGATCCCCAGGTAAGCAAGGGCAATACCGACTGAACAGACAAAGATATACTTCCAGGTTGCTTCAAGGGCAATAGCAGTGCGGTCATGATAGATCAAGGCCGCGACCGCGAGGGTAGTAGCTTCCACAAAAATCCAAACGGTAGTCATCCCGTTGGCTAAATAAGCTCCCGACATCGCCGCGATCAGCGCAATCAGGGCAGCATGATAAATAGAATAATGCCGCGGGGGATCATTTTTTACATAAATAAATCCATGATAAACCGTGGTTAAAGACAACAGCGACAGCACCGACAATAGCAACACCCCCAGGTGGTCAAGGGTAAAAAAATCAAAAACCGTTTCCCCCAGATGGAACCAGCAAAAAGTAGTAAATGATAAATGGACAAAGACATAGAGTAAGGTAATGGCACGCACAATTACTTTCTGGCGCGACACTCCCGCGAAAATTGCCGCAAGCAATGAAACCCCAAAAAACAAAATCAATATCTTTTCCGCGTCAATCATTTATCTTAACTTTCCTCTTGTTTCATTAACCTTTTTCATTCCTGATACAGACCGCGTGTCATGGATCATTTTTCCATTCATCCCGTCCTCATAATTAATCATCCTTCAGCAAAGTCAGTTCATGCGTATGTTCTTTAAGCCGCATGGCAAAAACCCCAAGGATTAGCACGCTGACGAAAATGTCAAGCATTATCCCTATGTTGATCAGCATGGGCATTTCACTTCCTATAGACAAGGAAAGGAGCAGTACCGCGTTTTCAATCACGAGAAAGCCCACCAGGTGTGCAAATATTTTCCGGTGTGAAATGATCAGGAACAATCCTGTAAAAACAGCAAAAAGCGCAACGGTAAAATAGATCATCCTTGCAGGTGTGGTATCCATTGAAAATGATACAACAACACACAGCAGTAAACCCAATGAAACGATGATCAGGGAATAGAAACCGGGGACTGATTTTTCATGGGCCCGGGCGATCCCGGTTTTATTGATGATCCTGAACAGCAGCCAGGGAACGATGATAACTTTAAAAACAAGGGTTTCAAGGGTCACAAAAAGCAGGGTTGCCAGGGTGATGGTATTCAATTCAATGAACGAGAGCGCAAACAGCAGCACACCCTGAAGGCCAATGAGCCCTGCATAAACGCGGAAACGCTCGGCGATGCTGAGATAAATCAGTGAAATTGCAAAGACGATTACGAGCAATACATTCATTTCAACCAAGCATTTTATAAGTGATCATCAAAACAAGAATAAAGGCAACCAAAGCGATGGAACTCAGGGTAAAAACGAATTGTGGGTTTTTGGCTAATTTCTTCCGTGCGCGGAATGATTCCAGGAAACCTATCAACAGGGCAAACAAAACCTGGATTACGAAAAATGAAATGATCTGTACCGGCAATGACCAATCAACCGGTAATAGAAAATTAGCTATCAATCCGCCATAGAACCCAAACTTCAATGCAGTGGCGATATGTACCAGCGCCAGATCAAATCCGCTATGGTCCAGGATCATGACCTCATGGATCATGGTCAGTTCCAGATGGGTTTTCGGATCATCTACCGGCATACGGCTGTTCTCGATCATGGCAATCTGGACCAGAAGATAAGCCGAGATAAATCCAACGATGAAAGTATCGGGCCCGGTGAAGCGGAAAGCGTCGAAGATCCCCACCATAGAAGTATGCCCTGTCAGAAGGGCCAGGGTCCCGAAAAGAATAAAAAAGGCTGGCTCGGCCAACATGGAGTACAAGGCTTCCCGGTTGGCCCCCATACCTTCAAAACTGCTTCCGGTATCCAATGCCCCAATGATTAAAAAAAACTTCCCAAGGGCAAGGAGGTATGCAAACAAGACGAAATCACCTTCAAATGAAAAAACGGGAGAAAAGCCAGGAAAAGGGAGAAGTAGCCCGGCACACAGGACCGTACATAGATAAACGGCGGGGGCTATCTGAAAGATAAAGCTGGTCGTGGCGCTTATCACATTTCCTTTTTGCAGGAGAACCCAGATGTTCTTCCAGGGTTGGAAAATTCCCGGTCCTTTTCGCCCACTTGCAATACTCTTCACCCTCAGGATTATGCCCGGAAAGAACAGGGCTGTGACGATACAAAAAAGAAGTCCCATTATAATACTTTCAGGTATAGTAAAAAGAAAATGATCAGGATGAATATAAAGGCATACAATATATAATGCTGAATATTCCCTGTTTGCAAACGCGCTATTTTCTTCAGCGTCAGCATACAGATATAGGTAATTTTATTGATCGCGGTGTTGAAGATATCAACCGGATGAATTTTATACCGGCGTTTGCCCGGAAATATTTCTGATTCCCCTATCGGTTCGAATTCCTCTTTCTGTTGAAGGATGGGTTGGGCCAGATCCCCGAAATTGGAAGCATACGAAGTTCCGGTATATTGTTGCCGTGCGGTCGCGGCCGTATATCCGCAACCCCAGGTTGGCCCTTGTCCTATTCTTCTCTTTTGAAATATTTTTTTGCGGAGATAGAGGATACAGGCAACTGAAAGGATCAGGGCAACGCCGATTATTGAAATTTGTGAGAAAATACGGTAAAAACCATCAGGGATGGTCGGATCAATCTGAAAATATCTATGGACGATCCCTGTGATGGGCTTAAGGAAAATCACAGGGACAAACCCAATCAATACCATCAGGGAACCTATAAGATATTGCGGGAATAACATATCTCCGGTAGCTTCCTTGATTTCATTTTTCGGGGTTTTCCGTTCAGTACCTAAAAATACCACCCCGAAAGCCTTTGTAAAGCAAAAAATGGCTAAACCACCGATGAGGGCCAGCGCAATCAATACACACATAAAAGCGATGGACTGGTAAGCGTTCCCGGCTGATAGTCCCTTGACCAACCCAACGTAGATCAGAAATTCTGAAATAAAGCCATTCAATGGGGGCAACCCACAAATTGCCAGGGCCCCTAACAGAAACAAACCAGCTGTTTGCGGCATTTTATGGATCACTCCACCCAATTGTTCTATATTCCTTGTATGATATGCTTTATAGACGGATCCCGCGCTGAAAAACAACAGGGGTTTGAACAGGGAATGATTCAGCGCGTGGAGTAGTCCCCCGGTAAATCCAAGCATTACCAGCGTGGGATTATTCAGTCCGATTCCCATAACGCCCAAACCGATACCAATGCCGATGATCCCGATATTTTCAATGCTATGATAGGCTAATAATTTTTTCAGGTCATGCTGAACAATGGCCATCATAACGCCCAGTAAACCGGTGAGGGAAGAAACGATGAGAAGGGTTAATCCGATAACCAAAAAATCCGATTGTACCTGGGTAAGCACCCTGATGATCCCATAGATCCCCATTTTTATCATCACTCCCGACATGACTCCTGAAACATGGGAAGGGGCGGCAGGATGTGCTTCGGGAAGCCAGGTATGCAAAGGGATAAAACCAGCTTTGATGCCAAAGCCGGCAAAAAACAAAAGAAACAGAGGGGCAGAGGGATGTCTTGAAAAGTATATTTGCAAGGCTTCAAAACTCATCAGCCCGGTATCAGACTGACAGATTAAAAAAGCGATGACCAGCAGAAAAAAACCAACATGCATCTGGATTAAATAATTGACCGCGGTTTTCAGGGTATTTCTTATTTCTGCTTCAAACAGGATCAGCATAAAGGACGAAACTGCCATCAATTCCCAGGCAATAAGAAATGCAATACCATCATGCAGCATGAGAACTCCAAGCATCGAAATATGAAGCCACACAAAGCTGAAATTATGAAGGGCCAGTTGCGCCGGACTTTTAGTCAGCCTGTAAGGGCTCAGGTAACCGCGGGAATAAAGCAATCCGGTCAAAACCGCGAAATTGGTGATCAGGATAAAAAACGCGCTGAGGCTGTCGATAGTAACATTTACGATACCCAATAAACCACCTGCTTCGAATACCAGCGTTGGATTCCCGGGATGGAGCAATGCATTGAATGCCGGAACGGACGTGATCAGAATGGCGAGGCATGTTACTGCCAGGGTGTAAAAATACCGCATCCCGGATGGCATCACCAGGATCAGAAAAGAGAAAATGACCGGTATCAGGATTGTAAAACTGTCCATCGGCAGCTGCAAAGTAAAAGCTTTTGCAGGAGGGAAACTTCACGAAACGGCAGAACTTATAAACAAGACATTGTTGGTACCTGTTTTTGAGCGGAAAAAATTTACCGGCAAAATACTTTTATTAACCGATTTTTATCATACAGGTGAAGTATCATATCGTACGTTTATTCCTGCAAAAAATACACCCGTTGCCGGGTTAACGAATCTTCTTATTTTTGATGATTATCTATATTCTGTCATGGCCCCTTCGATTTTGACCGGAAAAAAATTGCAGATCTTCCTCCATGTAGCCGTGTGGGCTTTCCTATTTATTTTTCCCACTTATCTTTTATATGTGGATTCCAGTCATGATCTGTTTTTTATAAAAAGGACCTTTGTCCAGACCACGCTATATGCCTTGCTGTTTTATCTGAACTATTTGCTGCTTGCCCCCCGGTTATTTTTCAAAAAGAATAAAATTGCCTATTTCATCTGTTCCATTCTTCTGGTAGTTATCGCAACTGTAATAATGGAACTAGTCCCTTTCTCTCCCTCTCTCCAAAAAGAACCGATTCCCAGAGAGAAAATGGGGGGTGACCTGAAGATAAATGGCGACATGAGATTTGAACCTCGTCCTGATATGGAGAAACCCATTCCATCCAAACTATTTGAAGACAAGAACCGTCCCCATCCCTCCAGGGGCTGGCCAACCTACAACTTTCTTTTAACGGGTCTTCTGATCTCTGTCCTTGGCCTTGGGATCCGTTTTTCCGACAAACTCATTCAAATGGAAAAACAAAGAAAGGAGGCTGAAAAAGAGAAGTTGAATTCAGAACTTACATTTTTGAAAAACCAAATCAATCCACATTTTCTATTCAATACCCTTAACAGCATTTACAGCCTTGCCCTGATGAAAAGTGACCAGACAGCAGAAGCTGTCATGAAGCTTTCTGATATGATGCATTATGTTATTTACGATATTCAGGGCAGTAAGGTGCCTTTGGAAATGGATATTCAATATATCAGGCATTTTGTGGAATTACAAAAAATCAGGCTGACCGATACTACCGAAGTCCGTTTGAACATGAACGGGGACTTTAGCCAGGTTCAGATATCTCCCATGATATTAATGGTTTTTGTTGAAAATGCTTTTAAATACGGAACCAGCAGTCACGATAAAACAATGATCAGGATTGATGTCAGCCTATTGCAAAATACCCTTGAATTTACCATTACCAATCAGATTTTTATCGGCAGGGAAAAAAATGTCATGTCAGGGATCGGGCTTCGCAATGCAAGACAACGGTTGGAACTTGAATATCCGAACAAGCACAAACTAACGCTTACGGATAACGGAAAAGTATTTATTGTCAGACTTAGTATTGACCTTGTATGATGCGGTGCATTGCCATTGATGATGAGCCTTTGGCGCTTGAGGTGATCCGGAAATATTGTTCTGAAACGCCCCTGGTAAAACTGGAAAACACTTTTACCGATGCCATCCAGGCTTTGGCATGGTTAAAGATGAAAAAGGTTGATCTGATATTCTTGGACATTCACATGCCCGACATCAGCGGGATACAATTTATTACAAGCCTGAAGAATCCCCCTTTGGTTATTTTTACCACTGCCTTCCCGCAGTATGCTGTTAAGGGTTTTGATCTTGAAGCGGTTGATTATTTAGTCAAACCGATAAAATCTGAACGATTTTTAAAGGCAGTGATCAAAGCTCAAAAAATCCTGGAGCGGGATCAGCCCGCTTCCATCCCGGGTGAAGGATATACATTTGTGAAATCAGGTTATCAGACTATTAAAATTTGTTTCAACGATATCCGCATGATCGAAGGGCAGGATGATTATATCAAAATTCATCTTCATTCCGAATCATCACCGCTACTTTCACTGATGAGCCTGAAAAGTATTCTTGAAAAACTACCGGGAGATAAATTTATGCGGGTTCACCGGAGTTATATTGTACCCCTGAAAGACATCCATTGTATCCGTAATAAATACATATACCTTAAAGACGACAAGGTACCGGTCGGAGATACCTATCATGATGCTATTCAGCAATGGCTCTCTGGTATATGATATAACCTTGAATACCGGTAAAAAAATCCTGTTTACCTATAATTAATTCTGGGATCCGGCGAGGTCAGGTAGTTTTGCTGTCCTCATACAGTAATGAAAAAACAACTCCTCCCGGTCCTCTTCATTTTGTTAGGTGTGTCCATCGGCCATGCCCAGGATCTTAGTAAGATTGTTGTAGATAAACTATACATTGCTACACTGGATAAAGTAATCGATGATATCGGGTTGTCAAACCACCTTACATTCGAATTTGACCGGGAGGTTTTGCTTCAGTATGAGGTCAATGAACGGCCCATCCAGAAACCGCTTCCCGTTTTTTTGGATCAGCAATGTGGGGAACATAAATTAAAATGGTACCAGGATTCCGCTCATGTCATTCATATCGATTACAAATATCAGGAACTCACCTCCAAGCCCCAGGAGACCAAACTGAAAAAAACCTATACAGGCCCCGCCAATAAATTCAAAATCAATCTGACCGGCGTTGTAAAGGACAAACAAACCGGGGAAGCCCTTCCGTTTGCGAATGTCGGGGTAAAAGGCACTGCTCTTGGGACCTACACCAACGCGGACGGATATTTTACCCTGATCAACATTCCCACCGACACCTCCACGCTGATGATCACTTACATCGGATATAAAAATGCCACTATTTTTCTCTCCCCCGAATTGCCATTGAACAACCTTCTGATTGAGATGGAACCTCAGTCACAAATATTGAAAGAGGTGGTTGTTAGCGGCGTGCAGGAAGAACTAATGACTACGAATGATAAAATCAGCACGCTCAAGATCACGCCTCAGAAACTGGCAACATTACCTAACATCGGCGAAAAAGATGTGATCCGTTCATTCCAGCTTTTACCCGGAGTATCAGCGGCCAATGAATCTTCCTCCAACCTGTATGTCCGAGGTGGGACCCCCGATCAGAACCTTCTGCTTTACGATGGGTTTACAGTGTATCAGGTTGACCATCTGTATGGTTTTTTCTCAGCATTTAATTCAAACGCCATCAAGGACGTACAGTTATACAAAGGCGGGTTTGAGTCAAAATTCGGAGGAAGGCTTTCAAGCGTTACCGAAATAACCGGAAAAGACGGGAATTCAAAAGGCTTTACCATGGGCGGTGAGATCAGCTTGCTGAGTTTCAATATGTACCTGGAAATCCCGATCGGAAAAAGATTCACCTCTTTAATTGCATTCCGAAGGTCATATCAGGGATTGCTCTATGACAAAATATTCAAACAGTTTAATTATGTCAATCAGGTAAAGCAAGTCTCATTCAACGGTGGGAAAGAGCCTCCCGGTAGTACATCGCTTACGTCCACCGTCAAATCCTATTTTTATGACATCAATGCCAAGTTTACATACCGGCCATCACCAAAAGACATTCTTTCCCTGAGCTTTTACAACGGGACCGACAAACTCGATAACGGGAATTCCATGGGGAGCCAAGGGGGCGGAGGTGGTTTTAATTTCAGCATGGACAATTCGGATCTTACAAGGTATGGGAACCTGGGATCATGTTTGCGATGGTCAAGAAATTGGGGAACCCGTTTTTACAGTAATTCGTTAATAAGCTTCTCTAATTATTACAGCAGCCGCGACCGGACCAGCAGCGGGACCCATTCGGGGGGAGAGGGTGGGCCGGGAAGGTTCAATTCGGGGATTTCGGAAGACAACAACCTGTTTGACCTGACTTTTAAAAGCGATCTTTCCTACACGATCAACAACAAACATCAGCTGGGATTCGGAGTTTACTTTACCGATTATATCATAGCCTATAATTTTGGTGAAACAGACACCAGTATTGTCCTCAGCAAAAAGGATAACGGTGTTTTGACCGGGGTATATCTTCAGGACAGGATTAAATTGGCCGATGCCAAATTAACGATTACTCCTGGCATAAGGGCCTCCTACTTTTCCCCTTCCGGGAAAGTGTATCCGGAACCCAGGATTGCAGCGGCTTACAACATCACAAAAAACATCAAACTGATCGCCGAGACTGGTAAGTTTTACCAGTTTGCCAATCGGGTTGTACGGGAAGATATTCTCACCGGAAGCCGTGATTTTTGGATCCTGTCCGACGGAGATACGATCCCGGTCAGTTCGGCCTGGCATTATATCGCTGGCATCAGTTATGAGAACAAAAACTTTTTAGCCAGTATTGAAGGATATTACAAAGCCATTAACGGGGTAACCGAATATTCGCTTCGTTTCAAACCAACCCGCGAAGGGGCTACCTATTCAGAAAGTTTTTTTAATGGGACCGGCTATGCTGACGGCATAGAATTCCTGATCCAGAAAAAGACAGGAGCCCTGACCGGATGGGTCAGCTATACCCTGAGCCAGGCCAAAAACAAAATTTCGGTTTATGGAGAGAATTATTTTCCGGCTTCGCAGGACGTAACCCATGAATTCAAATTCGTTTCCATGTATGATTACAAGAACTGGAGCTTTTCCCTGACCTGGCTCTTTGCTTCCGGAAGACCTTATACGGCGCCCGATGGAGCTTATACTGTAAACCTGTTAAATGGCACCGAACAGACCTATATTGATTTTGGATCGAAAAACAGCAGCAGGTTACCAGCTTATCACCGTTTGGATATTTCGGTTAATTACCATTTCAAAAAACAAGATACTGGTCGTGAATGGGGCAATATCGGGCTATCGATTTTTAATGTCTATAACCGCCGGAATATATGGTACCGCGAATATCAGATCATTGACGGGAACATCATTGAAACGGATAAATTGTTTCTGGGGCTTACCCCAAACCTGACACTGATGCTGAAACTTCATTAACAAGGTACATGATGAAACAACATCATAAAGTATCGAATATCTTAATCCTGGCAACTTTCCTGTTGCTGATCTGGGCCACTTCCTGCCAAAAATCCGGATTTGTGACATTTGATGACTTGCCTGTTGTGGAAGCATATTTGGTCCCTGGTGAAAAGATCCAGGTTAAAATATCCCAGAAGGCCCCCTATGAAGATAATACACCAGATTACATGCCGGATGTGAATACCCTGGAAATCTTTGTTATATATGCTACCCGGGAATATCAGCTGACCTTGCGCGGGGATGGGGTTTATATTGACAGCTCAGGGACTATCCCGGTCATAACGGACAGTACTTATCTGTTACGCTTTGTTTATAACGGGAATCCGGTTACATCTTCCACGATAATCCCGTCGAAACCGCAATCGGTAGCGCAATCGGTAACCTCCATCACCATGGAGCAATTTGATCCAGATGATCCGCCGGGGACATCCATGCCTGATCCGGTTGAAATCACGTTCAGCAACGCTGATGACAGTTATTACTTTGTCACTGTAGAGTGTATGGATTCTGTTTTGATCCCGGTCATCAAGGATTCTATCCCATCCAATGACATGTTTTCCTCACAACCGGTCACAGGTACTGAAATTGATATCCAACCCATGATGATCCGCTATTTTGGAAAAAACCGTATCATCCTATATCATATTAATCCTGAATACTCGATTTTCTTCCAGCAACAAGCCAACACCTCCCAGAATTACCAGGAACCTCCTACCAATATTGAAAATGGCCTTGGCATTTTTACAGGGATCAATGCTGATACCCTGTTCCTGGATGTCATCCAGGAATAAAAATGAACCCGTTAACTGATTTCTAATTATATGATAAAATAAGATCCTTTTAAAAAATCAATCTATGTTTAAATCATTAAAACGGATTTCCATCTGTTTACTCCTGATCACCGGAGCAACATTGTTTTTCCTGACCTCCTGTAAAAAAGAACCTGGTCCGGGAGGTAAGTCAACCATTTATGGGAAGGTACTCGTTAAGGATTATAATTCAACTTTTACTGAGTTACGGGAGACCTATTATGGCCCTGATATCTGGGTTTATCTCATTTATGGCGATGACCGCGATTACGGCGACCGGATCAAGACCAGTTATGATGGCACATGGGAATTTAAGTATCTGCGGCCGGGAAACTATCGGGTTTATGCTTTTTCCAAAGATTCCACCCTGCAGACCAACGCATCGGTACCCGTGATCCGGGAGGTCAGTATCCCCAATAAGAAACAGGATATTGAAGTTCCCGATATTGTTATTTTTGATTAATTCATCCCCATGAAACGGATCCTTGTACTGGTCATCTGTATCCTCGTTGGAAACATGACCTATGCTCAATCGAAAAAAGAGAGGAAACAAAATAAAATCAAATCCGCCACGGAATGGGAGACCAGAAATGTCAACGGTAAAACCAATACTTATAAGGTTTCTTATGAAGAATACGACAGGTCGGGCAAGATCACCCAACATACCGACTATAGCAATGACGGAAAAATCTTATACAGGACTTCAGTCCTTTTTGACAAAAATGATAACAAGATAGAAGAGACGGAATTGGATGTGGCAAAAAATAAAAATTGGCGTAAGACATTTAAATATAATGCCTTGAACGACAAAACCGAAGAGGTTGAATATAATGGTTCGGGTATGATCGTAGTAAAGACCCAGTTCAACTATGATCCAAATGGGAACAAGATCTCTGAAACCGTTACCGATGCAAACGGCAGAATCGTCAAAAAAAGCATTTTTACTTATAATTCCAAAAATTTGAAGACCGGGAAACAAACGACAGGAAAAGGTGCGGAAGAAGCATCCTCAAAAAAGTGGGATTATGTCTATTATTGATGAACTTCTTCTTAGGTTCAGCGCCATCACTTTGCCGGAAATGGATCGTGTAACCCTTCTAAACCGTGTGGATACGAAATTCATCTTTCGGGTGGGAAAGCTTCCTGCAATCCTGAAAAAATTACCCGAAGTATACCGGGCGCTCGAAATTGAAGGGAATAGACAAACCCATTATGAAACCTTATATTTCGATACTCCTGATTATCGTATGTACCTTGATCACCATAATAAAAAGCTGAATCGTTTCAAGGTTCGTTCCAGGAAATATGTTGAATCCAACCAATGCTTTTTTGAGGTAAAATTTAAAAACAACCGGGGACGGACCATCAAAAAACGGGTCAATGATACAACATTAAATGACATAATTAATGACAACCCCGGTGAACTTTTATCTGAGTTGACCCCTTATCGACCGGAAATGCTGGTTCCTTCATTACGGGTATTTTTTTCACGTATTACACTGGTGAATAAATCTTTAACCGAACGGATCACCCTGGATACAGGATTGTCGTTTCAAAAAGGCGACGAAACAGCATCCTATCCCGGAGTTGTGATTGCTGAGTTGAAACAGGACCGGTCACAACGATCGCGGTTCCGGACTGCATTACGGGAGGAACATGTTGTGCAGTCTTCGATGAGCAAATATTGTCTCGGGATAATCAGCCTGAACCAGCATATCAAAAAAAATAATTTTAAATCCAAAATGCTGAACATTAATAAACTCAACCATGATATCGATTAATCGTTTAGCCTTGCTTTTTTGGCTTTTTCTTCTTCTTTTCCCCTTCAATGTCTGTATGCCTCAACAGACCGAGTCGGATAGTTTTCAACCGGATGCGACGGAGCAAGCCGATAATAAAGAGAAGAAAAAAGAAAAGAAAATCCTTGAAATCAACGAGAAATTCCTGATTAGCCTTGGAATTGACCTGCTTGCCGTCGCTTTGATCATTGGTCTGATCTACTATCCGAACTACCGGCAAAGGGATTATATTTTCGCTTTCATCATGTTCAATATCGTGATCTTCCTGTTAACATTTGTCCTTAAATATGTAAAACTCTCAGTTGGCGCAGCTTTTGGATTATTTGCCGTTTTTTCCATGCTTCGATACCGTACCGCGGGCATTTCAATGAAAGACCTTACGTATCTATTCATTTTTATTGCGATGGGAGTGATCAGCGCCATACAACTTGATTACATCGAATTGAGCGTGTTACTTGCTTTGATCTTTGGAGTGACCGGTTTGTTAGACACCAATCTTGTGATGAAACGAGAGCTATCAAAAACCATTGATTATGAAAACATTGAAATGATCAAAACTGAAAATATTAAAGGGTTAATGGAAGATCTGAAAACCCGTACCGGACTTAATATTCATCGTATATCCATTGAGAAAATCAATTTTCTTAAGGATTCTGCCCGGATTAAAGTGTTTTATTATGATTAAACCGAGAGCCGTTTATTTTACCATCCTGTTGTTTTTCATCCCTTTACTGGTTCAAGCCCAGGTAAATGATGCCGGGTTGTGGCTGAGCGCCGGTCTGGAAAAGAAGATCACACAAAGATTATCGGCTTGCTTTACCGGGGAAGTCCGAATGAATGAAAACATAACGGAAGCGGGAACGCTGTTGGGTGATATCGGGATAAAATACAAATTCGGGAAAAGGTTCAGCGCCGATGCGATGTTTCGTTATACTTTGAAGAAAAGGCTTGACGATACTTACGAAAGGCGTTTCGGTTGGTATATCGATGGAACCTATCGCGAAAAGATCTCTTTTCTTATATTAAACCTGAGGACCCGGTTCCAATCGAAATATACGGAATTTTATACGTCAGAAAAAACCGGGGCGCCAAAGAACCACATTCGTGAAAAGCTTACTTTAAAGTTCGACCTCCGGAAGAAATTCGAACCCTATGCCTATGCAGAAGTGTTTTTCAGGTTAAATGATCCTGAAAATGTAAGTTTTGATGAATTCAGGATTTGCGGAGGTATTGAGTACAACTTCAACCGGATGCACCAAATCGATCTGAAATACCTTATCTGCAGTGAGATCAATGTTGAAAATCCCGAGACCGATTATGTAATAGGGCTTTCTTACTGTTTTACTTTTTAAGGATATTCCTGCCTGGTAATAAGAATTATTCGTACCTCAATGCATCGATCGGGTTTAAGCGGGCTGCTTTCCGGGCCGGATACCAGCCGAAGAAAATCCCGATGGCCGAAGAAAAAATGAAAGACATGAGGATGGATTGCATGGTGACGGCAACAGGCCAGTTCAACACCGAGGCAATAACCTGAGAAACCACGAGTCCCAACAGGATCCCGATAATTCCCCCCAATAAACTGATCATCAGGGCTTCGATCAGAAATTGCATTAAAACATCTTGTCCGCGGGCTCCGACACTCATTCGGATTCCTATTTCACGGGTACGTTCAGTGACGGAAACCAGCATGATGTTCATGATCCCGATACCACCAACAAGTAAAGAGATACTGGCAATGACGGCCAATAATATTGTCATGATCGCCGAGGTGGAGGTCGCCATCTGGGCAATATCAGTTTGGGTCCTGATGGTGAAATCGGGATCTTCCGAAGGCCCTAAATTATGTTTGGCCTTCAATACCTCTGTGATTTCCTGGGAAGCAACCGGGATCAAGGCTTCCGTTTTGGCAGAAGCCAACATGCTTTGAATGTAAGTAATGGCTAACATTCTTTTTTGTACCGTCGAAAAGGGAGCAATGACCATATCATCCTGATCCTGACCGAATGAATTCTGACCTTTTGATTCGATAACCCCTATAACCTGAAAGGGAATTTTATTGATCCGGATATAACTGCCAATAGGATCGGCATTTTCTCCAAAAAGATTGGTCACCACAGTTCGTCCGATAATACATACCTTGGAAGCGCTCCGTTCATCATTCATGGTGAAAACCGAGCCACTTTCCACTTTCAGGTTCCGGATTTCAAAATAATTAGGGTAAACCCCATAAACGGAGGTCCGCCAATTCAGGTTTCCGAAAACCAATTGTCCACTGGTACGGACCTGGGGTGTAATGTTTTTCACGGAAGGGCAACGATCAACAATAATATTTATATCCTCGATGGTCATTTTCTGTGAGGAGCCTGCTTCCATCCTTACGCCGCCGGTACTACTGGCCTGGGGCCAGATCATCAGGATATTAGTCCCAAGGGTCGATATTTGCGACTGAATGCTTTGTTTTGATCCCTGGCCGATAGCAATCATGGCGATCACAGAAGCCACACCAATGATAATGCCCAACATGGTCAGAAAACTGCGCATTTTATTTTTGGTCAATGAGCGTATGGCTACAATGATCAGGTTTTTCAATTTCATATTTCGTCCTCCATAGCAACCGGCATTTGCAATAATTCTTCTTCAGCCTGCCGGGGTTTTTCAACTTCTATATCGCGGATGATCCTTCCATCGCGGAAAGTAATATTTCGTTTGGTGAATGCAGCAATATCTGCTTCATGGGTCACAATGACCACGGTAATACCCTGGTTGTTCAATCGTTGAAAAATATCCATGACCTCAACGCTGGTACGGGTATCCAGATTCCCGGTCGGTTCATCGGCCAGGATTACCACCGGATCGTTGACCAGTGAACGGGCAATGGCCACCCGTTGCTGCTCCCCTCCCGAGATCTGGTTAGGCATGTGACCGGCCCGGTTGGCCAGACCGACTGACTCCAGCGCTTTCAGCGAACGTTCGCGCATCTCTTTGGAAGAGATCTTACGATTATACATCAATGGAAGTTCTACATTTTCAAGCGCTGATGTTCGTGAGAGTAAATTAAAAGACTGGAAAACAAACCCGATTTTCAGGTTACGGAGGTTTGCCAACTGATCGTTGGTGAGGCTACTTACATCCACCCCGTCAAGCAGGTATTTGCCCTTTGTCGGAACATCAAGGCATCCGAGGATATTCATGAAAGTGGATTTTCCCGATCCGCTCTTGCCCAGAATGGAAACAAAATCCCCTTTTTTGATATCCACATTGATCCCCCGGAGAGCGTGTACATCTACATCGCCCATTGAATAAACCTTTACAAGGTTCTTTACTGAAATGATCCCTTCACTCATATTATCGTCCTCCCCTCCCGCTTGGCGGCCTTTGTGGCGCAAAAGGGCTTTGTTGCTGTTGTTGCTGGCCTGACTGGGCCTTTGTTGTGCCATTTGTTCCAAGCACTACTTCTGCCCCCTCTGCAAGATCCCTTCCTCTCACTTCCGTGTAGCTCCCATCTGTCAATCCTATTATCACCCTGTGGGGCTTAATTTGATCCCCTTCTTTTATCCAGATCAGCCCTTTTTTCGGTCGTTCCTTTTGTACCCCTCCGGCCGGAGCAGCTCCTCCCTGTTGTGACTTGCTTATCTGCCCGGGCATTCCGGGACGGGTTCTCAAAGTACCCTGACCTGTTCCCATTCCAGGCATTCTGCTTCCACCGGAATCTTTCGGTTGCTGACGTTTGAGCGAATCCGGCATGTTTTTCATCATTTCATCAAGATACTCCTGGGGAGGCGAAAAGCGCAGCGCCGTAGCAGGAACTTTTAAAATATCTTTCGATTCATCGATCATCACCGTGATATTGGCAGTCATACCTGGTAACAGCTTCAGCTCATCGTTCGGTACATCAATAATCACGGTGTAATTTACAACGTTCTGGGAAACAACCGGTTGAAGCCTAACCTGACGTACAATTCCGTTAAATGTCAACTCGGGATATGCATCCACTGTAAATTTGACCTCCTGATCCACTTTGATTTTTCCAATATCGCTTTCGTCAATACTTGCTTGTACCTGCATCTTGGTAAGGTCGTTAGCAATGGTGAACATGGTGGGCGTGCTGAAACTGGCAGCCACGGTTTGTCCGACATCGACGGCACGGGATACTACAACCCCGGAGATCGGGGCAATAATGGTCGCATACCTAAGGTTGATTTTGGAACGGTTTAAAGCCGCCTGCGCTGAAGTTTCATTTGTCACGGCGGTTTCATAAGTGCTCAATGCCAGGTCATAATCGGCCTGGGCCATCACTTTCTGCTCAAACAGAAGTTTAGTCCGGTCATAATCGCGTTTTGACTGATTTACCTGGATCTCGGCCCTTTTCAGGGAAGCTTTCGCGTCATCCACCGCTTGTGCCAGATATGTCGTGTCAAGCAAAGCGATGACCTGCCCTTCCCTGACTACCGAATTAAAATCAACATAAATGTTCTTGATGATTCCCGATACTTGCGTGCCAACCTGTACGGTAGTTACAGCCTGTAAAGTCCCACTCGCCTTGACAGTAACCTCAATATCACCTTTTTCAACTTTACCGGTCCGCCATTCGGTAACCGATGTTTTCTCTTTTCTTAAAATTAGCCAGGTTGCAACCGCGATCACAACAATCACTATTCCCAGGATAACCCAATATTTCTTTTTCATATTTCAGTCCTTTAATTTCAATATATCTTTTAAACCTGATACTTCCTTTTATTTCTAATGTCCCGTTCCTGATCCCTAATTAAACTTTATCTCTTTCCCCTGGTAAAAATCAAGGATCTTACTTTTGAATATGTAATCATACTTGGCCTGGATAAGGGTTGATTGTGATTGGAAAAATGCATTTTTCTGGATCAGGAAGTCGGTCGCGTTCATGACCCCGACATTATACTTTTTCTCTGCATTTAGGTATGCAGCTTCAACCGCATTTAACTGTTCTTTTGTCGCTTCATATTTTTTAGATGCGGCTTTCAAATCCGTATAGTTTTGCTCAATGCTTTTGCGCAGGACATTTTTAACGTTTTGTTCATTGAGCTGGGCTGTCATTACATTGATTTTAGCCCGGTCAATATTACTTTTGATTTGGCGGTTGCTGTAAATGGGGATTGACAATCCAAGGCTGAATGATTGGCCGATATTATCCCAGATCTGGGAGAAAAAAGGATATCCTTCCGGGTTTACTGCGGTTCCCTGTGTCCGGCTTGATGCGAAGTTTGTATTCATGTTTGCCCCCAGGCTCAGGCGGGGCCAGCGGGCGCCTTCCGAAATTTTTTGGGCCATCAGGGCAGCATTGGTTTTCAATGCATAGCCGGGAATCTGGGGCATCGCTTCGAGCGATTTTTTATAGATTGTTTCATTGGATTGCATGACCTGTGAAGGTATTTCCGCCAGGGCCGGTACTTCAACGTCAAAATTATCAGTAATTGGTATCTCCATAAGCTGCATCAAAGTGACCTTGGCAAGATCAAGTTGATTCTGTGCCGTAATCACTGCCAGGTTATCTGTTGCCTGCTGCGATCGGATTTGTAAAAGGTCGCTCTCCGGTGATTTTCCCGCCTGAACCAGCTTGTCGGTGCGATCAACCTGGGCTGCTGTGGCAGCTGCCTGGCTTTTTGCAGTTGAGAGGACTTCATAGGCAAAAAGTACCTGAAGATATCCTGTGGTTATATTCAGGGTGACATCATTTTTCACTTTTTCAATGTCGTATTGCCCAGCCTGTACATTAATCCGGTTCTGACGGATGGTATTGGCATTCTGAAGGCCATTGAACAGGTTGAGACTGCTGCTGACGCCAAAGTTTGCCGAATGATAAACCTGGGTTACAAACGAATTCGTAGTAGGGTCCACGTTTTTCCCAAGGTTCAACCCTTCACTGGCATTGGCACTGACACTTGGTATCCTGTTTGCTTTTGATTGTTCGAGACTGACCTTGTTGAGTTCGTTGCTCAGACGGCTTTGGTTCACCGTAAGATTTCTCTGTAAAGCAGTATCAAGGCATTGCTGGAAAGTCCATCGGTTTTCCTGTCCGGTAACCCTGGTCCCCATTAGGACTAAGGGAATGATCAGCCAGAAGGTTTGTTTCATTTTATTCGGAAGGTTTTTCATAGTTAATCCTCTTGTAAAGTTGATCATGGTAATGTTCGCTGATCGGGATTTCTTTTTTACCAATTGTCAGCATGTTTTTTTGGATAAATTCGATTTTATTAAATGCGACGATATATGAGCGGTGGACCCTCAGAAAATCATTCGCCGGAAGTTTTTCTTCCAGGGCCTTCATGCTCATTTGAGTGATGATGGGCCTGTCGCCGGTATAAATTTTTACATAATCTTTTAATCCTTCAATATAAAGGATCTCATTGAAATTTATTTTTACCAGTTTATAATCCGCTCGCACAAAAAGGTATTGGGGCAATACCTGGTTTTCTTTCGGGCTTCCCTGCGTTTGGGCAATTTCCCTGAGGTCCAAATATTCACGGACCTTGTTCACGGCTTTTATAAACCGTTCAAAGGAATAGGGTTTAAGCAGGTAATCGATTACATCCAGGTCATATCCCTCTTTGGCGTAATTGGAAAAAGCGGTTGTGAAAATAACCAAAGGCCTGTGTGGCAAGCTTTTCAATAACTGGATCCCGGTAATATCCGGCATTTGTATATCGAGAAAGATCAGGTCGATGGTTCGTTCCCCCATTATTTCAAGGGCTTCCATTGCATTTCTGCATGTTTTGACCAATTCGAGGAAGGGAACTTTCTTTATGTTATCCTCGATCAATTCAAGGGCTAACGATTCATCATCGATGGCGATACAACGGATCATTTTTCAAAGTGTATAGTCAGTTCAACCTGGTATTGGTTGTTTTCTTCGCTGATAATAAGTGCATGATTTTTCGGATATAAAAGATCAAGACGGCGTTTTACATTCTTCAGGCCAATACCGGATCCCTGGTCTGAAGATTCAACATTTTGTTTTACAACACGGTTCACAACAATAAAGGTCAGATTATCAGAATATGCTTTCAGGGTGATGGTGATCTCAGCTTCATCCATATAACTAACTCCGTGCTTAAACGCGTTTTCCACAAAGGGGATCAACAGCAAAGGGGCAATGGACATTTGTTCGGGGCGGCCTTCGACCGTAAAGGTGATCCTGACCTGGTCCGAAATCCGTAAACGCTGGAGGTCGATATAATTCTGAAGGTATTCGACCTCTTTTTCCAGGCACACGGTTTCATCTTTTGAATCCTGGAGCATATACCGCATGATCTGCGATAATTTAATAATGGCATTTTCCGTATTATCAGACTTTTTCCTGGCCAGCGAACAGATATTATTCAGAATATTAAAAAGGAAGTGAGGGTTGACCTGTGATTTTAAAAAGGCCAGTTCCGCGGACAGTTTTTCAGATTCCATCTCTTTTTTCTGGCGTTCATTCTGAAAATACTCCATGATGATCCGTATGGCGCTGCTCAGCGCAAAAGCCAAGAGGACCGGATAAACCGGGAAGGTAACCGCTCTCCATAAATTGAATGGATGGCGGTGCTCAAACATTCCGAAAACGGACAAGGAGAAAATAGCATTTATACCGCTGATGACCAATAGCCCCAGGATCAGCATGACAACATACAACACGATCTTTTTGGGTAATAAAAACCGGGGGATCAGAAATGAGTAGTTATAATAAAAATAGATCAGCGTCAGCAACTGCATGAACCATCCCAGGATCATGAACCGTTCCCTGCCGGCAGCGGATTCGATGAACAGCAAAGGGACCATGAAATAGGCAAGCCATATTAGAATATGGATCCATACTGAAGAGGGTTTTGAACGTAATCCGGGCAAGGGTCCCATCCTGAATTTTTTGCGAAATTATCCATAATCTTGCTGATATTTTGTTAAATTAGACGGGTTCTCTATATTTGACGATTGGATCAATTTTTTCGCCGATGATCAAAATAATTTCAGGGGATTAATAGTTATATTTGTTATCTATGCTGAACCAGAGACTCCAACAACGGTTAATCCAGAAACTATCCCCCCAGCAGGTATTGGTCATGCGTTTGCTGCAGGAACCTATTCTTTCGCTCGAACAACGGATCAAACAGGAAATTGAAGAGAACCCGGCCCTGGAAGAAGTAAGCAAGGAAGAAGAGGATCAGGATATGCAGGAGGAAGCCACGTTGGATTCCATTGATTCAGAAGAAGATGAATTCCAGGAAGCAGAATCAGCAGGGTCCCCTGATGATGAATTTTCCTTTGAGGACTATGTCGATGAGGGTGAAATTCCTTCTTACCGGCTGGTTGCCGATAACCGCAGCCCGGATGAAGAAAACCGTGAAATCCCTATTATTTCAGGGATCAGTTTTCAGGATTTTCTAATCGCTCAGATCGGGATGCACAAATTTACCGATAAACAATATATTATCGCCGCGACCATTATCGGGAACCTTGATGAGTCAGGATATCTGCGAAGGGAAATCCCTGCTTTATCGGACGATCTGGCCTTCAACCAGAATATCGAAGCTACTCCGTCCGAAATTTTAGAAGTACTGAAAGTTGTTCAAACCTTTGATCCTCCAGGAATCGCTGCCCGTAGTCTCCAGGAATGCCTGCTGATCCAGCTGGAGAATAAAACAGAAAGGGCCTATGCCACCGATCTGGCCTCCATCATCATCCGTTTTTATTTCGATGAATTCAGTAAAAAACACTATGATAAGATCTTACAGAAAGGGAATATTGCAGAAGATGAACTAAAAGATGCCATTGATGAAATCCAGCGCCTGAACCCGAAACCCGGTATTACCATTTCAGAAGTTTCACGCGATAGCCAGTATATTATCCCGGACTTTGTCATAACCAACATAGATAACCACCTTGAACTTACATTGAATAGCCGGAACACACCGGAGCTTTCACTCAACCGCGATTATATCAGTATGCTGCAGGAGTATAGCGGCAGCCGGAACAAACCTGGCGAGAAAGCTGCCATGACCTTCATCCGGCAAAAACTGGAAGCTGCACGGGGATTCATCGAGGCCATCAAACAACGCCAGGAAACACTGTACACAACGATGAAGGCCATCATGGACTATCAACATGAATATTTTCTCACTGGAGATGATACTAAATTGAGGCCGATGATATTAAAGGACATTGCCAGCATCGTTAATCTTGACATTTCCACAATCTCAAGGGTCGCCAACAGCAAATATGTCCAGACTCCATTCGGGACTTTACTTTTAAAAAGCTTTTTCAGTGAATCCATGTTGAATACCGAAGGAGAGGAAATATCGACCCGGGAGATAAAAAAGATCCTTTCCGATACCATTGATGCAGAAAACAAATCAAAACCCCTGACCGATGATGAACTGGTGGAAATCCTGAAAACCAAAGGATATTCCATCGCCCGCAGGACTATTGCCAAATACAGAAAACAGTTGAACATCCCTGTCGCCCGCCTGAGAATTGAACTTTAATCCCAATCCGGCTTATGCAAAACCAGCCTGCCAAAGGCATTTCCTATGTCTTCCACCCGTTATTGGTCCCGGCTTACACTTTACTCTTGTTATTGAACATCAATAACGCCATTTCGCTGATGATACCTGTCGATTATAAAATGATCCTGTTGGGTATCGTTGTTTTGACCACTTTTATATTTCCGCTGTTTTTTGCTTTTTTATTGTACAGGTTGCATGTGATCTCCTCTTTTTTTCTTGAACAAAAGGAAGAAAGGACCTATCTAATTTTAGGGGTTGCCATATTTTACTATCTAACCTATTATCTGTTAAAGGGCATTTCCTTATCGGTTATGTTCAGTTATTATATGTTGGGTTGTACCATCTTAGCTATTTTAACCCTGATCATCAATTTTTATTTCAAGATCAGTTTCCACATGATCGGCATCGGCAGTTTGACCGGTTTGTTGTTGGGCCTGTCACTGAAATACGGTCTGCAAACGGATCTTTTTCTCTTTGGATCAATCCTGGCGGGGGGAATAATCGGCTATGCCAGGCTCAAACTAAATGCCCATCATCCGGTGGAGGTTTATACCGGATTTTTCCTTGGCGTTGTGGTGATTTCCACGTTGATAATATTACACTGATCAAAAAGGCATCAAAAGTAATCCGACCGAAACGGGGTATATGTCGGGGCCCTTATCCTTGTTAAAAATAGCGGACAGGGAACAGGAAGCAGTAGCATGGATCCATTTATATCCTATCCGGAATGTAGGGCCATAGGAAAACCGTTCCAGATTTTTAATATCCATTACGGTGCTCTTTAAAGTGGTCGAGGTATTAAAAAGATAGTCGTCGCCAACCCATTTGGTATGGGCATAGATCATATATCCGACTTTGAAACCAATTCCCACTGCAAATTTACTTTTGGTTTTAAAACGAAATTCTATCGGAAGTTCAAGATAAGGCAGGGTGAGTTTGCTGCGTTTATAGCTGATACTGTCAGGTACTTTAACAAATTGCAGGGTATCATAATTCCCTTTGAACATATAATTCCAGTAAAGGTTATGTACACTGATCCCTAATCCGATAGCAAATCCGAAATTGCTTTTTCCGAAAGGAACATTATACGTCGCAAAAACGTTCACGCCCTGATTGATGGTCCTGGTTTTCATCCCGTCGGGGGTATTCATCCATATATCGGAAAATATACCAAAACCAATGCTTATACGTTTTTTTGTGGCTTCTTTAACCACTTGTGCCTGTGTGATTTGCGGGGTTAACAATAAAAAAGTGGTGGCGCTCAGGCAAAAAAACAGCAAATAATGCTTTAAATGGTTCATAAAGAAGGATTTTCTTGTGACAAAAATAGGCATTTGTACAGCATTAAACGAACAGGAGAAAAAAAAATTGGCTTACCCCCATAAATTTTCTGGATATTCTCCCTGCAGAATGAGTTCTTTGACCTTTTTCACGACCATTTTACGATCTTCTTTATAGGTCATCCCGAACCATTGCACCTTACCATATAATACGGTAACGGTCGCGATTTGTTTTTTGATGAGTTCATTGACCATGGTGGGAATGTAAAATTCAGCTTTGGGGTTTTCCTGGTTTTCTTTGATAAACCGGGAAAATCCCTGTTTCAGAAATCCGAAAAACGAAGGAGTGAATCCCCAAAAATTCATGGAGACGATGGTCCCCGGAAGGATTAATTCCATTTGTCCTGAATCGTTTTTATAGACAATTTCGTTCTCCTGCCGTTCAAGTTGGGTACGTTCAACCACATCAATCAAACGGTTATGGTCATCGGCCTGACAAATTCCCCTGGATACAGCGCCAAAATCCGAGAGGGTACTTGCAACCGGGTAACCTATCATACAATAATCATTTTCACGTCCGGGGCCCCAATCCTTATAGTAAGCGGAGATGAGCTCAAAAGCTTTCCGGCTGTAAAAGTCATCGGCATTGATCACTGCAAAAGGAGTTTTGATCTTTTCTTCAGCCATCATAACAGCATGGCCTGTACCCCAGGGCTTTTGCCTGGTTTCAGGGACATCAACTCCTTCGGGGACCATCCATAGCTCCTGAAAAACATAATCTACCTCAATTTTATCCTTCAGCTTTTCTAAAAAAGTTTCCTTGAAGTCCTTTTCGATACTCTCCTTGATGATAAAGACAACTTTACCAAAACCTGCCTGTAAAGCATCATAGATGGAATAATCAATGATCGTTTCCCCTGAGGGGCCGATCGGGTCGAGTTGTTTGAGCCCTCCGTAACGGCTTCCTATTCCGGCAGCCAGAATAAGTAATGTTGGTTTCATTATTTTTTTATTTTCCAGGATTTCAGTTGATGTCCCCAAACAGCAAAATAAATGATCATCAGATAACATGGAATGCCAAGCCAATACGCTTGTTGCGCGGACCATATATCGGAAAGATAACCCCAGAGCAGAGGGAGAATAGCCCCACCCGCGATGGCCATGATCAGTAATGCAGAGCCGGTTTTTATGAAGGGGCCCAGGCCATGGATAGCCAGGGGCCAGATAGCCGGCCATACCAGTGAATTGGCAAGCCCCAGTAACCCGACAAATAAGCAGGTATAAGGAAGGATGATCTCCACCCGCGTCATCGACATCAGATCTAAAAACGGAATGGCCAACCGGGCATCCGAAGGAAGGATGATGACCATGATGGTAAAGAAAATGCCCAGTATCCCGCACCAAGTCAGAGCGGTTTTTTGTGAAATAATCTTGGGGATCATAATAATGCCCAATATATAACCCAGAACCATAGCGATCAACACTACAGAAGTGAAGTTTTTTGCAGATTCCAGAGGGACTCCAAGCGCTAAACCATAACGGATTATAGTATCTCCCGCTATCACTTCTATTCCAACATAAAAGAAAAGGGCGATCACCCCGATGATCAAATGGGGAAATTGAAAAATTGAGTTTTTTAAGACAACGCCGATACCCTTGTTTTCTGACATTTGTTCGGTTTCGACCTCCGGTAGTGGCGCTCTCCTGATGAACAATCCCAATGCAAAAAGCACAAGGGTCATTACCAGATAAGGCCCTATGACCCTTCTGGCCAATCCGTCAAGGGCCATCATTTTTGTATCCACATCCAACCCGGCCAGGCTTTTCAAAAATGCATCGCCATCATTCAGGATAAAATAAGTGAGGATTAGCGGCGCAATAGCCCCTGCCAGTTTGTTGCAGATGCCCATGATGCTGATCCGGCGGGCAGCCGTTTCCCGAGGCCCGATAATGGTTATATAAGGATTAACAGCCGTTTGGAGAATGGCAAGCCCCGTTCCAAGAACAAAAAGTCCCAGCAGGAAAATGGCATACATGCGTAGCAATGCAGCCGGGATAAATAAAAAGGTCCCTAAGGCCATGACCCAAAGACCAACCATCATCCCATTCCTGAATCCTGTTTTTTCCAAAATCCAGGAAGAAGGCAGGGCCATCAGCGTGTAGGATATGTAAAAGGCAAAAGCCACAAATAAAGCCTGAAAATTGGTCAACTCACAGGCAATTTTAAGATAAGGGATCAAAATCCCGTTAAGCCAGGTCACAAAACCAAAAATGAAATAAAATACACCAATAATAATGATCGATAAAATGTAATTTGCCCTTGTTCCCGGAGTCCGGAGATTATTACTATGTTGCCTCATCCAGTTGGTTTTAGTGGTTTATTTATAGAAAAGCAAGTGGACAAAAATAATGGTTTTTTTTCGTGATTCAGTAAATAATAATACATTTGTAAAGAGGACTATCCGAAAGAAAATCCTTTCTGAAAATCAGGGATTTTACAATAATTATGGCATGGAACACGGACTGGAAAAATTCAATATTCTCATCGTTGATGACCGAAATGAAAATCTGCTCGCGCTTGAAAGTATTATCCGCAGTGATGAGCTGAACATCATCAAGGCCATTTCAGGAAATGAAGCATTGGCCGCGATGCTGGAGCATGATATTTCGCTGGTCCTTCTTGACGTGAACATGCCTGGTATGGATGGGTTCGAGACGGCTGAACTGATGCGGGGAAGTGAGCGTACAAAAAGTATTCCCATCATTTTTATCACGGCAACTTTCCGACAACCCAAACAGATCTTCAGGGGATATGAAACGGGGGCCGTTGATTATTTATATAAACCCCTTGACCGGAAAATCCTGCAAAACAAGATAAAAGCCTATATTGATTTTTTCAAACAAAAATACGCCCTGCAGATAACCACAAAACAACTGCAAAAAACCATTGAAGAACTCGATCGGGCAAAAAGGGTCGCTGAGGAAGCAACCATTGCTAAAAGCTCTTTTTTAGCCAACATGAGCCATGAAATACGCACTCCTTTGAACGGGATCATCGGAATGACCGATCTCATTCTCATGGATCAGGATATTCCCGAACAGTATTATGAACATTTGACTGATATAAAACAAAGCAGCGAATCGCTTTTGGAGATCATCAATGAGATTCTGGACATCTCTAAAATTGAAGCAGATAAGCTGGAAATTGATAATGTCGGGCTAAGCCTGCGGGATATCCTTGAAAAAGTGATCCACTTACTTTCTGTAAAAACATTTCAGAAAAAGCTGGAGTTTTTATGCCTCCATGATGCTGAAATGCCAGATAAAATGATCGGGGACCCTACCAGGATACGCCAGGTACTGATCAACCTGGTTGGCAACGCCATCAAATTTACCAACAAGGGGACGATCTCCCTGTCCGTTGACTTTAAAGGGATGAACGAAGGCCAGGCAATGGTTGGGTTTGTAGTGAAAGACACCGGGATCGGGATAGCTGCCAATAAAATGGAATTCCTTTTTGAATCTTATCACCAGGCCACCATTTCCACTACCCGGACTTATGGAGGCACGGGCCTTGGCCTGACCATATCCAAAAGATTGGTTGAACTTATGGATGGAGAAATCGGGGTTCAGAGCCATTTGGGTGAAGGCAGTACTTTTTCCTTTACGCTTCCCATGAAACTGATCCGTGACCCGGAACCCGATTGGAAACTTGAGCTCCCCGTGGCCCTTCAATCTCTCCGCGTTCTTGTCATTGATAACCATAAGGAACACAGCCTGCAAATGGAAAAGTTTTTCAAGGGCTGGAATATTGCAGTGGATCTGGCATTTACACCAGATGATGCCCTTAGGTTGATCGGAAATCCCATGGAGAAAAAATATGGGATCATATTTATTGATTCCCACATGCAGGCATATCATGGAGAACCGCTGATCCCTTTGATTAAAAAAGAATATTCCGAAGCCCTGCTCCCTGAACTGGTATTACTCACGGAAGATAAATCAATTCATTCCATTCGGATGATGGAAAATGAAGCAAACCGGCTCTTTCTTTTTAAACCCGTTTTGCAAAGGGAATTACGAAATTTAATCCGGGTCATTTTCCACCTGTATTTTAATCATGAAATCCCACAACGGGAAGCGTCCCAAAGGGTGGAAGAAAAAGCCCCCCACCGGAAATTGAATATTTTATTGGTAGAGGACCAGCTGATCAACCAAAAGATCGTAGTACAACTTTTAACCAGAAAAGGTTGGGATGTAACTACCGCTTATAATGGTTTACAGGCTGTGGAAAAATCAAAAGAAATATTATTTGACCTTATCCTGATGGATGTTATGATGCCGGAAATGGATGGATTTGAGGCCACAAGAGCGATCCGTAAGGCGAAAACCGGAAAAAACGCTAAAACGCCCATCGTCGCGTTAACGGCCAACGCCATGAAAGGCGACCGGGAAAAATGTATGGCTGCAGGCATGGATGACTATATCTCCAAACCGATTCACCCTGATGATGTTTTCAGGACCATCGAAAAATTTTGTTATTAAAAACAACCAGATCCGCCATGATCAAGAAGTTTTTTGTCAACCTGAAACGTAAGGTAACGGAATTCGATTACCGTACCCTGAAAAATATGGGGATCGGGAAAACATTATTGCTTTGGTTTTTGGTAATTTCTCTGATACCTCTTGCCACCCTAAGCTATATCAACTTTTTTTATTATTATGAGGGGCTCAATGTGATGGCAAAAAAAACCCTTTTTACCACGGCGCAGCTTAGGATGAATTACCTGGAGAACTATTTTCAGGAAATATCTGATTATCTTGAAGATATCTCAAATGATCATACCAAATTGCAACTCCTTGAAAAGATTAACAATGATTATCTGAAAAGAGGGGGAAATCCCCTTGCAACCAATTCATCCCGCGAAGTAAAACAGATGTCGCATCAATTGTCGATATCCATTGAAAAGGGATTTATACCCGCCGGGATCAATGATCTGTATTTTATCAATACCAAGGGAAAATTGTTGTTTACTTTGAACGACAGCCCTGAAAAAGGGAAGGACATGTCCTCCGGCCCCCTGGCTGAAACAGCCATTGGAAAAACCTTCAAAAAAATTCTTTTCACAGGGGAACCGATGTTTTCAGATCTTGAACACTTTCCACCGGAGGGGAATGAACCCTTCTGCTTTATGGGCCGGGTTGTGTATAATTCTGTCGGGGAAAAAATGGGGGTTGTATTCATTAAAATCTCTCCGGAGAAAATAGATAAAATCATTCAATATGGTATTGGGTTCGGCACTACTGGCAGGGTTTATCTGATTGGCCTGGACCTGAAACTCCGCTCGGTGAGTAAAACAGGGGAAAAGTCTCAGATTTTAACAAGAAGTGAAGAGAATGAGAAAACGAAAACCTGGCAGGGTGTAAAAGTAAATAACATCTCCCTCTCTCCCGATGCCAAACCCATCATTGAAGATGTCAGTATATATAAAAGCTCTCTGGGGAACTATGTTATGGGATTATACCAGAACATTCCTATCCTGGAAAAAATGGGAGTAAACTGGGCCCTTGTAGAAGAGATTGACCTGGATGAGGCCCATCTTGTCGCCCGCAAATTATCTTCCTTCGCCAAGATCTCCCTGATTGTCACTACCATTATGGTGCTGATCATTTCAACCTTCGTTACCAGCCGGTTTGTAAAACCCATCAAGAAAATTTCAGAATGGGCAAAACAAGTGGCTCATGGTGAATTAATCATGCGCGATATCAGGGTTGCAAACAATGAAGTGGGGGAAATGAAAGATACTTTCAACTGGCTGGTCAATTCACTCCGATCTTTTGCTGATGTCAGCCAATCGGTTGCATTGGGGGATTACAGCAAAACAGTCAAAGTACGAAGTTCCAAAGATGTGATGGCCATCTCCATGAACCAGATGGTGGAAAGTTTCAAAAATGTTGTTAAACAGGCAAAAGCAATCGCCAGTGGGGATTATTCCACCAACGTAATGCCGCGCAGTGATAAAGACACCCTGGGAATTGCCCTTTATGAGATGACCATGAAGCTCCGCGAAGCCTCCATCGAGATCATGAACCAGGATTGGCTGAAAACGGGAATCAATGAATTGGGCCTGAAGATCAGGGGGGAAAAAAGCATCCCTGAATTGTCAAACGAGATAATTAGCTTCTTATCGCGATATCTTAACGGACAGTTTGGATTGCTCTACCTCAAGAATGACCAGAACATCTTGCAGCTGGCTGCTACCTTCGCCATGAACGAAGGGGAAACTGTAAAAAAGACCCTGCAACCAGGCGAAGGTATTATCGGCCAGGTTGCCAAGGAAGGTAAACCCATCAGCTTTTTTGCCTCCGAATATGAAACATCCACGGTGAATATAGGACCGGATAATGTCCACCCCCTGCATTTTATCGTTTCACCCATCCATTTTGAAGGGCAATTGATCGGGGTGATAGAATTAGGGTCATTTGAACCTTTTGATGAGCAAAAACAAGTGTTCATCGAAGTTTCACTGGACAATATTTCGGTTGCCATCAACACGGCCAGATCCCGGGACCGCGTCCAGGAGCTGTTATCTAAAACCCAGGAACAAGCTAAAGAGCTGGTCGAGCAGAAGGAAGAACTACGACAGATCAACCAGGAACTGGAGGAACAGACAAAAGCGCTGCGGCTCTCTGAAGAAAATTTACAGCACCAACAGGAAGAATTGCGCGTCATAAATGAAGAACTTGAGGAGCGGACCAAGGTTTTGGAATTACAACGGGATGATATCCGGAAGAAAAATGAAGCCCTCGAATCGGCCCAACAGGAGATAAAGCGTAAAGCAGAGGCCCTGGAAATTGCCAGCCGTTATAAATCGGAGTTTTTAGCCAATATGTCGCATGAACTACGCACCCCTTTGAACAGCATCCTGGTCCTCTCTGAATTGCTGGCAACCAACAAACACAAAAGCATGACTCCTGAAGAGATTGAGTTTTCCAACGTCATTCACTCTTCCGGGAAGGATCTACTCGACCTGATCAACGATATCCTTGACCTTTCAAAAGTAGAAGCAGGAAGAATGGAGATTGACATTGAAGAGATGAACCTGGAAGAGCTTAGGGAGTATGTTGTCAGCGCCTTCTCCCCCATTACAAACCAGAAAGGGATCGAGCTGGTCATAAACCTGGATAAAAATCTTCCGGAATATATTATGACCGACTCCCAGCGGGTCCTTCAGATCCTGAAAAACCTGATGTCGAACGCCATTAAATTTACCGAAAAAGGCAGTGTGACCCTGAAGGTTTTCCGTCCTGACCGTAAAACTGTCTTCACACAACCGGGACTGACCGCCGAAAATTCCATCGCGATTCAGGTTTGTGATACGGGGATCGGGATATCTCCAGAAAAAGCAAAGTTGATTTTTGAAGCATTTCAACAAGCAGATGGGACAATCAGCCGGAAATTCGGAGGAACTGGCCTCGGATTGACCATTTCACGGAATTTATCCCAAATCCTGGGGGGAGAAATCCAGCTGGTCAGCGCTGAAAACAAAGGATCGACTTTTACCCTCATTCTGCCAATTGATTTAAATAACAAAGGGGATGAACAGCCCGGCCTGTCGGCAATGAAACCGGTCATTCCACCGGAGAAACCAACAGAAAAGACCAAGCTGGTTTATTCTCCCGATCAGGGAGCCATCAATGTTACCGGAAATCGGGACGAAGCGCAAGCTACTTCGGGCTTTCTGCCTGATTCTATTTTTGAGGACAAAAAAATACTGATCTGCGATGATGACATGCGAAATGTTTTTGTTCTTTCAAAAATCCTTGAAGAGAAAAAGGTGCACATCCTGATAGGGAAAAATGGCCGGGAAGGGATTGAAAAACTTCATGCTAATCCCGATACCAACCTGGTCCTCATGGATATCATGATGCCCGAAATAGATGGTTATTCGGCCATGCGGGAAATCAGGAAAGATCCCCGGTTTCAGCAGTTACCAATCATTGCGCTGACCGCAAAAGCCATGAAAGGCGACCGGGAAAAATGCATCGAAGCAGGGGCCAGCGATTATCTTTCCAAACCGGTGCAAACTGAAAAGCTGCTGACCCTTCTCAGCGTCTGGTTGCAAAAATAAGATCACTCCTCCTTTTGTTCATTATCCGAAACGAAACTGCCGCGGAATGTTTTATCATGTTTTATCATTCTGCCATCCACTATAAACACCACCGATTCGGCAATGTTTGTGCATAATCCTGATATTCTTTCAATCTGGGTAAGGATGATTGTCAGGTTGGTCGCTACCACGATCACTTCGGATTTGTGCATCATTTCTTCAAGAATATGCCCGGTTGCTATATTGACCCTATCCTCAATCGCAGAGGCAGATAAAAAGATATCCCTGACCATTGACGTGTTTTGATTATTCAGCAAATTGACCATGTCTTTCACGATAAGGTCAGCCATCTGGGCCAGGTCAGCCATCTTAAGCCCTGCCAGGATCTCTTTATAATCGCTGATACCCTCTATTTTGGAAGAAATACTAACAGCCAGGTCGCCTAATCGTTCCAGGTCATTGTTTATTTTCAACGCCGACATGATCAATCTCAGGTCGGTAGCAACCGGTTGCGTCAACGCAAAGATCCGCTGACAGAGTTTATCTATTTTCACATCCAGTTTATCTACCTCGGTGTCAAAACCAATGACCTGCTGCGCCAATTCATTATTACATGTCAGCAATGCTTCGAGGGAATTATGAACCTGGGCGCCCACAAGATCCCCCATTTTAAGGATCCGTTTCTTGAGCTTCTCCAGCTCTTGTTCAAAATGTCTTTCCATATTCAGGGTTTTAATAATCCGATTAGCCGAACCTGCCGGTAATATATTCTTCAGTTTGTTTATTATCAGGGGTTGTAAAGATCTTTCTTGTTTTTCCGAATTCGATCAGTTCCCCCAGATAAAAAAAGGCCGTGTAATCGCTGACACGGGCTGCCTGCTGCATGTTATGGGTCACGATAACGATGGTATAATTCTTTTTTAATTCAAAGATCAGCTCTTCAATTTTTGCAGTGGAGATCGGATCCAGGGCGCTGGCCGGTTCATCCATCAGTATAATTTCAGGTTCAACTGCAAGGGCCCGCGCGATGCACATACGCTGTTGTTGTCCCCCTGAGAGCCCCATGGCCGAATCATACAACCGATCCTTCACCTCTTCCCAGATGAATGCATTTTTTAATGATGTTTCAACAATTTCATTCAGTTTTTTTCTTTCTCTTATTCCATTTATCTTAGGGCCATAGGCTACATTTTCATAAATCGATTTGGTAAAGGGATTTGATTTTTGAAAAACCATTCCGATTTTTTTACGCAGGTTGACTACATCAATCTGTTTGTCATAAATATTGAGTGAGTCGACTAAAACCTCACCAGTGATTTTCACAAAAGGTATCAGATCATTCATCCGGTTTAAGGTTCGTAAAAAAGTTGATTTTCCGCAGCCGGAAGGGCCTATAAAAGCAGTTACTTCTTTTTCAGGAATATCCATTGAGATAGAATTGAGAGCCATCTTTTCTCCATAAAAAAGAGATAATTCCCGCGTTTGAATTTTAGGTTGTTTCATTGTTCAGATTTCTTTGATCATTTTGCTTTTTTACGTAACCTTGAGCGGATTATAACGGCAGTCAAATTTAACATAAAAGTGAGCATCAGAAGCACAAGTGTTGTGGCAAACTGGATGGGCAGCGTTTGATCTACGTTGGCCGATTGCGTTGCCATGATGTATATATGATAACCAAGGTTCATGAACTGGTCACTCAACGAGGTTGGTAAGGTTGCAAGATAATAGGCAGCCCCGGTAAAAAGGATCGGGGCAACTTCCCCGGCTCCGCGGCTTACTGCTAATATCGTACCTGTCATGATCCCCGAACGGGATCCCGGGATGACAATTCTCCGGATGGTTTCCCATTTGGTTGCGCCCAGGGCCAGGCTGGCCTCGCGCATCTCCCTGGGAACCGTGCGGATGGCTTCTTCAACCGAAACAATGACTACCGGGAGCGTCAATAACGACATGGTAAGACTGGCCCAAAGGATGTTTGGCTGTCCCCATTTAAGTTGTCCTCCAAGAAATATATTATCCATACCTCCACCCACGAATTTGATAAAAAATCCCAATCCGAACAATCCAAAAATAATGGAAGGTACGGTAGCAAGCGTTCTCACCGCAAAACGTATGGTTTGTGCCAGAACCGAAGTCTCCCTGGCATATTCGGTCAGATAGATGGCTGTGATAGCGCCAAAAGGAACGGCCGCAACCGACATGATGACGACAAGTAAAGCGGTTCCGTATATAGCCGGAAAAATCCCTCCTTTCATCATCCCGTCCTTAGGGAAAGAGGTCAGAAATTCCCATGAGAAAGTATCTTTTCCACCGATGATAATAACAATAAGCATGACAAGGATTATTGCAATGATCAGAAAAGCGGAAAATGCGGTTGTACCGATAAATAATGTTCCGATGATTTTATTTTTCTTACTCATGGTTATTTCCCCTGAAAGCGTTTCACTAATTTTCCTTTTACATAAAACTCAGCCAGGGCATTCAACCCGAAAGTAAAAATAAAGAGCAGGGAACCGATCAGGAAAAGGACACTGTAATGGGTGTCGCCAAAAACCACTTCAGCCATTTCGGCGCCGATGGTTGCGGCCAGGGTCCGTACCGATTCGAATGGATTGGCAGAAATCATCGCTGCATTTCCGGTTGCCATCAAGGCGATCATCGTTTCCCCGAAGACACGGCCGACACCGAGAAGGACCGCGGCAAAAATTCCGGGTGTGGCCGCCGGCAGGGTGACAAACAAAGCTGTCTGCCAGCGGGATGCTCCCAATGCGAGGCTTGCTTCAGTATAGGAACGGGGTACCGCTGTCAGGGCATCCTCCGTGATGGTGTATATAATCGGAATCGCGGCCAATGCCATGGCAATGCCTCCCACAAAAGCATTCAAACGGGTATCATAACCAAAAATGTCCTGGAAAAAAGAAGCCATTACCATCAGCGCGAAAAAACCGATGACAACCGATGGGAATCCAGCCAACAATTCGATGGCAGGCTTGATAATCTCGCGCAACCAGGGAGGCGCAAACGCTGCAGAAAACAAAGCCGCTAAAATAGCGATTGGAGCGGCAAATAAAATCGCCAGCAAGGTAATTTTTAGCGTTCCGACCAGAAGTGGGATCAGGCCATACCTTGGTCTATCCGACACCGGTAACCATTCTTTTCCAATGAGACTTTTCACCGTTGCTTCATCGGCTTCATGGACAACTGTATCCTCTACCCTGGCCTGGTTTTCTATCATCATCGTATCGGTGGTGGTTACGCCATATTGTTCCTGTCCGGAAGCATTGGTGGGCCCCGAAGCTTCGGCCCCTCCGTATTGCTCCTGTTTCTGTACCGATTCAATTTTCACGGTTTCCTTCTTATGATGAAAAATCGGCAGGGTTTCCCTGAAAACAAAGACAAATATCAATACGATGATGGTTATGGAAAGGAATGCCACACCGGAGATAATTTTCTCTGAAAGAAATTCCGACCACCGGAATTTCTTTCGCAATGACTCTTTGCTGAATACGAAACCTTTGTTCTCAATTAGATTATCCATTTTCTTTAATTAACAATAAATGAGGGTATCTCAAAAGGGACCATGCTTTTGGGACACCCTCTTCATTGGTCTTATCACTTTTCAATAACACTATTTAACAGGAAAATAACCAATTTCAGTAACCAGCTTCTGCCCTTCCGGACTTAAAATCCAGTCTATATAAGCTTTGATCTCCCCGGTGGGCCTGTTCCTGAGATACATATACAAATAACGGGTTATCGGGTACTGCCCCGCTTTGACGGTTTCTGCATTGGCAACATACGCCGTGCTTTTATCGTCTTTCTTAACGGCGCAATGTTTCACTCCGGCTGCATAGGCGGCGCCACCATAACCGATGCCATATTTATCCTTCGATACCGCGTTGACGACGGCGGCGGTCCCTGGTAAGGTCTGGCAACTGGCAGCATAATCTGTCCTGACAACATTATCCTTGAAGAAGACGTATGTTCCGGAACTGTTTTCACGGCCATAAAGTTTGATATCGGCATCAGGGCCGCCAACTTCTTTCCAGTTCTTCGTTTTTCCGGAGAAAATATTGCTCAGTTGCTTCAAAGTCAGTTCTTTTACCGGGTTGGACGAATTCAGGAAAATGGTAACCCCGTCTTTGGCGCAGGGTATTTCAATTCCCAGGGAAGCATAACGGTCTTTGAGTTTGTCCATTTCCGACTGTTTCATTGGACGGCTCGAATTACAAATATCGGTGGATCCATTGATCAGCGCCGAGATGCCGGTGCCCGAGCCACCGCCGGTGACCTGGATGATCGTTTCCTGGTGTGATTTCATATAAACTTCAGCCCATTTCTGAGCAAGGATTACCATGGTATCAGAACCTTTTACGGTAATTTTTTGGGGGACAGGCATGAAAGCGAACCCGATCAGGGCAATCATCAGAATTCCTAATGACACTCCTGCTTTTTTCATCTTTTTCATAAAACTATTTTTAATTGTTTAGTATTCAATTTTAATTGATTTGCTAAAATTTAACCTGCATTCTTACTGTCAGGGTATTCTGTTTAATCCAGTTGCTGTAATCATACACGCTGGCAATATTGTTGACCGTGTAATTTGAAGTCACATTTCCATTACCGTTTGCATCCACCGTCCCGCTTTTCCTGTTTATGGGTATTTCGTATGAGATCATGAATTTGATATTGTCATCAAAAAAGTAGGTGTAGGCAAAAGTCCAGGTACTGTATGCAATGTCACCGGTACCGCTTTTTAAAAGGTTATTTACAACAGTCTTGGTCTGGGAATTTGTCGCTATGACCGGGTCTGTTCCGGCATATGTAAAATTGTTCACCATTTTCGAGCTGCTGCCATCCCATTTGGCGGCGCCGATCTGGCCGGCCGCTAATTTTGTGTTGGGATTATAATAGTCGAACCTGACAGCCACCTGGTTGCGCTTCCCAATATTCTTGATCAGGTAAACATAATAACCATTGAAATTTTTGCTGATGGCCGGACGCCCCGTTGTCGTTTTGGTCGTCAGGGTCGCGAGGGTCAGGGTGTCGTTTTTCAGTACAGAGGTCATGGGGCTTACAACTGTTGAACTTCCGAAGTAACCCGGCGTGGAATTGACGCCGAAAATATATTCGCCTTTTAATGCCAGGCCGCCGAGGAAATCGAAGTAAAGCTGCGCTTCAAACCCGACCCAGTTCTTTTTAACGCTTTGCCCCACATTATCCAGCGTCTTATTATACGTATAATCAGAATTAAGAACGTCCAGGCTGTTGGCCTTGATCTTTCCGTAATATCCATGGGCGCCGATGGTCAGTCCACCGATATTACCCAGCTTGAAAGCGTATGTAACCCGGCCCATAATGTCTTTATAATTGTCGAAATCGGTATTTTGGGCGTTGATGTTATTACCGTTTGCATCGGTGATGGTGAGGCCGTCATTCCCGTTGAAAATGGCAAGTTGTATCTTCAGTGGAATTTGCGGGGGGGCGATTTCCAGTTTGGCCCCAATGGCCCGTTCATCCGGATAGATGGCACGGATAACCCGCGATCTTTCGGGGACTTCACGGCTGCTGGAGGAATATTCAACTTCATAATTGGGACGGTTGAATTTACCGGCCCATAAAGAGAAGGTTTTTAGCCACGGGTCCTGGGCTATGGCATAAGCATCTTTAATGGTAATATTTCCGGGTTGGAAATCGGGTTGCAAAACAAAAACGACACCCTGTACCGGTTCATATTGGAATTTAATCCTGGCGCGGCGAACCTGGAAGATATTATCGGGATAAGAGCTGGCGGCCTCAAAATGCTGCCATTGGGCCTGGATATATCCCGAAATTTTGATTTTCGTAAGTTTGGCGAGGTCGCCTTCGGCTGTTGCCAGCCTTTCCTCCACTCCTCCAATCCGGTCGCGGAGAGTAGTCGCGTTTTCTTTAATGGTATCCTGTTCTTTTTTCAGGTCGTCCACCTGTTTTTGGGCCATTACCGGAAAGGAAAACAGTAAAGAGGCAGTAATCAGGCTGATATAAGCCAGGGCGTTCATGTTTTTTTTCATGTGCAGATGTTTTTTGATTTCACGGCAAAGGTATCCCGGGGTTCAACAGGATATGTTAACCTAAGATTACCTTTGTGTTAAATAATCGTTAACGAAAACCAATAAACGAGGGAAAATGGGGATGGGACGAGGGCCTATCAACTAATCATTGGTCGGCCTTGCATTTAAAACAGAGTGAAAATAAGGTTCCCTCGTCATTTTTCAAAATGACATCTGCTTCTAATTGTCTGCTTAAAATTTGAACGATCTGGAGCCCCATCGTCCTGACCTGCTCCAGCGAAAACGAATCAGGCAAGCCAATGCCGTCGTCATGAATGATCAGTGTGATGGAAGGGGAATCCGGTTGTTTTTTTAACAAAATCCTGACATTACCGCTTCTTTCGCCGGGGAAGGCATGCATGTATGTATTGCTCATGACTTCGTTGATGATCAGGCCAACCGGGATGGATGATCCTATATCCAAAAAAGCGTCCTCAGTTTCAATGATGGTCTGAATATCCCTTCGGTTAAAGCTTCCTGCAACAACCGAAACCAGGGAGCGGAGGTAATCGGGAAAAGATATTTTTTCAAAATCCTTCGACCGGTATAGCATTTCGTGTACCAATGCCATGGTGCGGATCCGGAGCTGCAGGTTAGATAATGATTGAATAACTTCGGGATTTTTACTTTGGTCTATCTGCATATTAATCAAACTGACCAAAATGGCAAAATTATTTTTTACGCGATGATGTATTTCCTTTAACAGGTTAACTTTTTGCCGAGTGCTTTCCATAATTTCTAATTCGATGTTTTTTCGTTCATTAATATCGCGGGTAACTCCAACAATCTCTTTAAATTCACCCGTTGAAGGATCAAATATGGGATTTAAAATACTTTCAACCCAAAAATAACTTCCGTTTTTTTTCTGGGTCCTGTAAACAAACTGTTTTTCTCTTCTGGTTTCCAACATTTCCGAAAAGGTTTGTTCGGATTGTTTGATAAAGTCAAGGTGGCAAATATCATAAGAACTTCTTTTCAGCATCTCATCCGGTGTGAAACCAAACATTTGCAGAGAGGAAGGAGAAGCATAAATCCTTTTATTTTTATTGTTCAAATGAGTAATAAAATCAATTGTATTTTCTGTGAGAAAACGATATTGCAGTTCGCGTTTCCGGGTTTGTTGCTGTATCTTTTCACTTTCGGATTTTTCCCGCGTCAAAAGATAGTACAGATCTTGTTTGCTTTTACGGGCACGCCGGATGGAACTATATTGGAAAAGGATAAATATGATAAGGATGATCCCGAGCGCAACCAATACCCTCATCAGGATGTACTGGGTTTTCTGGTTCGATAGATGAAGGGATTGAATTTTATTTTGTTCGACCAGAAGTTTATTGGATTCTTCAATATTGATAATGCTCAGGTTAGCCTCGATGATCGAAATATTTCCCTGGTTTCGAAGTTTTAAGATACTATCTGATAAAAATGTGTATTGCCTGTAATTCTCAAGCGCTTTTCGATAATCACCTTTCTTCAGGTAATACCGATAAACATGACGGTATGCATTTTCAATAAGGTTTTGCTGACCATACTTCCCGGCCAACAACAAACCCTGGTTCAAATAGAAAAAAGCCGAATCGGGGCAATCGAGTAAGAACAGGTCCCCGGCCATGTTGATCAGTGAACTGGCAACATTCTGGTGGTCATTATATTGTTCCCTGATCTTAAATGCTTTACGGTTCCATTCCAGGGATTTTTTCAAATTCGGCCTCAAGGAGTATATATGAGCGATCCGGGTAAAAATATTTCCTTGTAAAAAGCCATCCATTTTATCTATTTCGGGCAAAGCTTTTTTATAAAATAGCAGCGCCGAATCATATTGTTTTTTCTCGATATAAATACTGCCAAGGTTATTAAGGATTGATATTTCCAACTGTTTATTTCCAAGGGGACGGATTTCCGATAAAGCTTCAAAGTAAAGTTGTTTCGCTTTTATAAAATCGCCCTTCAACTGCATGGTGATTGCCATTTGATTGAGACAATCGGAGGTCCATAGTTTGCTTTTATGTAACCGGGCTTTGTCCAATCCGAGTTGAAAATACCGGGACGCAGAACTGTAATCTTTTTGATCCCGGTTCAACATGCCTATGACAACCAGGATTGGTATTTCGGTTTCATAATCTTCTATCTGTTTTGATATTTTTAAGGATGCCTGAAAGTTTACGAGGGCAAGATCATATTTTTGTTTCTTCCAAAAACACTCTCCCATCATTTTTCTGATACGGGCTTTCATTACAATATCAGATTCCTGTACGGCAATACGGAATGCTTTTTCAAGCAAAATAAGGGATTGATCAGGAAGCGTATCGGATATCTGTCCCGCCATGATTAGTAATATCTCAGCCTTCCCCCGGCCATTCAAATCAGGTAAAAGTCCCGACAAATGCCTGAACAGGCAGCTATCATAGGAAATATGGGATAAATTCACTGATCCTGAAAGAGATACCGGGATAAGTATCCACAAAAAGATTACCGAAAGCAAAAGCCTTCTCATTCTTGTTGATGAGGTGGACGATCTGGGTTGAGGGTGGATTTGATTTGTTTTACAGACTTGTTGAATATTTTCAATATTTTGACCCCATCGGTAGTCAGGTTTTCCAGCCTGCTTTTCGACACATGAATATCCATCAGGTCCTTGAGAATAGCATTACGCTGATTTTTCCAGTTACGGATCTCATCGATGAGGTCAATGCTAATATAGGCGTTAAGCAAAGGATACTTTTTGCTGATATGCAGGTATTTCAACCTCTTGACAGACTGTTCAAGGGAGAACCCGGCCCCCGGTTTGTGGTTTTCAAGTTTCCACAAAAGATATTTGATTTTTTTTTCAAAGATATCGGAGAGCAGTAATGATGCATCCAGGTGGAATTCCAGTTTTATGGCACGACCGGCTTTCCCCGTTATTTTTTTCCCGGTATTTTTTGGTTTTTTTGTGGTTTTCTTTTTCATACTATCTGATATTACTCTGCTTGAGGAAATCGGGAGTAAAGATAAGATAGGTTAGCCGGAAATACAATAGGACCATCACTAAAACCAAGAAATATCATAATAAATACTGAATACAGAATAACATATAGCTTATTATTGAAGGTTTTGCATGGCTCAGTTGTATGCTTTGGAATGATCTGAATTTATGCTATTCACACCAACGACATGAAACGAACGAAGTGCAATTGCCCCAAGCGTATCTGAAAATTATAAGGTCGACAGATCTAAGATAATAAAAAAGAGGGCGCCTGGACAACATAGAATATAAAAAGGAGTCTGGATAATCTGCGATGAAAAGGGACGGGAAATCAACCGGGATGAGTTCAAATAATACAAGGTCCTAAATATTTGACCTGTGATTGGTCCCTAACTGTTGTCCCTGATTATACCCCGCACAAGCGCCTTGACTTCGGGTAAAAAATGCTGAACAAGGTTTTGGTCATGATCAATGATTTGTTGCCGCAATTGGGTTAGCGGATTTCTTTCTTCTATAGATTCAGGGGCGTCTAACCTCAGAAAACGTCCAATTGCTTCCTGTAAAATAACCCCGTCGTACCAATCACCAATCATCATTTCTGTTCTATTCAGCGCCGTGACTATTCTATCAAGTTTTATTTTCGGTTTGACTGTAATAACAAGCGTACATACGGTGGACATCAATTTCAAGTGTCTCTTTACCTTATTCAATTTTTTATCCATTATTATGTTATCCGATAATAGAGTGTCGACAGCAACAGCTTTCCTGAAAATAAACGCATCCGTTTTTGACCTAAGTTTTAACATTGAATTACTATAACAAATTTTCTCGATTTTTTTTTCCGTTTCACTTAATTCTTCATCATTAAATAATTTGATTGCTTTTAGGAATTTGTGTGTCGCATTTATCTCTTCCTTATTTAGCCAAAGAATAAACGGGTTGTTTTTTGGGGTATAGTAGTCATTTTTATCCAATAAAAGGTAATTTACTTGTACGTGCCGAATTTTCTCTGCATACTTTAATAATTTTTTAAACAAGAGATAATGAGCCTGTTTTTTAAAGGCGTTGGGGTCGATCATTTCAAAAAGTCCGAATAACGCATAAATTTTATTAAGATCCAGTCTTACCCTCAAAATAATCCTGGGATCGCGGGTGCAACCTGCTTTGTAAATATTGGCAAGAAGTGATGCTATTCGTTTACGATAAATCAGTAAAAGATATTCTCCGGTTTCATTCTTTTTCATTTCGTTCGTATTAGTATTATTGAGCCTGCTCCGAAAAGTCAAATCTTAACTTTTACTTAGCGGTTAAAAGTAGTTTTTGGAGTGGCCTCATGATTGATTTAACAATTATTTCACATTCGCGTTCAGAATGAGTTGTAATTTTGCATCATATCAATTATTACTAAAAACCATTATTATGAGCATAGAAAAGAAATTTTTGAAGGCAAAAGCTGTTTGCAAAGTAAAATTTTCTCTTTCCGGAGATCAATATAAATCAGCTTCATCCGTCCTCCTGGTTGGTGATTTTAACAATTGGAAGATTGGGGAAAACCCGTTGAAAAAGGCTAAAACCGATATATGGTCTGCATCCCTTGATCTTAAAACCGGGAAAGAATACCAGTTCCGGTACCTGATTGATGGTTCTAGCTGGGAAAACGATCCTGGGGCAGATAAATTCATTCCGAGCGGACTGGGTTCTGAGAATTCTGTTCTTGTTCTCTGATATTGACCGCGAAGGGGGCAAGGCCCCTTTCATTCACAAATGTGGCAGATTGTTGTCTCATAAGGGTTGATCTGCATATTCTGAAGATAACTAAATTTCCCCGGGTTTTTGTGGGTTGAAAATAAAATCTTTCCATAGGTATGCTCCGATAGGGATAGTTTTCTATTTCTGCCTGTAAAGTTTAGGATCACAAGGATTCGCTCTTCAGCGGTTATCCGGAAATAGGCAAGTACGCCGTGTTGACCGTTGGTCACAGGGAGCCACGAACCTCTTTGAAGGGCTTCGCTGGTTTTACGTAATTTGATCAGATTCCTGTAATGATTCAGCAGGGATTCCGGCTCGCTTTCCTGCGCCTTTATGTTACGCTTTGGAGTGTCCCTGTTAAGTGGAAGCCAGGGTGTCCCCTTTGTGAACCCGCCATTTTGTTCAGGAGTCCATTGCATGGGTGTACGCGCCTTGTCCCTGCCAGCGAACAAAGGCCAATACCTTGCAGCGCTCTTCGCATCTCCCGGAGGAGGGGTATAAATTTCTCCGACTCCTGCCCTGTCATCATACTGGTCTAACAACTTCCGGACCGATCCAGCAATTTCTAAAGAACGTCTTAGGTTCCGCGGATAAATATGATAGATCACTCCGTGTTTCCACCAAATCCAAGGTTTTTTGTCTGTCTTGTTCATACCGATAGGGTTTCTTTGAATAATCCGATGTCGTGAAGCAACTTGTCCATAATAGGCTCCGCATGGTAATCTTCTGCCCTCAAACGAGCAGCCTTTTTCATCTTTAATCTTAAATCAGGGAAAAGAAAATACCCGATGATTTTACCCGCCAACTCCTCCGGGGTTTCTGCCAGAAAACCATTTACCGAATCCTGAATGATGTCTTTGGGGCCTTTGGTATTATAAGCCGCTACCGGTAACCCGCAACTGAGCGCTTCCAGTGTAACGCAGCTAAAGGTATCAAAACGCGAAGGGAGCAGCATGATATCCGCGGAATGAAATAAGGAGGGCATTGCTTCATGATTGACCCAACCGAGGAAAAGAGCGTCGGGTATAGATTGCTTTAACTCTTCTTCACATGGGCCGGTTCCTGCAACTATGATTTGCATTTCAGGAATTATCAATCTTACCATGCTGAAAATCGCCCGAATGTCTGACACGCCCTTTTCCTTGCTAAGGCGTCCGGCATACAGGATTGCCGGTGCGTTTATGTTGAACGGGGATATAACAGGGCAGGTGGTCAAAGGATCTGTAAAAATCCGATCAGCCCAATGTGCGGTAAGGAATACCCTGGATGGATCAAATCCCATTTCAGCCCCGGTCAACCATTTCTGCTGGTCGGTATTCAATACGAAAACATTGTTGAACCCTTGGTAATATGCTTTGAGAATTTTCTGAATTCTGCCCATACCCGTTTCCTCAAGCGATAAAAATGCTTGGGCAAAAATGAGCCAATCTGTATGTAGGAAAAAGGAAGCTTCAACAGAAAAAGTTTTTTTCAGCCAGAGCGCTGCTATTCCCATCGGTCCTTCGGTCGAACAGATGATCCGGGTATACTTTCCCCGCCTGAAAATTCGCTGGATGGATAAAAAAACCGGGATCCGGATTGTCTGGTTGCGATATAAGGGAAAGGTGAACTCCGTTAATGGCCTGATAACGATGAGATGTTCTTCCGGTTGAAGCGTATTGCTGCAAACCAGAATATCGATCGGCAGGTTACGGAACCTGATTTCCTGGTGTATTGTATTTAAAACCGTGGATACCCCATTCTTATCGCCAAACGTATCGGTCAGCCATAAAATACGGTCGTTTGTTGTTTTGCCACTCATTAAATTATCTGAATCCACATTAGAGAATTAATACCCGGCCAATTATTGCCTTTTCCATTTTCATTACAAATTTCAGAATAAAAAAGACCAGCATGATCAACTTAACAATTTCTTAATGGTTATTTAATAATTGGTTTACAATAAGATAATATACCGTTAACACTGTACATGGTATCCCCTTGTACTTTTGCGCTTTGTTTATGAAGACCAAACACATAGCTAAACGGGAAGTAGATCTGGTGATTATCTCCGACATTCATCTGGGCGCTTTCGGTTGCCGGGCAAAGGAACTACTTATTTATCTGAACAGTATCCGCCCTAAAATGCTTATTTTAAACGGGGATATCATCGACATCTGGCAATTTCGTAAAAGGTATTTTCCGAAATCACACCTGATGGTAATCCGGCACCTCACCGGTTTGATGACCAAGAATACCAAGGTTATATATATAACCGGCAACCATGATGAACTCATGCGAAAATTTGTTAAATTCAGTATTGGCCCATTTAAGCTGGTGAATAAGTTATTGCTGGAGATAGACGATAAAAAGATGTGGATTTTTCATGGTGACGTTTTTGATGTTACCATGCAATATAGTAAGTGGCTGACAAAGCTTGGCTCTATCGGTTATGATGTATTGATCCTGCTGAACAGCAGTATCAATTTTTTGCTAAATTTACTCGGGCGAGAAAAAATTTCCTTTTCAAAAAGAATAAAAAACAGTGTAAAAACAGCGGTTTCCTATATCAATAAATTCGAGGAAATAGCCTCAAATATTGCCATTTCAAAGGGATACACCCATGTGATATGCGGGCACATCCATCAACCTGAAATCCGTAATATCTGCAATGCAAAAGGTGAAGTCACCTATTTAAACTCTGGCGATTGGGTTGAAAATCTTTCCGCCCTCGAATACGATAAAGGGGAATGGAACATTTATCATTACCGGGAAGATCTTTTTGCACAGGCCTATTTCGCCTCTTCCAAACACCCTTCCCCCCCCAGCCATCATGAAACTTTCAGGAAGTTGTTGAAGGAATTGAGCACATGAACAACTTCATTCCTTTATCTGTCGGGGTATATGTTCCTCTGTGTTGGGCTATGCTAATCTACCGGATTGCTTCTGCCGGTATTCTTTTATTACTTCAATGTATTTTTCATAAACATCATCCACAATTGTTTCCCATGGATGATAGATTGATTTACGCGCTCCTGAGCCTGCTTTCTGTATAGCATGCGGGTCTTTAATGAGTAGGTTTATCGTCTTCGTAAGATCATGAACGTCGTTATCGACCAGGAATCCGTTCACACCATCCACGATCCCTTCAGCAGATGAACTTCCTTTAACCACAATGGAGGGTTTATCAAAGGCTGCGGCTTCCTGGATGACCAACGGGGAGTTATCGTATATGGATGGGAAGACAAACAAGTCAGACGCGGCAAATACCTTCTGCAATTCATCCCTGTCAGTTATCACTCCTAAAAATCTTACGTAATCCTGCAGATTGTAATTTCTGACCAATTTCTTCATTTCTTTAGCGGCATATCCTTCTCCAACAAAAACCATAATAAAATCAACGTTTTTGGCCCTGAGCTTGTACAGGGCATCAATGATCAGACGAACATTTTTTTCCCACCGGTGCTGGCCCACAAAGAGCATCACAAAATCATTAGGGTTGGCACGAATTAGTTCTAACCCTTTTTTACGGTATTTGATCAATTTCTGTTTGTCGGGAATTTTCATATCGGTGCCATTGGGCATTACTTCAAATGACCCGGTATAACCATATTCCTTCAGCGTGTACCCGGTAGCGTTATTGGGTACCCAGACATGATCGGCCGAATGATAAAAATCCAGGGTCAATTTCATCAGAAAATCAACTAAAACTTCATTGCCAATGACATTTTTAAAGTCTTCCCGGTATTTGGTATGAAAAGTGGCGACCATAGGTATCCCAAGATTTTTTGACATTTTTAGGGCCAGTTGTCCGCTGATGAACGGACAATGGGCATGAAGTATATCAAATTTTATCTTTTTTACTTTGTTTTTAAATTTTATATCAATAAGAGGCAGTCCAACCCGGTAAGGGTTCATCCCGGGTAATAAGAATGATTTAAAGCGGTAAACTTTAAGATCACCCTGATCTTTATACCCCTTCACTTTGGGAGCAATCACAACGCTTTTCCCATATTTCTCATTAATCCAGCGGGCATAACTGTGTGCGGTCATACCCACACCATCCATAATGGGGAAATAGGAATCATTGAATTGGCCGGTGCATATATCCATAATCCTGATTTTGATGCAAATATCGGGATCAAAATCAAGAATGCACAGGAATTAACGATTTGTTAACAGTAACTTAATGCACCTGTAATATCCGGATCATCTGAACAGGTACCGGAACCCGATCTGAGCCTGCCATCTGGCGCTAGAGAGCCCGGAATCATATAAACTCCAAACGCTCCCGCTTTCCGGAGGCGTAAAAGTGTATTGGGGTACGGTAGTAATATTACCCTGCGCATCTTTTTCAAAACCCTGGAATTGGAGTAGTGGATAATTTCCATAGTAGCCAGCCACATAATATTTCCGGCCCCAGCCCGCATTGAGGAAATTCATGAAATTAAAGATATCAAATGTCACTTGCAGGGTATGCCGCTTACCGTTAACAGTTATATAAAAATCCTGGGCCAGATGCAGATCGACGGTACTTTCAAAAGGCATACGGGCGCCGTTTCTTTCAGCGTATTGACCCCGGCGGGTTTTCAGATAAGAATCCCCTTCAATAAAAGCATCCAGATTTTCCCATTGGGTTTCTTTACTAACAAGAACATTACCACTATTGTCCTTGATATCAACAAGATGTATATCATTCTGATCGGAAGGGACATACATTAGCTCAAGGTTCTGGGTATCTTCCCCCAGGTTATAGGTTTTCCGGGTGACAGGATCTTTATAGCTGTTGGCGAACCCGTATGAAAAACGATGTCCGGACTGACCGTTGTAATACAATCCGATGGTTGTCGCAAAATGCCTGGCATATTCAATCTTATAGGAAAAATAAGCCATGATACGGGATCCGAGGTCATAATCAGACCAGGAAAGATCGAGATCATTTTTACCTCTTACATTGGCAACTTTCCATTGAGAAGAGTTTTGGGATGAAATGGCATCATTCATCGATTTTGCATGTCCGAGGGTGTAGGCAATATTGCCTGAAAATCCATGATCCAGCTGCTTCTGTAACTGGAAGGTCAGGTCATAAGCCCATCCCTGGTTTGTGTTATAACCGTAAATAATATCAGTATATTTTGTCGTGGCGACTGAATCGTTGATCTTCCATAAAGGCCTGTTATCCCCGGTACCCGTCAGCATTTGTCCTGTCTTCTGGTACCGGTAGTTATAATACATAACATTATTGATGTTTTTGGTATAGGTAAACTCACCTGTCAGGATAAGGCCCCAGGACAATTTCTGATCGATTCCAAGGCTGGTCCTCCATACTTGCGGGTATTTGAAATTTTTGGCAAAGACATCTACTTCACCGGAAGGTACAATCGGATCCCCCGGTTTATACCCGGGCTGATTATTCCAGTCGGGATTGAATGGGATATAGGCGCCGGAGTTAGTGGGATCATAAATGATCCGCATCCCACCCATAGTTATTCCGTTATTGGTATAGCAAGCGCCCGGCCATACATAGGGGATCCGACTGGTGAAAATCCCGGTTCCGCCACGAACCTGTGTTTTTTGATTGTCAACCGGATCCCAGTTAAAGCCAACTCTGGGAGAAAATAAAAATTGCGTTTTCGGCATCTGCCCTGTTTTTCCATTGAAGCTTTTTCCATCTCCGGTTTCGATATTCTGAATCCAGGGAATTACCCTTGTATTGAAATTGTCATTGGTTGCTGCTTCTGTCAGGAACATGGGAATATCCAGGGCTAAACCCAGGGAAACTTTAAAGCGGTTGGTGATCTGATACTCATCCTGCACATAAAAACCCAACTGCAGCGCTTTAAATTTCGCGGCAGCAGCTGATCCCGGACCAGTGATACCATCCACCAGGGAATATGTCCTGTCGTATTGGGTGGCCGATACTGTATCATTGTTTAAAAAGTCCCCAATGGAATTGAACTGATAATACCCGAAATTCTGACGGATAAAGAGGTTGTACATGTTATAGAATTCATTGTGTGTGCCAATGGTCACGGTATGTTTACCAAGGTATATCTCAAAATTATCCGTAAGGGTATATATATCCTGTTTCAACCGGTTTGCTGTCGAATACTGTTCGCTGCCAAAAGAGATCAGCGCATTGCCATCCTTAATTGTAACATAAGGAAAATTGCCGCCCATTGGACTGCGGTTATCCCTGACGAAAGTGAGCCCGACAATAAGGTCATTGGAATATTTATTCCCGAAAATACTTTTCAGTTCCACCGCGGCGGTGTTGGTAATGGATGGAAAATCGATCCCGGCATTGCTGAAGGTAAGACCAGTACTGGTCGGGACCCCCGGCGTCACGCTCCGTCCCTTGGTATATTGATATCTGGCCGTTAAAGAATGTTTATCGGAAATATTCCAGTCAATACGGGCGAAAACTTTTTGTCCGTCCAAAGTTTGGTTGGCCCCTTCATAAGAGCCAGGGTCATATCCATATTGGTTGATCAGTTTGCTGGCTATGTTATTCAGATCCGACCGGGTTGCTTTACCGATATAAGTTCCAAAATCAAAGGGGCGCGGTGTTTGATCATTCTGAAATTCCACATTCAGAAAATAGAAGAGTTTATCTTTTAGGATGGCCCCACCAACCCGGGCGCCGTATGTCTGGGAAGAAAAGTCGGGTAATCGTTTGCGCAAGGAATCCGGCATATCATTTCCGCCGGTAGGGGTTTTTCCTGCAAGGGATTGGTTGCGCAAAAAATAATAAACAGATGCCTCCAGGCTGTTGGCGCCACGACGCGTTACCGCGTTGATACCCGCGCCGGCAAAACCCCCTAATTTTACATCATAGGGAGCTACATTTACGGTAAACTGGTCAATGATATCAGGACTGAAAGGTGAAATACCGGTTTGTCCCCCGTTGGTTCCGGTGGCCGCCAGACCATAAACATCGTTATTCACGGCGCCGTCAATAAAAATAGCATTATAGCGGTTATTCATCCCGGCTATTTCGATACTACCATCATTGCTGACACGGGCTTGCGGGGTAAGCCGGGTAAAATCCGTGATGTTCCTGGCGATGGTAGGCATTTTTTCGATGGCTTCACGGTTTATGTTTGTAGTGGGCCCCGTTCTGTTCCCATCGAACAAATCATTCCTGACTCCGTAGATATCAACACTGTTAAGGGTTTCGGTACTTTCCTTTAGCTCAACATCGATCTTCAGGGCCTGCCCCAGAAAAAGAAAAATCCCTGTTTGCTCATATTTCTGAAAGCCCACGTAAGTAATGGTAAAAACATAAGGCCCCCCCACGCTGATATTAGGGAACCGGTAAAATCCATTGGCATCGGTGATGGTCCCGATTTTAGTTCCGGTCGGTTGATGGAGGGCAATTACCGTTGCACCGGGCAAACCGATCCCTTTATTGTCAATCACCCTGCCATTGATCCCGGATGAAGTTACGCCTTGGGAAAAGGAGAAAAATTGGAAAAAAAACAGACAAGCCAGTAAGAGTGAAAGTCGTAGTAAATTGTCTTTCATATAGATATGTTTTTGTAAACAGCAAATAATAAGTCATACAAACATGAAAAAAACTAGTTCGTGAATCTCACCTGGCGCTATAAGTGAAAAAGTTTGGATTGTAATAGCTTTTCAGGATAAACCAAAGCCGGATCAGGCCAGCTTGATCAGGATGGTCTTGATGATGTCGGAAACATCTTCGGCCATATCGACCGTTTTTTCAAGGGTGGCAATGATCTCTTTGTTCTTGATGAGTTCAATGGTATCTTTTTCGTTTTCAAAAAGATTGGAGATACCATCGTGATAAAGATCGTCGGCCTTGTTTTCGAGGGTATTCAGGTTGATGCAGGATTGAAGGATCTTTTCGTGGTTTTTACCGGAATTTCTGAGGCCATGTATTGAAAACTCTATCTCTTTAGATGCTTCACTGATCACGTCTGCCAGGTCTTTAAGTATCGGATAAATATATTTTGGTTTATACAGTCCGATCCGTTGTGCCGACCCGTTGATATAGTCAATTACATCATCCAGATAAGATGTCAGCTCCTGAATGTCTTCCCGGTCGAACGGGGTGATGAATGATTTGTTAAGCTGCTGGTATATTTTATGCGTTATATCATCGCCTTCATGCTCCGCCGCTTTAATCTGTTTGATGATGGGATCGCGCTGTTCGATGGTTTCTGTTGCCATCAACTCTTTCAGCAGATCTGCGGCCTTGATCAACACCCTTGCTCCGTCTTCAAAAAGCGGGAAAAAGGAATCATCCCTGGGGACAAAAAGTTTTACGAAAGCATTGAAATTCATATACCGGATATTTTATTGTTTCTGAATGGATAAACTTTTTAAAGAATTGAATATCATAATTACATAACCCAATTTAAAAAGTGATAAAACGCGGCCCCTATCAGCGCTGAAACAGGAATGGTCAAAATCCAGGACCAGAAAATATTTCTAGTAACCCCCCACTTAACAGCTGAAACCCCTTTACGCGCACCCACACCGATTATGGCGCCGGTAATAGTATGGGTAGTGCTTACCGGGATGCCGAAGTGAGTAGCCATGAAAAGAGTGATCGAACCGGCCGTTTCGGCACAAACCCCCTCAAATGGCCTCAGCTTGGTGATTTTCTGTCCCATGGTCTTCACAATCCTCCAGCCACCTAATAAGGTGCCGCACGCGATAGCCGAATAACAAGAAAGAACAATCCAGTGTGCAATGGGATCATTTTTGGTTGTATGCCCCGTAACAATTAATGCTACCCAGATAATCCCCATCGATTTTTGAGCATCGTTTCCACCATGCCCGAGGCTAAATGCCCCGGCAGAAAACAATTGGATTTTCCGGAAATATTTATCGATTTTTGAGGGGGTCATCTTCCTGAAAAGATAGAGTACGATCGCTGAAATAGTAAATGAAATAACCATGCCCATCAATGGGGCGATGAAAATAAAAGAGACTATTTTAACCACACCTGAAACTACGACCGACCCCACTCCGGCTTTCGATATGGCTGCCCCAATGAGGCCTCCGACCAGGGTATGTGATGAACTGGATGGGAACCCCCACCACCATGTGAGCAAATTCCAGATTATGGCAGCAAACAGCGCTGCAGCAATAACGCTTAGGTTTAATACATCAGGGTCAACGACCCCTCTTCCAATTGTGTCCGCTACTTTCGTGTGAAAAATAAAGTAGGCAAGAAAATTAAAAAAAGCAGCAAAAATTACGGCTGTCAGGGGAGAAAGAACTTTAGTGGAAACAATAGTGGCAATTGAGTTGGCGGAATCGTGGAACCCGTTAATAAAATCAAAAACGAGAACCATTCCTATGACAACATATAAAAATTCCATGCAAGAACTTTTAATCAAATGTTTGGGATGGCAAATCTATAACAATTTTCCTTGCCTGAAAACAGAAAAAAACCAAAAGTTTTAAACCCGCTACTGTCCCCGGATTCCCCTGAAATTCAATTCGTCTTGATCGATTTGGGCTCCAACCGTCCTTTGATCCCCCGGATCACTTTAAGCGGTGTATCTGTAATAACCATATTATACAGCCAATCCGGAACATTTCCCCCCGGATCAACATATCCTTCCAGTATAACATGAACGCATCCGCTTGTGACAGGCTGAAGGGTCCACCGCTGCCAGTATTCTTTAATGCGTACCCGGTCGGATCGCTCGGGGACGACATTGAACAGGGGGGTTGAATAGATGATCCGGACTCCTGTTCCCGGGTCGGTAGTGATCTTCGCATCGACGCATAAATCCCTGTCTGTCAGCGGCCAGGGAACTCCATACACGAGATAATATTGAATGTGTTTATCTTTTTCATAAAGAAGCACATTGATCTCTTCCAGGTTTTTATCCCACCAATCAGTATTTTTAACATTTCCTACCAGCTCGCAAACCTTTTCCATCGGGGCATATATATCGGCCACACCTTTAAATTGTTTCAGGGAGGCATTTCCCTCTTTCCGGGTATAAATTTTTATTCCGTCCTTTTCCTTGACAAAATCCCAGGCTTGGGAATAGATATCTTCAATGACAAAGAGTTGAATATAGAACGTAATAAAAAGTAAAAGCAACGGTTTCCTCATCCTGGTATCTGATTTCTGCAACAAATGTAATAGGAATCTTTAAAGAGAGTAAAATAAATTTATAGTAAAATGCTTATTTTTGTTGAAAATTAAGCCATGAAAAAATATTTCCTTTTGACGCTTTTTGTTTTTACCCTGACTACCCTTTTCGCCCAAATTACCATTTCCCGCGAAGATCATGCTTTTTTAGCGGGAGACTTGAATGAAACCAGGGAAATCAATTATATATCACCCGGAAATGCCGGTCCTGACCAGATATGGGATTTTACCTCTATCCTGTTCACCAATGCCACCACTTCAGGACAGATCGGCGCTTCCCCTTCGAAAATCCTGAATGACATTGGGGATTTCAATCTGATCCTCAGTGAGTCGGGATATGAATATTATTACAATTCCAGCGAATCGATGCTGGAAGAAAAAGGGTATATCACAAAAGATATTTCGCTTGTTTATTCCGATCCGGTTGTAAAAATGAAATATCCTTTATCCTACGGTACACAGTTTACGGATCATTGGGCGGGAAATGCCATATTCCGGGAAAATTTCAACATTTCACTGAGTGGTGATTTTACCGTTTCCGCTGATGCTTTCGGGACCCTGATATTGCCCGACCGTACCCTGCGGGATGTGCTACGCGTGAAAAGCGAAAAAAATGGGATTGAAACGAATGTATGTAGCTCAACCGAATCAAACATAGTTCGTTACGCATTTTATGCCCCGGGATACCGTTACCCGGTCCTTATCATCAACACACGAAAAACGTCAACATCAGGGCAGGAACCCGTGATTACCAATACGGCTGCGGTAAATCTGACACAAACTTATTCCCCCAATGTTCCCACCGCTTTAAATGATCCGCAAACCGAGCCCGATAACTCCCTTGTATCTGTCATTGTTTATCCGAATCCCTTCAATGAGAAACTGAGCTACAACTATTTTCTGAGGGAGAGGGCAACTGTTTCGGTAGATCTTTATGATATTTCCGGCAGATACAGCCGGCGCCTTATCAAAACAAAAATTCATGATGAAGGATTGCATACAGGGGAACTGAATGCAACCGACCTCTCCCTGAAACCCGGGGTTTATTATCTGAGATTTACATTCGATAATAAAGTAGTGATCAGTAAAATAGTCAAGATTTAAATACTTCCAGATTGATCGGGACTATTCAAAACCGGCTCTTGCTGTAATCAATAGTGAGCCTGCTCCGGAAACCTCTTTTCACCGCCAAGTCACTAAGGCACAAATTTTAAATAATTGAATATGATATATTCGCGTCTTTGTGGTAAAATGAAACAATTGACTTTTCGGAGTCGGTTTAATATTAAAATTAATTCCGAAAATATGAAAATTATCCGTATCTTGGTCAAATACTGTGGATTTTACAATTTGAAGGGGAGCTACTTATGAAAAAAGACACTTTGGAATACAGGATGATGCTGGAACAGCAACGTTTAAAAATCCCTGAATCAAAACTATTATCAGGGTCAGTTATAGGCAAATATCCTATTTCCCTTGATGGGGGTAAAACGACCATCTTTATCTCAGATCAAAGCAAAGAAGCCGATGTAAGGGAACGATATGAAATGCGGATGGGCAATACTCTTTTACACAATTCATTTAAAAAAACCAAATCATAATTTTGATGGTTTCATAATTGAAATGAGCCGGCAGTAAAAGATCCCATATTTTACTTATCATCCTTTACGTTAACCACCTCGTACATATTCTTTCCATTCTGCACGATGGGTTGATAATAGGTTTCCCCCACTTTAACATAGGTAACCTCACCGATTTTCACCTCTTTCCCGCCTTCGGGGAGGTTTTCTACTACCGCACCGGCGGTTGGGGGAACAACCGTATATCCCTTATCGGTCTTTTGATAATAAGTTCCGCCGTAATAATAGTTGTTAGTGGTTTCGTTGATGACCACAGTCTGGGAACCTGGAGGTAAGGCGACAATTGTTGCCCCGACGGGAGCTGGCACAACGGTATAGCCTCCGCTGCCGGCCACATAGTAAACTCCCTGATCATAATGATATTGCTGATTTGCAACAGTGACAATGATCGCGGTGGCAGCCAGGGTAGTGACAAAAAAGCCCCAGGGATGCCATACCGGCCCCCAGTAAAATGGTTTATAGGGATGATAGGCATAAGGATGATAGCAATAGTAACTGTGGCCTCCATAAGCATACGGCGGCCGCGTATAGGGCCGTGGATTGGCTACGACCACCGTACTCCGGTTAACATTGACATTGACATTTTTGCTGTTATCAATATTTACATTCGTCTTACTGTTGTTAACATTCACATTCGTCTTGCTATTATCGACATTCACGTTTTTTTTACTGTTGTCAACGTTCGTGTTTTTTTTACTGTTGTCAACGTTCGCGTTTTTATCGCTTGCATTGGTTTTGTTTCCAGTCGATTGTTTTTGACCATCCTTGTTTTGTGATCTTCCTTGTTTCGAAGCGGGTTTTGAAACAGTTGAACGTTCTTTACCACCGGTCGGCCTCTCGCCCTTCCGCTGTGCTTCAAGGGGTGATGGCAACAGCAAAGCCATACAACAGATAATCATCAATGTTGTAAACCGGGTAAAACTAAATTTCATTGTCATAAAGCTGGATTTAAGTTTTTAAATAACCGGGATGATCCCTAATCTTATTATTCCTGTCTGAAATTGACTTTAAAAATATAACATTTTTGATTGTAATACTACAAAAGCAATATAATTATTGAAAATACAATGCCTGCCCCCGCAAAACATATCCCCCTGCGAAACAATTTTGTCTTTGGCTTAAACATCCAGAATGATGATATTGCTAAAAACAATAATAGTATTCCATAGGTTAATGAAAACCAATGCACTAAATCTCTACTTGAGGAGAAATGTAAGGAAATAAGACATTCAAAAAATGAAGGAAGTTCTTTCGAGGTATAGGTAGCAATGCCTGTTTTACTGTTATAGTTTCCATTTTGGAAATATAATATATCCCCTTCGGATTTGATAACCTTAAAATCTCTCATGTGCAACATTTGAGGAAGATCAGATGCGTCCATATTTGGATTCAATTTCTTTTCAATCACTTTTTCTTGTTTCAAAAAGTCTGTATCCCGGTAAATAAGAACAATTCCACTAATACCATAAATAAGTGTTAACCCAATAACAAAAAAACCTATGTCGCGATGCAATGAGCGCATGTAATGGTTTAATGATTTCTTTTCTTTTGGTGCCATAATTTATTTCTTGATGATATGTTCAATTATCATACAAAAGTAACAAAAAGACAAATTCATTGTTCTTCCGTGACTAAATTGTCCCGATAGCGTCATTGTTCCGTGCCCGCCATGTTAAACACGTACAGCTTTTGAAAGGCGTCGGGATTCCGGCTTTTGCGATGAAATCAGGCTTTTAGGGAAACCTCATAGATGTGAAAGGGAATATATCGGACCATTCAAAATCGGCCTCGGTTGGCGTGGTTGGCGCCAAACTTCTAATATCGAGGGATGTTGTATTGATTTGATCATTAAAATCCACAACGGAAGGAAGTACAGGGGCCAGATCGACAATTGAGATCATGCCTGGGGTAAAACTTTCAAATGTAGCTTCATCCGGCGTTACCGGTGCGAGGTTGATAAAATCAATCATGATGGCGGCTTTGGCCACAAACTAATTCTTCCAAGTCTTAAAATTATCCGTATCTTACAGAAAAACAGAAGATTTACATTCCCAATAAACACAGAAAAATGAAAAAAACCACCTTGGAATATAGGATGATGCAGGAACGGCAAAGGTTGAAAATTTCCGATTCAAAACTTTTGATGGGGTCATTAGTTGGTAAATATCCCGTGGTTCTTGATGATGGCAAAACGACAATATATATTTCTGATTTAAGTAAGGAACCTGAGACAAGATTAAGATATGCATCACGAATGGAATATGTGTTAATGCGTTATCCTAAAAAGCCCAAAGTATAACTTTCGTTAAAAATCAATGCCCGGAGGTGGTCATCTTGTGAGTGAAAATTTCCTTTCCGTCTTTTTTTAACGATAGCTCACCATGCCATTCGGTATATTCATAATTGCTGTTACTGTATTTAATACCGGATGCAGTGGTATCTTGCTTCAGCTCAATTT